>Ga0335075_10000021_pt1 | contig 362134 bp, 313 predicted proteins | sample Lox_Sample_24_FD_206723 | JGI IMG/M metagenome (GOLD analysis project Ga0335075, IMG submission 206723) | Soil microbial communities from Loxahatchee National Wildlife Refuge, Florida, United States - Lox_Sample_2.4 | ecosystem: Environmental > Terrestrial > Soil > Wetlands | place: USA...
TGCACCACGAGGGCTTTCCAGTTAACGACTTACTGCGACGACTCAGAAAATCTCGTCGAAACGAGGAAACGCGAGAGTCGAAAAACTATAACCAGCCGCGATTCAATGGGCTTCTCCCGCGCTCATGGGCAAGTTGTGCATTATTCAGGTGATACTTTGCGGGTTCTTGCCTTCGCCTCATCGTGTTCTTGGTGTGGATCATTTTTGGCGAGCACAAGTGGGTCAGTCTTCCATAGCGCCAAAGTACCTTTGAGTGCCCTTGGATCGAGAGCAGCAGCAAATCCCTCCAGGGTGTCTTTCATGGTCCCCGACCCGACGATATCGGCTCTTGACCCCAGGTGAAGCGCGAGAAGGGAAAAAATTTCTCGTCGCCTGGTAGCGACCGGAAATTCTCCCTTCTCGCACTGGTAAATGGGCCCAATGCAATACTGTCCGGCGAAACGCCAGACACACAGAAGTCACCCTGCTACTGAGAGCATCTGTGAGTACGCGTAAAGAGCGATTTCGGACTGCACCCCAGAGGGATACATGTCAAGCTGAAAGGTCCGCAGCCCCTCGATCAGGCTTCCCAGCCCCTGGCTTTGTATCAGCCGTCCACCGGCGTTGCCGACCGCCCGGAATCTGCGCCACTCATTTCCTCGGCCGGCCGCCCAGTTTCCCGTTCTTCTTCGCCGCCTTCCGTTTCGCCGCGCTCCGCGACCGTCCGCCCGCCGCGCCCATGAGTGCGGCCATCCACTTCCGCGACCCGAGAAATCCCTCCAGCAGCACCGGCAGATACAAATCGGCATCGAGTTTCGGGAAGTGAATCCCAACCCCCGAAGGAGAAATCTCAATCGGCTCCAGCTCCGCCGGCGTGGCCTTTTCCAGTCCCTCGGCGTCTTCCGGAGCGAACATCACCGCCAGCTTGTTGTTGAGCTCGATCATCACCCGTCCGAGCCGCCGGTCATAGCGCGCGTGCACCCCGCGGTACCGTCGCCCGCATCTCTCGCGCCTGTTTCGTTCGCCTCACGGACTTCGGTCCATTCCATGGATCCTCCTCCATGCGTCGCACAGGCAAGCCAGATTCCTGAGCAGCATCTTCGCTATCGCACCGAGTTCCCGTCGGGAAAAGATGCAATTCTCGCGTAGGGTCACCGGCCCCGCCCGACAGTTGAGCGCAACAACCGACTCATGATCTGGCCCGATGACGTCAACGTGCGCTGGCCGATGATCGTTCGGATAGATAACCACTCGAAATGCGCCAAACCTCAGAACGGTTGGCATGGAAGAGTCCTGCTACAAAACCCAACCGCTTGAGTAATGCATGGAGTGGAGGCTGTCGGCGAGCTGGGAGTTTCCTCACCTCCGGCGCGGCGCGGGGGTTCCGCGGCCACAGCCGCGCTCTCCGGCGAGTCGTTCACAACTACTGAGCGGCGCCCGGGCCCGCGCGCCGGACGCTCGCCCATTCGCTTCGACAACTCCCCCAGCTGGTTGATGACCAGTAAGAACCCGATCACAATCCAGATCAGGGTCCACACGAGATGGGCGCTGGTAAAGGAGGCATGCGTCAATCCCTGCACCTGAGCGACGATCGCCGCGATCAGGCCCGCAGTAATCAGAACGCGATAGGGTCTGCCCACCGATTTTCGAGCTTCTTGTTCAGGCGGCGCGCAAAACGGAGGATTTCAAGGATCATCGGACTCGCCAGCAGATTATCCCACGAGAGAGCAGCCGGCGCCGGGCGCGTCGTCGCCCGCCCTGCGCTGATCGGTTTTCGCTGGCCGGTTCGCCTCCGCCGCACTCCTCACGCCCACTCCCACCGCCGCGCGAACCACCGCGCCACCAGCAACAGCACCACCCCTGAAACCAGCAGCACGGCAACCTCCGGCCCCAGCGCCCGGATCGGCTCGTCCCGCCAGAAGACCTTCGTGTAGCCGCTGATCGCCCACGAATTAAAGGTGAACCGCCCCGCGATCAGCATCGCATTCGACATCAGAAACTTCGGAAACATGCTCCCACCCAGGGCGGACATGGTCAGAATTATCAGCGTCGAAAATGCTCCCAGTTGCCCGCGGGTCTTCGTTAGGCTGGCCAGCAGCATCCCAAACGAGGCAACCGCGAACGCCGTGCACACCGTCATCACCAGGAATCCCGGGACGTGCGGGAACAGGTCGAGATGGAAGATCAGCGCCGCCCAAAGAAACATGATGGCCAGTTGCGCGACCGCCAGCAGCGTGCACCACACCAGCTTGCCGGCCAGCAGCGTCGTCATGCTCACGCGCGCCGAGAGTACGCGATCCAGCGCGCCCGAGTCCGCCTCGTCCAGCAGGCTGCCGCCCGCCGCGGTCGCGGTGAAGAGCAGGAACATCACACCGATACCCGCTGCGTAGTAGGAAATCATCGGGCTGCGCTTCTTCCCGCCCACCACATCGCGCAGATCCACCTTCACAAATCCGCCGAAACCCTCCGCCGTGTCCGCCTTCGCCTGTGGGTTCGCATTCCGCTCCCGCTCGTATTCCTTTAGCTGCGCCAGTCCCCCCTGCATCTGCTTTTGCTGCTCCGGCGTCAGCCGGCCGATCCATGAGGTGAAATACTTCGTTCCCGCCTCGGCCATCATCAATGGCAGGGAAGTCATGATCGTTTTCTGCAGCAGGCCGGCCGTCACCTGCGCCGCCACGGGATCGGAAGGATCGTGCAGGATGGTGAACGTGGGACGGTGCCCGCCTGGCGCGAACGAAATGGGGTTCTCGCCGAAGCCGGAGGGAATCACCAGCGCCGCCGGCGCATCGCCGTTCCGCACCGCCGCTTCCGCCGCGGCCTCGGTGTAATCCGCTGGATGGGGATCGTCCTTCGTCGCTTTCGGATGGGTGATCGCATCGAGCGACGGCTCGCGTTCGAGCGCTCGGATCAGCTCGCGCGACGCCGCGCTGCGGTCCTGATCCACCAGCAGCACGCTCACTCGTGGCGTGGTGGAAGCGTTCATCCCGCCGAACACGAACCCGAAGATGGTAAAGAATCCGATGGGCAGAATGAACGCCATCAGGAACGCCCCGCGGTCCCGGCGCAGCGCGCGGAAGCTCGTCTGAACGATGGTGAAGATCATGCCCGAAGCTCCTTGCCGGTCAGGTGCAGGAAGACGGATTCGAGATTCGGCCGCTGCAGCGTCACGTCCAGGACCTCCAGCCGGTCCCGCGCCGCCGCTTCCAGCAGCGCCCCAATCGCCGACGGTCTCTCCACCGAGACCAGCACCGTGTTCTCCTGGGCTGTGCCGCCCTGCACCGCTGCCCACGCCGCCAGGTCCACCGGCCCCGGCGCCACGCGCATCGTTACCCAGCTGCGCGTTCCAAAGACCTGCCCCACCAGAGCCTCCTTCGACCCCAGCGCGATGATCCGCCCATGATCGATCACGGCGATCGTGTCGCACAGCCGCTCGGCTTCCTCCATGTAATGGGTGGTGTAAATGATGGTCGCGCCTTCCGCGTGCAGCGCTTCCACCATTTCGAAGATTCGGTTGCGCGACTGCGGGTCGACGCCGACCGTCGGCTCGTCCAGCAGAATCAGCCGCGGACGATGGATCAGTCCGGCAGCCATATTCAGCCGCCGCTTCATCCCGCCGGAGAGCGTCTTCACCGTCGATTTCGCCCGATCGGCCAGCGAAGCCCACTCCAGGCACCAGGCGATCGCGTCGTCGAGCTTTCTGCCGCTCAACCCCTGATAGCGGCCGAAGGCCTGCAGATTTTCGCGGCAGGTCAGCAGCGGATAGAGCGCCAGCTCCTGCGGCACCCAGCCCAGATCGGTGCGCGCCCCCGCGGAGCCGACCGTGTGCCCGAAGATGCTCACCGTACCGGAGTCCGGCCGCACGCGCCCCACGATGCTGCGGATCAGAGTGGATTTGCCCGCGCCATTCGGCCCCAGCAGCCCGAAACACGCGCCCGCCTCGATCTCCAGCGATGCGCCCGCGACTGCGGTGGTCGCGCCGAAGCGTTTCACCAGCGACTCAATGTGCAAAGGAAGAACGGGAGCGGTGCCGGCGCTGTGCGCATTTCTCATGGGAACCCGCTGGACGGTGTCTGTGTCGAACTATACGCGCCACGGTCTGCCCTGGTTCCGGGTAACAGGACACCTCCACATGGGGGTACCCCCTCGCGCCTGCTGTACCGTAATAAAGGAATCCGAGGAGCTGGCCATGCGTGCTCTCGTCAAGGCTCGCGCCGAGCGCGGCCTCTGGCTCGAAGACGTTCCCGAGCCCGAATACGGCATCAACGACGTGCTGATCCGCGTCCGCCGCACCGGCATCTGCGGCACCGACGTCCACATTTATCAGTGGGACGAGTGGGCGCAGCAGACCATCCCCGTCCCCATGGTCATTGGCCACGAGTTCGTCGGCGAAATTGCCGCCGTCGGCTCCAATGTTTCGGATTTCCACGTCGGCGACCTCGTCTCGGGAGAAGGGCACGTGACCTGCGGACGGTGCCGCAACTGCCTCGCCGGCCGGCGCCATCTTTGTGCCAACACTTCCGGCGTGGGGGTCAATCGCGCCGGCGCTTTCGCAGAGTACATTGCGCTGCCGATGACGAATATCTGGCGCCATCACACCGGCGTCCCCGAGGAGATCGCCGCGATCTTCGATCCCTTTGGGAATGCCGTCCACACCGCGCTGGCCTTCCCGGTTCTCGGCGAGGATGTCCTCATCTCCGGCGCGGGACCGATTGGGCTGATGGCCATCCCCATTGTCCACCACGCCGGCGCGCGTTACGTCGTCGCCACGGACCTGAATCCCTTCCGCCTGGATTTGGCCCGAAAAATGGGCGCGACCCTCGCCGTCGATCCGCGCGAAACGCCCGTCGCCCAGGTGCAGAAGCTGCTCGGCATGGCGGAGGGCTTCGACGTTGGCCTCGAAATGTCCGGCAGCCGTGCCGGGTTTGTCGAGATGATCGACAACATGGCCCACGGCGGCCGCATTGCCATGCTCGGCATCCCGGCCAGGCCGATGGAGATCGACTGGCGCAAGGTCATCTTCAACATGCTGACCATCCGTGGCATTTACGGCCGCGAAATGTACGAGACCTGGTACAAAATGTCCGTGCTGGTCACTTCCGGAGTCGACATCTCCCCGGTCATCACCCACCGCTTCTCCTATAAGGAGTACGCGAATGGCTTCGAGGCGATGATCGGCGGGAAGTGCGGCAAAGTCATCCTGGACTGGACGAGGATTTAGCGGGAGATCTCTGCACCGCGCGCTGCCGGATGGGCTTGGCCGCCTGCAGCCTGCGCACTACCCACGCTTTCGCTCCGGCGACCGCTTCCGCCGGGCCGTCGCCCAGCACCAGCCGACACAACAGGGCCGACGAAAACGCGCAGCCCGTCCCATGCTCGCCGTGGATCCCGCGCGCCTCGATGCATTTTCCCGGAAACCAGGTCTCCCGGCCGCTCGCCTCGAGCAGGTAATCGTCCGGTGGATCCAGGTGCCCACCGGTGACGACGACGTTCAACTCGGGGCCTGCCCGGTAAGCCAGCTCCCTCGCCAGCGCCGGAACCTCGGCTCGATCCGGAACCGGCTGCCCGGTCAGCGCCGCCAGCTCATTCACGTTGGGGGTGACCCAGCCCACCAGAGGCAGCAGCTCCGTCCGCAGGTTTTCCACAGCCGACGACGGCTCCAGCAGCTCCGCGCCCGTGCTGGACTGTAGTACCGGATCAAGCACTATCCGCTCCCGGTCGATCCCCGCCCCCCGCAGGAAGGCCGCCACCTCACTGACCACCTCCGTACTACCCAGCATCCCGATCTTCGCGCCGGACAGCGGCAGATCGGCGGCCAGGCAGTCGAGGGTCCGGCGCAGGAAATCCCCCCGAACCGGTTCCACGCCCGCCACGGCCCGCGCGGACTGAACAGTCAGCGCCGTGATCGCCGAAACACCGTAAAAACCATGATTCCAAAAGACTTGCAGGTCAGCCGTGATGCCTGCACCCGAGGAGGGGTCGAAGCCGGCAACCGTCAGCAGCACAGACGCCGCCACGCCCGCAGGCAACCCTTCGCCCTGGGCAGAATCTGCTCCGGTTTTGGCCTGGGCGGCACGCTCCCCCATGCCACACATCGTACCTTGTAGGTCTTCCTTCCGCTGGGCGGCCCTGATGTTGCAGGGAAGATCGATGCACAGAAAGGTAACCCTTTTTGCCGCCAAAGGGCTACCACAGATCGGGTGGGATCGCAAGGGAAAGGAGGCAAATAAATATCGCAGTTTGTTTGACTTAGGCAGATCAGATTCCTACAATTTTTGAAGGAGGATCATGAACGCTATCCGAAGATCCGATAACGCGAAGCGTCCTCGCCGACGATTCACCGTTGCCGGCGCTTTGCTCGCCATTTTGGTTGGCATCGCCGGTGCGCAAACCGCTTCCCCCGTCGATCAGGCTCGGCCACGTCCCGCCGTTCATCGCCACCACTGGTATGAGTTCGGCATCGCTTCCTGGTACGGCAAGTTCTTCCAGGGACGTACCACCGCCAGCGGCGAGCCCTTCAACCAGAACGCCATGACCTGCGCGCAGCGGACTTTGCCGCTTGGATCGCTGCTCCGCGTCACCAATCTGCGCAACAACCGATCCGTGATCGTACGGGTGAATGACCGTGGCCCCGTGCCACAGGACCGCGTCATCGATCTGTCGCGTGCCGCAGCCGAGAGGCTGGGCTTCAGCAAAAAAGGCCTGGCTCCGGTGAAGATCGAGCTGATCCAGACTGGCTCCGAGCGCCAGGCTGAGCTGGCCGAGCTGAACCAGCCGCCCGCCAGCCGCTGATCTCCCCGAAATCCCCTGCGAATCCTGAAGCCGCGCCGTGGCGACGCATCATTACCTTTGGCTTCGGGATTCGGAGGGAGGCTGCCTTGCCGGACCCGATTTTTGCCCGGCACCACGCTTCCGGTGTGCCACCATGGAAGGCATGGAGCCAAAACTCGATCCCAGGCTGATCGTCGCACTGGATTTCCCTGAGACTGCACCCGCGCTTGACCTGGCGGATCGGCTCGCCGGCCACTGCCGCTGGTTCAAGGTGGGGCTGGAGCTCTACCTGGCTGCGGGCAACGCCATCCTCCATGAGCTGCGGCAGCGAGACTTCTCCGTTTTTCTGGACCTGAAGCTGCACGACATTCCCAACACGGTCGCCCGAGCCGTGCGCTCGGTAGCGGAAATCGGCGCCGAGCTGCTGACGGTTCATGCCTCGGGCGGACCGGCCATGCTGGCGGCGGCGGCGGAAGCTGCCGAAGCTGCGCCGCAGGGCCCCCAATTGCTGGCGGTCACGGTGCTCACCAGCATGGATCGGGCACAACTGGCCGCAACCGGCGTGGCCGACCCGCCCGCGGATCAGGTACTGCGTCTGGCGGAGATGGCGGCGGGTGCGGGAATCTCGGGATTTGTGGCCAGCGCCGAGGAAACCGCGTCCCTGCGACGGAAGCTGCCCTCGGCGATCCTTGTCATTCCCGGCATTCGCCCGGCGGGGGCTGCATCCGGCGACCAGAAGCGGACCGCGACCCCGGCAGCCGCATTGGCCGCCGGAGCCGACTATCTGGTGGTCGGCCGACCCATTACCCAGGCCGCCGATCCGGCCGCGGCCGCGATCGCCATCCTCGAAGAGATGCAGGGAGTCCGTGCGTGCTGACCAGCCTCAGCGCTTCCATTTAATGTTGCAGCCGATGCTCGGCTTCTGAACCTGCGCAACGGGTCGCCCAGCTACGACAGTATCCAGGGCCGCGCGCAGATCCGTGCCGGTCACCGGAACGCTGTTGCCGGGACGGCTGCTGTCGAGCTGCCCGCGGTAGACCAGTTTTCGCTGCCCGTCGAAGAGGAAGAAGTCCGGCGTGCAGGTGGCGTTGTAGGCGCGGGCGACTTCCTGCGACTCGTCGTACAGGTACGGGAAGACAAAGCCGACCCGCTTCGCCTGGTCGGCCAGCCCATCGGGAGCGTCGTCGGGGTAGTTGTCGGCGTCGTTGGAGCTGACCGCGACGATGCCGATGCCGGATTTCCGATAGTCGCGGCCCAGCTTTGCCAGCTCCTGCTCCACGTGTTTCACAAAGGGGCAGTGGGTACAGATGAACATGACCAGCAGGCCCTTGGGGCCGGTGAGCGAATCGACGGAGTGAAGCTTGCCGTCGCGAACGTCCTTCAGGGAAAAAGCCGGCGCCGAGGTACCGAGCGCGAGCATGGCGGATTCCGTAGCTGCCATGAGAAAAACCCTCCCGATCCAGATTAGAGCAACGTGGCGGGTCACGGGTCGCAGCGGGATCTCGGTTTCTCGCCTCGACCGCTCGAAAAGGCAGCACGCACCTGAGCTTTCCTGGTGCTCAAAACGGTCGAAGGGGTGCCCCCCTGGTGGGGGGTGTCCGGCCACTGGATAGATTGCACGAGACTTGCTGCCGGTTACCGATTTGCCGCCCCCATTACCTTCCAGGCAATGCGGCGCTGTGAGCCGGTTTTTTCGAGCAGAACTGGCCATCGCCGCGGAGTGGCTTCGCCGGGATGACAGTTTATTCCACGATGGGGAGAAACACTCCTTTCAGGGTTCTGGTTCGCTTCGCCGTCACTCGCGTTCCCAGAAATGCGGTGGTTCGATGGCGAGGGCGCGGAGGTAGACGTATCCCTGGCCACGATGGTGGATCTCGTTGTCGATGGCGTAAAGAATGGTCCCGAGGCCGGTGTTCTTCCACTGACCGAAGGCGGTATCGACCTCGGCAAAACGGTGTGGCGGGATCTGCGGGAAGTTCTTGTCGATGGCCGCGGTCTGTTCGTCCCACAGGCGGAGCAGATCGGCTTTGGTTGTCGGCATTTCGCCCGCGAACTTCTCCCACTTGCCGGTGGAGACGCCGTTGACGATGGGCATGGCCATATGGATGAACTCGAAGGCCATCTCGGCGAAGGGCCGCATGCCGCCGACGGAGAACTGAAAAAGCTTGTCTTCAGGGAAGGCTTCGATGGTTCTGCGGGTGAGCCGGCGGTGACCCTGCCAGTGCTGCAGCAGTTCGTCGTCGGTGATGACGCTGACTGATTTCGTTTCTGTCGCCATTGTGAGTTCCTCCGTGTCGCCCGATATGGGTTAAGAACAGAGTAAGAGGCATTCCCGACGGAACTTGTCGTAAATTGCAAAGAGAGTGGAACTCGTATGTACGACCCGATTCTGCGCGTGCTGACGGTGCTGGAGATTCTGCAGGCACGCGAAGCCGTGACCGGAGCGGAGCTGGCCGAGCGCCTGGAAGTGAATCTGCGCACGGTGCAGCGGTATATCGTGCGGCTGAAGGACCTGAAGATTCCGGTGGAGTCGTCGCGGGGCGTGGGGGGAGCGTACCGGCTGCGGCCGGGGTATCGGTTGCCGCCGCTGCTGCTGACGAATGAGGAGGCGTTTGCGCTGTCGCTCGGGCTGCGGGCGCTGCGACAGGTGGGGCTGGCGGCGTTTGCTCCGGCAACGGAGGGCGCGCTCAGGAAACTGGGGCGCGTGCTGCCGGCGGCGCTGCGGGAGAGCCTGCGAACGGTGGAGGACGTGGTCGCCATCGAGCCAGGGCCGTGGGTGGTGTCGACGTCCGTGGAGGCGCTGATGCGGGCGGCGACGGCGATTCGCAGCGGGCGGCGGGTGCGGTTTCGCTACCGCTCGCACGGCGGGAGTGTCTCGCGGCGGCAGATTGAGCCGTGGGCGGCGCTGCATACGGATGGGCGGTGGTACCTGATCGGGTATTGCCTGACACGGCGGGCGCCGCGGACTTTTCGGCTGGATCGCGTGACGGATCTGGAGCTGTGCGGGGAGCGGTTCCGGCGGCCAGCGGACTTCGACGCGCGGCGCTATTTGGCGGAGCACATGCCGTTCGTGCAGTCGGACTACCAGATCGATGTGTGGATCGACATGGCGGCGGAAGAGGCCGAGCGCAGCTTTGCGCCGTGGAGGATTGCCACCGAGCCGGAGGGAGATGGGACGCGGCTGCGCTGCGGGCGCGATCGGCTGGAGCTGTTTGCAGCGATGCTGCTGAGCCTGGGGCGGAGGATCGTGGTGCGCAGCCCGCCGGAACTCCGGGAGACGTTCCGGGAACTGGCGCGGCAGGCGAGGGAGGCGGCGGGGCAGTGAGGGGCAGAGCCGGAAAAGCGGTTCAGGTGAGGCCAGCGTGAATGCCGAGAGACCGGGCGACCGCGTCCAACGGCCTGTTCCGAGTCCATAGCTGGACGCCTGCGGTCATCAGGCAGGATGCGATCAGGTGGGCATCGGTGAGGCCGAGGCCTTTGGAGTAGAGGGAGTGGGGCTCGATCAGATGCCTGACCTCCTCGAATTCGGCTACATTGACTTCGCGCAGCGCATCCAGTTCCGCAAGTTTGCGGCGGCGGTTGTGGAGCGAACCGAGAGCCACCTCAGCGACAACGAACGGATGCATGACAATCCTTCCGGATGGGAGAAGGCGAATCATGTGCGGATCGCCCCTCCGCAGGTGATCGATCCAGACGGAGGTGTCAGCCAGGATCACAGGCGATCAGCCCTCGTTCACCGGATGTCCTCGAGATCCGGATTTGTGCCGCCCAGAGCCGCAAGGCGACGTGAAGCTTCCATGTGGATGAGCGCCTTCAGGGCCTCTCGGAGGAGCGCAGAGCGTTCCTTAATACCCGAATACTTCTGGGCTGTGCGGACCAGGTCATGGTCGGGGTTACGGTGGCTCGCATGAGATCTACCCCTTCATCCATTCTGTCACCATAGGATGATGTTTTCGGTGCTACGCGGAAAGAACTGGAGGCGGGACCGGACGTCCTGCGGCTCACTGATGTAAAGAAGCCAGTGCAGGAATTGGACGAGATCGTCTCAGCGGTCCATTTGGAGAGTGCTGCCTCTGCATATCCCCTTTCTCTCGCCAGCATGTCAGGCCGATTTTCCCTGCCTGGACAACAGGCATGTTCTGCCAGTTGTCGGGAATCAATGCGATCCTTTACTACCTGAAGGACATCTTCGCCATGGCCGGTGCGACTGGGATCTCCGGCGACCTGCAGGCGATCGTAGTGAGAGCGGTCAACCTTGTCGGTACGCCGGCGGCGATGTTGATGGTCGACCGCGTCGGACGAAGGAAGCTTTTGCTTAGTGGAACCGCAGGTTTAGTGCTGTGTCTCGCGGGCGTGCCGGTCATCTTTCTCAGGCATAAGTATATGAATTTGCTGCTGTGGTGCCACATCGGCCATCCATCCTGTGCTTTGCGGTTTCGCAGGGCGCCGTTATCTGGGTAAATATCAGTAAGTACTTCCGAATCGTGTGCGGTCAAAAGGGCAAAGCGTCGGCCGTTCCGGCCATTGGCTCATCCACGCAGCAATATCGCTTGCATTTCCGATAATGGCTGCGTTGTCGCGCGGGACTCCGTTCGTCTTTTTGGCACGATGATGGTTCCGGATTTCCTTATCGTGTTCCCTTTCTATCCGGAAACTGCAGGAATTTCGCTCGAGCAGATGCAGCACAAACCTGGAATCGACTGACGCAGTTGGAAGGTGCAAGTGTACAATTGCCGCCATTGCGGTCGCGGGCTTTGCATGTCCGTCTGCCGAAGGACTGCGTTCCAGCTCAGACCGCAGTATGAAGTCTGTGGCATGGGCCGCAATTGCGCGAGAGCGAATTTGGAATCGTGCGCGGCCAATTGCAGCAGGAATCTGAGGCGCAACTAAATGGGGATCGGAGGAGCCGTCATTTATGAAAATTACTGTATACGTCCTGCTTGCGTCTGTATTGATGCTTTCTGTGGCCGGCGAAGCTCAAAACACAGCTTACAGTGGGCTCGGTAACAGTCTGGCAAATATCTTCCAGCTATCCAATGTACACACTTTCTCCATCAGTCCGGAAAACCCCACTGGGGCAAAGGGCGCGGGCGGTATGGCCACAGAAGGCACCGGAACGTATGCCGCGCGGGATCTCGGTCGCGGCTGGAAAGTAAGTCCCTCCGTAGTTGTGCAGCCAGGGCAGGCATACACTCTTGGCCAAATTGACGGTTCCGGCGAGATTCAGCATATCTGGATGACCGTGACTGGAAACTGGCGCATGTCGATCCTCAGGATGTACTGGGACGGCGAGTCGGAGCCATCCGTAGAAGTCCCCGTCGGGGATTTCTTTGCAATGGGGTGGGGTCAATACGCGCAGCTTTCATCACTGGCGGTCTGTGTGAACCCGGGAAGTGGCTTCAATTCCTACTGGCCGATGCCATTCCGGACGCAGGCGAAGCTCACGCTGGAGAATCTGGATGATAAACCTATAACAGTTTATTACCAGATCGATTATACGAATGGCCCCGTTCCTGCCAATGTCGGGTATTTTCATGCTCAGTTCCGGAGGGTTAACCCGGTGCCGTATAAGCATGTCTATACCATTCTCGATGGGGTGACGGGAAAAGGGCAGTATGTTGGCACCTATCTTGCTTTCGGCGTCCATAGCGATGGGTGGTGGGGCGAAGGGGAGATAAAGTTCTACATTGACGGAGACAAAGAGTTTCCCACAGTTAATGGCACGGGAACAGAGGATTATTTTGGCGGGTCCTACGATTTCGAGGATCCGGCGACACATCAGTACCAGGTGTTCACGACGCCGTATTCGGGGCTGGCTCAGGTGATTAAGCCCAACGGCCTCTATCAGGCAGAGGAAAAGTTCGGCCTTTACCGGTGGCATATCGCCGATCCGATCCGTTTCGATCATAATTTGCGCGTGACCATCCAGGATCTGGGCTGGCAGAGCGGGGGGCGGTATCGGCCTCGGCAGGATGATATTGCCTCGGTTGCATACTGGTACCAGACACTGCCACATGCTCCGTTTCCGAAGCTGCCCGGCAAAGATCAGCTGGCAGTGAATTGAAATGACTGCGCATTGACTTTTGCTTTTACTGGAGGCTGGCCACCCGTCAGGATTTCGAACATCTCGGCGTCGGTTTCATTTTCTTGACGGAGGCCCTCGACCTGACCACTCTCGCCGGCCGAGTTATAGCCGCCATGCCGGATGTCTTCGCCGAGTTCGAGCGCGAAGTCCCCCTTGAACAGGTCTGTGCCCGTCTGGCTCACGCACGGCAGAACGGCAAAACCCTGAGCCGTCCTCTCACTGCCGGCCTCGAAGCTGGCAAGGTCTGCAAACTCGATCGTTCCGGCCCAGGCAAATCCGGAATCGCGCGCCAAATCGGCATCGGCCGCACCTCCGTACACCGTGTCCTGAAGCAGCCTCGCTCATCATAACCGCTTCGGTCAGACTCAAACGCAAATCCGCCCGGGATCCTGCCGAACTCATGGCAGAAACGCGGAAAATCCACGCGGTTCACAATTGCTGGCGAATGATCGACAACCAGGAAGGCTAAACGGCAACGCCTCTGCGGTGGGAATGAGAAAACGATGGTAATGGGAGTCAGGAAGCGCGGCCGCTCAGGGTTGACTGCGGCTCATCCTGAGGGTCTGGGGCGAGGTCGGGCTCGGTCCGGAGAATGAGGGCCTGGGGCAGAGTGATCGACAGAACGACACCGGCAGTGGCGAGAAGCAGTACGAGATGGGGCAACAGGGCTGTTGAGATGAGACGGGGCGTCCAGAGGGACAGAAGCCAGATGGGCGCGAAGAGCGGAAAGACCTCCTGGTAAGCGCGATAGTGGGCGCGATCGCGAAGCTGGAGCTCGCCCTCGCCCTCGTCATTGCGGTACTGGGAAGGATAGGCGGGCTCAAGCACGCCGGTGGCTGCAAGCTGGAGCTCGACCAGGCTGGAGGGCATGGGCTGATTGCGCGGGCCCTTGCCGGTGAAGGGCCTGATGAGGCCGCGGGGCCCGTGCCGCCGAGGATGAAGTATCCGACGAAAAACGCCGCGCAATAGAGGCAGGAGCCGGTGACGTGGAGCTGGTCAAGGAACCAGCCGCCGGCGAGGAGCGCGGCCAGGATCGCGTAGACAGAGACGATCAGGCGGCGGCGGGCAGAGCGGGTTTCGAGCGAGAGGCCGAGGACTTGGGTGGTACGCATGACGGGCTCCTAAGGGATGGCTTTGAAGACAGATTGTGTACCCGGGTCCTCGGGATCCGGATCGAGGTCGGGCTCGCACCAGAGCAGGATGGCCTGGGGAAGCGAGAAGAAGACCACAGCAAAAGGAACGGAAAGAAAAAGCAGGATCTGGGCGACTCGGGCGGAGGGCCAGTCCATGTTGACCATCATGCCCAAAACGAGAATGATCATCGCCCAGCGGAGGGTGGAGTAGGCGAGGTAATGGGCGCGATCGCGGGTGGCGATGTCGCGCTCGTCATAGGCTGAGCCGGAAGGTCGGGGGGGTATGGATGAGAACCGGCGCAGACGGACGGGATCGATGCCGTACGCGGAGCCGTCCTTCATGTTGCGCTGCCATTGCGTGAAGACGCGGACGGGTCCATCGACGGTGAGACCGCCGAGCATAGCGGCGGCGAGATAGGCGATTGGCAGCAGGCGGTCGTACTTCGCCGGGCCGCTGAAGAGGAGCTGCAGAACCATAATAACGAGGAACAAAGCGTAATAGCCGATGACGAGGGTGCGGCGGCGGCGGCGCGTTTCGATGGAGATGAAGCCGAGGAATTTGCGGGGGGATTTCATTGTGGGACTCCTGCGATCTGCGCGGAGGGTTCGGGTACGGGGTCGGGCTCGGCCCGGAGAATGATGCCCTGGGGCAGCGACATGGCAGCGACGAAGAGCAGAAATGAGCCGATGCCGGCGACCACGGGCAGCCAGGCTGGGTGATGGAAGACGGCGGAGGCCCAGAGAGCCAGGACGAACAGGAAGGTTGCACAACGAAGAATGCTCATGGCGAGGCAGTGGACGTGGTCACCAATGGCGATATCGCGCTCATCAAGAAAAGTCTCGTCGGGGGGATGCTTTCTGCTGCCGAGCCTGAGCTGGATGAGCGGCTGATTGGCGGCAGCGGCCCCGATGCGGCGCGAAAACGGGCGTACCGGGCCTCCCAGCCGTAAGCCGCCGAGCACGATGATGAAGCTCAGCAGCAGCGGGAAATATCCGCCCAGGCGAAAAACAGATACGTGCCGAAAATGCAGGAGGTAGACCGCAACGGTCGCCAGAAGAAAGGCGGCGGAGTAACAGGCAAGGATCATCCTGCGGCGCTTGCGGCGGGTGAGTTTGGGGTTGTCGCTCAGCACGATGACTCCTTCATTTGTCTGCTCTGTTGCGGCCATTGCCGTAAACCTGCTCGCTCAGGGGGCGGAACGGTTCGGGGGAGAAGACGGCTTCGATGGGAAGGTTGAAGTAGGCGGCGATCTGAAAAGCGAGGGCGAGCGAGGGGTTGTAGTCGCCACGCTCGAGGAACCCGATGGTCTGATAGTTCACGTCGAGGGCGTCGGCAAGGTCCTGGCGGGAGAGACTGCGCTCGGCGCGCAGAACGGCGATGCGGTTGTAGAGCTTGCCGGGACCGTTCGAGCTGGAGGGGCCGTTGGGCATCTGGACGGATTGTTGCGCAGTCGCAATGAACTGTCAAGAACGAAAGAGCCGGGGAGGTGAGTGTCTTCCCACATTTGCAACTTCGGGCAGATGTGGAGCACGCATGTCACCATTCACTAATCCACCACTTTGCTTGTCGTGGAACTCATTTATTAAGGATGCAGAGATAGTATGGACCGAAGTTGAAGTCGACGAACGCTTTGTTGCTGTGCGGCGAAGATCAAAGATTCCGCTCGGGCCATCCGATTCTGCAGTCGTCGAGCGCGACCTGGGAGGCTGCTCCGTCATCTTGATGATGAGTGAGGGATTTCCGCAGGATGGGATTTGATTCCCGCTGGGTGGGGCGTTACACTCTGATATAGGACCGCTTTAGTCGCATATCCGCGCCCGGCGGCCCCGGCGAGGCACGCTCGCCGCGAGGGCACAAGTAATCCAGGAAGGCGCGCACGGAGCGGTGAGCTGAGCAGCAGGCTGCGGATTGAGCAGCGAAACCGGAAGGCGAGCCGGACAGCGGAATGTATTGAGGAGAGCAGGATGAGCACCGAGATGAATGTCGTCCACGATCTGGCGAATCGCGAGTACGAGTGGGGATTTGTCACGAAGATCGAGGAAGACCGGATTCCGAGGGGGCTGGACGAGAGCGTGATCCGGCTGATTTCGGAGCGCAAGGGTGAGCCCCAGTTCATGCTGGAGTGGCGGCTGAAGGCGTACCGGCACTGGGTGTTGCTGGAGAAGAGCGGAGCAGAACCGCAATGGGCGAACGTGAAGTTTCCGCCGATCGACTACCAGGCGATTACGTATTACTCCGCGCCGAAGCAGAAGAAGCAGTTGCAGAGCCTGGAGGAACTGGATCCGGAGATTTTGCGGACGTACGAGAAGCTGGGGATTCCGCTGGCGGAGCAGAAGCTGCTGGCCAACGTGGCGGTGGACGCGGTGTTCGACAGCGTGAGCGTGGCGACGACGTTTAAGGAGAAGCTGGCGGAGGCGGGCGTGATCTTCTGCTCGTTCTCTGAAGCGGTGAAGAAGCATCCGGAGCTGGTGAAGAGGTATCTGGGATCGGTGGTGCCGCACACGGATAACTTCTACGCGGCGCTGAATGCGGCCGTGTTCAGCGATGGATCGTTCGTGTACGTGCCAAAGGGCGTGCGCTGCCCGATGGAGCTGTCGACGTACTTCCGCATCAATGCGCAGGAGACGGGACAGTTCGAGCGGACGTTGATTGTGGCCGATGAGGGCGCGTACGTGAGCTATCTGGAAGGGTGCACGGCGCCGATCCGGGATGAGAACCAGCTGCATGCGGCGGTGGTGGAGCTGGTGGCGCTGGACAACGCGCAGATACGCTACTCGACCGTGCAGAACTGGTATCCGGGCGACAAAAACGGCAAGGGCGGGATCTACAACTTCGTAACCAAGCGCGGGAAGTGCGCGGGGCGGAACTCGAAGATCTCGTGGACGCAGGTCGAGACGGGGTCGGCGATCACGTGGAAGTATCCGTCGTGCATTCTGCAGGGTGATAACTCGGTAGGTGAGTTCTACTCGGTGGCGCTGACGAACAATTATCAGCAGGCGGATACCGGGACGAAGATGATCCACCTGGGAAAAAACACGAAGAGCACGATCGTGTCGAAGGGGATCTCGGCCGGGCACGGGCAGAACACGTATCGCGGGATGGTGAAGATCATGAAGGGCGCGGAGGGCGCGCGGAATTACACGCAGTGCGACTCCTTGTTAATTGGAGATCAGTGCGGCGCGCATACCTTCCCGTACATCGAAGTAAAGAACTCGTCGGCGCGGATGGAGCATGAGGCGGCCACGTCGAAGATCGGCGAGGATCAGCTGTTTTATCTGCAGCAGCGCGGACTGAAGACGGAAGATGCCGTTTCGATGATCGTGAATGGCTTCTGCAAAAAGGTGTTCAAGGAATTGCCGATGGAGTTTGCGGTGGAAGCGCAGAAGCTGCTGAGCATCAGCCTTGAGGGGAGTGTTGGGTAAGTGCGTTCCCACCCTGTCGCCAACGACGGGCGACAGGGGTGGGCCACCCGGTTTCCCACATCTGCCTGAACCGGACAGATGTGGGGCACTCAGGAGTTGCAGTTTTGGGAATTTGAGGCGAGGAAACGGATGAGTTTGCTGGAAATCAAGAATCTGCATGTGAATGTGGATGGGAACGAGATTCTGAAGGGCATCGACCTGAGGGTGAACACGGGCGAGGTGCACTCGATCATGGGCCCGAACGGGTCGGGCAAGAGCACGCTGGCGCAGGTGCTGGCGCGGCGCGATACGTACAACGTGACCGAGGGGTCGGTGACGCTGGACGGCAGGGACCTGCTGGCGATGAAGCCGGAAGAAGCGGCATGCGAAGGGGTGTTTCTGGCGTTCCAGTATCCGGTGGAGATTCCGGGCATCGGAAACACGTACTTTCTGCGGTCGGCGCTGAACGCGCAGCGGAGGTTTCGGGGCCTCGACGAGATGGACGCGATGGATTTTCTGCCCATGTTCCGGGAGAAGCTGGCGCTGCTGGAGATGGACGACAAGCTGATGAGCCGGTCGCTGAACGAGGGATTCTCGGGCGGCGAGAAGAAGCGGAACGAGATTCTGCAGATGGCGGTGCTGGAGCCAAAGCTGGCGATTCTGGACGAGACGGATTCGGGACTGGACATCGATGCGCTGCGGATTGTGGCACACGGCGTGAATTCGCTGCGGAGCCCGGAGCGGGCGATGCTGGTGGTGACGCACTATCAGCGGCTGCTGGACTACATCGTTCCGGACTTTGTGCACGTGCTGGCGGATGGGCGGATTGTACGCTCGGGCGGCAAGGAACTGGCACTGGAGCTGGAAGAGAAGGGCTACGGCTGGACGGAACATGAGGCGCAGCAGCCGGCCGGAGTGCGCGGATGAGCGCTGTCGGTCAGGTCGAGATCTGGCTGGAGAACTTCACGGAAGCGGAAGGGACTGCTCCGGGACGTTCGCTGCCGTGGCTCAGGAAGTTGCGCGAGGACGCATTTGCGCGCTTCTGCGAGGTGGGCTTCCCGACGACGAAGGACGAGGACTGGCGGTTCACCAACGTGACGGCGATTGCGCGGACGCAGTTTCGCGCGGCTGGTGCGTCGAAGGTTGCGAAGACGGAAGTGGCGCAGCGGATCGTGGAAGGCGTGGCGGCGCAGCTCGTCTTTGTGAACGGGCGGTATGCGGCGGAATTGTCGCAGGTGAAAGGATTGCCGAAGGGCGTGACGGTGGCAAGTCTGCAGGAGCAGACGGAGAAAGCGCCGGAGACACTGGAAAAGCATCTGGGGCAGTACGCCGATGCGCAGAGGGATGCGTTTGTCGCGCTGAATACGGCGTTCCTGGTCGACGGTGCGTATGTGCACGTCGCGCGCGGCGTGGTGGTGGATGCGCCGATTGCGCTGCTGTATCTGACGACGGAAGAGGACCGGCCCGCGGTGACCCATCCGCGGAATCTGATTGTGGCGGAAGCTGAGAGCCAGGTGGCGGTGGTGGAGGATTATGTCTCGGTCGGTGGCGAGTCCGTTACGCTGTCGAACGCGGTGACGGAGCTGGTGGCCGGCGAGAACGCCCACGTGCAGCACTATCTGATTGAGCGGGAACACCTGAAGGCGTTCAACGTGTCCACGCTGCGGATCCAGCAGGGGCGAAGCGCGAATGTGGCTTCGCACTCGGTTCTGCTGGGTGGCGGGCTGGTGCGGAACAATGTGCATCCGGTGCTCGCCGGCGAAGGCGGCGAGTGCCTGATCAACGGGCTGTTTTTGGGTACGGGCCGTCAGCACCTGGACAACTACATGCACGTGGAGCACGCCAGCCCGCACTGCGGGAGCCGGCAGTTCTACAACGGGATTCTGGATGGGCAGGCGCACGGGGTCTTTCACGGGCGGATTGTGGTGCACAAGGCCGCGCAGAAGACGGACGCGAAGCAGACGAATCGCAACCTGCTGCTGAGCGACGACGCGCAGATCGACACCAAACCGCAACTGGAAATCTATGCCGATGACGTGAAGTGCACGCACGGGGCAACGATCGGGCAGATCGAGGAGAGTGCGCTTTTCTATCTGCGGTCGCGAGGCCTGAGCGAGGCGGAGGCGCGCAAGCTGCTGCTGATGGCCTTTGCCGAAGAGTGCGTGGACCGGATGCACTCCAGCGCGGCGCGGGAGCATGTGGTGCGGCTGATCCGGGCGCATCTGTTGTTTATGGAAAGCGCAGCGGAACCGGCGACCGGCGAGGTCGAGGAGCGGGTGATGGAGGAAGTGGGATGACAGCGAGCGTGGCAATCCGAGCGGAGACGGCGGTGGGCTTGGACGTGGAGAAGATCCGCGCCGATTTTCCGATCCTGCGCCGGAAGGTGCGGGGTCACGACCTGGTGTATCTGGACAACGCGGCGACTTCGCAGAAGCCGCAGGCGGTCATCGACGCCATTGTGGAGTACTACGAGGCCGGGAACGCGAACATTCATCGCGGCGTGCATTTTCTGTCGGAAAAGGCGACGGAGGATTTCGAGAACGCGCGGCGGACGGTGCAGTGGTTTGTGAACGCGGCGGATGCGAGCGAGATTGTGTTTGTGCGCGGGACGACGGAGGGCATCAACCTGGTGGCGCAGAGCTATGGGCGCGCCAACGTGGGTGCAGGCGACGAGGTGGTGATCACGGCGATGGAACACCACTCGAATATCGTGCCGTGGCAGATGCTGTGCGAGGAAAAGGGCGCGAAGCTGCGGGTGGCTCCAATGAACGACCGCGGCGAGCTGCTGCTGGACGAATACGAGAAACTGCTGGGCACGAAGGCGAAGCTGGCGGCGATCTCGCACGTGTCGAATGCGCTGGGGACGGTGAATCCGGTGAAGCGGATGATCGCGATGGCGCATGCAAAAGGGGTTCCGGTGCTGGTGGATGGCGCGCAGGCGGTACCGCACCTGGCGGTGGACGTTCGGGATCTGGACGCGGACTTTTATGCCTTTTCCGCGCACAAGATGTACGGGCCGACGGGCGTGGGCGCGGTGTACGGGAAGAAAGCGCTGCTGGAAAAGATGCCTCCGTATCAGGGCGGCGGGGACATGATCAGCTCGGTGACCTTCGAAAAGACGACGTGGAATAAGGTGCCGCACAAATTTGAGGCAGGCACGCCGGACATGGCGGGCGTAATCGGGTGGCGCGCGGCGATCGAGTACATGAACCGCGTGGGCGCGGCGCGGATTGCCGCGCACGAGCACGATCTGCTCGGATATGCGACGGAGACGGTGGGCGCGATGCCGCGCGTGCGGATCCTCGGTACGGCAAAGGAGAAGGCGAGCGTACTGTCGTTCGTGATCGAGGATGTGCATCCCCATGACGTTGGGACAATCCTGGATCAGGAGGGGATCGCGGTGCGGACGGGTCACCACTGCGCACAGCCGGTGATGGATCGGTTCGGGATTCCGGCAACGGTGCGCGCGTCGTTTGCCATGTACAACACGCGAGCCGAGGTGGATGCGCTGGCGCGCGGGATTCGCAGGGTGCGGGAGGTATTTGGCTGATGCCGGAGCTGCGCGACCTTTATCAGGAAGTGATTCTGGAGCACAGCAAGGCTCCCAGAAATTACAAAGAACCGGCGCATACGAATCACAGGGCCGAAGGCTATAACCCGCTGTGCGGCGACCGGTTCACCGTGTATCTGGAGATGGATGGCGACGTCGTCAAGGACATCGGGTTCCAGGGCGCGGGCTGCGCGATCTCGAAGGCGTCGGCGTCCATGATGACGCAGACGGTGAAAGGCAAGACGAAAGCCGAGGCACATCGGATCTTCGAGCAGTTTCACGAACTGGTGACGGGCCGCGGGCAACCGAGCGAGGCGGAGCTGGGCAAGCTGGCGGTGTTCTCCGGAGTGTCCGAGTTTCCGGCGCGGGTGAAGTGCGCCAGCCTGGCGTGGCACACTCTGGAGGCGGCGCTCGAAGGCAGGCAGGAGAAGGTTTCGACGGAATAGGTGCAGCGCGCACGGCGAACGCTCATGATCATCACCAACCAAACCGTGACGCTGAAGCGCGAATGCGCGGGGATTGCCATTCCAGCGGGGACCAGGCAGCTTTTGCCGGCGGGGACGGCGGTGCGGATCACGCAGGCCATGGGCGGGAGCTACACGGTGTCAGCCCAGGGGGCACTGTATCGGATTGAGGCGAAAGACGCCGACGCGCTGGGCGTGACAGCGGAGTCGGAAACGCACGGGCCTGCGAGCTTCAGCGATCGCATGGTGTGGGATCAATTGAAGACGGTCTATGATCCCGAGATTCCCGTGAACATTGTGGACCTGGGGCTGATCTATGAGTGCGAGATCGGCGAGGCGGAAGGCGGCGGCAAAAAGATCGACGTGCAGATGTCGCTGACGGCGCCGGGGTGCGGGATGTCGGACGTGCTGAAAGCGGACGTGGAGCACAAGCTGCGGCGGCTGCCGGAGGTAAAAGACGTGCGCGTGCAGGTGGTGTTCGATCCGCCGTGGACTCCGGCGCGGATGACGGAGGCGGCGAAGCTGCAACTGGGATTTGACCTGGATTACTCGGGGACCGCCGGCGGGGCGTTTCCGATTCTGCGCTGAACTCAGAAGCCAGGGGCGCGCCGAACCCTGGTTGGTCCCGTGCTGGCGATGCTCCTGCCTCTGGCGCCGGTGGGCATGCGCCGAAAGCGCTGGGCAGGATTCCTGGTGATTTTGGCGGCGATCCTGTCAGCGCCGATGGGGTGCGGCGTGTCGGCCAGCGAAGGATCAGGAGGAGGCGGTTCGGCACAGAACGCGACGCCGAGTGGCACCTATGTTCTGACGGTGAAGGGTATGACCTCAGACATTACCCGCAGCGTGGGAGTGAACCTGACTGTGGAGTGAGAGGAAGACCCGCGGCGGTGCAGAAAAAACAGCGCCGCCGCACAGGGGGGAGGGGCGACTTCAGCGCTGGAGAGTGTAAATACCGAAGACCAACGCGGCGAGCATTACCAGGCTGGCACCTTCAAAGAGCAGCGCAAAGAGAAATCCGCGGATACAGCCGCCATCCAGGCCGGGAGTGTCGGCATCCATCGAGACGGGTTCAGGGCTTCCTGAGAAGCGCGAGGCGCGAGCGCGAAGGCCCGCCCAACGGCCAGAGAGATTGGTCCCCAAAGCAGACATGCCGGAATCCTTCGAGCACAAACCAGGCGCTCAACAGCCAGGACTGCAATGAGGTTACTTTTGCAGTTTGAGGGACCAACGGCAATTACACTTTGGAGGGAGCCTGGGGTAACCACACCGCTGCCGGCGCCGGTAGCCGAAGTCCGCTCCCCTGGAATTGGGCGGGAATCGGCTGTGTTCCCTGCGCATGTGGAAAGCGAGGCGAAGAGGATCCGCGCTCGTTTTCCACGGAACAGGGAAGCTACTCGTGGACGGCGTCCACAAAGGCCCGCAGCTTACGAGAACGGGAGGGGTGGCGCAGCTTGCGCAGCGCCTTGGCTTCGATCTGGCGGATGCGCTCGCGGGTGACCTGGAAGCTCTGGCCGACCTCTTCGAGGGTATGCTCGGAGCCGTCCTCGAGGCCGAAGCGCATTTTGACCACGCGCTCTTCGCGCGGGGTAAGGGTGCGCAGCACCTGGGAGGTGTACTCCTTGAGGTTGACGCTGATGACAGCATCGGAGGGCGAGACGGCCTGGCGGTCTTCGATGAAGTCACCGAGGTGCGAATCTTCCTCTTCGCCGATAGGCGTCTCGAGCGAGATGGGCTCCTGGGCGATCTTGAGGACCTTGCGGACCTTGGCCACGGGGATATCCATGCGCTTCGCGATCTCCTCCGAAGTCGGCTCGCGGCCGAGCTCCTGCACCAGCTGACGCGAAGTCCGGATCAGCTTATTGATGGTCTCGATCATGTGCACGGGGATGCGGATGGTGCGGGCCTGGTCCGCGATGGCGCGGGTGATCGCCTGCCGGATCCACCAGGTGGCGTAGGTCGAGAATTTGTAACCGCGGCGGTACTCGAATTTGTCGACCGCCTTCATGAGGCCGATGTTGCCCTCCTGAATGAGGTCGAGGAACTGGAGGCCGCGGTTGGTGTACTTCTTGGCGATGGAGACGACCAGACGCAGGTTGGCTTCGATGAGCTCGCGCTTGGCCTGCTCGGCGTCCATGTCGCCCTGGATCATCTCGCGCTGGGTGCGCTTGAGCTCCGCGATGGAGACGCCGGCTTCTTCCTCCAGCTTTTCGAGGTCAGTCTTGCAGTTTTTCTGCTGGCGGCGGTACTCCTTCTTCAGCTCCTCGCTGCGCGACTGTTCCCACTTCTGATCAAGGGAACGAATCTGGCGCTCGAGGGTGCGCATGGCCTCGACCGTCTTATTGACCTTGTCGAGGAGACGCTTGCGCTCCTGGTTGGTGTACTTGAGCTCGCGGACGATCCGGGAGACCAGGACCTTCTCGCGGGCGATGCTCCAGCGCAGCCGGCGATGCTCCTTCGGCCGGGCCTTCTGGCTGAGGGTGGCGAGCTTTTCTTCGAACTGCTGAGCTTTCTTCTGGTGCTTGACCAGAGTGTCGATACGGGAGACGGTCTGGCGAACGCGGGCCTGGACGATCTCCTCGGTGAGCTCCTCGTCGTCGAAGATGACGACTTCCTTGATGTTGCGCACGCCGCGGCGGAGGTCCTCGCCGAGGGCGACGATTTCGTGAATGACCACAGGTGAGCGGGAGATGGCCTTGAGGACGCGCATCTGGCCGCGCTCAATGCGGCGGGCGATTTCGACTTCGCCTTCGCGGGTGAGCAGCGGCACGGTGCCCATCTCGCGCAGGTACATGCGGACGGGATCGTTGGTTTTTTCGAGCGTGCCAGGGGTCAGGTCGAGCTCGACGTCCTCGCCTTCTTCCCCCTCGAACTCCTCGCGGTCGCCGGTGAGTTTCGGGCCACCCTCGAGGATGTCGATGCCCTGGGTGCCGATGGTGGTGATGAGGTCGTCGAGGTCATCGGGCGAGTTCACATCGCCGGGGATGAGGTCGTTGACCTCGTTGTAGGTCAGATAGCCCTTTTCCTTGCCTGCATCGATGAGCTTCTGAATATCCTGTTCGTATTTATCGTCAATCGCCAAGCGGATTGGTCCCCCGCAATAGAATTTCGGATCTGTCTGCCTGGAGTGGACGAGGTGCGGTCAGGGCCATAGGAGGCGCAATCCCGAATGCGGCACAAGGCCGCCGGGTAAAGGGCGCACGTCTGCCCAGGAGGTTCAGAATATCACGAAACGGAACGTAACTCCGGCAAATTCTGGAGTTTCGGAGCCCATTTCGGCCGAATCGTCTCGTCCTGGGTCGCAGATCCTCAACCCTTTGGATGTGGAAAACGCGATTTTGTTTCATGGTTTGGGCGGATTTGCCGCGCGAGACACGGCTGGCCGGCCCCGCAGCGAGCGAGTGCACCCGCTGACAGGCTGTACCCTGTATCGGAACCCACTGAGACCGGATGGCCGCGGATTTTGCCCAGCGCGTAAAGGAGCAGGCCGACATCGTGAAGATCGTCGGCGAGTACGTGCGGCTGCGCAAGGCGGGCGCGCAGAACTACAGCGGATTGTGTCCGTTCCATAAGGAGAAGACGCCGTCGTTCAGCGTGCACGCGGGGCGGCAGTTCTACCACTGCTTCGGCTGCGGGCAGTCGGGGGACGTGTTCTCGTTCGTGCAGAAGATCGAGAACGTGCCGTTTCCGGAGGCGGTGCGAGTGGTGGCGCAGAAGTCCGGCATTCCGCTGCCGAAACGCGAGTTCTCCTCGCCGGAAGAAGCCGCGGAGCACCGGCAACGAGGCAAGCTGCTGGAGCTGCACGAGGCGGCAACGGCGTGGTTCGAGGAGCAACTGCAATCGCCGGAAGGCGCTGCGGCGCGGGAGTATCTGACAGGGCGCGGGCTGACGACGGAAGGGATTGCGAAGTTTCGGATCGGGTATGCGCCCGATTCATTTCACGCGCTGCGAGAGAAGCTGCAGAGCACGGCCGATGTGGAGACGTTGCGGGCGACGGGACTGTTCTCGTGGAAGGAGCAGGAAGATGGCAGCCCAGGCCCGATTTACGCGCGCTTCCGGAAGCGCGTGATGTTTCCCATTGCGAACGAGGCGGGGAGGGTGATCGCGTTTACGGCGCGGACGCTGGAGACAGGCGAGAAAGCGGGGCCGAAGTACATCAACTCGCCGGAGACGCCGCTGTATTCGAAGGGGCAGGTGCTGTTTAACCTGGACAAGGCGCGGCAGGCGATTCGGGCGGACGGAGGCGCGGTGCTGGTGGAAGGGCAGATGGACTGCATTTCGGCTTTTTTGGCGGGGATTCCGAACGTGATCGCGACCAGCGGGACGGCGTTTACCGAGGCGCAGGTGCGGCTGCTGAAGCGGTATGCGACGCGGGTGATCGTGAACTTCGATCCGGACACGGCGGGGGCGAACGCGGCGGAGAAGTCGATTGCGCTGCTGACGGAAGAAGGCTTCGAGGTGCGAGTGCTGACGCTGGAGGGCGGCCTCGATCCGGATCGGTACGTGCGGGAGCGCGGGGCGCGCGGCTATGCGGAGGCGCTGCGCGGAGCGCCGTCGTTTCAGGACTATCTGGTGGAGCGGGCGCGGCAGTTGTTTCCAGGGCGAGATCCGCGGTCGAAGACGGAGGCGCTGAATTATCTGCTGCCGCATATCCGGAGGATTCCGAGCCGGATTGCGCGGGATGCATTTGCGAATGATGCGGCACAGGCGCTGGGGATTGATTCGGCGCTGGTGCGGGCAGAGCTGAAGGACGCCGCGGCGCGGCGGAGGAATTCGCTGGTGCCGCGGGAGCAGGCGCTGACGCGGGCGGAACAGATTCTGCTGCAGGCGTTCTCCGGGCCGCGGTCGAGCGAAGGCTATCTGGTGGCGGAGGGCGCGTGGCACGAGCACGAGCGGGAGTTCGCGGCGATGCGCGAAGATGTGCACGCGATGGTGGAGCGACTGCGCGGTCGTGCCGACGGCGTTGATCCGCTGAGCGCGGTCGAAGGGGAAGTACAGCGAAAGATGCTGGCGGAGCTGTTCCTGTCGATCCACGATACGGAGCCGGAGGCGGATGACGTGGAAGAGGCGGTGATGGCGATCCGGCGGAGCGCGCTCGAACAGCAGCAGCGTCGGATGCGGTCGGAAATCGAGCAGGCGGAGCGGGCCGGGAAGATGGACGAGGCGCTGCGGCTGACGCGCGAGATGCAGGACGTGACGCGGCGGGTGAGGGAGCTGGACTGAGGGGGCTGCCCGCGCAATGGTGCCCCCCGGATTCAGGGTGATTCCACTTCCGGTGCATATCGAATCCAGGCGGGCTGTGGGATAGTCGGGGAGAATTCGTTCGAACTTGTCCGAACCTGTCCGGGAAGAGGACTATGGCCACCCGCTACAGCATTCCCCCGCCGATCGAACAGCAGCAGAAGTCGAGTCGCGAGTCCGGTTCCAGCATGCCGAAGGCGCTGCTTTGCCTGGCAGCTTCGGGCGCGCTTTTCTGGCTGGCCTGTCGTCACAACATCCCCGCGCTCCATCCTCTTTCGGGCCTGGCGGATCGCTTCCATCAGGTGCGGATCCCGCTGATGGAACTGGCCGGGGCGATGGCATGCGGCATCGGGTTTATCGTTTGGCAGCTCAGGCCCAGCGAAGAAGCAACTCCGGGCAGCCCTGCGCAGAAGGGGCTCTCCCGGAACACCCGATTTGTGCTGGTCTGCGGCTCCATTCTGCTGATCGCGGTATGCGCGTTCGGCAGGGACATGGCAGCGTTTGTATGGCCGCCATCCGCTGTCATTCTCCGGCTGGCTCAGGGCGCCGCGATAATTCTGCTGCTGGTCACGATTGCTTTCGGCGGCGTGTTCGGGCAGAAAACCAGGATTGGCGCACCGGGGAACAGCCAGGCTGGCCGCAAGCCGCTGACCGTTTCGAACGCGGTTCTGTTCGCTGCCGTTCTCGTCTTCACGACTGCGTTGTCGATTGGGGCTGTCCTGGCCGCCAAGTGGTTCTTTCCGGCCCATCGAACGGCGATCGTGGAGGCCGGTGTGCTGACGGCCACGCTGCTTATCCTTTTTGCCGGTCACATTCTGGCGCGAAACCCCAGCACGGAACCGGGGCCATCGACTCTGCAGGACGCCGAGGGCCACGACACGCGCCAGGGATTCCGGCGCAGGCTGGTGCAGGCGGCGGGCATCTGCGTGTGGATTTTGGCGATCGTCGGGCTCCTGCATTTCCGCGTCGTCCGCGAGTGGCGTGGCGTGCTCTGCCTGGGGCAGCTCGGAGTGATTTTTGTCTATGTCCGGGGTTTGAACCACATCCGGCACCGCATTCTTTTTCTGGCGAGAAATGCCAAATACGACAGCGCGCTCAGGCTCAACCATTTCGTCTCGATGTTGCCGTTGTCCGGCGAATCGCTGGCGGGCCTGATTCTCTTCGAGCAGGGGCGGTATCGCGAGGCGCAGGCGTATCTGCAGCCGCTGGCGTTCGATGCTCGAGGCAATCCAAGGCTGGCCAGCATGGAACTGTACTGTTATGCGCTGGCGCTGGAGAACGACGGGCACGGCGCCGATGCCCTGCCGCTGCTGGACGCCGCGGTGAGGGCGTTACCGGAGCGAGACGCGCTGAAGGTTGCGCTGGCTGGTTGTCTGCTGGACCAGGAGAAGGACCCGGATCGAGCCTGCAAGCTGCTGGAACAGGTGATGGCGAGTCCGAGCCAGGCCAGGATATTCCCCGCCGACAGAGCGCACAGAATTGCGCGCTGCGCGTGGGCTTTGGCGGCGTGCGGGCGGAGATCCGAGGCGCAGCAGCAAATTGACGCGGCGCTGGCCGCTGGACAGGGCCTGAGCCCTGGAGACCTCGCCGGCGTGTACTACTTTGTGGGCGAAGCCTGGCGCGCGCTGGGAGAAACGCGAAGGGCGCGGGAGGCGTACGGCAAGGCGGTGGAACTTCGGCCGGACGGGGTGATCGCAATAAGCGTGCAGAAGTCGCTCGCGAAGCTGGATGCCAGCGACAAGTGAGACGGTGTGGCGGATCAGGGAACTGGACTGAACCGCATTCAGTCTGCAGGCTGCGGTCAGACGGAAGCAGAGTGGAGTTCGTCGGGTTCGGCGGACGGCGGCTCGGACGGGCCGAGCTGCTTCTTCTCCTGGAGCAGCCGGATGACGTGACGGTAGAGGCGGTCGCGGACTTCGTAGCGGCCGACGGCGCGGGTGACGTAGCGGACCTGAAGGTCGACGCCGGTGGCGATGTCGATGGCCGGCACCGAGGGGCGCATGGTGACAATGGGCGCGGCGCTGAAGCGGGCAAGGCCGGCGGTGTGCTTGCCGCGATTCCAGTCCTGTTCGGCCAGACGGGCGCTCTCGGCGGTCTCCTCGCGGGCGGCCCTTTCGATCTCTTTCGCGATGGCGTAGAGGTTGGCGTCGGTGGGCAGGCTCACGGTGATCTCGTCCCACATCCACTGACCTTCGCCGGAGAAGTTGAAGTACTGACCGCGAATGGCGAAGCTGTTGACGAAGGAGACGCGTCGGCCGGTGGGCTCGCCCTTGTCGGCCAGGCCGGTCGTTTCCAGCAGCGTCGTCGAGAGCAGGCCGACGTCGACGACTTCGCCGCTGACGCCATTGATCTCCACCATGTCGCCGACATGAAGGCCGTTGCGACCCACGAGCATGAACCAGCCGAAGAAGGCGAGAATGTAATCCTGCAGCGAGAGGGTGAGCGCTGCGGTGAGCAGGCCGACCATGGTGGCCGTCTGGTGCGGAGGGCCGAAGAGCACCAGCACGATGAGAAAGAGTCCGACCAGCTGAACACTGACCTCAAAAATGGTGCGGAGGGTGTGCATCTGGCGGCGGTCGCGCGAGGGACCGGCCATGAGGCGACGGACGATCGCGTCGCCGAGGATCATGCCGAGAAGGATGATAAGGACGATCTCCAGCGACCGCAGGACAAGATGCGCGACGAGGCGATGCTGGAGGAGCACCTGATCGCCCCAACTGGCATAGACCGAGGCGAGCTGCTGATCGGTCTGGATGCGATCCTCGTCAATCGAGAGAATCTGACGTTGAACGCTGCGGACCTCAAGCGTGGCCAGAGTTGCCGACGCGGCGGCCGGACTGGCCTTTGCCTGCAGCGCGTTGTACTGAGCGGTGAGGGTGCGCGCATCGTTGAGCGCTTCGGCACCGGCCTGCTGGATGGCGTTGCAGCGGCTGATCTGGCTGAACCAGGCTCTCAGGCGATCGACGAGAGTGGAGTGACTCTGGACCGATACGATCGCGATGGGACTGGCGCTGGACTGCTGGAGGTCCACCTTCTTCATGGCCGCTTCATGCGCGCTTAGCTCCTGCTGAAGGCGGACGCTGAGGCTGCCGGTGACGCGATCCAGGGCATTTTTGACATCCGTGAGCTCGTCGGAATCGAGGGCAAGCCGAGCTTCGCCGAGTTGCAGAGCATCGCTGCCCACGGCCGAGCCAGCTGCGCCACGGACCGTGCGCAGCGCCGGAGCGGACTTCATCTTCAGCCGCTGGACCAGCGCCTGATCCTGTACGAGTTCGCTCTGGATCTGCGCGACTTTCCGCGAGAGCAGGAGCGCAGGGCCGGTCAGCGGCTCGTGTCTCTCCTGCAGCTCGGCTGAACGGAGGGCGGCGGCGAAGGCCTGGTCAACTTCGTGGTCGGCAAGAGCCTCGGCCTGGCGGGCGTACTGATGCTCCTCGGCGGTTACGGCCCCGGAAGCCAGCAACTGCACGGATTGCCAGGGGCGCAGGCTGACGAGAGACTGGCCCGCTTCCGCGCGCTGGTAAGCGAGGTCGGTCATGGCTCCGCGGGTCAGCCAGGAGAAGACCAAGCAGACCGCCAGCGCAGCCAGCAGAATCATGAAGAACGCGAGCCGGGCGCCGCCGAAAATGCGGGAACGCGAACCGCCTGGGGATGAGTTTCTGGTCATGGATCAGCTTCTATTCTATGCAGGGGCGAAAAGAAGACGAGCCCGGCGCAAAAGGCTGGAAACAGCGGTAACCGGCCCCCGCTCATCGCGAGGCGGCTTCTAATCGCCTGGCGATGGTGAAGAATCGAATCGCCAATACCAGCAAAACCACCTGCACACCGATACCCACAAATCCCGGAAGCTCGTGCTGATGCAGAATCGTCAACGCCGGAACAGCAGCCAGGCATGTGCAGGCTGCAGCGAGCGCAACACTCTTTCCCCGCAGGCGTGCCGCTTCAGGGTTTCGGAACAGGACTCGCTGGCGCATGACTGACCGCTCCCCTTCTGCTTTGCGCGGATAACGCTCCATCACCGGTGGAGTGGTTGCAGGCAATCGGAGTTGCGCGGAGCGTGCTATGATCCAGGGTTTGCCGGGACTACGCTGATCGCGTTGCATCCATGCGCACTGCCAGCAGACTCGGCGGAAGGAGATCCCCCTCGTGAACTGGCTTCGCCGCTCCACGATCCTCGCTGCCGCCCTGCTTTTCGCTGCGCCTGCGCTGCTGGCGCAAAAGTCGACAGAGATGCCGAAGCAGCCCATAGTGCACGGCATCTCAGTTCGCAACATGGACCCGAGCGTGAGGCCGGGCAACAATTTCTTCCTGTATGCCAACGGAGAGTGGATTGCGCGGACGCCGATCCCCTCGGACCGGGCGGGAATCGGCGTTTTTAACACGCTGCTGGACAAGAGCCGGAAGAACGTGGCAGCCATTGTGAAGGAAGCGGCGCAGTCGAACGCGCCGGCGGGCTCGAACGAGCGCAAGATCGCCGATTTGTACGCGTCGTACATGGACACGAAGACCATCACCGCGCTGGGTTTGAAGCCGCTGGAGCCGGAACTGGACAAGGTAAAGGCGATCCGGAACAAGCAGGAACTGGCGACAATGATGGGCAGCCTGCTGCGCGCGGACGTGGATCCGCTGAACGACACTAATTTTCACACGATGAACCTGTTCGGGCTCTGGACCTCCCCGGGCTTTGGAAGTTCCGCGGTTTATGCAGTCTATCTGCTGCAGGGCGGCGTGGCGCTGCCGAGCCGTGACTATTACCTGTCCGATTCCGAGCGCATGCAGGAGACCCGGGCGAAATACACGGAGCACATCGCGGCGATGCTGCAGTTAGGGGGGTACAGCCAGCCGAGCGAGCGAGCGGCGAAGATTCTGGCGCTCGAGCAGGCCATCGCAAAGGTGCAGGAGAGCCTGGCGGACTGCGAGGTCGTCCAGAACGCGAACAACGTGTGGACGCCGGCTGACTTTGAGGCCAAGGCGCCGGGGCTGGACTGGAGCGCGTACTTGGCCGCGGCGGGGCTTGCGCGGCAGCAGAAATTCTATGTGTGGCAGCCTTCGGCATTTGCCGGCGAGTCGGCGCTGGTGGCGTCGCAGCCGCTGGACGCGTGGAAGGACTGGCTGGCGTTTCATCTGCTGGAGGAATACGGGCCGTATCTGTCCCAGTCGTTCAAGCAGGAGACTTTCAATTTTGAGGGCAAGGTCCTGGTGGGCGTACCGCAGCAGCAGCCGCGCTGGCAGCGCGCGGTGGACCTGGTGAACGAAGATCTGGGCGACGCCGTGGGACAGCTTTACGCGCAGAAATACTTCCCGCCGCAGGCGAAGGCGGAGGCGCAGGATATGGTGGCGCATCTGATCACGGCGTATCACAAACGGCTGGAGGCACTGACGTGGCTGGCTCCGTCGACCAAGGCGGAAGCGCTGAAGAAGCTGGATTCGCTGTATGTCGGGATTGGTTATCCCGAGACGTGGAGAGATTACTCGACTTATGAGGTCAGGCCGGGCGACTTATTCGGCAATGTGTGGCGCGCGCAGATTTGCAGGTATCAATACAACCTCGACCGGATCGGCAAGCCGGTGGACCGGCACGAGTGGTGGATGGAGCCGCAGACGGTGAACGCGGTGAATCTCCCGCTGCAGGATGCGCTGAACTTCCCGGCGGCGATTCTGCAGCCGCCGTTCTTCGATCCGAAGGCTCCGGCGGCGGACAACTACGGCGCGATCGGCACGATCATCGGGCACGAAATCAGCCACACCTTCGACGCGGAAGGCAGCGCCTTCGATGCGGAGGGACGGCTGCGGAACTGGTGGACTCCGGCGGATCACCAGCACTTCGAGCAGGAAGCCAGGGCGCTGGATGATCAGTACTCGAGCTACGAAGCGCTGCCGGGACTGCACGTAAACGGGCCGCAGACGATCGACGAGGACATTGCCGACCTGGGCGGCGTGGTGGCGGCGTACGAGGCGTATCACGATGCGCTGAATGGCAAAGCGGCGCCGAAGATCGACGGCTTCACCGGCGATCAGCAGTTCTTTATCGCCTTCGGGCAGAACTGGGGCTCGAAAGTGCGGCCGGCGGCGCTGCGGCGGCAGGTGCTGACCGATCCTCATGCACCGGCGCAGTTCCGGGCGGACACCGTGCGCAACTCGGACGCGTGGTACAGGGCGTTCGACGTGAAGCCCGGAGAGACGCTCTATCTGCCACCGGACCAGCGGGTGCGGATCTGGTGAACTGATCCGGCGAGATACTCGCCAAAACACGCAGGTGTATGAAAACAGGACCCTTACCTCCAGAATTTGCGTTGGTATGGCAAATAAAGAGGCTACGCCCGAACCGAATTCTGAAGGTCATCTGACGCTTCGGGGGGTACCCCCGATGACGGATCGACAACCGTTTGGCATTGATTTTATGGTGGTTAGCGCCAGTTACTAATGGACAGGTGCAGCCCTGCGATCCAGGATCCGATTCATCTTCGTGCTCCCGTAATCAGAACTCGCTCCGCTCATCCCCTTTCCTTCCCAGAAACTCCTGAACTCTGCTCGCAGGGAGAACCGAGATCGCATTTCCGGTCAGGGCCAGCAGGCGAAGTTCGTTCTCCCCACATTCGATATCCGCGACGCACGGTGCCTCGGCTGGCAAACGCGCAAGAAACACAAGATAAGTGGCACCGACCTCGCCGCGGGCCGGCACCAGCGCCATCGTCGGTGTGCCAAAGATGTCGCCGCGGCGAATCGTCTCGGCCCGGCCCAGTGGCAGCGCGCTCACGCCGAACTCCAGCGCTCGCACCTGCTCCCTGCCCTCCCACGGCGCAGAGGCGCGGGAGCGATTTTCTTCCCACAGGGTGACCCAAGGGAAGCGGCTGCGGGGAAAGACGTAGCCAAAGGCCAAATTGCGAGCGGCATTCGCAGCGCAGACGAACCCGCGTTCACGACCCGGGTCCACCTGCACGCCGGCGACAAAACCGGCGCCCGGCTTCTGAAAGGGAACCCTCAGGTCGATGGCCTCACCGCCTGCGCCGGGCGCCAGGGGCCAGTCGAACTCCGCAGCACGGACCAGCAGCTCGTGTCCCTCGTAACCGCCGGGATCAGTGAGGCCTCTTTGTCCAGGCAGGGTGAGCACGCAGGCTTCTCCGCTGGCGAAGGGCGGCGCCAGCGCCACGTGCTGCTGCCACTGGAGGAACTGGTCGACATCGAGCCGATTGCGTACGGTTTCGGAAATTCGGATAACAGACTCGCCCGCGCGCAGAGAGACGGTCCTCGAGAACTCGAGGCCGGATGCGGGAAGAGGAAGAGTGAACCGCAATTCACCGGACTCTGCGCCGCTCGTCGCTTCCGCATTCCATCGCTGCACGCCGGCCTCACCGTGCAGCACGGACCCTGCGAGGATTTCCTGCTCGGATGGCATGCCGAAAATCCCGAGGCAGAGACTGTGCCCGGCAATCGCGCTCAGCACCCTGCCGGTTGCTCGCGGGCCATAGATGGCTTCGTCGCGCCCAGGCCGGAAGCGCATCGGATCGCGCAATTTCCAGTGCGGAATCCAGAATGGATTCATCTCTGCGGCATCGTGAAAATGGAAATCGAGGATCTGCCCGCCGCCCGTGAGGTGCGTCAGCTCGACGACATCGTTCACGAGCATGCAGGCCGGACGCCGGCGCCACCGCCCAGGACGGCCTTCGACACGGGATGCGGTCATGCGCTAAGCACCTCCGCCGCAGCGGGGCATCATGACGATGTGCCTATTGCCATCAAACAGCCAATCAGGATGCTTGCTTGCCCAGGTTACAGAACCAACTCCGATCCATCTTGCATCGATTCGGTCACAGCCTTGACATCGCTCTCTCTCGAATCGTATACCGGGATCGGCCGCCTTCGCGCGAGCGCCCTGACCCATCCCATGGAGAAGGAATTCGAGATCGTTACCGACGACGGCAACCTGTGCGGCGAGGGGCCGCTGTGGGATGCCACCGACCAGGCCCTCTACTGGACCGACATCACCGGCCACCGCTTCTTCCGGTACCTGTGGCGCGAACGCCGGCGCGAAGTGCTGAGCAGCGGCTTTCAGGTCGGCGGCTTCTGCCGCCAGCAGAGTGGCGACTTTCTGGTGACCAGCAGCCAGGGCATCTGGCTGTGGAGCCCTGGCGAACAACCCATTCTGCTGGCCGACCAGGCGGAGGGCCAGACGTGCGTGATGAACGACTGTGCCGCCGACCCCTGCGGCCGCGTCTACTCCGGCTCCTGGCATCTGGATGAGAACGGGCATTCCGCGCCGAGCTTTCTGTTTCGCGTGGATACGGATGGCTCGGTGCACATTGCGGACGAAGGCATTTGCTTCTCCAACGGCCTCGCTTTCTCTCCGGACGGCGGCGCTCTCTACTTTGCCGATTCGGTCGCGCGCTGCATTTACTCCTACGACTGGCGGCCGCAGGACGGCGCGCTGAGCCGGCGCCGGGTGTTTGCGCGCATCGACCGCTCAGAAGGCGTGCCCGACGGCCTGACCGTGGATGGGGAGGGCTTTGTGTGGTGCGCGCACTGGTTTGGCGGACGCGTCACCCGCTACGATCCCGAGGGCCGGCGCGAGCGGCGTGTCGACCTGCCCGCGGCGCAGACGTCGTCGCTCTGTTTTGGCGGGCCGAACCTGGACGAGATTTATGTCACCTCCGCGGCGCGCAGCAACGCAGAGGTGCTGGCGCCGGAGGGCTACGATCCGAATGCCGTCTTTCTCGGCGGCCCGCTCTATCGCTTCCGCGCCGGGATCCGCGGGCAGCTCAAGCACCGATCGAACGTGGCCCAACCCGATGCGAAGCAGACAGCCGCATCCGCTTCCGAGAAGGCCCTGTGAAGGAAACCTGGCGCTGGTTCGGCCCGGAAGATCCGGTTCCTCTGCACTACGCGGCGCAGGCCGGCGCCACGGGGATTGTCTCGGCGCTCCATCACCTGTATCGCGGCGAGCCGTGGCCCCTCGACGAAGTGTGCAAACGCAGGGATGCCATCGCAGCCGCCGGCATGGACTGGTCGGTGGTGGAAAGCATCCCCATGCACAATTCCATCAAACTGCGCACCGGGGGGTTCCGCCAGTACATCGGCGCCTGGATTGACTCGATGGCGGCGATCGCGCGCGCCGGGATCAGGGTCATCTGCTATAACTTCATGCCTGTGGTGGACTGGGTCCGGACAGACATCGCCTGGCGGCTTCCGTCGACAGGCTGCGCGGTGCGCTTCGATGCCCTCGATTTCGCTGCTTACGATCTGTTCGTTCTGCGCCGCCGCGGCGCGGAGGCCGATTATTCGAGCGATCGCCTCACCGCTGCCCGCGAGCGTTTCGAGCGGATGACACCGGACTTCGTGGACCGCCTGGAACGCACGCTGATTGCCGGCCTCTCCGCTTCGGAATCGTCCTACGACCGGGAGTCGATGCGCAATGCCATCGCGCAGTACGATGGCGTGACCGCCGACGATCTGCGCTCGAGCCTCGCAGCCTTCCTGCGCGAGGTCATGCCGGTGGCCGAGGACCTGGGTCTTCACCTGGCCATTCATCCCGACGATCCTCCGTGGTCGCTGTATGGCCTTCCGCGGATTGTTTCGACGGCCGGGGATCTCCGCCGGATCCTGGCCGGATATGACTCCCGTTCCAGCGGCTTAACCTTTTGCGTCGGCTCTCTGGGATCGCGCGAAGACAACAACCTGGTCCCGATGGCGCGGGAATTCGGGCCGCGCATTCATTTTCTCCATCTCCGCCAGGTGCGCCGCGAAGCCGACGGCTCGTTTCATGAATCCGATCATCTCTCCGGCAGCTCGGATATGATCGGCGTGATCCGAGCCATGCTCGAGGAAGAATGCCACCGCGCCGCCGAGGGCCGCGCTGACTGGGAAATCCCCATGCGGCCGGACCACGGCCATCAGCTCGGCGACGACATCGGCAAGCCGGGCAATGCCAGTTACTCGTTTGTGGGACGCCTGAAGGGGCTGGCGGAACTGCGCGGCGCCATTCGCGGCCTTCAATATGCCGCGCCGGAGCTGAACGCGCAGCCCGGCGCTGCGCTGACACCCACAGAAAGCAGAGCCCCATGTGCGACTTTGACGGAAAAGCAGCCCTCGTAACCGGAACCACAGGGATCGGCCGGGCCATTGCCCTGCGCTTCGCGGCTGGCGGAGCCCGCATCGTCGCCGCCGGTATCGACAAAGAGGGAAATCGGGAACTCGCCGACGAAGCGATGCGGCGCGGACTGGTTCTGCACATCGAGCACAGCGATGTTTCCGATCCGCAGTCGGTCTCCAGGCTGGTAGCCGTTGCTGTTCGCGAGCTGGGAGGCATCGACATCCTCGTCTGCGCCGCCGCCATTCATCCCTTTGGCACGGTTCTCGAAACCGATCCGGAAACCTGGAACCGCTGCATGGCGGTGAACGTGGGCGGAGTTTTTCTTCTCTCCCGCGCGGTTGTCCCGGAAATGCGGAAGCGGGGAGGCGGCTGCATCCTCAATCTCGCCTCGGTGCAGGGATACGCCTGCCAGAAAGGTGTGGCCGCGTACGCCGCTTCCAAAGGCGCGATCCACAGCCTCACGCGGGCGCTGGCTCTTGATCACGCCGCTGACCGCATTCGAGTGAATTCGATCAGCCCCGGTTCAGTGAGAACGCCCATGCTGGCGCGTTCCGCCGAACACTTTTCTCCCGGCGTTCCTCCGGAAGAGGTGTTTGCCCGCTTTGGCGCAGCCCATCCTCTGGGGCGGATCGCGACGTCGGAGGAAATCGCGGAGGTGGCGGCCTTCCTGGCTTCCGACAAGGCGGCGTTCTGCACCGGAAGCGATCTGGTCGTCGACGGAGGGCTGCTGGCCGGTATCGGCGTGAGTTGAACCGGGCCGGGATTTCGTGAGCAGGGCGGATTTGAGCTGCGCCGGTGGTCCCTGCCGACGCCAAATTGAACCAATCGATCCATTCTTGCTTTCTTTTCTCTGTAAATCAATCTTTTTTGATATTCTTTTGCTGGACAAAGTCCAGGTTTCCAGTCATGAATGGAGCCACCGCGATTCGAAAGACACAGAGGTTTCCGGCCCTCATTTCTCCCGGCAGGGGACTCTGGACCTATGCTGAAGCTGCCCGCCGTGGCGGCTTCGTCCAAGGCTCCACGGATCTCCTGCGATGAAAATTCTGGCCGTAGATTTGGGGGGAACCCACACCACGTGCGCAGTGGTCGACGGCGCGAGGATTCTCGCGCGGGAAACGGCGCCGCTGCCCGCCTCCCTGTCGATGGCCGACGCGTTGTCCGCGATCGCCGAACCCCTCTCTCAACTGAAAGCCGCCCACGGTGGGGAGGCGATCGGCTTCGGCTTCTGCGGACTGGTCGATTCACGGCGTACGCGGATCGCTTCCACGAACGGGAAGTATACGGATGGCCCCAGTCTCAACCTTTCCCGCTGGGCGATGGATCGCTTCGGACTGCCGCTGCGGCTCGAAAACGACGCACGCCTGGCTCTGCTGGGCGAGTGCTATGCCGGTGCGGCGCGGGCAGAAACCGACGTCGTGATGTTCACTCTGGGAACCGGCATTGGCGGGGTAGCCATGATCGGCGGGCAGCTTCTGCGCGGCAAGCACGACCAGGCCGGCGTCCTCGGCGGCCATGTGCCGGTCAACTTCAACGGCCGCCGCTGCACCTGCGGCGCTCTGGGCTGCGCTGAGTCGGAAGCCTCGGGGTGGGCGTTGCCTCTGGTCACCCGCGACTGGCCGGGATTTGCTTCCAGCGCTCTTGTCTCCCGGGAGATCAATTTCGAGAGCCTCTTCGCCTGCGCGGCTGCCGGCGATCAGGTGTCCCGTGAAATTGTCGATCACTGTCTTCGCGTGTGGGGAGCAGCGGCGGTAGCCGCCATTCACTCCTTCGATCCGGAGCTGCTGGTTTTTGGCGGCGGCGTGATGAAAAGCGCGGCTGTCATTCTGCCTTTCCTCCGGGATTATGTCTCCCGGAATGCGTGGACCCCGTGGGGAACGGTCCGCGTTCGAGCCGCGCAGCTCGGCAACGACGCCGCTTTGCTGGGCGTGGTTCCCCTCTTCGAACAGGAGCTCCCCCTTGTACGATAGGTTCCCCTTCATCCCGGCAGGATCTCACGAGGAATGCCTCGCAGGCTGGTCCCGCATCGGCCAGGCCATTCGTTCCCGGGCGCGTTCGGGCGCCATGATCGTGGTGGAATGCTATCCCGGCGTGTTTCTGGAAGAAATGCGCCGCGAGCTGTCCGCGGCAGTGCCGGATGCCGAATTTGTGTATACGCCCAACCTGTTTCGCCCGGCGGCGGAGATCGACCGCATGCTGGAGCCGGATCTGGGCGACGATCCGGTCTTCGGAAAGATGAACTCCATCGAGATCGACGAATTCTTCGATCCGGAGCGGCTGGCCGCGGCTCGGGCCAGGGACTCCCGTACTTCCGTGGCAACGGTTGTACTCGGGCCTGGCGCTTCGCTGGTTTGCGCACGCCCGGATTTTCTGGTCTACGCGGATATGGCGCGCTGGGAGATCCAGATGCGCCAGCGCCGCAACGAAATCGGCAATCTCGGATCGAACAATCTGGAGGAGCGCGCGTCGCTCAAGTACAAGCGCGCCTTCTTCGTCGACTGGCGCGCCGCCGACCGCCTGAAGGCACGCCTGCTTCCCGGCATCCATCTGCTGCTGGATACCAATGTTCCGAACCACCCCAAAGCCATTTCCGGTGACGTCTTCCGCCGCAGTCTCGCCGCCGCGGTACGCCGTCCTTTTCGCGTGGTTCCCTTTTTCGATCCGGGCCCGTGGGGCGGCCACTGGATGGAGCGCGTCTGTGGGCTGCCTCCGAGTGATGCGCCCAACCATGCCTGGTGTTTCGACTGCGTTCCCGAGGAAAACAGCCTGCTGCTCGGCTTCGGCGATCTGCGCGTGGAAATCCCCTCCCTCGATGTGGTCTTTGCCCACCCGCGGGAGCTGCTGGGCAACGGCATCTGTTCCCGGTTCGGCTCCGAATTTCCCATTCGCTTCGATTTCCTCGACACCGTCGGCGGCGGCAACCTCTCGCTCCAGGTTCACCCGCTCACCTCCTACATCCGCGAGCATTTTGGCATGGACTACACCCAGGACGAAAGCTATTACATGCTGGACGCCGAAGACGACGCCTGCGTCTTCCTGGGGCTGAAGGAGGGCGTCGACCGGAAGGCGATGCTGCTCGATCTGGAGCGCGCGCAGGACGGCGACTTCGACTTCCCTGCGGAACAGTACGTGAACCGCTTTCCTGCCCGCAAGCACGACCACTTCCTGATCCCCGCCGGGACCATCCATTGCTCGGGCCGGAACAGCATGGTCCTCGAGATCAGCGCCACGCCTTACATCTTCACCTTCAAGCTGTGGGACTGGGGCCGGCTCGGCCTCGACGGGCGCCCTCGGCCCATTCATCTGCAGCATGGCGCGGCCAACATCCAGTGGGACCGCACCACGGAATGGGTGCGCCGCTCCCTCATCAACCGCGTGGAACAAGTGTCCGAGGGCCCAGGCTGGCGCGAGGAACGCACCGGGCTGCATGCCCTCGAATTCATTGAGACGCGCCGCCACTGGTTTACCGACGCGGTGCCGCATGACACCAGGGGAACGGTTCACGTTCTGAATCTTATCGAAGGCGAACAGGCGATGGTCGAAAGCCCCTCGGGTGCCTTCGAGCCCTTCGTCGTGCACTACGCCGAAACCTTCATCGTTCCCGCCGCGGTTGGGCCGTATAGCATCCGGCCGTGCAGGCGCGACAAAGGCCGCGAATACGGGACAATCCAGGCGCAGGTGAGGGTTTAACGCTACCCAGCGATTACAGGCTCGATCCGGGCGCCGTTCTCAGCGGCGCCTGTATTTTTCGTGGACTTCGGCCCCACAAAGAACAGGGCGATCGATCCGAAGATTGACCACCCTGCCGGGAAGCGAACTGTGCTCGTCGACCTGGAACGGGTCTCCCGAACCGTCGACGTGGCCGGTTCGCCCTGCTCTCAGAAGAGGAATCTGAGAGACAACTGTGTCTGGCGCGCAGTTCCATTGCCGATCTGATTTGTGTCGGCGCCGGCGATGGTCGCGCTCGACGTTCCGAACCCCGTCCAGTAGCCGTTCACCAGCTGCCGCGAGTCCGGCGTGCACACCGCCGACGTCGCGTTCGGGTAGGCAACCGAGCTGCAGATGCCGGTGTTGATGTTGGCGAAGTTCGGATGGTTGAGGATATTGAAAATGTCCGCGCGGAACTGCATCTTCAGCTTTTCCGTAAGACCGAAATTCTTCATCCCCGACATGTCCCACTGAAAGAACGCCGGGCCACGCAGCGTGTTGCGTCCCACGTTGCCAATCGTCGAAGGATCGCCCCACACCCCGTCGAATCCGGGTTCCAGAGTGAACGCACTGAGGTTGTAGCTCGAGCCGGGCCAGCTGGCGCCCGACACCTTCAGCGGCACGCCCGAAACACTGTCGGGCCGCATGTAATTGCCGAATAAGCCGTTGGTCACTTCCACGTTCTGCCCCAGCCCGGAGCGGGTTTGCAAAATGCTCGAAGCCTGCCATCCGCCCAGCGTTTCCTGCATCAGGCGAGTCGAATTCCGCAGTTCGGGGAAGTCATAGACGGCGCTGGCCGTCAGGTTCTGCCGCGTGTCCCAATCGCCACTGCCGCGATCGAGGGCAACATCGAACGGATCGGAGAATCCCGCGAAGACGTTCACCTCGTCGTCGATTTCATGCGACCAGGCGTAGTTGGCCTCCATCTGCAGATGGGCCACGTCGCGGCGCAGCTGCACCTGCAGGGCGTTGTAGTTCGAGAACAGGATGTTCGGCATGTAGTTCTCGTTCTGGTACGGCGAGGTTGCCGCCAGCGGCCGGTTCACGTTCGTGTTGGGGTTGGAGGGGTTGAGATTGACGCCCTGGAACGCCACCCCGGCCTGCGTGTGCTGCACTTTGTTGCCGGTGTAATTGACGGTCAGGACGGTGCCCTGTGCCAGTTGCTGCTCCACCCCGAAGAGCCAGTTCGTTGAGTACGGATCCTTGGGATTCGTCGGGAAAATGAACACGTTCTGATTGCTGGGCAGCAGCGGCGGATTGGGCGTGGGATACGAGATCGAGGGAACGGAGCCGCCGAAGAGCGTCAGGTTGAACAACGTATCTGAAATGGTTGCGTTCTGCGGCATGTTGTCGGCCAGCGTGTTGGGCGCAGGCTGCATCGGCATGTAAAACAGGCCGCCGTACCCATGAACCACCGTCCTGCCCTGGCCGGTCACGTCCCATGCGAACCCGAGACGCGGGGCAAAGTCCCTCCCCGGGGCGCTGTACGCGCTCGCCCCCGTCGGGCCGAAGGTCTGCGTCGCATAGTCGAACTGCCGCTGATCGCCGTGCGCCACATTCCAGGTGGTGTTGTAGTCGTAGCGAAGGCCCACGTTGAAGGTCAGCGTGTGGGTCGCGCGCCAGTCGTCCTCTCCATAGAAGGCCCAGTTGGTGCTGTCGTTCCCGACCGCGCCCGGCGTCCCTTCCTTCTCGAGAGCAAAGGGGAAGTTGGTTTCGAGGCTCTGGAAGCTGTAGTAGTCGTAGCTCTCGATCGGATGCAGCCACGTGTTCAGGCGGTTGATGCGGATCTGCGTGCCGAAGTGCAGCGTGTGCGTGCCAATCGTCTTCGTGAGGTTGTCAAAGATTTCCGGCAGCGTGTTGGCGTTCACCTGATTGAAGCTCTGCGCTCCCGGCAGCGCGCCCAGGTTGACGAAGAATCCCGCAATCGCGAAGTAGGGCTGCCCGGTATTTGAGGCCGTGTTGGAGGCGAAGCGGTCGATCGACACGCTGAACTCGTTCAGCAGCGTCGGATTGAACGTGTGCGTCTCGTCGATCTTGGCCAGCTGCGTCTGCAGCGATTGCGGCGAAACCTGGCCCTGCGCGTCGCCGTAGGTGTCCGTGGTCAGCGAGTTGTTGATGTTGTAGCGGAACATCAGGCGATCCTGATCGCTGATGTTGTAGTCCAGCCGCACCGAGCCCGTGTCCTCGCGCGTTACATCGGGGAATGCCCGTGGCGTGAAGACCAGGTCGTACGTGCCACTGTCAGGATAATTCGTGTCGTAGTCGCAGGTCGCGGTGGTCGAGCCCAGCCCGCAGCCCGCCGGCAGCGGCGCCATTATCGACAGGATCGGCGCCATCGACGGCACGAATTGCGAGCGCACGTAGGCGCTTGGCACTTCGTAATCCGGCTCGATATTCGTCAGGTGCGTGCGGTCTCCCTCATAGTTCACGAAGAAGAACACCTTGTTGCGCAGGATCGGTCCGGCCACATTGCCGCCGAACTGGTTCAGCTTCAGCGGCTGGTTCGCGCCGTTGTCGAAGTAGTCTCTCGCGTCCAGCGCGTCGTTGCGAAAGTAGTCGTACCACGTGCCGTGGAAATCGTTGGTGCCGCTCTTGGTGATGATGTTCATCTGCGGCCCCAGCGAGAAGCCGTTCTGTGCGCTGTAGCCGCTGTTGGCAAAGTCGATCTCCTGCACGCTGTCCACGCTGGCCCGCGTGATGCGCGCACCCTCCTGGCCCTCCGTGTCCAGGAAGCCGTTCACGTCGCCGCGGTTCGAAGCCTGGCCGTCCACCGTGATGTTCAGGCCGGTAAAGATGTTGTCCAGGCCGTCCACGCTGCCCTGGAAGTAGCCTGTCGAATCCACCGAGCCCGGAGAGATCTCCAGAAAGTCGCTCACGTCGCGCCCGTTCACCGGCAGATTTGCCACCTGCGTCGAGCTCAGCGTGGTGCCCGCCGTGCTCGTGGTGGTATCCACGCTCGTCGGCGTCCCCGTCACCTCCACCGTTTGCGTGCCAGATGCTACCCGCAGCGTCAGATTCACGCGCACCGCCGCGCCCACACTCAGCACAAAGGAGCTCGTCGTCGCCTTCGCGAAACCTGCTGCCTCCGCCGTGACCACGTAGTGTCCGAACGGCATCGCCGAGGCCACGAAGTTGCCCACGCCATCGGTGTGCAGCTTTGTCTGGATTCCTGTGCCCTCGTTGGTAATGGTGATCGCGGCGTTCGGAACCACCGCACCGGACGGATCGGTGATCGAGCCGGCAATCGTGCCCGTATCGAATTGCGCCGAGGCCGTCGGGCTGAATATGAAACCAGGCATTGTCAGAACCGCTGCGAGGCACATTACCCGCATCGTCCAGCTGCCCGCGAACCGCCGCGCCATTTCCGATCTATGTGCCGTATCTGTAGCTTTCAATTCCCGCCTCCCGAGACTTTGCCGGACGAAGATAAGTGTTTTCGCGATCGCGTGGTTCGAGCAGGTGTCGAACCGGACGCCAGCCGCCGGCACCGCGATGAGCGAATCAGCGATTGTCGTGCGAAGTCTGAACACGAATGAGCTCGAATTCGATTGCCATGTCTGCGACATTTTCGCCTCCCGCAGAAAAGTCTCCTTGTCTTCTTCTTCTGAACGCACAGTTGCATGTTCTGTTTGCCGCAATAAAGACTATGTGTGCTTTCTATTTCCTGTCAATAGGGAAATGCTGTCTTTCCTTTTCGGACACACTTCGGCCGCAAATGTTCCCGGCACGCCGCATTTCTGCGGGCCGTGAAGGGGTGCCGGATCCGGTCAGGGATGATTTCCCAGTTGATTCGGGACAACCTGTTTCTGAAGGCAGGGATAGCTCACCGGCAGGCGCAGCCCTCCTGGCCCGCCACGGAGCGGGAGAGAAGAGGAGCCACGAAAGCGGCTTTCAGGTAAACCCCGCTTTCGCTTTCGCCGCAATCGATCGCGCAATGGCCGCATTTGCCTGGAGGGGAGGCTCCGGATCACGACCTCCGGGTGACAGAGATTCACGTTGTGGACGATCTCGCTCTCCACTGTCGAATTGCACACGCAGGTTAATACAGGCTGGCCGCGGTCTCGGATTTGGTGTGTTCCTTCACCCCATAGCACAAGACATTGGGCGTGTAGTTCGGGTTCGTGGACTGCATCTCTGGACAGGTGTACAGCTCCTCTCGCGCTCCCCATCCGCTGGCCAGCGAAGACGACAGGGAGTAACACGCCAGGCGCCGCTCCCGCAGAATGAAATCGAATTCAGGATCAGCAGCGCATTCAGAAGATCAATCCAATGGTTCATTGCCATCGAGGAACTCCCCAAAGTCTCCGGATTGCGGAACCATCCGCAGGCGGATTCCGTTTCGGGCCCGAATTCAGAGTCCCCAGTACGCAGTCCACTGCGTGCTCGCCGGATCGAGGAGCGCCTGGCTGTTCGCGCCCTTCCGCTTGGCGGCGCCCTCGACGCGGCTCAGATCCGCGCCAGGCGCCAGGCCGGCGCGCAGTTCCACCGTCTCCGGCGCCTTGCCTTCATGGCGCACAAACCGCGCCTTCCAGCCGCGCATACCGGCCGGCTGCACGTCCAGCGAAACCCTCCCGAACCGCGTCGGCGTCTCCGTCACCCTGAATCCCTTCCGCTGCTCGAGATCCACGGGCCGGACACCCTCCAGCAGCCGCAGCTTCCGGTCGTCCTCCAGAACCAGCATGTGGCGCAGGTAGCGAATGCACTCCGCGCTGGCCCAGTTGTGCGGCATATCGCCCCAGAACTCGCCGATCAGCGCGTTCTGCAGCGGCTGCTCCTCGCGCCAGGCGTGCAGCGGAGAAGCATGGTTCAGATACCCGGTGAAGGTGCGGTGCGCCCAGTCGCGCAGCCCCGCCCACAAATACACCTCCGCCACAAACGCCGCGTTGTAGTTCCACACGCCTCCGCGGTGCAGCCATCCGGTATCGGCGGGAACGTCCTCCTGCGTACACGCCTGCATCAGCGCCACGTGCCCGCGCACGATCGGGCTGTCTTTCGCGAACACCTCGCCGGGGAAGATAGTCTGCGACAGCGCCCACTGGCAGGTCTGAGGCCGCGGTCGGTCCCAGGCGTCGAGATGCTTCGCCGGATCCTGCCGCATCAGCATCGGCAAATAGCGGAATCCCCGCGGATCGGCCACCATCTGGTCGTGCGCCGCGACTTCGAAGGCCGCCCGCAGCTCGTGGTAGAAGCCGGCCGCGCGGCTCAGGTCGGAAAGCCCGAGGCTCCGGCTGGCCCGCGCCACCGCGCGCAGTCCGGCCAGCGCCCACAGTGTGTTGGTGAACTCGTCGTGGATCCCGCCCATTCCGCCATCCGCAAATCCCGGCGGCAGGATGCCGTATTTTCCATTCGGCGAATCGCCCTTCCGTCCTCCGTTGCGCAGGTCGATGAGGAACTCGATGGCATGGCCGAGCTGCGGCGCCAGTTGCCGCATCATGGTCCAGTCCTGCTTCAGTTCGCAGGCCCGCACCAGCGTGAACATGGCGATGGCGGTGTCTTTCCAGTGCTCCTTGCCCGCCGACGCAATGATCTGCCCGGTGGAAACCTGGTGCGTCCACTCCGACAGCAGCCCCTGATCCGCGGCGTGATCGTAGCCGAGATAGCGCGCGGCCTCCAGCAGGAAATTCCCGTCCACGATCCACATGCCCCGGTAGACGGTCGGCCCCACCTCGAACACCAGCATCCCGTTCTTCACCTCCCGAGCCTGCTGGATGTTCCTCGCGCACGCCACGAGGAAGTCGCCCTTCGCCGAAGGCAGCGACCAGGCCACCTTGCTGTCGAAGGGCTGCCACGTCCGCCACCATGCCCGCGCTTCCCCGAGCAGCTCCTCCCCGGTTACATCCGTATCCACTTTTCCCGTCGCGCCCTTCTGCGGCAGCCGGAAAAGCACGCGCAGTGGATTGCCCTTCTGCGCGGTGCCGTGCTCGAGGAAAAACTCGTAACCGCCCTCCGCCCCACGCCAGAACAGATCGCCGTTCTGCGGGCAGGCATTTTGCGGGATGCAGACCATCCACGGTGCCGGGTCCTGGTCCCGGTACACGTTGTTGACCAGCCCGGTATTCGGGCCCAGACGATACGTCGTGCAGGATCGAATGCGCAGGCGCGGAGCCGCGATCACGTCGCCCGCCCTGGGGCGGATCTCCATCAGCACGTTGTCCACGCGGCCTTCGCCGGCGCGCCGCGTGGGAAACGCGATCAGCTCCATGAAGGCATTGGGCCGCTCGATCAGGGTGTGAACGATGGAGATGCCCGGCGCCTCCATCCGCTGCTCCCCCCACTCGCTGCGCGGCATGCCCGCGAGGGTGAACTCCACAATCGTGCCAAACTGGCCGACTCCCGCGAAGGGGTTAGCCGGAAAATCGTAGCGGAGATCGCCCCACTTGCCGATCACCGTCTTGTCCGGATCGTCGGGAAAGCAGATCGTCGACTGGAATTCCGTGGGCGCGAATCGAAAGTCGACTGCGGCATCGCCCGCGCCGCCTTCCTGAGCCGCCGGCGTCTCAGAACTCCGAAGCACCGTCGCCAGATCGAGGCTGCCCAGAACGCCGACCGCGGTTCCGCTGGCCAGAAATGTGCGTCGATTGATTCGCTTCATTCCACCTCTCACGGCTCCAGCGTGGGCCACAGCCCGGCCACTCGCGCCGGCTCGGAAACCCACTGCACAGCCTCAGCGTTGTTCTGATACTGCCGATAAATGGAGACCTTCGGGTCGAGGCCCAGTTCCGGATAGTTCCGCGGCCCCCTCACCTGCAACGAGGATTTTCGATAACGCGGGTTCGGCTGCCATGCGATGCCGTCGCCGCGCTGCAGCGGAAACCACGCCAGCCCGCCATGCGCCCGCACCCGGTCGTAGAGGAAGCCGTATTGCCGCTCGCAAAGGGCGCCAAAGACCATCCGGTGGTGGTCATCGGCGTTGATGACGCAGTGCGCCCAGCCGGGCGGCACCACCACCTGATCGCCCGGTCCTGCTTCCACGGCGATCGAGCGCCCTGGCTCGTCTTCCGCGAATTCCTGGGCGTAGATGATCGCGCGGCCTTCCCATATCTCGAACAGTTCCGGCGTCGACCATCCGCTGTGCGGGGCCGGCGCATGGATGTGCCCCTGGCTGCGCACCGGCTCATCGCCAAGCCGGCCGCTGGCATACGCCACCACGCCGAACAGGAGATATCGCCGCTTCAGATCCTCCGCATCGGCGCGTCGGCAGACGTCCATGGCGATGCCGTAAACCGGATCGGGCCCATCGCAGCCGGGATCGCTCAGGCTGGCGCGGATATCGTCGAGCCGCCGCAGCTCGGCGCTGGGTCCGGTGACCTCTGCGCTGTAATCAAAGGCCAGCTCTCCCGGCCTCGCCCTGACGTCCAGACCGGGATCGAAAGACATACCGTTCTGCCTACTCACAGGGAACAATCGCCGGCTTCCCATCGCGTTCGACCACTGCGGCTCCGAAGCCCAGCTCGCGAATGGCGCCGTAGTGATAGCCTGCGTCGCTGCCCCAGCACGCCCAGAAGATCAGCGGTTCCGTGCCCACATTCACCACGCGGTGGGCATGTTCCCCGCGAATGTAGTGGATCGTCCCCGGCGCCATCGCCTCGCCCCAGGTCGTGCGCTGCCCATTCATGCGCATCAGCATTCCCTGGCCGGCCACCGTGGCGTAGTACTCCGCCCTTGTGCGATTGACATGGAAGTGGCCGTGCGTCATGAAATACTCATCACCGACCTTGCCAGGCTGCAGCAGGGTCACACCCCAGAACAACCCTCCTTCTTCGCCCGCGGAAACGGGAGCCCACACGCGCACACGATAGATCTCGCGCTCGGGATTCATGGCGGCGTAAGCTCGCTGATCGCGAAACAGTCCGCTGAGCTCGGCCAGCGTTTTCACGCTTTCGCGGATCGCCGGGCCGCTCATTACTCCCTGCGCCCAGTCCAGCATTTGCTGCGGAGGCGCCGGAGCGGAGACGGAGCGGGAAGCGGCGTTTCCATGTGGAGATTTCATAACAGGCGCGATACTAGCAGACAGATTGTTCGTTTTCAACGATAACGAATGCAGTATGATTTCGTTTATGCCAAAAGGGCCGCAACCGCGGGCATTTCGGCAACCAGGCAGCCGCCGCGACACAGGATGGGCGCTGCCGGCCGCAGCTCCCGGTGTGGTTGCATCCTCCTTCATCGGTATTTGCGGCACGCCCTGGCTGGCCATTCGAATACCGGCCTTCCTCTGTATATAAACGATTCGATTCTTCTTGCCCTTCAAAGGTCCGGACATGCACATCTCCGCCGCAACCCATGAGCCGCAGGACAGCAGTCCGGCGCGCTCCCGCTTGTATATACTCTTTCTCGCCGCGGTTGCGGCCGTCTCCGGATTTCTTTTCGGATTCGACACCGCCGTCATCAATGGCGTTCTTCTCTTTCTCCAGCGCCAGTTCGCGCTGAGCAGCGTGGCAACCGAAGTCGCAGCCAGCGCTCTGCTGCTGGGCTGCCTCTTCGGCGCCGCCGGCGCTAGCCTGGTCGGTGACCGCATCGGTCGCCGCAAGTCCCTGCTGATCGCAGCCGTCCTTTTCGGGACCTCCACCCTGGGCGCCGCTTTCGCCCCCTCCGTGGTGATCTTCTCCGTCAGCCGTTTTACCGGCGGGCTGGCCATCGGACTCGCCTCCGTGCTGACCCCGGTCTACATCGCGGAAGTGGCTCCAGCCCGCAACCGCGGAAGGCTTGTCTCCCTGAACCAGCTCGCCATCGTGGTGGGCATCCTCGTCGCTTATATGGTGAGCTGGGGACTTGCCGGCATTGGCGACTCGAACTGGCGCTGGATGCTGGGCGTCGCCGCGATTCCCGCGGCGGGATTTTTCCTGGGTCTTCTCTTCATCCCCGAAAGCCCAAGGTGGCTCATCAGCCGTGGCCGCCGCGAAGATGGCAGGACCGTGCTGGCTTCCATTTATGGCGCCGCCCAGGCGGATGTTCAGGTGAAGCTGGTGGAAGAGGCCGCCGCCGCGGAAAGCGGCACATGGAAAGAGGTCTTCGCCCGGCCCATGCGCCGGCCGCTGACCGTGGCTCTCGGCCTGGCAATTCTTTGCCAGCTAACGGGCATCAATACCGTCCTCTATTACGGCTCCATTCTCATCAGCCAGCACTTCCGCGGGCAAACGGCGGGAACCGCGCTGATGGCCAACGTCATCATCGGCTGTACAAATCTCCTGTGCACGCTGCTGGCGCTGCGCTTCCTCGACCGCTGGGGACGCCGCACCATGCTGCTGACGGGCACCGCCGGAATGACGGTTGCGCTGTTCCTCTTCGTGATCGCCTACCAGATCCCCCACTTGCCCCCGCTGCTCATCCTTGCGTGCATCCTCGGCTACACCGGCTTCTTCGCGTTTGCGATGGGACCGATTCCGTGGGTCGTCATCTCTGAGATCTTTCCCAACAAGATCCGTGGCCGGGCCGCGTCCATCGCTACCTCGACCCTCTGGACCGGGACGCTGGTGGTCACGCTCACCTTCCTCTCCCTCGTCCGCGCCCTGGGCGTCTCCGGCACTTTCTCCATTTATGCGGTTCTCTGTGTCGTAACCTTCGTGTTTATATGGAAGATAGTTCCGGAAACAAAAGGTAAAACGCTGGAGCAGATTCAGCGCGAGTGGGAGGCCTGACCCGTGGTGAAGCGAAGCAAGCGCAGGAAGACCGCCAGAGCCGCGGCCACGACTCCTGAAAACTCCCAGACCGGCCAGCAGCAGAGATTCCACGTCATTCTTACCGGCCTGCAGGAAAACGGGGCGGTGGCAGTCGACCAGCTAAGCGGCCAGCTCGGTGTCTCCGTCGTGACCATCCGCCGTGATCTCGATCTCCTCGAACAGCAGGGCCTGCTTCGCCGCACGCACGGCGGAGCCGCTTCCATCGACCCTCTATTCTACGAGCCTTTCAGAAAAGATCGATCCTTCCAGGCGCAGGTGGAACGGCAGGCCGCCGAGAAGCGGCGCATTGGGCGGGCTGCGGCTGCGCTCATCAGTCCCGGTGAGACCATCGCCATCACTCCCGGCACCACCACCGCCGAGATCATTCGCGGTATTCCGCTGAACAGCAAAATCACCGTCGTCACCAATACCGCCAACATTGCTATGGAACTCTCGAAGCGCAAGGATGTCAGCGTATTCGTTACCGGAGGCCTGCTGCACGGCGACTGGTTCTCGCTGGTCGGGCCCACCGCCATTCGCAGCCTCGAAAACATGCTGATCCATACCATGTTCATTGGCGCGGATGGCATCGATGCCAAATGGGGCCTCAGCTGTTTCAGCTCGGATGAGGCCGAACTCAATGGCACGATGGTGCGCCATGCCCGCCGCCACATCGCCGTCGTCGACCACACTAAGTTCGGCGTCATTGGCAACTGGCGAATCTGCGAAACCTCGACCGTGCAAATCCTCATCACCGACTCCGACGCGACCGACGAGATGATTGCCCCATTCCAAAAGCTGGGCGTTGAAGTGGTGCGGGTGTGATCCTCCCGATCCCCGGGGCCCGCAGGCGTGACGAGCGGTTTAAGCCGTAAACGAAAGCGTCGCCTATCCGAATTACCAGTAAAACGCATGACATGGGGTATGATTTGGGTGCGAACGGCCTGAATGCCGCGCTTCGCGCCGGGGGATTCTGCCTGTGAATCGTCGCACCTTTCTGAAAGTTTCGGGCGGCGCCGCCACCGTGGCCGCGCAGGGAAACCTTCTCGCCGCAGCGCCGCGAGCGCTTCCCGCAATTCCATCGCTCGCCGACCTGGCGAGCGTGCGCATGCCCCACGCGTATATGGAGCTGTTCAGTCTCCCGATCGCGATGAACGACTGGGGCTGTGCGCAGACGGTCAGGTCCGTTTCCGCCGTCAGCGCCATCGGCTTTCCGCCCTACGCCTGTTGCGGCATCCCTGACGTTCCCTGGAGCCCCGGCTTCCTCACCACCTGCGAGCTGTTCGTCGACGGCCGCTTCGCCGCCATCTCCGACGATCCCGCACAGGCGGTCACGTACCAGTGGCTCCCACATTGCGTGCTCCGCGAACAGACCGTGGACGAACTCCGCCTGCGCACGACGATGTTCCTGCCGCCGCAGCAGCGCGCCGTTCTGGAGAAGATTGAGATTCGCAATCTCTCCGCGCAGGGCCGGGCCGTCACACTGCGCTTCGACATGCGCGCCGCGGTCGCCAAGAAAACCACGGCGTGGTTCACCAACCTTCCCGGTGAGGGCGACAACCTCACTGCGTGGGACGCCTCGCACGGGCGCATCACCTCGACCGCGCAGCATTCCCAGGCCGCCGCGGCGCAGGGCATCCATCCCCCCGCCGATACGCTGGTCGCCGGCAATGTGCTCCAGTACCACCTGACGCTGGACCCCGGCGAACTCCGCGAGCTTCATTTCGTCTGCGCCCTCGCTCTGACGGCAGCCGAGGCGAACTCCATGCACGACCGGCTCCAGGCGAATTTTGCCGCCATGCAGGAGCAGAACGAACGGCGATTCGAGCGGCTCATCCACTCGGCCTGTACGCCCGGCAACAGCGACTTCTCCGGCAGCCTGCCGCGGCTCGAAACCAACAGCGAGGCGCTGTGGAACCTGTGGCAAAACGGCCTGAAGAACCTGCTGACCGCGCGCCGCCGTTCGCCCGACTCCGCCTACGGCCCTGCGCTGCTCACGCTCAGCGGGCACGTTCTCCCCACCCTCAGCTTTCCCTGGGATACCTCGCTCACCAGCCTCAGCCTGGCGCTCCTCGATCCCGAGCCAATGCGCAATCTCGTCGAAATCTGGTTCCAGCGCGACATGCACCAGCATCTCGCCACCGACTACATCAGCGGCGAGGCCATCGGCCCCTGGTATGCCGTCAACGACATGGCCATCATCCGCTGCTCGCGGGATTATCTCCGCATCACCGGCGACTTCCAGTGGCTCGACAAATCCGTCGGCGGCAAGCCGGTTCTCGACCACCTGATCTATCACGCGACGTACTGGAAGAAGCTGGTGGGCAAAAATGGACTGGCCGATTACGGTGGCATCTCCAATCTGCTCGAGGTCGTGAGCACCTATATCCATGAAGTCGCCGGCATGAACGCGGGCAATGTCTCCAGCATGAGGTTCGTCGCCGAGCTGCTCGACCGTCGTGGCCGCTCCAGCGAGGCCGCGCAGTTGCGCGCCGAAGCAACCGCGCTCGCCCAGCGCATTAACAGCGTCCTGTACGTGAAAGGCAAAGGCTGGTGGCGCGCCGGCCAGCCCGACGGCTCCTTCAACGAGGTTCGCCACTGCTACGATTTCCTCGCCGTCCTCGACAACATGAGCCAGGACCTCAGCGCCGAGCAGAAGCGCGAGATGACCCACTTCTTCTGGACCCGGCTCGCCTCGAAAAAATGGCTGCGCGCGCTTGCCAGCGGCGATCCCGACGCCACCTGGAACGTGCGCCCCGACCACAGTTGTCTCGGCGCGTACACCGCCTGGCCTCCCGAGTGCGCCAAAGGACTGTTCAAAACTGACGATCCCGCGCGCATCGCGCTCTGGCTGGCGGAAGTCGCCAAAGCCGGCAATCAGGGCCCCATCGGTCAGGCTCACTTTGTGGAAGACGTTGTGCCGCCGCTGCAGGGCGGCGCTTACAAAGCCTCCAATGACGCGCCCTACATCGAGGACTGGTCGGCCATCTCGGGCGGCGCCTTCATTGACATGGTCATCGAGTCGATCTTCGGTATCACGCCGTCCCTCTACAACGGAATCCGCGCCGCTCCCAGGCTGGGCGCCTTCGATCCCCACGCGCGGCTGGAGGTCTTCCCCTATCAGGGCGCCCAATACAGCGTGTCGCAGGCCGGGGTCACGCGTTCGAGCTGATTCTTCCCGCCCGCTCTTCGATTTCCGAAACGAACCGCAGCGTGTCGCGCACATGCTCCGCCCAGTATTCCCAGCAGTGTCCGCCGCTGTGCTCTTCGTAGATGTGCGGAATGCCCTCGTCCTCAAGGACTTGGTGCAGGGCCCGATTGCCCTCCAGCAGCGAATCTTGGCGCCCGCAATCGAAGCGAAGCGGCGGCAGGATCGCCCGGTGTCTGCGCGCCCAGTGCAGGATGTCAGCGTTCGCCTCGCCCGCGGCGAGATACTCCACCATCGGTTCCTGCACGAAGGCCTCGAGCTCCTGAATCCGCGTCACGGCCGAATGCGCTGAGATGCCCTTCACCTTCGCCGCGTGTTTCATGCCCAGCCGCAGCGCCCCATAGCCGCCCATCGACAGCCCGGCCAGATAACAGCGATCCGTTCTCACCTGCGGCAGCATCTCTCCCACGAACTGCGGCACGTCTTCCACAATCCAGGCCTCGGCATCGAAGTCCCGATGCGCCACGTAGCCGCTGCCGTGGTCCCACAGCCCGTCCGACGGCATCGCGATCGTCAGCGGCAGAATCTCTCCGGAACGGATCATCGCAGCGGCCGATTCGGGTGCCTGCCCAAAAGCCCACCAGTTCCAGTGGCTGCCGTACACGCCGTGCAGCAGGATCAGCAGCGGCAGCTCGACGGCGCCTGCGTCCGGCACGTAGAGCGTCATATCCGCGCGCCGGGCCAGTGCCGGCGAATACAGCGTGGCGAATCGGACTCCCGCCGCGTTCACCGGTTCCGACAGATTCGCATTGCGGAAGCGGTTCACGGCTTCTCCGCGTCCCGATCGACCGGCATTGGCATCCGCACTGCGCGCGGAAAGTAGATATCCGTCTCTGTCGCCAGCTTCGGCACCGCAAACGTATTGCAGACGTACGTGAACACCAGATCCCCGTGCTCAAACTCGGGATGCTCCTTGGCCGCGTAGCAGAAATTGTCCTTGTCGTAGCGCGGAGTTCCCGGGGTCATCTCCGGCACGGTGTAGATCATCTGTCCCGCGCTCCACGGCCCCGTCGGCGAGGGAGCCGTCCGCAGCAGGATATGGCTGGAAAACGCCTGCGGATCGAACATGACGGCGATCCACTCCTTCAGCCGCAGATGGTAGCGAATCGACAGCTCCGAAATTCCCGGCGACATCACCGCCTTCGCACTGGCGGGATCGAATCCCTTCCTCCATTTTCCGTCGCGCGCCAGATATTCCAGGTTTGCCTGCGGATCGCCGAGTCCGCTCAGCGGAATTCTCGACGCGATCAGAGGCCGCGGATCGTTCTCATCCAGCGCAAAAATCTCCGCATATTTTCCCACCACCACCGCAGTGGCTGAAGGATAAGCATGTGCGCCGTCGGCGACCAGGGGGAAATAGCGGATCTTCCATGCCAGCGGATTTGGCCCCGGAGAATCGATTCGCGCCAGATCCGTGCCGCACGTATCAAATCCCAGCGCTGAAGCCTGCCCCGACAGCCGCACGCACAGCAGCGTGACCCACAAATTGTTCTCCGACCGGAATCCGTCCAGCGCCCAGTACCAGGTATGCGGATGCTGGGCGGCGAAAAAACTCACCGGGTGTCCCTGCTCATCCCTGCGGATGAAATACCGGATTCGCCATTTGCCTTCCCGGCACGTCGAGATTCCGATGGTGTTGTGCACCATCACCGGGATGTTGCCGTCGACGACGCGGCGCTTGCCATAGAGCGTATCGCCGAAGATCCACACGTCCAGGCCGCCGGGCAACGGAATGGAATAGGCCGCATCGGCACCCAGCCAACCATTTCGGACACCCGTCTGCAGGGGAAATCGCGGCGTACACTGAGAATCGGCTCCCGCGGCCCACGCGCTGCCGCAGCCGCACAGCAAAAGAAGAATTGCCGGCGCCCACCGGCGCAGACCCGTAACTGACCTCATGAATTGCTCCAGCTTCAGCCTCTGATGCTATCGCAATCGCCCGCTCTGTCGCGATGCGCTCCGGAAACACGTCGTTCCGTCAGCTTTCTCCGGTTGCGTCACGATCTCGCGGTTCTGCCTTTGCTTCCTCGGACACGCGGAGAACTGCGTAATCCGCCGGGGTCGGTCGGCTTTCACGCCTTGGTGCGGGCGGTGGTAGGTTGACAAGCGCGGGACTACAGTCCGCGGATAGTCCGGCCAGCTGTCCTGCTTTGAGAAGAAGCATGAAGTCGAGGGCGTGGATGAGCCAGGGCTACATGTCCTTGCGGGGGAGGACGGTGTGAGGAAGGCGCACTCGAGGAGGAATTCCGGAGCGCTGGAAGCCCTGGGGGAGCTGCGGGCGGAGGTTCCGCTGGATGAAGCGCGGAGCGCCGAAGATCGTTATCGAATATGAGGGCTGCGAGCGGGGCGGACGCGGACGGCGCGCGCGTGCTGCGGAGGCAGGTGGACGGTTCGGCCACGGAGCGTCACCCTGAGATGCCCGACTGCCGTGCGGGTTCTGACCTGGAGCCGCGCGCCCGGGCGGATGCCGCTGGTGCGCAGCAGGCGGAGGATGTGGGAGTCGCGGTCCTCGACGCTCTCCACCAGGAACGGGCCATTGCCGGCGGTATCCGAGAGGGGAACGGCGTCGAGGTTTGCCATTCTGCCGTCGAGCTCGGGGATGCAGTGCCCGTGCGGGTCGATTTTCGGGTGGCCGAGCCTGGCCGCGATGCGCTCTTCGAAGCGCTCGGAGATGAAGTGCTCCAGCCGCTCGGCCTCGTCGTGGACTTCCTCGAGGGGATAGTGGAGAACCTCGAAGAGGAAAGTTTCGAGGAGGCGATGATGGCGGACGACCTCCAGCGCACGGCGTTTGCCGGCCACGGAGAGACGTGCGCCGCGATGGATCTCGTAAAGGACGGGAGGCTCAGGCTGTGCGGCGAGCTTCTGCAGCATGTTGGTGACCGAGGCGGGGGCGACGTGCAGATGAAGGGCCAATTCCTTGCCAGTGACGAGCCGCTCCTGCTGTCCGCCGAGGGCCAGGATGGCCTTCAGATAATTGTCGACGGACTCGGTATTGGGCTGAAGTCTGGCGCGGGTGGGCATACGAGGATCCCTGAAGTATTGAAACATCCCCACTGGACAATTTGACATTCAGTGGGGGATTTAGGTATGCCTAATACAGGTTAGGTGTGGCTAACAACCCTGCTCCGCCCCTTCCTGTGGTATCCGGCCCAGCCTTCCGCGGCCGTTAATTCGCCATTTTGTGGAGATGTTTCGATGAAAGCCGGTCGTATACTGCCGATCCTTGTTCTGGGGTGCCTCTTAACCACGGTTAACTCGCTGAGGGCGCAGAGCGGGACCAGCAGCGCGCTGACGGGCATGGTCGCGGATGAGTCGGGCGCGGTGATTGCGAACGCCCGGGTGAGGGCCACGGACGTGAATACCGGAGCGGAGCGGCAGGGCACGACGAACAGTCAGGGGCGATATCTCTTTGCGCAGATCGATCCGGGGAAATGGCGCGTGGGGGTTGCGGCCGCGGGCTTTGCGGTGGCCCAGTCGCAGCCGACCACGGTGGCTGTGGGGCAGACGGCGGCGATCGATTTCACGCTGTATCCGGCGCGCTCGACGCAGGTGGTCCGGGTGACGGCGCAGTCGCCGCTGATGGCGCTTGAGAATCCGAATACGACGACGATGATTGCGGCGAAGACGATTCGGAACCTGCCGAATCCCGGGCAGGACCTGACGTTCCTGGCGCAGTTTGCGCAGGGAGCGCTGATGAACACGGCGGGATCGTCGAACGACGCCAAGGCTGCGGGCGGCTATGGCAACGTGGAATTCAACGGTCTGCCCGCCACGTCCAATGGCTACATCCTCGACGGCTACGATACCAACGATCCGTTTCTCGGCCTGAATATCGGGCTCTCCACCAATCTCGTGATCGGGCTGGATGCGGTCGAGCAGGCGACGGTGAACACGAATTCCTACGCCGTGGATCAGGGGCGCTACGGGGCCGCGCAGGTGGAGTACTTCACCAGATCCGGGACGAATCATTTTCACGGCGACGCGTACGAGATCTGGAACGGCTCGGTGCTGAATGGCGAGGATTACTTTCTGCACGCCAACGACTCGCCGGGGAACATCGCCGTCAAGCCTTATTCCAATGTGAACGAATTCGGCGTGAGCCTGGGCGGACCGATGCGCCGGAATCGGCTGTTCTTCTTCGCGCACTACGAAGGCATTCGCATCGCGCTGCCGCTGGTGGCGCGGGTAACAACGCCCTCTGCCGCCTATGAGAATTACGCGCTGAGCCAACTGCCGCTGGGAGGCACGGATCCGCTGACCGGGACCGCCCTGCCCGCCGAGCCAGGCGAGGTTCCGTTCTACCACAATATGTTCTCGCTCTACGGCAACATCGCGGGCACGCCGGTGCCGGTGCTGTCGTGTCCGCTGGCCGCTAATGGAGCCATGCTACCAGGCACGCAGGCCCCGTCGAACCTGATGAATGGCAGCGGCTGCGCGAACGTGCACACCGAGTCGATGAAAAACAGCGACAGCGAAAACCTGATCGTCGTGAAGATCGACCACACCATCGACGCGAACAACAGCGTCTGGTACCGGTTCCAGCAGGACACCGGCCTGCAGGCGGCGTATACGGATCCGATCAATCCGATCTTCAACTCGTATTCGCCGCAGCCACAGCGGACGCTCGTGGCCGGCTACACTCATCTGTTCACGCCGAACCTCGTGAACCAGTTCAACCCCGGCGCCAGCTGGTACTCCAGCATCTTCGAGCCCAACAACTATTCGCAGGTGATCGCGCAGTTTCCCATTGTGCTGGCGGCGGGCAGCTCCAGCGCGCCGTTCACGACGATTGGCGGCGACGATCAGACCTTTCCGCAGGGACGCAAGGTGACGCAGTGGCAGATCAACGACAACCTGGTGTGGACGCGCGGCGCGGATGCCTGGAAGTTCGGGATCAACACGCGGCGGCTCGACATCAGCGATTACGACCTGGGCGAGGGTACGGTCCCGCTGGTGACCTACACCGACCTCGCGCAGTTCACGCACGGAGCCGCATGGACCGCGACGACATCGTTTCCCGCCTCGCTGAACGAGCGCATCGCGCTCGGCAATCTCGGCGTGTATGCCATGGATACCTGGAGGCCGAGCGCCGGCGCCACCGTCACCGCCGGGGTGCGCGCCACCTGGAACACGAATGTGGTGAATCAGCAGGGGCTCTTTGCCCGTCCGGCGGGATCGTTCCTCGATATGAGCCACGAACCGGATCAGCCGCTCGATCAGGCTGTCCAGGCCCCGGTGCGCAACCTCTTTCCGGCCACGCCGCTGATCGTGTGGCAGCCGCGTGCCTCGGTCGCGGTGAAGGTGACAAGGAGGATGGACGTTCACGCGGGCGGCGGCGTCTTCAGCGACATCATTCCGGCCGAAGTGGCCGACCTGGGCTCAATGAACCCGCCGTACGCGCCCGTGTTTGTAGGCGGAATGAATGGCGAGGTGGGCGGTATGGGCATCGCTCCGGGGGCTCCGAACAGCGCCGTGGATGCTGCTTCAACCGCGGATCGCGAATTTCAGACTGCCTTTCGCTCCGGAGTGTCGCCCTGCGCGGGTGCGTCCGATACTCCCGTCTGTCCGCTGGCCGTCAACCTGAACACCTTTCCGAGCGGCACGCTGAAGACGCCCTACTTCCTGCAATGGAGTCTGGGCGCAGAGCGGCAGGTTAGTCTCCGGGGCGCGCTGCGCGTGGATTACGTGGGCACGCGCGCCGTTCATGAGCCGTACCAGGTGCAGCTCAACGGGTACCAGACGGTCTGCGCGGGATGCTTTGCGCCGTACCAGTACGGACAGGCGCCTGATCCGCGCTTCGGAAGCGTCAACGAGTTCCGCACCGGGGCGGGCAGCCATTACAACGGGCTCCAGAGCAGCCTGACAGAAACGATTCACGATCTGACCCTGGACGCGAATTACACATGGAGCCACTGCCTCGACGAGGTGTCGAATGGCGGCCTGCTGTCGTTCTCGACGCTGGGGATTCTGTCGCCGCTGCCGGGCAGCCTGCGCCGCGAGTATGGCAACTGCGACTACGACGTGCGGCAGAATGTCTCCGCGTTTGGTGTATGGCAGATTCCGTTCCGCTCGCGACACTCGCTGCTGCGCCGCATGCTGAGCGGCTGGCAGTATTCCGAAACGCTGTTCTTCCACACGGGGCTGCCCTTCAGCGCGCTCAGCGCGCCTTACACGGCCAACGGGCAGGGCATTTTCCAGGCGGGCGGACCGGAGTTTGCCGGCCGCGTGCCCGGCGTTGCGGTGTATCGCAGGACTCCGATCGACGGAGTGACGCTGCCGGGAACGCTGCAATGGCTCAACCCGGATGCCTTCGTCTCTGCTGTCGATCCTTCGACGGGCGCGTGTGCCGGCGGCGATTCGGCGGCCGATTGCCAGTTCGGCAGCTCGCGCCGCAACCAGTTTCGTGGTCCGCGTTTCACGTATTCCGACGTCTACCTGACGAAGCTGGTTCTGCTGAAGGAGGGCGTGACCTTCCGCTTCGACACGCAGTTCTTCAACGCCTTCAATCACCCGAATTTCGCGTTGCCGACGGATGTGCAGGCGGGAATTCCCGGCGATTCGTCGACGCAGACAGGCTTCGGAGACCTCACGAGCACGATTTCTCCGCCGACGGGGCTGCTCGGCGTGGGGCTGGGCGGCGACAGCTCGCCGCGGATGATCGCGTTTCAGGGACGGATCGAATTCTGATACTGGAGCCAGCCGGAGGAGAGATGCATACTGCAGTCGAGTCCGGGCGTTCGCCTCTGTGCCAGCCGGCAATGATCGTGCTGCCTGCCCTGGAGAGTTCCGCGGGACATAAGTGTTGTCCGCCCGGGGTTATATTTACTTACCGGTAACAGAATGCCGCGACAGCAGGGAAGCAGGCCGGTTGCCGAACCATGGCTTGCTCGTTGAGCGAACGTCGTTTCGCCTGGGCGAACAACCGAGTCGAGACCGGCGACGGGGCGGAATTCACCGGCCGCCTACAATGGTTGCAACCCGATGCGACGCACCCTCCCCCTTCCGCTGCTGTTCGCTCTCCTCGTCAGCGCGGCCTCCGCGCAGCAGTTCCCCACCCCCACCATTACCGTTCAGTCGAACCTGGTCGAGGTGCCAGCCCTCGTCACAACGAGAAAAGGCGAGGTCATTTTCGCGCTGAAGGCTTCCGATTTCCGCCTCACCGACGACGGCATTTCCCAGCACATCTCCCTGGTTCCCGACACGGACTGGCAGCCCCTCGCCATGGCTATCGTCGTCCAAACTGGCGGCGACGGCGCTGCCCATCTGGGCGATTACCAGGGCCTCGACGCGATTCTCGACTCCGTTGTCGGCGCGGAGGAACATCGCGTTGCGCTCATCACGTTCGACAGCGCGCCGCACCTGGTCGTTCCCTTCACCAGCAGCACCGATTACATCTCCGCCGCGCTCGACAACCTCCAGCCCGGCGACCAGGCCGCTTCCATCCTCGATGCGGTCGCCTTTGCCGTGCGCCTGCTCGACAACCAGCCGCCCCGTTATCGCCGCGAAGTACTGCTCATCAGCGAGGCCATCGATCAGGGCAGCTTCACGACGCCCACTGAAGCGCTGCGCCTGCTCAGCGACACCAACACCACCATGTACACGTTCGCCTTTTCCAGCGCCCGCTCCGCCGTCGGACATGAGGCAGCGAAGTTCAATGACGCCGAGGCCGGTCCCGCGCACGGCTGCTTCAGCCGCAACTACGAGGGCGACCCCACGGACGCCGCTGAGTACAGGGGCCATTACCTGCGTCAGGTGCTGGACTGCATCAGCCAGCTCGCTCCGCCGCTGCGCCTCGCCACGATGGCGTTTCTGGCGGCCCACGATGCGATCCGCCACGATACGGCCAAGACCATCGCCCATCTCGCCGGCGGCGAGTTTTTCCATTTCGGCAACGCCGGATCGCTGCAGAAGGATCTGATTCAGGTCTCGCACGACGTGCCGAACTTTTACGTCTTCAGCTTTCGTCCCACCGATCCCACGCCCGGCCTGCACGCGCTCCACCTGACCCTCATCGATCGCCCGCAGTTGCGTCTCACTGCCCGCACCGAGTACTGGATTGACAGCAATGGGCCGTAGGCATGCCCTCGGCGCCGCGAGGGAATAAGTGCTACGCTGCTTCGGAGGCATAGACAGAAGGGCCAGGCGACTTCCCATGCGCTATCCCGTCCACGCGACGATCCGCCGGATCTCTCTCTGTGCAGCTCTCGTGTTGGGCCTCGTCATCCTGCCGGTCTCTTCCGCCGTTGCAGCGCCGCACCCTGGTGCCATCAGCGCAGGCGCATCCTCGCATTTGATCCCTGTTGCTGCGCGCCGGCCAGCGCCGAATTTCACGATCGCCGACCTTCAGGGCAAATCCATTTCGCTCGCTGAGTACCGCGGCGAGGTCGTCCTGCTCGACTTCTGGGCGGTGGATTGCGGCGGATGCAAGCTGGAAATCCCCTGGTACGTGCAGTTCTGCCGGGAGTACCATGCTCGCGGACTCGATCTCATCGGCCTCGATATGTACGGAGAATCCCCTGCCATGATTCGCGGCTTCATGCAGAAGGCGCACATGGAATACCCGGTCGCTGTCGGCACCGATGCCATCGGCAAAGAATTCGGCGTGACGGCTCTGCCCATGACGCTGCTGATCGACCGGCAGGGCCGAATCGCCGCTTCGCACACCGGCATCGTCAACCGCGCCGAGTTCGAGAGCGATGTTCGCGCGCTTCTCAGCGGCGATTGAGTACGGCCATCACCAGCCGGCGGAGGCTGCTTTGCACAGGTCCGGCGAGTCGTTGCGGACGTTGCCGACCGCAGCGCTGACCCTCCAGCAGGTCATGAGGTCAGCATCGCAGGGGCGCAGCAGGTCAACGGGCAGGCGCGCGGGATCGCCAGGCGCCATCCAGCGTTCGTAATCCTTCGGTGCGAGGATGGCCGACATACGGTTGTGGAGTTTTGCCGTGAGCTCGTTTGGCTCCGTGGTGATGATGGTGTAGGTTTCGAGCGGCTGGCCGGTAGTTTTGTCCTTCCAGGCATCCCAAAAGCCCGGGAAGGCAAAGGGCGAGCCGTCCTTCAGAGCGATGGCCCGGGGCTGCTTCGCTTTGGCGTCGAGGGCCTGCGATTCGTAGAAGCCGTCGGTGCGGACGAGGCAGCGGCGACGCCTGAGCGCCTCGCGAAAGGCCGCAGCGGTGGCCAGTGTCTCCGCCTTTGCATTGATGGTGCTGTGTCCGATCTTTGCATCCTTCGCCCAGAAGGGAATGAGGCCCCAGCGCATGAGGGCGAGCTCGCGCTGCTGAGTTTCGGCGTCGAGGCGCACGACGGGCTGGAGGGCTTGCGGGGCGATATTGCAGGAGGGCAGGATCTCGAAGGTGGGCGGGACGCCGATGCGGAAGGCGTCGGCGATGCGCTGCTTGTCGGATCGGCGATAGTAGCGGCCGCACATGGCGGGTCAACCCGGGGTAGCACCTCTTTCCGCAAGGACGGGGGGTGTACCTTCCACATCTGCCAGAACCGGAAGATATGGCGAACGTGCTGCAATTCAGATGACGGGCTGGGGCGCGGGGATGGGACCCGGATAGGGCTGAGGATCAGGCTCAGGCGGAGGACCGGGCGCGGGTATCGGCTCCGGCTCGGGGGTGGGTTCGGGGCCGGGATCGATGCCGGGCAGCCGGCCAGGAGTGTCGAGTACGGGAAGCATGGGCACTGCTGGTTGGGAGCGCGGGCGGCGAGGAGCAGTTGCCTACCGGAGCTGCCAGAGTTCAGAGACGAGCAGGCCGCCGAGCCGGGAGCGCGAGGAGCAGCGGACGAATCCGGCGCGTGCCAGAGATTCGCGCCAGGGAGGGATTCGGCGGACGCGGAGGTCCGTGAGGACGCGGAAAGCCGCGTAAAGGCCGGCGATCGTGAGACGGCAGAGGGCGGCACGCAGAGGGTCGGCTTCGGGGATTTCGAACTCGGAGACGACCCAGAGAGTGCCGGGCGCGAGATGCGTGCGCAGGCGGAGGGCGAGAGCGTCAGTTTCTGCGGGCGTGAGGCAATCGAGAAAGAAATGAGTCGCGACGAGGTCGTAAGCGCGATTGGATCCGTCCGTGGGCGGCGTAAAGGCGCGAATGTCGGCGCAGGTGGTGGTGAGGCGATGTGCAGCGCTGAGGCGAACGGCGCGCGCGCAAAGACGGCGCAGCATGGCCGGGCTGGCGTCGACGGCGTGGGCCTGGAGCCTGGGAGTTGCAGCGAGCAGACGGGCGAGGAAGCGGCCATCGCCATCGCCCAAAACGAGAGCGCGGCGGGAGGCTGCGATTTCGGGGATGAAGGAGAAGCGGCAGCGCTCCAGCCAAGGGCCGAAGGAGAGATATTCGATGGGGCGATAGATCGCAGCGACGCGGTCGAAACGTGGAGGGTCGCTCAGGCCCACCCTGTCCGCTTCGCAAACAAGGGTGGGGCACCCGGGACGTGATTCCGGTTCGGGTTCGTGCTTTCCCACATCTGCCAAAGTCGGGCAGATGTGGGGCACCCGGCGAGCCTGGAGCTGCTTCATCTGTGCCAGGGAAGCAGGAGGAGCAGGGGCGTGAGCAGCGCGGCGTCGGCGAGAATGCGGAGGGCGAGCGGGGAAAGCTCCCCATGGGGCGAGGGGCGGCGGCGCGCACGGGTGAAGTCGCGGTCGAGGGCGAAGAGGAGCAGAGCTGAGGCGAGCATGGCGCCGAGCACGAGGAAGACATAAGGGTGACGGAGCGCGGCGGTCATGAGCGTGCCGGCCAGAGCCGCGACGAGGAGGGCCATGGTGGAGATGTGCGACCAGCGGCGGGGCGTGCGGGCGCTCTCCCAGACGTGAATCGCGGCGCAGTTGGTCCAGCAGAGGGCGGCGAAGAGAGCGACGAGCCAGACCAGATCGACGCGGGCCGCGGTGGACGCGGACCACGCGGGGACCGCTGTGGCACAGGCAAAGATGACGGCGACGGCGAGCTCCCGGGGAAAACGAAAACGGCCAGGGGTACGTGGCCAGCCCAGGTGGACTGCGCCGAAATAAAGCAGGGCGACGGCGAAGAGCGATGCGTCTTCGCTGCGGGCTGCAGCGGGCATGAGGGCGATGAGCCATCCAAGGTTGGCGAGGGTGAGGGCGCCGGCGATGAGCAAGCCGCGGCGATGGCGGGCGTGGAAGACGTGGCGCTCGCGCAGGTCGGCGCGCAGCGAGCCGGCGCGGCCGTCAAGGAGGCGGTCAGCGATGTAAAGGAGCCACGTGCCGAGGCCGAGAACGGCGAGCGCGCTCCAGGATTCGAGAGCATGGACCGCGCGAGCGAGGGTCCACGCCCACAGCACAGCGAGCGTGGGCGCGTCGAAGCTGAGGAGATGCCAGTAGACGGGAACGGCGCGCAGGCTGAGCCGGCGCCGTTCTGCAACCACGGGTGGTGATGGTGCTGGGGCAACCAGGGCCACAACACCATTTTAGAAGTGACAAGGTTCAAAAGTGAAAGCGATAGCGAAGCTGCCCGTAAATCTGGCGAGGATCATTTTCGTGGAAACCTCCGAAAGTAAGACTGTTGTCGAGCAGGACGCGCGTGTTGGCGATGTTGGTGGCATCGGCGCTCACGGACCAGTTCTCGCCGATGGATTTCCCGGCGGACAGGTCGCAGGTGGTGTGGCCGGGAAGATATTCGCCGGTATACGGCGAGGGGTAGCTGGTGTAGCCGTTGTCAAAGCCGGAACCGTAGTAGATGTTGAAGGACGCAAAGGCGCGGCGGGGCAAATGGCCGTCGAAGCCGATGTTGAGGGTGTTGCGCTGATCGTGATCGAGTGGAGTGTAGCCGGGCACGACCGTGCTGGGGCAATAGCCGGGGTTGGAGGGGTCGTAGCAGATGAGGCCGCCGGTGGTGGGGCCGATCTGCTCGGCGAGCTGGTTGGAGTAGGCCAGATGCGCCTGCCCGTAGCGCCATAACTCAGGCGAGCGGATGGTGAGCTCCCAGCCATTGATTTTCGCGCCCTGAACGGTAATGGGGATGAAAACATCGGATTCGCCGATGTTGTTGTGGTCGAGAAAATTCGTGGCGAGGGTTTCAAAGGTGTCGGCGTCGAGGAGCCAGCCGCGCCAGGGAATCTGCAGGCCGAACTGGTGCTCCTCGTCGCGCTCGCCCTTGAGAGGGACGAAGCTGGTGTTGGTGGATTGCGCGTACTGGAGCAGCGGACCGGAGATGCTGGTGAGCGGCGGCGGCTGATAGAAGTGGCCGTAGAAGCCGCGCAGGACCCAGCCGAGTTTGGGGATGAGGATGGCCATGCCGATGCGGGGGTAGACGGCGTTTTCAGTGACGGTCCCGGTGAAGTGAGACTGACGCTCGCCGCCGATGAGGGTGAGCCAGCGTGTGGGACGGTAGTGATCCTCGACGAAGGCTTCCTCGACGCCGGCATTGACGATGGGATTCTGAGAGAAATTCGTCGAGCTGCCGTCGTTGAAGACGACGGCGAAGAGATCATTCTCATGCTGGTCGTAGCCGTAGAGACCGACCTTGAAGGAATTCCGAGCGACGCTGGAGGAAAAGTAAGCCTGCGCGCCGGTGTACTGGCCGGTCTGGCGGGCGGTGGTCGCTGTGGGGAAATCGTCCGGGGAAGGCTGATAAAGAACTTCGTTGTAGTGGTAGAAGGGGGAAATCTCAAAGAGGGTCGACGCGCTGAGGGTGTGGATCCACGAAAGGGTGGAGAAGCCATCGGTTTCGTGATCGCCATCGCGGAGGTAGTAGGTGTCGTAAAGCTGGTTTTCCCAGTCGTTGGGGTAGGGGTCGTAGGGGATCTGGTAGTAGTCGGCGCGGAGCTGCGAGTCCAGGCGAAGCTGATCGTGGGGATCGCGGTTCCAGATGAGCGAAGTGAAGCCGCCGTATCCGTTTTCAGCGTCGTGGACGGACTTTTCGACGGGTGCCATGAGGCCGATGTTGGAGCGGTTGCCGTTGCCGGCGATGAACCAGGCAAAACGCTCGGAGTGGTTGCCCAGACTGAGCTGGTCATCGGTCTGGTCGGCGCTGCCAAGCGTGGTGACCAGCGAGCCTTCGCGGTACATCTCGAAGCCGGTCCGGGGGATGACATTGAACATGCCGTAGGTGCGGTCGCCGAGGTCGGCCGAGTAGCTGCCGCGATCGATTTCGATGGTGTCGATGTCGCGGGGATCGATCTGGGGGCCGACGTTGGCGGCGATGTTGGTGTTGGGGATGGGGACGCCGTCGATCATCCAGTTGAGCTCGTGGCCGCCGCGCATGTGGAGCATGTCGTGGGTCATGTAGGCGCCGGGCGTGTAGTCGGTGATCATGCCCATGGAGTTGGTGAGGTCGGCGCCGGGGGTTTGATCGATCTGAGTGCGGGTGACGACGGTGGTGGGCGTCACAGAGTTGGGATTGGCGGTGTTCTGCTCAGCATGGACGACGGCCGTCTCGTGGGCGGCGGCGATGGCCAGCGGGAAGTGGAGGACGGGCGAGCCGCTGGAGGTGACCAGGAGGGTCTGGCGAGTGGTGGCGAATCCGCGGCTGGAAACCGCGATGGTATAGACGCCGGGCGGGACCGCGGGGATGGAGAAGTAGCCGTTGGCGTCGCTGGCAGCGGAGAACGCGAGTGCGGAATGGGCGGCGTCCAGCGCGATGTGCGCGCCCTGGATGGGGCGATGCTGGGGATCGTGGACGATGCCCTGCACCTGGCCGGGAAGCGAGGCGTGGGCCAGCGGTCCCGCGAGCAGGCCGAGGAGCGTCAGCACGGGCAGAAGCTTTCGCAGCATGAAGAAACTCTCCTTGTCTCGGTTCAGCGGCTGTTACAAACTATTCAGGCAGGGATCACCGCTTCAATATATAGTTGCGGAGAGGTCATTGAGCGTGAGGCGTGCTGCGTCAGATTGTCGCAGGGCCATTCCTCCTGCGCGATATCCCCGGGTCAGACAATCGATATCGCGCGTGTCGGCACGTCCGGCAATGAGAAACAGAGGCGCTTGCGGCTGAAGGAATGGCGCGCGAGCCAACAAGACAGGCAGTGCGTCAAATTGTCGCAGGTGGCTGGCCAGGCGGTGCTTAGAATATCCATACGGAATTGCTGCGAAGGGTCAGCCCCGTTTGCCGTAGTTTCCATCGCCGCAAGATGAGAGTCTCGGTCACAAACCGCCCGCCGGTGTCGCAGCTGGACGTGCGAACGACAGCCGAGTTGGCGCCTGTGCTGGTATTGCCCTGGCTGGTCCGTCTCCGTTATGGAGTTATCGCGGGGGAAAGTCTGCTAATCCTCGGGGCTGCGTGGGCGGGGCACGTTCGGCTCCCGGTTGCCTGGCTCTCTGTTCCGTTGGCGGTGGTCCTGCTCTCGAATGCATGTCTTCACCGCTTGTCGAAGAGCGTAGGGGCGAGGCTTGCACTCGGCATCAACCTGGCCATCGACGTTCTGGCTCTCACCGCAGTGCTGGCACTGGCCGGAGGACCGGCAAACCCGCTGAGCCTGCTGTATCTCGTGCAGATTACACTTTCTGCGGTGGTCCTGAGCAGGGGGTGGACCTGGTCGCTGGGTGTTCTTTCGATCGCCGGGTATGGATTCCTGTTCATGTTGCATGTACGAATTCCCATGCTCGAGGGCCGCCATCCAGCTGCGCCCTACTCGGTTCACCTGGCAGGCATGTGGATCGCATTTGTGGCGGCGGCAACGTTAATCACCATATTTGTGAGCAAGGTGTCGCAAATCCTTCGCAGCCATGAACAGGAGGTCCTGCGTCTGCAGGACCTGGTGGGGCGGCAGGAGACGGTTGCGTCCATCGCTACCCTCGCGGCGGCGGCTGCACACGGGATGGGCACTCCCCTTGCCACCATTGCAGTCGTCGCCAGGGAATTGGAGAAACACGCCGCCGAAGTTCACCTTGACCAGCATGTGGCCGCGGAAGCGAGGCTGATCCGTTCCGAAGTCGATCGATGCGGGCGTATCCTCCGCCAAATGGGTTCTCAGGGCGCGGAATGCGCCGGGGAGACGCCGACGCACGTGGATCTTCAGGAACTTATTGACGAATTGCGCGACAGTTTTTCCGAGTCCGAGAGACGGCTTATCCAGACTGAAGTGGACAGCGGCGTTACTGTGACACTGCCGGTGGAAACGACGCGGCAAGTGCTCGCGGCGCTGCTTCGGAACGCGATCGATGCCAGTACTGAGAATCAAGTGGTACGGCTGAACGGCAGCGTCCATCAGGGAGTGCTTCGATTTGCCGTGACGGACTCAGGCACTGGAATGCCTCCCGAATTACTGGGTCGAATCGCGGAACCCTTCTTCACGACCAAAGGAGCGGAACGAGGGATGGGTTTGGGTACCTTTCTGGTGCGAACGTTTGCTGAGAATCTGGGAGGGTCGCTGGTTTTCGATTCCGCCGCAGGTCAGGGAACGACAGCGGTTCTGGAGTTGCCATTTGCCGGGCGATGAAGAGCTTGCAGCACTGATTGTCGACGACGACGAGATTTTTCGAACCAGATTAGGGCGCGCGCTTGAGGCGCGGGGATGGAAGATTTTCTTCGCAGCGAATGGCGGCGAGGCCGTCTCGCTGGCTCGTGAAGGGAAGCCGCATCTGGCCGTGGTGGATTTGCGACTGGGCGATGAAAGCGGTCTCGACGTGATCCGAAGCCTGCGTCCGCTCGATCATTCGATGTTCATCATCGTACTTACGGGCTGGGGCAGTATTGCAACTGCTCTGGAAGCGGTACGCGGCGGAGCCAATCACTACATGAGTAAACCGGTGGATGCGGATCAGCTTGTCGCAGCGTACCGGTCGCTGCTCTCTCGCGCTCCTGCGGCAGCAGAACCTGCAGAAGTTCCGAGCCTCGCCCGGGTCGAGTGGGAACACATTCAGCGTGTGCTGACGGATTGCGGGGGAAACATATCCCTGGCGGCTAAACAATTGAGGCTTCACCGGCGGTCATTGCAACGCAAGCTCGGGAAATACCCACCTCGTAGCTGAGCGGCAAAGAGTGCTTCCGGCGCGGGCCGCCAGGCCTGTTCGAGCCGCCGGAATCAGAAAGCCGCCCGTTAGGATGGAGGCAGTTTATTGCGGGCCGGCGGTGAGGCCGGTCTGCATGATGGCCCAGACGTTCTTCTTGTCCGTGGTCAGCGAGAAGCGGTGGTACGACAGGTCCGCGGTCTTCGCGTCGGGCTTCCAGACGATGAGATACGGATGTTGCAGAAGCGCGAGGAGTTTGTTGTAGGCTTCGTCGGCCTTATCGCGCTTGCCCTCGACCATGTAGCCGCCGGTGGCGTTGCAGATCTGCTCGAGGATGCGCTTGCCGTCGACATGCGGGCTCTCCGGTTGCTCACCGCCGCGGTGGCCGCCACCGGGATAACCTCCGCCACCGGGATAACCTCCGCCACCGGGATAACCTCCGCCGCCGGGATAGCCACCGCCGGGATAGCCCATTCCGCCGTGGTGACCCATGCCCTGATTGGGATTTCTCTGCGGCGCCTCTTCGCTCCTGAAGTAAATGGCGAAGACGGCGGCGTTGGCATTCTGCGCCGCGGCGATGGCATCGGAGATGGTTTCCTTGCTGTCGCGATCGACGCCGTCGGAGAAGAGAATCAGCACATGGCGGCCCGGTTCTTTCGAGATGACTTCGCGGGAGGCGAGATAGATGGCATCGTAAAGGGTTCCGCCGCCGTGCGAGTTTCCGGAGCCGCTGCCGCCGAACTGGGGCGAGCCGATCTGGTTAGCGCCGTCGTGGAGAGCGTTGGCCGTGGATGTGGGATTGGTGAGCAGGTCGACTTCGGTGTCGTACTGCACGACGAAGCCTCTGTCCGAAACGCCGGGGAGAGTGTGATCGATGAAGTGGACGGTGGCGAGGCGCTCGTCGCCGAGCTCGGCGGTGAGGCCGCTTCCGGCCTGAGCGACGATGCCGAAGGTGAGCCGCTGATTGGGATCGGGGCCGAACGACTGGATGGTCTGGCGCACATCGCTGTCGGTGAGGGTGAGATCGGCCGCGGGAAAGTTCTTCACCGGATTGCCGTGGTCGTCCACCACCGTGACGGGAAGGCTGATGGTGCCGACAGCGGAGGCGATGACAGGACCGGAGCTGGCGGTTTGCTGGGCTGGCACAGCAGCGGCCATCAGCAGCGGGAAGAGCGCGGCGGAAGCGAGGAGTGGAACGCGAACATTCATAGAGATTTGCATGGGTCGTCCTGAATCAGGGGTTAGACGCGGCGACGCCCGCCCGGGTTTCGTTTTGGCAAGGCGGGCGGAGTGGAAATTTCATGGTTTGCGGCGGCGGAAGAACCAGTAATCGAGGGAGAAGCGGCCGGCGCCAAAGATGAAGACGATGAGCGAGGCGATGAGGAAGGTATAGGCAGCATCGCTATACAAGTTGTCGGGCTTGCTGAGAATGGTGGCGAGGGCGGCGATGTCGGTGGTGAGGTAGGACACGAACATGTCGACCGCGAGCAGGAAGCCAGTGACGCGGGTGCCGAGACCGACGGCAAGGAGGATGCCGCCGACGAACTCCAGCAGCGAGATGAAGACGGCGGCCGGGCCGGGCAGGGGAATGTGAAGGCTCGCAAAAAATGCCGTAACGTGGGAGAGGTGGTTCAGCTTGCCCCAGCCGGTCTGGGCGAACTGCCATCCCCAGTACAGGCGGACCAGAAGCAGGAAGGGCGATTGCAGTGCCGCGGAGCCATGCTGGAAGGCGTTATACGCAGTTCTGATGCGGCAGAGGAGCGTGCTGCGAGAGGGCGATGCGGCGGCGGGAATGCTCGGTGTGCTCATGGGTGCGCTTCTTTGGCGCTGCGGCGGCGCGGGCGCTGTGTGAACCACCCCAGCATAGACCAGTTGGCGAAGGCGGCCTGAAGAAACTTGGGGCGCTGGTCTTCGGGCAGGGAACTGTCGGCGAAACCGGCGTCGATGGCCTGGCCGAGGGTTTGGCCGGCGAGGAGCGCGGAGAGCAGGCGGAATTCCTCCTCGGCAATGGGCTTGTACCAGACGGTGTTCTGGAGGCGATGGACGGCGAGCCTGACGCGCTTTGGCGGGAGCGCGGCAAAGTGGCGGACGTGCCTGCGTTTGCGCGCGGCGCTGGCGTTGTTCGACGAAGAGTCGGCGCTGCCGTTTGCATTGCGGACCTGGAGGAGGAGATCTTCCACCGGATACGACAGCGCGAGCAGGCGAAGGTAAGGCTGAAGCGACAGAGTTGAATTCTCGCCAACGGCGGCAAGGTCTTCGGCGCCAAGACGCGGCTTTTCTTCGGAGTCGAAGGCTTCGATGTGCGCCCATTCCAGGCGGACCATGTCGAGAGCGAGTGCTGCGTGGGGCTCGATGAGCTCCGGATGCTCGGCAAGCCAGGATTCGAGGCGCGAGCCGAGATTGCGCAGGGTGAAGGATTGCGAGGGACAGTCCGTGAGATAAGCGCGCATGAGGGCGTCGAATCTGGCGTGGCCGAGGATGGCCTGCAGGCCGGGGAAATCCTCTTCGAAGCAGCCGTAGAGACGGAACCAGTACTGGCGGTTGTAGATTTCGAGGCGCTCGAAGGAGGTGAGCCGGTCGTTGGGGCGGATGAAAGCCTCGGCTTCGGCGCGGTTGGAGGCGCCGTCGCGGCGGCGGCGCGGCATGGTCTCCGCGCGGGTGAGAGGATGCATGACGGCGGCGGCCATGCGGCGCTGAATGTCGAGGAGCTGGCTCATCGCGGCGCTCCGGCGACGGGTTCTCCCACCCTGTCCGCTGCGCGAATCAAGTTGGAGGACCCCGGTTCGCCCACCCTGTCCGCTGCGCGAACGGGACTGAGGTACCCGTTCAGGAACTTCGTCGCCTTGAGGGCTTCGGCGTGGACGTCCTCGAAGGTGGGGATGTTGTCGTCCCATTCGAGGAGCGTGGCGGTCGGGCCGCAGCGTTCTATGGCACGCGCATAGAGACGCCAGACGGCGGGCAGTACCGGGTGGTCGTGGGTGTCGAGGATGTATTTTTCAAACTTGCTGTGGCCGGCGATGTGGATTTGCGCAACGCGGTGCGCGGGGACGAAGTTGACGTAGGTGAAGGGATCGAAGCTGTGATTCTTTGAGGAGACGTAGATGTTGTTGACGTCGAGGAGAATGCCGCAGTCGGCGCGCTCAACCACTTCAGTGAGGAACTCCCATTCGGTCATTTCCGACACGTGAAACTCGGCGTAGCTGGAGACGTTCTCGACGACGACGGGGACTTCGACGAAGTCCTGGACCTGACGGATCTTCTGTGCGGTGATCTCGACCGCTTCCCAGGTGTAAGGCATGGGGAGCAGATCGTGGGTGTAGCGGCCGTCCACGGAGCCCCAGCAGAGATGGTCCGAGAGCCAGTGCGTTCCGGTGCGGCGGACGAGGAACCTGAGGCGCTTCAGGTGCTCGCGGTTGAGCGGCTCGGCGGAGCCGAAGTACATGGAGACGCCGTGCTGGATAACGCGGTACTGCTCGAGGATCTGGTCGAGGATTTCCAGCGGACGGCCGCCATCGACCATATAGTTTTCCGAGATGATTTCGAACCAGTCGACGACCGGCTTACGGCTGAGGATGTGCTGGTAGTGGGGAATGCGCAGACCGATGCCCACGCCGTAGTCGGTGAATCCGTTGAAGCGATTGGGGGGCAAAGGGCACCTCGCGGAAAAGAGGGCGCAGGGGCCGCGCGCCACGCGGCCCGCGCGCAGGAGTGATTTTTAGCCGGGCATTTTGGAGCCGTTGGTAGCGCAACCGCCCTTGCCCTTGCAGCTGTTCTTGCCCTTGCAGCCGTTGTCGCCGCTCTTGCAGCCGCCCTGGCCTTTGCAGTTGTTCTTGCCCTTACACGAGTGCTTCTGGATGTGAGAGAGCAAGGTGCCGGTGAACGACGCAGTACCCGCCTGGAGCATCGGCGCCGTGCCGGACGCGGAGCTGGTGACGGACGCGTGCAGAGCCGTTACGCCACCCAGCAACCCAGTTACAGCGGCGGCGACCATCATGGTCTTCAACGATTGCTTCATGTGTCATTCCTCCTAAGATATTCCGCTGGTTCAGACCAGGCGCGAATCGGGGACTGGGGACGCCGGGCGGGAGACCACGCGGTGCAGATTAGACTACATAATCCGTACGAGCGCTGTCATTCGATCGGATCATTTCCGCCGAGCATTCACGAGGATTCTGCCGGAATTTCGCTGGGCAGGCCAGGGCAGGGAGAAGGCCGCGATACATTGAAATTTGAGGCCAGCGTAACCGGATGACGGATTCCCAGGGGCCCCCAAAGAGCCGCAGCCACGCGCTGCGCTTTGTGCTGATGATCGGCGTGGTAAGTCTCTTTGCCGACGTCACCTACGAGGGTTCGCGCAGCGTCACGGGACCGTTTCTGGCGACCCTGGGGGCGAGTGGCGCGCTGGTGGGGGTGGTGGCGGGGCTGGGCGAGCTGCTGGGCTGCGCGCTGCGCTTCTTTTCCGGCAAAGTGAGCGAGCGGACGCGGCAACTGTGGCCGATGACGATCTTCGGCTATCTGGTGCAGATGGTGAGCGTACCGGCGCTGGCGCTCGCCGGGTCGTGGCAGGCGGCTTCGGCGCTGATTGTCCTGGAGCGCGTCGGGAAGGCGATCCGGAACCCGCCGCGGGACGTGATGCTGTCGCATGCGGGCGAGGAAATCGGGTTGGGCTGGGCGTTCGGGCTGAAGGAGGGCCTGGACCAGGCGGGAGCACTGATCGGGCCGCTGCTGATGGCGCTGTTCCTGGCCTGGCACGAGAAGTTTCAGATGGCCTTTGCCACGCTGGCGGTGCCGGCGGCGATCACGATGATCCTGATCGTGGCGACGCGGCTGATCTATCCACGGCCGGAAGACCTGGAGCGGCAGACGACGGAGCTGCACGCGGCGGGCATGGGGAACGCGTTCTGGATTTACCTGGCGGGAGCGTCGCTGGTGGCTGCGGGGTTTGCGGATTATCAGCTGATTGCATTTCACCTCGAGAAGCAGGGGATTGCGCCGCTGGTGTGGATCCCGATCTTCTACTCGGTGGCCATGGCGACGGGCGGCGCAGGGTCGATGCTGTTCGGCAAGTGGTTCGACCGGTTCGGGGTTGGGGTGCTGATCCCGCTGACATTTCTCTCGATTTTGTCGGCGCCGCTGGTGTTTCTGGGCGGTTTCTACTCGGCCCTGGTGGGCGCGGCGGTGTGGGGGCTGGGGATGGGCGTGCATGAGTCGATTATTCCGGCGGCGGTGGCGGGGATGGTGGCGCCGGAGCGGCGGGCGTCGGCGTACGGGCTGTTTACGGCGGCGTACGGGATCTTCTGGTTCGCGGGCAGCGCGTCGATCGGCTTCCTGTACGACGTGTCGGTGCGGGACGCGGTGGCGTTCTCGATGGCGGCGGGCGTGGCGTCGCTGCCGTTCTTCTTCGCCGTGCGGAAGCAGATGGTGTCGCCGTAGCGAGGCTCAGCGGTCGGTGATTTCGAGACCGGGATGCTGGTGGTGCCCGTAGCGGAGATAGCCGAGGCCCACGCGCATGTGGTGGTTGACGCTGTTAGGCACGCAGAGTGCAATGCACATGCCGAGCAGGCCGTGGGCGATGGCGATGGGATAGAGATTGCGGTATCTGAGATAGAGCCAGCAGCAGATCGCTGCCCAGATCAGCACCGCGGGGACGAGCACGGGATTGGGGATGTGGGCCACGGCAAACATCACGGCGGCGACGGCGATCGCGGGAGCACGTCGGAGTCCGATGCGCAGGAGGCGCAGCAGGACATAGACCTGGAGAATGAACTGCTGCATGAGAGCCCAGAAAGAGTATTCGGCCACGTGCTCCACGACCGGCAGCGGACCGTAGAGATCGTGCAGGCTATGGACGAGGTCGGCGATCCCGATGCCGAGCAGGAAAAGGACAACGGCGGCGAGGATGATCCAGAGGGAAGGCCGAAGGCCGCGCAGGCCGAGGCCAAGGGGGCGGGCCTGGTTGCGGCGCAGCCAGGCGGTGACGGCGATCCAGGCGAAAGCGGACCAGTAGAGGACACGCTGCTCGCTGCCTGGCGTCCAGATTACGGCGAGAATGAGGCCGTAGCCAACCAGCAGCTCGAGGATGTCGAAGGATCGATGAGAAACGGTGAAGCGCACAGACTCAGAGTAAGCCCATGACTAAAGACGGTACTTTCGAGCTGAAGGCTGCCTCGATTTGGATTGACGGCCGGACTACGGGGGAATTTGCTTTCTGCTGCGGGGTGAACCTGGCCGGCGGCGCTTGCGGGCGAGGCGGGGCGCACCTTACCTTCAACTTCTCCTGGCGTTTACATCCTGCCTTTCCCCCGCGTCCACATCTCACCTTCTCCTCGCGTTCCGGGGCGGAAGGGCACGCTCAGAATGCCTTTCCACAGGAGGCAAAAAGGGTTACTGCAGCAGCGTCCCGTTCTCCGGCTCGCCGTTCTTTTCTTCGGGCGGAATGACCACGGCGGCGGCCACCTTGTCGCCCTCTTCGAGGTTGAGCAGCTTGACGCCCTGCGTGGAGCGGCCAGCGGCGCGGACGGTCGTCGTGTCGATGCGGATGATCTTGCCGTACTGGCTGATGACGATCAGCTCCGAGGTCTCGTCGACGAGCTGAATACCGACGACCTTGCCGTTGCGCGTGGTGGTTTTGACGTTGATGACGCCCTTGCCGCCGCGCGTCTGGAGGCGGTACTCCTCGACGTCGGTGCGCTTGCCGAAACCACTCTCGGTGACGGAGAGGATGCGGTGGGTGATGCCGTTTTTCTTCGGCGTGACAGCCATGCCGACGACGTAGTCATTCTTGCCGATATCGATGCCGCGCACACCGTAGGCGGGACGGCCCATAGAGCGCACGTCCTCCTCAGAGAAGCGGATGGCCATGCCTTCATGGGTGGCGAGGAAGACGATCTGGTTGCCGTCCGTGAGACGCGCGGTCACCAGCTCATCGTCTTCGTCGATGCCGATGGCGATGATGCCGCGGGACATGACGTTGGAGAAGTCTTTGAGCGGCGTCTTCTTGACGGTGCCCTTGCGGGTGGCGAAGAAGATGAACTTGCCCTCTTCCTCGAGATCGCGGGCGGGCAGGATGGTGCGGACGGTTTCGCCGGGCTGGAGGTTGAGCAGGCTGGCCATGGATTTCCCCTTCCCGGCGGCGCCGACGTCGGGGATCTCATAAACCTTGAGCCAGTAGACACGCCCGCTGTTGGTGAAGCAGAGGAGCCACGCGTGGGTGGAGTCGACGATGAGCTGCGAGACAAAATCCTCCTCGCGGGTCTTCATGCCGAGTCGCCCGGTGCCGCCGCGCCGCTGCTGGCGGTAGGTGGAGATGGGCGTGCGCTTGAGGTAGCCGGAATGCGAGACGGTGACCGCGACCTGCTCATCGGCGATGAGGTCTTCGAGCTGCAGCTCAGCGGTTTCGTCGAGAATCTGCGTGCGGCGCTCGTCGCCGTAATCCTTGCGGACGGTTTCGAGCTCCTTCACGATCACGCCACGCAGTTTCTTCTCCGAGGCGAGGATGGATTCGTACTCGGCGATGTTCTCGCGGACCTCGCGCAGCTCGCTGAGCAGCTCATCGATGGATAGCTGGGTAAGCCGATAGAGCTGCAGCTCGAGGATCGCGTCGATCTGGCGATAGCTGAGGGTGAGCGTAAGCGCGATCTGCGTTGCCGCGTCGATCCCGTACTTCGCCGGATCGAGTTTGACGCCGCGGATGGGCTGATCACGCACGGTGATGGTTCTGTTGGAGAAGAACTGGAAGAGATTCTCACGAGCGTCCGCGCGGGAGGACGAACCGCGAATGATTTTGATGACGTTGTCGAGGTGGTCGAGCGCGATCTGATAGCCAAGCAGGATGTGCTCGCGCTCGCGCGCCTTGCGGAGCAGGAAGGCGGTGCGGCGGCGCACCACGTCCATGCGGTGATCGATGAAGACGCGGATGGCCTGGTCAAGAGGCAGTTCCCGCGGCTGGCCGTTGACGACGGCCAGAAAGATCATGGAGAAGCTTTCCTGCATCTGGGTGTGCTTGTAGAGCTGATTCAGAACGATCTGCGCCTCGGCGCCGCGCTTCAGCTCGATCACGATCCGCATACCGTCGCGGTCGCTTTCGTCGCGCACATCGCCGATGTCGTCGATGGTCTTGTCGTTCACCAGCTCAGCGATCCGCCTGATCAGGACGTTTTTGTTGACCTGGTAGGGAATTTCGCTGACGATGATGGCCTGGCGTCCGCCGGTGATGTTCTCCGTCGCGCATTTCGCGCGCATGAGGAAGCGGCCGCGGCCCGTCCTGTACGCCTGGGCGATGCCGGCCCGTCCGTAGATGAATCCTCCGGTGGGGAAGTCCGGCCCCTGCACGTGCTTCAGGACCTCGGCCAGGCCGGCGTGCGGATTGTTCACCATCTCGATTGCGGCGTTCACCACTTCGGTGAGATTGTGGGGCGGAATGTTGGTCGCCATGCCGACGGCGATGCCGTTGGAGCCGTTCACAATGAGATTGGGAATGCGCGCGGGCAGCACGGAGGGCTCGGGCGTGGACTCGTCGTAATTGAGGCCAAAGTCCACCGTCTCCATCTCGATGTCAGCGAGCACTTCGCCGGCGATGCGGGTCATGCGGCATTCCGTATAACGCATGGCCGCGGGCGGATCGCCGTCGACGGAGCCGAAGTTGCCCTGGCCGTCGACGAGTGGATAGCGCATGGAGAAGGGCTGCGCCATGCGCACGAGGGCGTCATAAATGGCGGAGTCGCCGTGGGGATGATAGACACCCATGGCCTGGCCGACGACCTTGGCGCACTTCGTGTACTTCTTGTTGGCCTGCAGGCCCATCTCGTACATGGTGTAGAGAATGCGGCGATGCACGGGCTTGAGGCCGTCGCGGGCGTCGGGCAGCGCGCGCCCGATGATCACCGACATCGAATAGTCGAGATACGAGCGGCGCATCTCCTCTTCAATGTTGATGGGGATGAGGTTAGCCGCGCCGGGACCGGTGGGTCCGTCGCCCGAATTGCCGCCAAGGGGAAGCTGTGGGTTCTGATCGTCTGCCATAGAATTCTGCCGGGCCGAAGGTCAGCGCGGAGTGGCTGCGCGAGAGGCGCGCCGGAGTGCCAACCGAAGGACTATCTCTATGATACGGGAAGAGTTAGCGTGGCACAACCCCGGTTAAGCCCATGGAATCAGGGGCTTGGAGACGGGCCGCCCAGGCGAACTCGATTCGGCTCGGTTTGGGGCGCGTGGAGGCCTGCCTGAGCTGCACGCCACACACGCGAGATGCAGCGCAGGACCGCCCGGGCGGGGACCTGGCCGTCGGCGTCCGCGAAGACGATTTCGCCGGTTCGTTTCGTCAACGGACGGTAGTACCAGCGGGTGAAGAGGCAGAGGAAGTCGGCGAGGCCGGCGGATGAGATGCGGGAGCGGGTGCGGCCGGAGGGGGGATGCAGCTCGGCCAGGGCGCGCTCAAGCCGCTGCTCCAGCTCGTCGCGCGAGGCCAGGGTGACGGCGGGCGCGTCGAACGGGACGGCCTCCATGGCGGCGACGGGCTGCGCGAAGAGGGACGTCGATCCGGCGGCTTCGTTGGCATGGCGCATGCCGGCAACGGAATAAAACGCGGGACCGCAGAGAGTACCCTGCGCGAGACGGAAGAGCGCGACGTGGTCGGTTTCGGCGGCGGACTGGATAATGACCGCGTCGAGATGCGCGAGAGGACGAAGAGCCTCGGGGGCTTCGGCTGCGACGGCTTCAGCGCGGGTGAGACGCGCATGGAGCTCGGCAGCCTTCTCGAATTCGAGCAGGGCCGACGAAGCTTCACGCTCGTGGCGGAGAGATTCGACCAGGCTTGCGCCGCGGGTACGCAGAAAGGCGCCGACGGCAGCGGCTTCGTCAGCGTAGCGCTCGTCCGTGCAGCCGTGGAAGCAGGGCGCGAGGCATTTCTTCATTTCCGAGTAGACGCACCCCGGGAAGGCCGGGTCAGGGTGCAGTTCCTCGTGACAGCGGCGCAGCCTGAAGAGATCGAGCATATCTTCGAGGAATTTTTCCGTGGCGGCACGCGAGGGAAACGGACCGTAGAGATCGTCGAAGGCGGATTTGGTGACGTGATGGGTGACGTAAACGCGCGGGTACGCGTTCTCGACGGTCGCGCGCAGCAGGAACGGCGGCCGCAGATGAAGGCGACGGCGGGCGCGGTCGCCGAACATCCGGCGCGAGACCAGATAAAGGCGCAGCAGCGACTCAAAATCCGACGCAGTGAGGGCGTATTCGATGCGCGCGACGCGTCCGGCAAGCTGCAGGCGTTTGCTCTGATCGGGACGGGCATCGAGCAGGCGGCGCAGGCGCCGGCGCAGGTTGGGCGTGCGGCTGATGTAAGGCTCGGCACGGGGATCTTCACCGAAAAGAGCGAAGACGCCGGCGGCGGTGGGGATCTGCTCCCATGGTGGATGGGCAGCGGCGAAGGGGATGGAGTTGGGCAACAGCGAGCCGGCTTGCCGCGGACCCGGATTTGCGAGAGAGTCCATTGAATCTGCCCGAAATCTTAGCTAAGATAAGTTAGCAGGAAGAGTCGATGATTTGCGCCACCATCTTTGAGGCTAAGACAAATCTCTCGGATCTGGTGAAGAAAGCTCAGGCAGGAGAGACGGTGATGATCACCTCGGGGCGCGCGCGGACCCCCGTGGCGCGAATTGAGGCGGTCCATCCCGTGGCGCGAAAGCGGCTGGGAGCGCGGGCGAAGCGCGGCTTTGCGCTGACGCCGGCGTTCTTCGAGGCTTTGCCGGAAGAGGAGCTGCGTTTGTGGGACGGGGATGGGGAGCGGCCCGGGCCGCAGGCCGGCGCGACACGCAGGCGCGGCCGGTGAAAGTGCTGCTGGATACGCACGCTTTGTTGTGGGCAGTGCTGGCGCCAGGCTCGCTCAGCCGCCGCGCCGCCGCGACCATCGCCGACGAGGAAAACGAGGTACTGGTCTCCGCGGCCTCGGCGTGGGAGATCGCCGCGAAAGTGCGGTTGGGCAGGTTGCGGGGCGCGGAGATTCTGGAAAGAGAATTTCTGGCGGTGATGGCGGAAGCGGGATATACGCTGCTCGCCATCGATGCCGCTGGAGCGCTGCGGGCCGGGCGCCTGGTGGCGGAGCATCGTGATCCTTTCGACCGGGTGCTGGCCGCGCAGGCGCTGGGGGAAGATATCCCCATTGTGAGCATGGATGCCCGGCTGGATGCTTTCGGCGTGCGCCGCGTCTGGTAGCGCTGGTCGCTACTCGCCGGCGATGGTCATGCCGTCGATGCACAGGGTGGGCGCGGCAGTGGCAGAGCGAAACTCGAGATCGCTGCCAATGGCGGTGATGTTGCGCAACATATCCCTGACGTTGCCGGCGATGGTGATCTCCTGCACCGGGAAGGCGAACTCGCCGTTTTCGATCCAGAGGCCGGCGGCGCCGCGCGAGTAGTCGCCGGTGACGAGATTGACGCCATGGCCCATGAGGCGTGTGACGTAGAGGCCGCGGTCGACGCCGCGGACGATCTCGTCGGCGGATTGCGCGCCGGGCTCAAGGAAGAGATTGCCGGAGTCGAGGAAGGGATTGCCGGCGAGGCCGCGGCCGGCATTGGCGGTGCTCTTCAGACCCAGCTTACGGGCGGCGTACGTGTTGAGGATGTAGCTGCGCAGCACGCCGCGCTCGACGATGACGGTGCGGCGGCTGGGCAGGCCTTCGGCGTCGAAGGGCGAGGTGCCGAAGCCGCCGGGCATCGTGCCGTCGTCGACGACGGTGACGGAGGGCGCGGCGACGCTTTCGCCGAGTTTGCCGGCAAAAATGGATGCTCCACGGTAGATGGCGTCGCCGGCAGCGGCGTCGAAGACCGCGCCGACGATGCCGCGCGCGACCTCGGGCGCAAAGACGACGGGCGCCTGCTGGGTGGGAACACGGCGCGCTCCGAGCAGGCGCAGTGTGCGACGGGCCGCTTCCTGACCCACGGATTCGGGAGGGTCGAGGTCGCGGAAGGCCCGCGCCTGCGACCACCAGTAGTCGCGCTGCATTTCGCCGCTCGCGTCCTGGGCAATGGGGCTGGCGGCGATGGAGCAGTACGAGGAGCGGTACTCGCCGAGGAAGCCGCGGGAGTTCGCGAAGATACGTCGGCCGGTGGCGGCGTCGAAGCCGGCACCGTCGCTGTTGACGAGACGTGCGTCGACGGCCATGGCGGCCGCTTCGGCGCGGCGCGCCCAGGCGATGCGCTCCTCTGTGGGAAGGGAGTAGACGTCGTCATGGTAAAGGCGGAGGTCTCCGGGGAGCTGGCCGTACTCGCCAGGCTCGGGCAGGCCGGCGAAGGGATCGACGGAGGTGAGGCGCGCGAGCGCGATGGCTCCGCGCACCAGGTGTTCGAGGCCTTCCGGGGTGAAGTCACTCGATGAGGTGCTGGCCACGCGGTAGCCGTTGTCGACCTGGAGCAGAACACGCAGCCCTACACCGCGCGAGCCGGATTCCTTCAGGGTCTCAACTTCGCCGAGGCGCACGGTAGTCGAGAACTCGTCGCCTTCGCGGATGGTGACTTCGGCATCGGAGGCGCCGGCGCGCAGGGCGCGGATGACGATATCGGAGGCAAGGCTCTGCAGGTCAGTACGAGTTTCTGCCGTGGTCGCCACGTTTTCGTTCCGGCTCCTGTCTGCGTTGCACAGCTGACGAAGCGTGTGCGCGTGTCCGGCTGTTATCGTGTCCCGCCGACCGTCATGCGGTCGAGCTTCACGGTGGGCATGCCGACGCCGACGGGGACGCTCTGGCCGTCTTTGCCGCAGGTGCCGATGCCTTCGTCGAGAGCGAGGTCGTTGCCCACCATGGAGACGTGCTTGAGCGCCTCGGGTCCGTTGCCGATCAGGGTGGCATCGCGCACCGGCGCGGTCACTTTGCCATCTTCGATCAGATAAGCCTCGGAGGCCGAGAAGACGAACTTGCCGCTGGTGATGTCCACCTGGCCGCCGCCGAAGTTGACGGCGTAGAGGCCGCGCTTCACGCTGCGCAGGATGTCCTCGGGTGCCTCTTCGCCGGCCAGCATGTAAGTGTTGGTCATGCGCGGCATGGGAATCTGCTGATAGCTTTCGCGGCGTCCATTGCCGGTGCTCGGAATACCCATCAGGCGCGCGGAGAGCTTGTCGCTGAGATAACCCCTGAGGATGCCGCCTTCGATGAGTACGGTTTCCTGGGTAGAGGAGCCTTCGTCGTCGACGTTGAGCGAACCGCGGCGCGAGGGCATGCGGCCGTTGTCGACCACGGTGACCTTCGGGCTGGCGACGGCGCGGCCAATCAGGCCGGCGAAGGCGGAGGTCTTCCTGCGGTTGAAGTCGGCCTCGAGGCCGTGGCCGACGGCTTCGTGGAGGAGAACGCCTGGCCATCCGGGGCCGAGGACGACTTCCATTTCGCCAGCAGGAGCCGGAATCGCGCCGAGCTGGAGGATGGCAGTGCGGGCGGCTTCCGCAGCGAAGAATTCCGGGCCTTTGGCGCCGGTGAAATAGCCGATCTCGACGCGTCCGCCGCCGCCGGAGCTGCCGCGCGCGGTGCGGTCGCCGTCCCTGGCGAGGACGAAGACGCTCATGCGCGCGAGCGGCTGCGTGTCGCTGGCAAAGGTACCGTCGGAGGCGGCGATGAGGATGCGGCGCAACTCGTCGGCGTAGCTGGCGCGGACCTGGGTGACGCGGTGGTCGTAGCGGCGCGCGGCGCGGTCGGCGCGCATGACAAGATCGAGCTTGGCGGAAAGATCGGCGTCGAGGTCGGCAGCCGGAGCGGGGTAGAGGCTGGGCGAAGTGGTTTCGGTAAATCCCTGGACAGGCTGCCTGGCGGGCCCGCTGGCTATCAAAGCGGCGGTGCGCGCAGCGCGCAGCAGGCGGTCGGCGCTCAGGTCATCGGTGTAGGCGTAGCCGGTGCGCTCGCCGCTGACTACGCGAATGCCGCAGCCGGTGCTGACGCCCTGGCTGGCGGATTTGACGATGGACTCGTCCAGGCCGAGGGAAGTGGAGGCGACGGACTCGAAGTACAGGTCGGCATAGTCGCCGCCGGCGGAAAGCGCTTCGCCGAGACAGCGCTCCAGCAGACGTTCGCTGACGCCGAATTTTTCAAAGAAATACCGCTTGTGATCCACGCAATTCTCCGGGGCCGGCGCGGCAGAAACGAGCGGTCGCGGCGCGCTCCTGTCTGTTTAGATGATGCTGCATTGATTCTTCCTCAGAAATCCGTGGCCGTCGAGCCGGAATTGTGGCAGTATCGGGGAGGATGAGGAAGACCCTCCTGCTGTTGACGCTTCTGCTGCTGGCCGCGCCGGTCTTTGGCGTCAAGGCACCGAAGCATCCTGCGCACCCGGTCGTTCACCATGCGAAGAACTCGCAATATCCGAAGAAGCGCGGCAGGAATCCGCAGTATCCGAAGAAGCGCGGCAGGAACCCGCAGTTTCGGCAGTCCGCCGTGCGCAAACCGCGCCATAAACTGGCGCAAAACCACCCCAGAAATCCAAACCTGCCGAAACATCGGAAGGGGAAGCACAGCAGGAAGCACAAGGGCTGATGGGCAGAGGGGCTGCGGTGCGGCGACGCCCGCCCTTGACCGCAGACAGCGCTTTGGGTATCCCTTGAGGCATGAGCACCGCAGTCAATACAACAGCTGAGCTGGATCCGCGCTATCCGGTTGGGAAATTCAGCCGGGCGGAAGCGAACCTGAGCGACCACGCCGCGGCCATCTCCACGCTGGCCGCGCTGCCGGAAAACCTGCGCGCCGCGGTGGACGGCCTGAGCGCGGCGCAGCTCGATACTCCGTACCGCGAGGGCGGCTGGACGGTGCGGCAGCTCGTGCATCACGTGGCGGACAGCCACATGAACGCGTATGTCCGGGTGCGGCTGGCGCTGACCGAAGACTGGCCGGCGATCAAGCCCTACGACGAGAAGCTGTGGGCACAACTGACCGACGCGAGCACGGCTCCGGCGGAGATTTCGCTGAATCTGCTGACGGCGCTGCACAGGCGCTGGGTGCTGCTGCTGCGCTCGCTGACGGACGAGCAGTGGCAGCGGGGCTATGCGCATCCGGAAAACGGCCGTCAAACGCTGGCTGAGGCGACGGCACTTTACGCCTGGCACTCGCGCCACCATGTGGCGCATATTACCCGATTACGAAAGCGCAGCGGTTGGTAGGGTTTCGCTTGCTCCGCGGTTGCGCGGCGCGGAAGAACCGGGCAGATGCCCGCTGTTTGCTCTGCCGCCGAACCTGCCGCGCTGGAGGAATTCTTCGCCGCGTGGCCTGGGGCCGCTGTCTTCGAGGACGGCCGGCTGCTCTTCGATCTGCGCCTGGCGCGCTGCTCGGCGACCGCCGAGCACGGGCGCCGTCTGCTGCATCTGTGGTCGGACGAGCGGAATATGGTGGGCACGGTGACCGCGACTGTGCCGCGGCGCGAGACGCCGCAGCTGCAGCCGGAGCGCCGGCTGGAGTCGATGCTGCGGTGGGATCTTTCGGCGCTCGATCCGGCGCCTGGCGGAGGGCCGGTGTACCCGCAGGTTCCGGCGTTCGCCTCGGAGCCGACCGCTGCTCGATTTGCCGACGGTGACGCGGCAGGGCCGGTTGGTGGTGGAGCTGAAGGCGGACGACGATCTGCCCCTGCCCCTGCAGACGCTGGACTACTGGGCGCGTGTGCGCCAACTGCACCGGGAGGGTGAGCTGGCGCGGCAGGGGCATTTCCCGGGCGTCCCGCTCGCGGAGGATGACCCGCTGCTGCTGCTGGCAGCGCCGGCGCTGCACATCCATCCGGCGAACGAAACGGTACTGCGGTATTTTGCGCCCGCAGTGGAATGGAAACTGGTCGCGCTGGACGAGCACTGCCGGCAGCCGTACCGCGAGATGCTGCGCAAACGCACGGGAATCCGGTAGTGGAAGTCCGGGCAGCGGCAAAGAAAAAGCGGGACAGGGAAGAATCCGTGTCCCGCCGGGATTGAGTCCGGGGCTACTGCGGCTGCACGACGAGGTAGAACGTCGTGCCGTTGCGGTAGAGGAGCAGCAGCGCGGGCTGATCCCCGATGCTGGAGGCAGCGGCCTGGTACTCATCCATGCTGTGCACAGGCCTGCGATTTACTTCCTCGATCACATCGCCCTGCTGGACGTCGGCGGCGGCAGCAGCACTGTTGGGATCGACATTGCTGACCACCACACCCTCAATGCCGGACGGCAGGTTGAGCTGTTGCCGCAGAGAAGGCGTGAGGGACTGCACTGCGAGGCCCTTGAGCGCTGCGCCCGGAGCTGCACCGTTGGCGGCTTCGCCCTTACCCATGGTGGGGAAGGTGCCGAGGGTGACGTCCTTCTGGATCGTCTGTCCGTTACGGAAGACGGTGAGATGGGCGACGGAACCCGGAGCCATTTCCGAGATCTCGACGCTCAGCTCCTCGCCGTCCAGGATGGGATGACCGTTCAGGTCTTCGATGATGTCGCCGCGCTCGAGGCCAGCTTTGGCTGCAGGTCCGTCGGGGCTCACATCATTGATCAGTGCGCCGCCGCCGTGGGACAGGCCGAAGGCTTTGGCCATGGCGGGATTGACGGGTTCAATGTGGACACCGAGATAGCCGCGGACAACCTTGCCGTTCTCGACGATCTGATTGAAGACATTGACGGCCATGTTGATGGGGATGGCGAAGCCGATGCCTTCATTGCCTCCGCCGTCCTCGCCGGAGATGATGGCGGTGTTGATGCCGATGAGGTCGCCATGAATATCGATGAGGGCCCCGCCGGAGTTGCCGGGATTGATGGCAGCATCGGTCTGGATGAAGTTCTCATAATGCTCGATACCGCCGGGTGCGCGATTGGTGGCGCTGACGATGCCCATCGTGGCGGTCTGGCCGATGCCGAAGGGATCGCCGATGGCGAAGACGAGGTCGCCGACCCTGAGATGGCCGGAGTCACCCAGCGTCAGCGTGGGCAGGTCGGTGGCATCGATCTTGAGGACGGCGATATCGGTCTGCGTGTCGGTGCCGATGAGTTTGGCCTTGTATTCCTGACGGTTCTGCGTGAAGACCTCGATGTCCTGGGCGCCGGCAATGACGTGGTTATTGGTGATGATGTAGCCGCTGGCGTTGACGATCACGCCGGAACCGAGATCCTGTTCACGCTCCGTTTGCGGCTGTTGCGGCTGCATCTGCTGTCCGAAAAACTGCTGGAAGAACGGCTGGTTGAAAAAGCCCGGAAAGTTATTCTGCTCCTTGATGACCTTCGTGGATTCGATATTCACCACCGCGGGCAAGTCGGGATCGATGACGGACGCATAGCCATTCTGGAAATTGCCGACATTCACGGGCGCGGGATTGCGATCGAACTTCAGCGGGACGCTGTGCCCCGTGGCCTGGCCTCCGGGCAGCGGAAGAATGCCCGCGCGCAGCACGCCGCCCACGGTCAGCAGGCCAATGGCGACCGCGGCAAAGATGCCCCAGCGTGTTTTCCGAACCGATTCACTTGTCATTCTCTCTCCTCTTGTATCACCGGGCGCGCAGGGCGCACCGGGTGTCGTTCTCCCGGAATATCGTCCGGGTATCGCCCCGTTCAGGGCAAATGGGTGTGGCTGTCGCTAACCGGGAAGGACCGGCGCATGCCACGCTGACGGTTGGCCACCGGCCTGCCGCCGGTGGCCAAGGTTTGCAGGACCCGCAGGTAGTGGAGGATGTCCTCCCGCGACAGGATCCCGACAATCTGAGAGCCCTCGACCACGGGGAGCTGGTTGACACCATCGCGGCCCATCTTTTCCAGCGCGGCCCCCAGGCCGGCGTCGGGGGTGGTGGTATCCAGTCTGGCCGCGGGAATCATCACCTGGGCCGCCGTGGTCACCGGCCACGCTTCGCGCGGCACGCTGCGGATGGTGGACAGGGTGATGAGGCCCTCGCCGGCCATTCCCCCACTGACAACAAAATAGCGACTGCTCTCCGAGAGTACAAAGTGATCGACGAGAGTCTGGAGGGTAACGTCACCCGCAACGCGCGGGAAATCGCGGCGCATGGCGTCGGCCACACGGTGCTGGCCCATCAGAGCGCGCGCCGATTCCAGCTGCAGCTGGCTGCCGGCGGCGGCTTCCAGATACCAGCCAATAAAGGCGATCCAGAGACCGTTGACGAGAGCGCCGCGGAAGATCTCCCAGATGCCAAAGGCAATGAGCAGAAAGCCGACAAAGCGCCCCGTGATGGCGGCGGCCACGGTGGCGCGCTGGTAAGCGCCGGTGGCGCGCCAGATCACAGCGCGCAGGACGCGTCCTCCGTCCAGAGGGAAGCCGGGAATGAGATTGAAGAGGGCCAGCACCAGGTTCATGAGTGCCAGGCATGCGGCCACCGCGTTCCACGGCGAGACGTACGCGAGGAGCGGCTCGATCTCCCAGAAGAACGCGGCCAGCGCGAAACTGACCAGCGGGCCGATCACGGCGATCCAGAATTCCTGGCCGGGGCTGCCCGGCTCGGCGGCGATCTGCGAGACGCCTCCGAACAGAAACAGCGTGATGCGGGGCACGCGCAGGCCATAGAGCTGAGCGACCACGGAGTGACCCAGCTCATGAACCAGCACGCAGACAAAGAGCATCACCGCGGCCACAAAACCCATGGCCCAGTCCTGGCTGCCACTGGCCGCTGGAAACTCGGCCGGAAAATAGCTGACGGCGAGCATCCAGGTGAACAGACCGACGATGAGAAACCAGGAAAAATCCAGATCGATTGAGATGCCGAAGATCCGCCCGATCGGGATGGCGTGACGGAACACGAAGCCTCCCATTGAGTTAGACAGTATGTCTGCGGGGCCGTCACAAACACCGGCGGGAAAATGTGACAACCAGTTGGATGCGAAGCAGCGGACAAGACGTTTTTTGACCCGGCCGCAAGGGAATTTTACCGGATTTGTCGTGACCACCCGGTTACCGGAGCGACGGCTGGAGCCGTTTTGGGCGCCGCATTCCACATCCATCCGTCGTATCCTTCAAAAGATGGCAGGCGAACTATGCGAATGACGGTGCTGGCCAGCGGTTCCAAAGGGAACAGCACGGTCATCGCCAGCTCGACCACGCGCATTCTGGTCGATGCCGGGCTCTCCTGCCGCGAGCTGGTGAAGCGGATGAAGGCCGCCGGCGAGGATCCCGTGGCGCTGGACGCCATCCTGATCACGCACGAGCACCAGGATCACGTGCAGGGGCTGGCCGTGACAGCCCGGCGGCTGGGCATCCCTGTATATCTGACGGAGCCGACGCACCGGGCCTGGGTTCGGTGGCTAACCCCAAGGAAAAGAATCACCTATGCCGAATGGATCGAGCAGCGGCGGGCGCAGGCCACGACGCCGGTGATGGAGCCGGATGCGGTGGAGAAAGAGGCTGCGGAAGAAGCCCTGACCGAACCTGCCGGAACGGCGGAACGCGATCCGGCCTGGATTCCGGCGGTTGAGTACTTCCAGTCGGGCAACGGCTTCCGCATCGGCGATATCGCGGTGACGCCATTTACGATTCCGCACGACGCCATTGATCCTGTTGGCTTTGTGTTTGAGGCAGAGGGCGTTCGCGTGGGGATGGCCACGGATCTTGGGTATCTGCCATCCAATCTCAGTATGCACCTGAGGGGATGCGACGTATTGATGCTGGAGTCAAACCACGACCTGGATATGCTGCGCGACGGGCCGTACCCGTGGGCGGTGAAGCAGCGGGTGATGTCGCGGGTGGGGCATCTGTCCAACGACGCAGCGGCTCAGTTTCTGGCGAAAAGTTACGACGGCCATGCGACTTATGTTGTGCTGGCGCATCTCTCAGAAAGTAATAATCTTCCCGAGCTGGCGCGGATGGCCGCGGAAGGCGCGCTGCGGGATCGCATCAGTCTGCTGGCAAACAAGGTGTTACTCGCCGAGCAGAATTCTCCGATGGAAGCACTTGTGTTGAAATGAAACATGTCATAATGATTACGTCACTCCCTGCATGGATTTCTCGCTCTCAGGTTGTGCGCTGGTGGCGTTCGATGAGGGCGGGAGGAAAGTGGGGACCTGCATGATGAGCCGATGCACAGACTCCGTCGTCGGGGACATCCTTTCCAGCTGGCGCTATGACATCTCGGGAATCTCGCCCGAAATGCGCGTCGATTACGAGGAACATCTGGAGAACTGCCCGTACTGCCGGTCGCGGCAACGGCTGCACCGCGTCATCGATGTGACGCTGATTGGGCTGAGTACCCTGTCCATCGTGGTTTTTCTTTTGGCGCTGGCGGTGATCCATCACGTTGAGCCGCTGCGCACCTGGTCGGTGGTTATGCATCTGGAGCACACCCAGCTGGTGCTGACGCTGCAGGCCGCGGCCGTGCTGGGACTGCTCGCTTCGCTGGTGGCCTGGGTTCTGGTGGCCGTGGCGACCCCCGCCCCGATCTACCTCACCGGTGTGGCGATCGAGCAGGCGCGCGTGCTCCAGGACCGCATTCCCGAGGAGCTCCGCAGCCGCCTGCGGGCCTGACGCCTTCCGTTTTGTTGAATCCAGAGCCCTCCCCACGGAGGGCTCTGGCGGTTTTGGCACAAGACGCCCCACCCCGCCCAACAGCCGCTGGTGATTTTTGTCACATCCATTGCGCTGAATCGTCTGCGACGATGGCTCCTGTCCTGGCAGGAAGGACAGAGCGGAGGAGCGGAATATGGTGACACCCGTCGATGCGGTTCGTGGTGGGATGGGGTTCGATGAAGCCGGGCGCTGGCACCAGGCCAAACCGCGGCTGGTTTGCGCTTCCCGCAGGTATGGCGATGCGGACCCGCTGGCAGCGGCACGCGGCGCAATCTGTGGCCTTGTGGCTGGCGCTGCCCTCTGGATCGTCCTCATTTTCGCGGCAGGGGTGCTCCTGCGACTGATCTGAACCCCGAAAGCAACGCGAATCCCCGAACAGGCGCGCTCAGAAGTCGACATGCAGGCGAGCCGAGGAGATGGCGGCCGGTCCGCGGGCCTGGTTGTAACCCGGGTCGTTGACGTACTGGAAGTCGTACGACGCGAAAATGCCGCGCCACAGATGCGCGGTGTAGAAGCTTTCGACGATTTTCTCGTGGCCGTAACTGAGGCCACCGTCGCCCAGCAGGAAGCCGAGGCCGCCGAGGGAGAGATACCGCTGGTGGGCGTCGACGATGCCGTTCATGACGAACGCGTCGCCGGCGCGATCGGCGGGGCGATGCCATGATGCGCCCGGCGCGAAAACGCCGAGCTCCAGAGTGCGATCGTCTTCGGTGTAACAAAACGACTCATTGCGCCCGTCGCTCCATCCGAGGCGGCCAAAGACTCCCACCGCCGGTGTGATCGCCTGCTCGAAATTCAGGCCGAACCCGTATTTGTGCCGCCCCTGCTGCCGCGTGGCCACAATATTCGGCGTGGGAGTCCTGCCGACGAGGTAAGTATCGATGGCATCCTCATAGTTGCCCATGTCTGCGCGATTGAGATAGCTGAAGAGACGTACCACGCCGGGACGGTGCGCGATGAGATTGCCGCGCGCCACAAATTCGAGGTTCTCCGCGCGCGCCCGTGCCACATCGGCATCGAGATACTGCCCGTTCGCGGCTTTCGGCATCAGGGCTTCTGCGAACCGCACCGTCCACCAATGATCGTCGTATTCGATAAGAGCGCCGTCGGTGTAGCCGCGCGTATCCGCGGCGTAGTCGTAGGCGCCGTTGTTGTCCACGGTCCAGTTAAGGAACTGAAGGTGGCTGTCGGATCCCCAGGTGTTGACATCGAAGAAATCCACCAGGGAGAATTTGCCCACCCGCAATTCGATGCGCCGCGCGGGCAGCGAGGTCGCGAGGTGGAGCTCGTCTCGGTCGGCATCCACGCGATCATGGCTGAGAGGAATGAGCTGGCGAACCATGAATCGGGCAACATAAGGGTCCCTGGAAAGCGCTACCCCCTGCACCAGCCGCACGGAGTCCAGGTTGGAGTAGCCGGCGAGACCGTTGGCGTTGCCGATGCCGTCGCCCGTGGCGTCTTCCAGATCGAAGAACACTTCGGTCCGAGGTGTAAGCTCGTAGCCGGTATAGAGGGTGACGACATGGGTGGTGGCGCTCTGTGCCCAGGCGGTCAGGCTGTTGGGGCCGCTGTATTGCGCGGGGAACGTGGGATGTCCCTGAACGATGATGTTGGCCTGGCCGGAAATCCAGTACCGCGCGGTCAGGCTGTGGGGAAACACGGTAACAATGGGTCCGGGTTCGGCCGCGGTGGCTGGCTGCGCAGCGGGCGGCTGCGGCTCCTGATCTGCCTGCGCGGCGGAGTTGGAGGGCTGGAGCGAATCGGGAGAGAAAAAGATGTGGGGCGTGGGAGGCGCAGGCAGGCCGGTGGACTGCGCGCCTGCGAGGAGCGGGCACAGCAGCCAGCCGCAAAGGGCAATCCGGATTTGCAGAGTCCACAGTGACAATCTCATGGTCGTGCTGTCGGGGAAAGCGCAGTTCGATCAGGTTATTGGGATTTGATTGCAATCAGTGAAATTCAATGGATCAGGCGCAGAGCGGGCACAGCGGGACGGCGCATTCGCGGTCCGGCTGGGTGTGCGAACAGCGATCCGCTCCGGCGAGAGCGCTGGACGCCCCGTCGAGCCAGACGACGATGAGAGGCTGGCGCGGATTCCCGGTGGCCATCCGGCGGCAGAGGAGCCCAGGGCGGCGCTGCGCAGAGCAGGGGACAAGAAAAAGAGTCTGAGTCATGACATCCTCCTTCCGGCGCCCGCTGACTCCCGCGTTCTCGTGCGGGGGGTTCTCGTACCTGTAGCCTGCGGAAGACAGGCCTGCCACGACAGGACGCACGGCGCCGATCGCAATTCGGTTCAGGGGGGGTGGCTGGAACCGCCGGGAGGGCGGGACCTGCTCACTCACTCAACGCTTTTTATCGTGCGCCGTGAGGAACGAGCGAGGCGATCAGCGGAAACTAAGCGGCCTGCCCGGTCTCACAGCGCAGGAGAGCCTGCGTGCATCGCCTCAGGCTCTGAGGCGTTTACTGTGTTTTCCGGTGTCATATGGGCTGCAGCAGAGAATTTCCGGTAAGCTGGAATTCGCCGCTTCTGGCTTTATATCATATCCCGGTGGGATATATGTAGGGGATTTTGGGGAAATTTTGCGAGGAGGGTCCCGCCATGGCGGCTGAGTCGAGAGAACAGCAGAAGCTGATCGCGCGGGTGAGAAGGATTCGCGGCCAGGTGGACGCGATTGAGCGATCCCTGACGGAGAAGGAGCACTGCGCCGACGTGCTGATGCTGCTGGCCAACGTGCGCGGCGGCATCAACAGCCTGATGGCGGAGGTGCTGGAGGACCATATCCGTCTGCACATGCTCTCGCCCGGGAAGCGCACGAGCGACGCGACGGAACTGGCGGAGGACTTGATCGACCTGGTGCGCGCCTACCTCAAGTGAAGGCGGCTGCGTCCAGTGGGAAACCAGCGCATCCAAACAGAGGCCTATGAACGAATCCGGAGTGATTCAGGAAATACTCGATCGCACCCGCACCATTGCGGTGGTGGGGATGAGCGACCGCGAGGGACGCGCCAGCTACGGAGTCTCGCGCTTCCTGCAGAGCCAGGGATACCGCATCGTGCCGGTGAATCCGCGGATCGAGCGCGCGCTGGGCGAGCAGGCGTATCCCGATCTGGACGCGGCACATACGGCGCTGGATGGAAAGATCGATCTGGTAGACGTCTTTCGCGCGCCCGAGTTCGCGCCGGAGGTCGTGAAGGACGCGATCCGGCTGAGGATTCCGTATCTCTGGCTGCAGGAAGGCGTCGTGCACGAGGAAGCCGCCGCGTGGGCCGAGCAGGCTGGAATCAAAGTCGTTATGGACCGCTGCATCCTGAAGGAAGGGATGGCGGCAGGCTGGAGGCGGCGCGGCTGAGCGGGGCGGCGCCGGCCAGGTCAGTCGTCCGTGCGCAGAAGAGCCGGCCGGGAGCCCTCAGCGGGTGAGCCATCCCCGCGCGCGCACGGTGAGCAGCGCCCAGGGAAAGATCCAGAACATGAGAAAGAACGAGAAGTACTCAAAGACGATCCCGTAGACGAAGTTCAGGGAACGCTCGCTGCGCAGATAGTAGAGGGAATAGAGCAGGGAAATGGCGGCGATGGCGACGAGCACGCGGGGAAGCATGAGCGGGTAGTAGAGAGACTCGACCCCCATCAGCAGCAGGGTGATGAACAGGATGGGGAAGCGCAGATTTGTGATGATCGAGTCGCAGCAGGCGATGAGACGAGGGATGAGCGGGCGGTGCGGGAGCACCAGAGCCAGGCGCGCTTCCTCGCGGATAAAGCTGCGGTTCCAGCGCAGGAACATGCGGCAGAGCTGGCGGTACGTGGTGGGCACCATGGTAAGAACCATGGCGTCGCGCTGGTAGACGCTGTCGTAGCCCTGGCGCATGACGTCGTTGGTGAGCGCGCGGTCTTCACCGATGGTGGCCTGGGAGCCGAGGAAGCGCTGATTCACCCAGCGATCCAGCACGGCGAGCACGGCGCTGGCGCGATAAGCGGAGAGCGCTCCGGGGCTGCAATACACGGTGCCGAAGGTGGACTGGTAAGCGCGGAGAAAATCGAACGCCAGCGTGAAGCGCACGTGGAGCATGCGCGGGATGAGCCCGGCGGCGCGGTTGTACACCAGCACCTTGCCGGCTACCACGCCGACGCGCCGCGAGGCGAAGGGCCCGGCCAGAGCCAGCAGGGCGTTAGGCGAGACGACGCTGTCGGAATCGACAGTGACGAAGACTTCGCCGCCGGCTCTGCGAAAGGCAGTCGCGAGGGCAACCCGTTTGCCGCTGTTCCGCTCGAGGCGCAGCGCCTGGACGCATCCCGGATGGCGGGCGGCGGCCTCCTGGATGTGGTGCCAGGTGTCATCGCGGCTGCCATCGTCGACCACGATGATCTCCAGGCGATCGGCGGGGTAGTTGGCCGCAGCCACCGAATCGATGGCCTTGGCCACCATGGCGCCCTCATTGTAGGCAGGGATGACCACCGTCATCCGCGGGGCGTTCTCGCGCGTGGCCAGGGGGTGGGGCCGATAGGTGAACCAGAGCAGGGTTCGGAAGAGCAGCAGCACGGACCCCATGGTGAACCACAAAATGCTGGGGCGATAGAAATCGGCGCGAATGCCATGCGTCTCGGCCACCGTGAGCAGGGGCTGAAAGGCCTGAGCGTGCACGCTGATGAAGATCAGGATACCCAGGCCGGCGAGGATGGTCAGTTTCAGGGGAAGGTCCCAATTATCGCGCGGAACAACCGAAGGAAAAGGGTGAACCTCCGTTGGCTGCTCGAGGGCCTGCATAAATTCCTGAACTGCGGGTGCCGTGTCCCTCATTGTATCCGGCGCGACGGCAGCGCAGGAAAAGGAATGAAGCGCGAACAGGGCGGCCACAGGTTGTGGGCGCTAAACCACGGCGCTTTTGGATTTGACGTGTTCGCGGATGAATTGGACGACATCATCGAGGGAGGTTCCCGGGCCGAAGATGGCGGCGACGCCCTGTTTTTTCAGGAACTGCGCATCCTGATCGGGGATGGTGCCGCCGACGACCACCAGGATCTCCGCGGCGTTGCGGTCCCGCAGCTGCGCGGTAATGCGGGGAACAATGGCATTGTGCGCGCCAGAGAGAATGCTCAGCCCCACGCAGTCCACGTCTTCCTGAATGGCCGCGTTCACGATCATTTCCGGAGTCTGGCGCAGGCCGGTGTAGATGACCTCCATGCCGGCGTCGCGCAGGGCCCGGGCGATGACCTTGGCCCCGCGGTCGTGGCCGTCAAGGCCGGGCTTGGCGACGAGGACGCGGATGGGAGCAGTTCGCTGCGGCATACGAACGCTGAAGAATAGCACAGCCGGGGAGGGAAGATCAGGCGCGGATTTCGGCGCGGGCGCGGGAAGCCAGGCCGAGCCGGCGCAGCAGGCCGCTCATCGTGAGCCCCTGCACCACGATGGCAAAGATCACCACGATGTACGTGATGGCGAGGATGCGGTCGTGGGGTCTCCCGGGCGTGATGGAGAGCGCGAGAGCCACAGCCAGGCCGCCACGCAGGCCGCCCCACGTGAGCGCGACGATGGAACCGCGCATCGGCTTGTGCCAGGGACGCACCACCAGAAGCGACGCGCGAACGCTCAGCCAGCGCGCAGCCAGCGCGACGGGGATGGCGAGCAATCCCGCATAGATATAGCGGGAGTTTAAGGGCATAACCAGCATCTCGAGGCCGATCAGCAGGAAGAGGATCACGTTCATGAGGTCGTCGATCAGGTCCCAGAACTGATCGACGCGGGCACGGGTTTCCTCGGACATGGCGTAGGGGCGTGCCCGGGCGCTGGCCACCAGACCCGCCGCCACCACTTCGAGGGGCGCCGAAAGATGGAGGGCATCGGCGAGGGCATATCCGCCCATCGCGAGAGCCAGGGTGAGCAATTCTTCCACCCGAAAGCTGTCGACGGTGCGCAGCAGGCGATAGACGATGTATCCCAGCGCCAGGCCAAGAGCAATGCCACCGCCGGACTTGACGAGCAGTTGCCAGGTAAAGCTGCTGATGGTTGGCACACGGCCGCTTGAAAACGAGGCGAGCAGCGAGACAAAAAGCACCGCGCCCACGCCGTCGTTGAACAGGGATTCCCCGGTGAGCTGCGCTTCCAGGGTGGCGGGCGCGCCCACGCGGCGCAGCATCTCCAGCACGGCGATGGGGTCGGTGGGCGAGATGAGCGCGCCGAAGAGGAGGCACAGGACCCATCCCGCGTGCAGGCCGGTGATGTCGAGCACGCCCTTGAGGAGCCCGGCGACGATGAGGGTCGATAATCCCGTGCCCAAAATGGCGAGCGAGAGCACAGGTACCTTCTGCCGCCGCAGCGCGGTTACATCGAGCTGCATCGCTCCGGCAAAGAGCAGAAAGGCCAGCATGCCGTGCAGCACCACTGCGGAGAAATCGATGTGGCCGACGAGCGACGCGGCGCGCGCGTGCAGGCCGGGAACGGCGCGGCCCGCAATGGCCACCAGCAGGGAGCAGCCCAGCGACAGCAGCATGACCCCCACCGTGCGCGGCAGGCGCAGCAAGCGGTGGCTGAGCAGGCTGAAGGCCGCTGCCAGACAGACCAGCGTGCTGAGGAGGCCAAAAACAGGCATCGGCGTATCTCTGCAGAGCGGCGCCACGGCTCCGGATCTCTGCCACGGGCGCTGCGCAACGCTTGCCGGGGCTTTGGGTCATCCTAACAGGCGCGCCACCATCCTGAGCAGACGCTGCTCATTCCTCAGGCGCGCGATCCTCGGCATCGATCGATTCGAGGGACGCAAGCGCCGTCTCCCTCACGTTCCATTGCTTCAGAATGCGAAAAATGGTGCCCGGCGAAAAACCGGCGCGGATGAGCAGGCGCGCCACGCGCGCGATTTCTTTATCATTGGCCGGTTTGGAGATACGCTTGCGCTCCAGATGGCGGCGCGCCAGGGCCTCTTCCGGGACGCCCTCGTAGGCAGCGTCGAGGGTTTTCGCGATTACCTCGGCGTGCACTCCTTTGCGCATCAGATCCAGCCGGACGCGGCGGCTGCCGAAGCTCGAGTTTTCCTGGCGCAGCTTCGCGTAATCGCGGGCGTAGCCGGTGTCGTCGAGGAACTTGTATTCCTTCAGCTTCGCCACCACGGCAGCGAGCGCCGCTTCTCCACCTTCGCCAGACCCCACGCGGCGGCGCAGCAGCCGCTTCAACTCGGCCACGGTGCGCATCTGCTGGCCCAGCAGCTTCACCGCGTAATCGTAAAGAGCGAATTCGTCAGGAGGCGGGGCCGGCTTGCGCGTGCGCATAGGGTCAGCGTAGTACAAACCCGATGTGGCCGACCGAAACTTCACCCGCGCCGACGGTACCGGATGTCGAACTGATAGCTGGCGTTGGGCGGGAACAGCTCGGCGATGTGGCGCAGGCGCTCGGCCAGCGCAGCCGGAGCCAGCAGCGGGTATTCGCGCTCGCGCAGATCGGCGTAATCGAAATCCAGCGTGAGCGAAAGCATGTAAACGGCCAGAGCATCGGCGAAGGCCGCTTCGAAGTACGCGGATCTGGCCTTCTCGTCGCCGTCGCGGCCCCGGCTCCGGTCCTGAGCGCGCCGGCGATTCTCCCACGCGTCCTGGCTGGTCTCTCCGCGCACTTCGGCGGTGGCCTGTGACCACACCAGATCGGCAAAGCTCTGCGGCACGCCGATAGCGTCGACGAACTGGTGGCCGACGTTGATGAGGAACTCAAAAGCCAGCGCAAAGCGATCCTGCATGAGCCGGGTGGAAATGAAGATGCACTCCGAGCTGCCGAAGCGCACGTTGCGATGACAGGTGGCGCGGTCGCTCAGGTCCACGGAGTAGTCGGGGGCGACGCTGGTGCTGTCGTCCTCGCCGATGGCCAGCGGGACGAAGTACCAGGCGCGCTGGCGCAGAGCCACGGCGACGACAGAGGGCACAGCCTGGACGATGCGTTCCAGATCCTCCTGGGCAAGGTTGGTCTGCCCGAAGGTCGCGTAGCACAGGCCGTTTTCCGCCTGGCGAACGGCGGCTTCCTGCGCCACTTTCGCGGCGGGAAACAGCGGAATCTCGGCGGCGCCAGCCATAGGTCTGTATTCTAGAGCATCTGTCCTGACACTCTGCGGTGGTGACATTCCTGCTGTGTGGCCGTTCCTCTGAGAAACGGCCACGTCCAGGCCACACATTTCCCCTGGCGCTGTCAGGCGAGATACTCTACTGGACGAAGGAGTATCCCCTATGAGCGCCAACGCGCAGCCGGCTCGGGTGCTCGGCATTCCTCTCGGCGATCTGGGCCTGTTTCCCAGCCTGTTTTTGGCCCTTGCTTTCGGGTTCATGGCCTTTTTTGCGAGCTGTTTTCTGGCGATCATGTCGTTGCTGATCTGGAACACGGCGACGCACGGGCACATCAGCTACACGGATACTTACCGCTACGTGGCGCTGCCCACTGGCCTGGCGGTGATGATCACGGGTATGGTGTTGGTGACGGGAAGCTGGCTGCGCCGGAAACTCGCTGGAGGGAATTGATGACGGTGGTCACGATTCCGGCTGGAGCGGCCGCCTCGCCGGAGCGGGCCCGCGCCTGGTGCGCGCAGCTGGAAGCGGGAGACATTCTCTATTTTCCTCAGAGCCCTGTGCCGCTGAGTTCCGATGACGTCAGCTTCCTGCTGGGCCAGCAGCAGACGGACAGCTCGCTGCACAAGAATATTGCGTACAAGCCGAATGTGGACCGGCTGAGCGGGTTCGACGCGAAGACCGCGAATCCGGCCGCCGTCGACCGGCTGCACGCCGTGATGCGGCGCTACTCGCGATCGGTAGTCGCGTTCCTGACCGAGTTTCTTTCGCCCTACCAGGCCAACTGGCAACTGGATTACGCGAGCTTCCGCCCGCAGGAGGAGCAGGGACGCGATCTTCCGCTGCGCCGCCGCAACGACCTGCTGCACACTGACGCCTTTCCCACGCGGCCGACGTATGGAGCGCGGATTCTGCGATTCTTCAACAACATTCATCCGGGACGCACGCGCGACTGGGTGGTCAGCGATCCGTTTGCGGAGACGGTGCGGCAGTTTGCACCCGCACAGATCGCGCCGCAGCCCGGCAATGTGCTGTCGCGCGCGGGCCGGTCGGCGGCGCGAGCCGTGGGGTTAGGCGCGGCGATTCCGTCGCTGAAACGCTCCCCCTACGACGACTTCATGATGCGGTTCCACAACTTTCTCAAGGAAAATCCGCAGTGGCAGGCGGATTGCCCGAAGTATGCCTTCCAGTTTCCACCGGGATCGAGCTGGATGGTCTATACGGACACCGTGCCCCACGCGGTGCTGGCTGGCCAGTATGCGCTGGAGCAGACGTTCCTGGTGAGGCCGCAGGCCATGGTGCGGCCGGAGGTCTCGCCGCTGCGGGTTCTGGAGGAGATCGCCCAGGCGCGCCTGGCGTGAGTTCGGCGTCCGCCCGCGCCGGCCTGCGATGCTGGCAGCTTTCGTGGCATCCTGAGAATGTCGGCGGCACGAATGCCGGAGTTCTTCCCCCAGCTATGATCCGGAAATTTCCGCACCGCGCTCAGCGTCCGCTGCGCTTCCTTGTTCTGGCTGCCTGTACCCTGTTGCCGGCCGCGCTGCTGACCGCCTGCAACTCGTCGGAGGTAGCGGAGACGTCGCCGCCGCAAAGCCCCTTCCGCGTGCACCAGATCTACAATCCCAGCGTCGATGCGGCCGCCGAGATCCATCAGGCGCTGGCCGAGGCCGCCCGGCAGCACAAGCGTGTGCTGCTGGATTTTGGCGGGAACTGGTGCGGCGACTGCCAGATTCTGGACTACTACTTCCATCAGCAGCCCGACGCGGCGCTGATCGCGCAGGACTACATTCTGGTGGACGTCGACGTGGGACAGATGGACCACAACATGAACATTGCCGCCCAGTACGACATGCCGCTGAAGCACGGCGTGCCGGCGCTGGCAGTGCTGGATGCGCAGGGCGACGTGGTCTACGGCCAGACAGGAGGGCAATTTTCCGACATGGGCCGCGTGGATCCCAGTCTGGTGACCGAATTCCTGGAGCGCTGGAAGGGATAACCGGGAGACCGCGGCTGCGCGGGATTTTCAGCGGAAAACTGTGCTCTTCCGGCGGGCTGGGGCGGGTACACTGTGAACGCTTATGATGCGTGTGTTCCAGAACCTGCGCAGGGCCGTGTGGTCGGCCTTCGGGCACGGGGCCTTCTCGATGGCGAAGGCCGCGGCCTATTCGGCGATTCTGAGCATTTTCCCGGCTGTGCTGGTGGTGACGACGCTGTTTGCCACGATGCCGGCAGGGGACGTTCTGCGCGTGGATCTGCGCGCCGCTTTCCACCAGGTTCTGCCGCCGGACACGATGCGCCTGGTGCAGGGTTATTTCCTCTACAGTCACGCGCGCTCCATTCGGATCATTGGCGGCTCCATCTTCATCAGCATCTATGGAGCGCTGGGCATGCTGCTGTCGCTGATGCAGGGTTTCCGCCGCGCCTATCGGGTGCCCCACGGGCAGTGGGGATTCTGGAAGGAGCGCGTGGTCGCCCTCGCGCTGGTACCGGGAGCCATGATTCCCATGGCCGCGGCCACTCTGTTGCTGGCGTTCGGGCACAGCATTGAGCACTGGATGATCGAGAACACCAATCTGGATCTGCACCTCTACCTGTTCCTGCTCTGGCGGCTGATCCGGTGGATGATCGCGCTCTTCGCCAGCATTGTGTCGCTGGCGCTGGTATATCACTACGCGGTGCCGCGCCAGAAGCTGCGGAGGCGCTCCGGAAGATTCCATCTGACGCGCGGGCGCTGGCGTGAGACGCTGCCTGGCGCCACCATCGCCACCGCAGCGTGGTTCATCGCCACGCTCGTCTACGGCTGGTATCTGGGCCGTTTCTCGGATTACTCGGTCGTGTACGGCTCGCTGGGCGCGGGCATCGCCACGCTGGTGTGGCTGTACATGGTTTCGCTTACCATTCTGATCGGCGCGGAATACAACGCGCACATGTTCCCGCTGCCGCAGACAGAAGCGGCTCAGCCGGCAGCCGGCCAGGAGAATGTGGTGGTCCGGTCCGCGGCCGTGTGAGAGCGATTGTGCACACGATAAAATGAGAGCGAACCCGACGACCCGACGCATTTAAAAATACTGGACACGAACAAAACACCGGACACATACAGGAAAACACTGGGGGTTGGATGAATTTCTCTTTGTCAGGACCCGGCCTTACGGGGGAGTACCAGCGCCGCGGCAAGATTGTCGCCACGCTCGGTCCTGCTTCTTCGCAGGAAGGGACGTTTCGCGAACTGCTCCGCGCAGGGCTTGATGTGGCCCGGCTCAATTTTTCGCATGGCACGCACCCCGAGAAGCTAAAACTGATCGAGATGGTGCGCAGGGTTTCGCGCGAGGAAGGAAAGAGCGTCTGCATCCTCGGCGACCTGCAGGGACCGAAGATCCGCACGGGACGGCTGAAGAACCGCATTCCCGTGCAGCTGAAGGCCGGTCAGCGGCTGACCATCACGCCGCGCGACATCCTGGGCACGTCCACGCTGATTGCGACCACCTTTCCCACGCTGGCGGAGAACCTGGAGCCGGGGGCGCGCATTCTGCTCTCCGACGGGCTGATCGAACTGCGCGTGGTCGATATTCCCGGGGAGGACGTGGAGTGCGAGGTGATCAACGGCGGCATGCTGGGCGAGCACAAGGGCATCAACCTGCCCGGCATTCCGGTGCGCGTGCCGTCCCTGACGGAGAAAGACGAGGAAGACCTCGAATTTGGCATGAAGCACGAGGTCGATGCGATCGCCGTCTCGTTTGTGCGCACGGCGGAAGACGTGCGGCATGTGAAGTTTCGCGTGGCGGCGCTGGGCCTGGAAACCTGGATTATTGCCAAGCTGGAGAAACCGCAGGCCATCGAGAACCTCGAGGCGATTCTGGAAAATGCTGACGGGGTGATGGTGGCGCGTGGCGACCTGGGCGTGGAAATGCCGCCGGAAAAAGTGCCGGCCATCCAGAAGCACGTGATCCGCTGCGCGGCAGAGTATCGCAAGCCGGTGATCACGGCGACGCAGATGCTGGAATCGATGATTGAAAACCCGCGGCCAACGCGCGCCGAGGCCTCGGACGTCGCCAACGCCATCTACGACGGGACCGATGCGGTGATGCTGTCGGCGGAAACCGCAGCTGGCAAGTATCCGGTGGAAGCGGTAAAAATGATGGCCAAGATCGTGAGCGAGACGGAATCGCACCTGCGCGATACCAGCTCGTGGGATGCGCGGCCCAACCGCGTCCGGCTTTCCATTGCGGAAACCATCTGCGAATCGGCGGCCCACGCGGCGGAAGACCTGGACGTGAGCGCGATCGCCGTCTTCACCGAAACCGGGACCACGGCGCGCCAGCTCTCCAAGTACCGGCCCAAGCCGCCGATCTTCGCGCTCTCCAGCATTGACTCGGTGATCCACCGCATGGCGATGCTGTGGGGCGTGCACCCCATCAAATGTCCCAAGCTGCAGACGGCGGAGCAAATGGTGGATCAGGCGGAAAGCTCGCTGGAGGAGGGAGGATTCGTCAAGCCGAAGGAGATTCTGGGCATCGTGGCCGGGACCCGGTCGCGGTCAGGATCGACCAACTTCCTGCGGCTGCACGTGCTGGGCGACCGCATGGCCGAGACTCCCGAGCCTCGGGCGCGGAAGGATAAGCCGGCCGCACACCACGCGGCCGCGCGCAGGACTGGGGCGCGAAAAACGGGCGCCCGGTGAAAAGGTTGAGCCGGGAGGGCGCCGTTCCCGGCTCTGGATCCCGATGAGGGTCCCCAACGCCGCTGAGAGCCTGGCGCATCCTGCCGAACCACCCCGCAAAATGTCCGGCAACGGTTTTCGCCCCCTTCTGCTCCAACGAAAGATAGGCTGGAGCGCGATCCCCCTGGGGGGGCTGGCTGCCCGGTTTTCGCTTCCCCGCCCTAAAGTGGCTCTTGAATTTTGAGGGAAACGGGGCCATGCTGTTGGAATCCCGGCTGCACGCGCTGAAGGGGGCCTTATGCAGGGGTCCGAGTCCGCCGGCCGCATCTCCGCGTGGTTGACATGTTGCGCCGCGTTGGCGCTGCTGATTTCCGTGTGCGCGCGTGGCCAGGTCTTTATCGTTCAGTCGCAGCACATCAGCCAGCATTACGCGCACTTCCAGCCGACCCAGGTCAGGCTCCCGGCCGACCCGATGACGACGATCGGCCGCGAGGAGCTGATTCGCTTTCTGCAGTCGGAGGAGGGCTTTGCGATGCGTCCGCTGCCGGTGGCGGTGCTGACGCTGCACGCCAACGGCGGCATGGAACCGACCGGGGACAAGTACATCGACGAGCTGCAGACAAAGGGGATCGCGGCCACGCCAGGCCAGCGCGTGCAGATTACCGCCATCAGGATTCACGACAACCGCATCATCCTGGACCTGAACAACGGGCCCTATCACAGGCACCGTTTCATGCGGCATATCTCCATCTCGATGGACCCGTACGATGATCCGGTTTTGCTGACCGACCCCGCGCCCTCGGGAACGCGCATCGTGCTGGTCTTCCCGTCGCGCGTTCCCGACCTGACCGGGGAGCAGGCGGAGCAACTCCTGAAGCCGATGATCGACTTTGGGGTGCGTTCGCCGGCCGAGGCATATGCGGAGACGCTGCCCGACTTTCTGCGCAGGGCGATCCTCGAGCATCGCGTGCTGGTGGGCATGGACCGCCAGATGGTGCTCTACGCCAAAGGCGAGCCCGACCAGAAGGATCGGGAGCAGGCGAACGGCAAGCCGTTCGTGATCTGGATTTACGGTCAGGCGCCGGACCCGGTCGAATTCGTGCGCTTCGTGGGCGATTTTGTCGTGCGGGTGGAAGTTGCAAAAGTCGGCGAGCCCATTCTGGTGCACAGCGATAACCAGATGGGAGACTACTGGGGCAAACAGCCGCCAGCCACCGCCCCGGACGTTCACATGGTGGAATTGGGTGACCGCACCGCCCAGAATGCCGCCCAGCAGAATGCTCCGCCAGTTGCGCCCACGCTGCGGAACCCTGGCGAAAAACTGCCGACCGACAACAGCAGCACCGACGTGATGAGGCCAGTGAAGTTCCCGCCGGGAATGCAGGAGCCAGGGGATCCGGGCTATACGCCGCCAGCCTCTCAGCCGTCGGCAAGCGGCCAATCTCAGCCCGCTTCAGCGAACGGGAAGCAGGCAACGCCGGCGAGCGGCCGGCAGACCCCCGCCAATGGCCAGCAGACCGGGACAACGGCTAAGACCAGCCAGACCCCCACGGCGGCAAAGACCGGGCAGGCCGGCGCTTCGACTGCATCCACGCCCGGCAAACAGCCGCCGGCTTCGAATCCTCCTGCAGACACGCCGCAGCAATTTGTTTCCTCGTCGCAGACGGCCGCGCAGCCGCCCCGATAACAGGAGCAATTCGCACGAACTCACAGTGATATGGTGGCCGGAGAGGATCCGGCATGAGGGAGATTGTGTTCGTGCTGCCTGCACTGGCTCTGCTGGCTGGGACCGCTTCCGCACAGACTGACTGGCATCCGGGATCGGGCCATCCCACGTTGAAGCTGTGGCCCTCGGGAGCGCCGGGGCCGGATACGGCCAACGGTCCGGAGCACCTGCTGACCGGCCCGAAGTACCACGACATGGCCAATCGGCCGGTGATGCGGCTGGCCAACGTGAAGGCGCCGACGATTACCTTCTATGCGGCTCCCGCAGCGCACAACAGCGGCGCGGCGGTGGTCGTGTTCCCCGGCGGAGCGTACAGGTACCTGGCCATCGACCTGGAAGGCACCGAGGTCTGCGCGTGGCTGAACTCCATCGGCGTGAACTGCGTGCTGCTGAAGTACCGCGTGCCGAACACAGGGCCCTACCCGAAATCCGTCGAAGCGCTTCAGGACGCGCAGCGGGCCATGGGCCTGGTGCGGGAGCATGCCGAAGCGTGGCAGATCGACTCGGAACGCATCGGGGTGATCGGGTTTTCGGCGGGAGCATATCTGGCGGCGGCGCTGAGCACCCACTTCGAAGAGCGGATGTACCCCGCAGTTGATGCTGCCGATCAGTTCAGCTGCCGCCCGAATTTCGAGATGGTCATCTATCCCGGCTATCTTTCCATCTCGGAGAAGAACTTCGAGTTCAATCCGGCGATTTCGGTCACGGCGGATGTGCCGCCCACCTTTCTGGTGCAGGCGGAGGACGATCCCGTCCATGTGGAGAATGTCATCAAGTACTTCATGAAGCTGAAGGAGGCCGGCGTGGCGGCGGAGCTGCACGTCTACGCGCAGGGCGGGCACGGCTACGGGCTGCGGCGCACGAACCTGCCCATCACCGGCTGGCCGACGCTCGCGGATACGTGGCTGCATACGACTGGTGTGCTGCGGCACTGAGCCAATTTGTGCCTGGGCAGCACAAGCGGCTATGGTGAATCCCGGAGGAACAGTCGCGTGAGAACAGGAACCGGCCGGAAGACATTCCTTGCGGCTCTGGGGTGCGCAGCAGCGATGGCTGCCGGACCGGCGCTGTGGGCGCAGGGGGATCAGGAGCCGGCAGGGTTGAGGGTGGATGCGATTCCGGCGGCGCTGCAGCAGAAGATCGTTCAGACGTCGCGGCAGGTACTGGCCGAGACGGGCGTGCCGAGCGCGTCGGTGGCGATCGTGCGTGACGGCAGGATTGAGTACACGCAGGCGTACGGAGTGGGTCGGCTGGCGACAGGCGCGCACCCGGCGGTGATGGCAGCACCCGCCACCCGCTACTCCATCGGTTCCATTTCGAAGCAGTTCACAGCGTCGGCGATCCTGATGCTCGAGCAGCAGGGCAAGCTGACGCTGGACGATCCGGTGAGCCAATGGCTGCCCCAGCTGACGGACGCGAAAGACGTGACCCTCCGCGAGCTGCTGTCCCACACCTCGGGTTATCAGGATTTCTGGCCGGAAGACTACGTGATGCCGCCGATGATGTTGCCGACAACCGCGCAGCACATCGTGGACACGTGGGGCGAAAAGCCGCTGGATTTTCCGCCCGGCACGCAGTGGCAGTACTCAAATACGAATTACGTCATCGCGGGGCGGATTGTGGAGCTGGTGAGCGGCGAGCCCCTGATGCAGTTCCTGGAGCAGCACATCTTCGAGCCGCTGCACATGGAGCAGGTGTGGGATTCCGACACCAGCCAGCTGGGCCCGCACGATGCCGAAGGGACGGTGGGATATGCGCTGGGACCACCGCGGCCGGCGCCGAACGAGGGGCAGGGATGGATGTTCGCGGCCGGAGAGCTGGCCATGCCGGCGTATGACCTGGCGCAGTGGGACATCAGCGTCATGGATCGAACGCTGCTGACTGCGCAGTCGTACGAGGAGCTGGAAGCGCCGGTGCTGCTGAAGGACGGGACAAACACGCACTATGCGCTGGGACTGGAAGTGGGCAGCCTGGATGGGCACGCATATCTCGCGCACTCCGGTGAAGTGTCAGGGTTCGTGGCGGAAAACATGGTGTTCCCGAAGGACAAGCTGGCGATTGTGGTGCTGACGAACGAAATTGCGAGCCGCGCGGCCGGCGGCATCACGAGGGATCTGGCTCCGCTGCTGCTGGGCGTGACGAAGCAGAGTGCCACCGGGGCGCAGACGCAGGCGCTGCAGATCTTCAGGGGCCTGCAGAAAGGCAAGATCGATCGCTCCCTGTTTACGCCGTGGTGCAACGCGTACTTCGACCGGGCGCTCGACGATTTTCACGCGAGTCTGGCACCGCTGGGCAAGCCGGCGAGCCTCAAACAGGTCGAGGAGAGCCTGCGCGGAGGAATGACCTTCCGCGCATTTAAGGTGACCTTCCCGAACAGCAGCCGGGTACTGACGGTGACCACCTACACAGAGCCGGACGGAAAGCTGGAGCAGTATCTGGTGATGCCGTCAAGCTGAGGACCGCGGTCCAGGCGATGGCGCTCCGCGCATAACGCTTAAGGGCGTGGCTTTACGGCGCGGGGCGGAAGGTGAGCTGCGCGTAAGCCGCGCGCTCGATGCCGACATCCGGCTGGCTGGGATCGCCGGTGCCCCACTCCACGTGGCGCGGCTGGAAGAGGTTCTGGCCGACGGCTTCCAGGACAAAGTTGCGGCCGATCTCCTTCGACAGATGGAGGTCCGCGGTTTCGTAGGCGGGAACCTTCTGCGCGGGCAGGACGCTCACGTAGCGGAAGGTCTGATCGAACTCAATGCGATACGGCAGATCGATGAGCGACTGCGCCGTGACCATGTGCCTGGGCGTGGAGTGCTCGTAGGTGGTGACGGAGCCGCTGGAACTGATATTGGAGGTGGCTCCATTGGCGGAGAAATCGGAGTTGAGGAAGGAATAGCCCAGATTCAGCCGCCAGCCAGGGACGATCACGACCTGAGGCCCGATTTCGAAACCGCTGGTCGAGCCCTGAATCTGGTTGGTGTACTGGAGCGCCTCGGTGATAACGCCCCCGGAAATGGTGAAGGCCGGGGCGCTGAAGCTCTGCAGGTTGGAGTACTGGTTCCAGAAAGTGGAGAAATCGCAGTAGAAGCGGCTGGCGAAGAGGCCGCGGTAGCCGGCTTCGTAGCCGACGATGTCTTCCGACTTAAAGTTGTGGTTGCCGGTGAGCTGAACGTAAAAGCCGGGACCGCCGGCGTGGATGTACTGGCCTTCTTCGAGGTCGGAGGGAGTGGTGACGGCACGGGTTACGCCGGCCCAGAGCACCTGATGCGGGCGGACGAGCCAGAGCAGACGACCGGAGGGCTGCAGATCGACGCCGCTGTAGTTGTTTTCTTCCAGCTTGAGACCGCCGGTGACCTGGAGATTCGAGCGGAGCTGGATTTCGTCCTGCGCGAAGGCGGTAAAGATGTGATCAGTGTTCTCGGCGGGGAGGATGGTGTCGGTGGGGATGGCGCCGAGGATGTGGTAGGGGCTCCAGCGCAGGCCGCCGCCGTAACTGAACTGCTGGTTATGAGGCAGATGGAAGTGCTGGAGGAAATCGACATCGATGGTGTTTCGCGTTTCTCCGATGGGGTCGTTGGTGCGGAGGGTGCGGTCGAAGTAGGCCTGGAGGTAAAGACCGTTGCCGCTGGGCAGATTGCGCTCCCACCGGAAATTGAGGTCGCCGCCTGAGGTTTCATCGTCGTACGGAGTGGTGCCAAGGATGCGGGGGGAATCGCCGCGATAGGACTGGCCTTCGAGGAACCAGGTATCGGGACCGTTGTCCTGCCCGGCGCGGAACCCGACACGGTCCTGGTGCCAGGCGTCGTCGTTGATGCCGTCGGAATGGTATTCGGCGGCGCGTTCGAAGCCACGTCCAAACAGGCGGAAGCCGATGTCGTGGGAGCTGGCGCCGATCTGAAAGTCGTCGATGGTGCGGTCCTCATTGCCGAGGAGAGCGTCGGCGCTGACGCCGCGAGTGTCGGAGGCGGGTTTCGTGATGATGTTGATCACACCATTGGCGGCGTTGGGTCCCCAGATGGTGCCGCCGGGACCGCGAATCACCTCGATGTGGTCGACATCGCGAAGGGGCAGGTCGAGCACGTCCCAGTACGTGCCGGCAAAGAGTGGCGTGTAAACGCTGCGGCCGTCGACGAGGACGAGAACGGACTTGGAGAAATTGTTCTGGAGGCCGCGGATGCCGATGGCCCAGGCATTGGAGGCGATGCGGCCGACTTCTACGCCGGGAACCAGACGAAGAGCGTCGGCGATGGAGGTCGCGCCGGAGCGGAGAATTTCCTGGGAGGTGAGCACGCAGACGGCGGCGGGCGTGTTCCACAGCTCAGTGGGGGTTTTGTTGTACGTGGTGACCTGCACGTTACCGAGCTGCTGAAGGCTGAGCTGGCGCAGACGCTGGAGAGGAATGGACGTATTTTCGGCGATGAGCTGCGCGGAGCGGGCGGCAACGGGCATGGAAAGGAGCAGTAACGTCAGCGCGAGCGGCAGCGGCCAGCGGCCGGAATAGCGCAGGGGCGCGGCATCGCTGACAGCAGCGGCGCACGGCGTGAGGATTCCGGAATGGCTCACCGGCGGCGCGGTTCGGGCAGTCGTCATGTGGGTGAAGCCCAGGCCCCTGTGAAAAATGTAAAAGCAAAGGCGCCAAATCAGATGGCGCAATCGACAGTTTGGGTTGCCCAGGCCGGAACTTTTTCATCCAGCGGCAAAACTCCCGTCATGCCGCCGCACTGCCGGAGGCGGGACGGAACCACAGCCGGGCCGCTCTGCGGAAGAGGATCCAGGCAAAAAGAATGAGGAAGGCGCTGTGGATCGCGAGGCGGCGAGGGTCATGGATGCTGATCGCAACGTGGAAGGCGATCCAGGCGAGGGCGAGCCAGCGCGCCCAGTTGTGTCCGAGGAGCAGAAAGAGGCCGACCACGGCGGCCAGGAATTCGGTGATCTCGATCCCGCAGGCGTCCGGCTGATGGGCGAGCAGGCCGCGGAAGTGGGCGGCAAAACCCGCGACGCCGACCGCCAGATACAGGCAGGCCAGCAGCGTGACGGAAAACGGGCGCCGACGCATATGCAGTACAGGGTACAGGAGATAGCATGTAGCGTATAAGGTATGGCACGAAGCGCGCCGAGAGCCAGGAGATTACCAGCAGCAGTTAATGTTGATAGGGATTAACATGACTTTCAAGCTGGCGGGGTAGGTTAGTACGAGTCGCTGCCCGACGATTTGGGAGAGGCCTGCGCATGCCCGCCGGATGCGGCCTCGGCGTCGAAGTTCGATGACTGTTTTTCGGGTTGAACTCGCTGCACACGATGGTGCGACGCACGCCGTGCGGCAGGCGGCGCGCCTGGCCGAGCGCACCGGGTGTTCGTGAACACAAGACTTATCGAATTCGATTCGACGCGCAAAATTTTTACGAATCCCGGTGATTAAGCGGACGGAAGATTACAGGATGGGCAGGTTCGCATGACGAGAATCCGCTTTCAGCAAAACCTGGACGATTTGAAAGAGAAGCTGCTGGTGATGGCGGGCATGGCCGAGCAGTCGATCCAGCGGGCCGTGGAGGCCTACCGGGTGCGGGATCTCTCGATCTGCGACCTGGTGGATCGGGGAGAAATGGCGATCAACCGTCTGGAACGGGAGATCGACCAATTGGCGCTGGATCTGCTGGCTATGGAGCAGCCCATGGCCATCGATCTCAGGTTCATTTTGTCGGTAATCAAGATCAACGCCGATCTGGAGCGGGTTGGCGACTCGGCCCGGGTGATCAGCGACCGGGTGCGCGAACTGCAGGCCTTCCCGGTCGCGGAGCTGCCCGTCGATATTCCCAGGACCGCGAACCTGGCGGGCGGCATGGTCCGCAAGGCGCTGCAGGCGTTCATCGAGGGCAACGCCGAGATGGCGGAAAGCGTGCTCAAGATGGACGACAGCGTGGACAAGCTGAACGGAGCCGCGCACGGCACGCTGCTGAACCTGATGAAGAAGGAACCGGCGCTCGCGCCCCAGGCGCTGAACGCGCTGATGATCTCGCGGGCGCTGGAGCGGGTGGCCGATCACGCAACGAATATTGCCGAAGACGTGATCTTCTGGGTGCGCGGAGCCGACGTGCGGCACAACATGGGAGCAACGCCCGGGGAAAGACCGCCGGCCGGTCAGTCAGTGCCGGGATCCCAGTAATCCAGCGCGGCGATCGCGGGATAATACAGTCCGAGACGGAGCGGGACTGCGGTGCCGTGCAGTGCCCGCAGGGCCTGCGCATACGCCAGGAGCTGTGGCGCGTACAGCGAACGTTCGGCTCGGAGAAAAGCTTCGCGATTCTCGGACGGCGCAGGGGCGGTCTTGTAATCGATAATCCACCAGCACTCGGAGCCGTCGGCCAGCGGCACGGGTCCGGCCTGGAAGACGCGGTCGGCGCGCAGCGTGCGGAAGCGCGTGCCGGAGGAGCCGGTCCAGGCAGCCTCGGCCTGAGCGCCGGGATGCGGCGCGAGAATCCATTGGCAGACCGGATCCGTGGCGCAGGCGAGCAGCAGATTGCTGACCGCGGCGGTTGCGGACCGGAGGGCTTTGCCATCGAGCGCATAGGCGCGCAGAAGCGAGAGGGCGCGCCCGCGAATCTGGGGCATGCCCGGATGAGCCAGCTCCGGGCCGAGACGCTGCAGCATTTCGTGCACGACCGAGCCGACGGCGCGTGCCTGCCTGGAACCCTGCGGCCGCCGAAACTCAACGCCTGCGGAGACCCCGGAGGCCGCGGGATCGCTCGCGAGGACATCTTCAGCGAGCACGGGTTCGAACCCGGCCGGCAGCCGTCGCGGCATCGAACCAACGCCTTCTTCCCATGGACCAGCTGCGGCGAGTTCGCGAATCACCGCAGGCTCAGGAAACTGCAGGACGCGCGAAGACGCTGGCGGCTCTGCAGGGGGTTCGCGGAGCGCGGCTTCGAATTCCTTCCGCAAAGCCGGCCATGCGGTGGCGAGCAGGCTGCCGGCGTGTTCGGGCTTGATTCCCGTGGCTGAAGCCACGGCCGTGCCCAGCAGGTGCAGCTCCGAGCGCGCGCGCGTGCAGGCCACGTAGAACAGCCGCTTGCGCTCCTCGTCGAAACGATTCCGGCGCTGGCGCCGCACCCATTTGTAGAGGGGATCGGGTTTTTCCCCCTGCAGTCCGATGGGCGCAACCAGAAACTCGATTTCGTCGGAATCCCAGGGGCTGATGCGCTCCAGCGAACACACCAGCGGTTTTGCGTCGCCGGCCGGCTTGCGGTCGAGACCCGGAACGATGACGACATCGAAGCCGAGTCCCTTGGCCTTATGAATGGTCATGAGCTGGATTCCGCAGCGCTCGCTGACCGCTGGATCGGGCTGGGCGAAGAGGCGATTCAGTTCCGCGTCGAAGCCGGGCGTGAGCGCAGCGAGACCGTCAGGAGCGACCGCGTCGAGCAGCGAGAAGAACACCTGAGCATTCTCGTAGCCGGTGGCGTCCACGCAGGCAGGACCGCCGAGCGTGCGCCAGGTGCGTTCGATCCAGGAGGCAAACGATGGCGATTCGGAGGCGCGCCAGCGCAGCTCGAGGGCGCGCTGAAGGATCTCCGCCGTGCGGGCGAGGCGACGCTGGCCATCCGATGACAGCTGCTTCGCATTGCGCTCGATCAGCTCCAGGACCGACAAGCGGCGGCAGTCGGGATCGTCTGAACCGGTCAGGCAGTGCAGATCGGCGAGCGTGAGGCCGCACCAGGGAGCGCGCAGCACCGCGAGCCACGCGATGCGATCCATGGGGTGCAGCAGAGCGCGCGTGAGCGAGCGCAGGTCGAGAAGCTCCTGGCGGTCGGTGAGCAATTCGATCTCGACGGCGCGGAAAGGAATGCCGGCGCGGCGCAGCAGCGGCAGCAGCTCCGCAAGATGCGGCCGGGCGCGCACAAGGACGGTCACGCGATACTCCGAGCCTGCCTGGCGGGCGCGGGAGAGGACGGGCAGGTGCTTCTCGAGAATCCCGAGCACCTGACGCGCTTCCTGCTGCCGGGCTTCCCGCTTTTCCGCCAGAGTGGGACGCTGAGCCGCGCTGCCGACGATCTGCGGGCAGACGTGCAACGATTTCCCGGTGGGCGCGGAGGATGAGGCAGTCGCCCGCGAGAAAGACACAGCGGCCGAACCAGGCGGCGGAGTCTCGGCGCCAATCGCCGCGAAGAACTCGTTGAGCGGATCGGTAAGCCCGCCATGCGAGCGAAAATTCACGCTGAGCTGTACCGGCCGGCAGGGGATGCGGTTGTCCTCAGGCCCAATGCCATGGTCGCGAACGTGGGTGAACAGCTCGACCTCCGCCTGGCGAAACATGTAGATGGACTGCATCGGATCGCCGACAAAGAAGACGGTTCGGTGCTCGCCGGTCTCCCAGGCGGCGAGAAGATGCTGGATCAGCTCATGCTGGCGGCGCGACGTGTCCTGAAATTCATCGACGAGGAGATGGCGCACACCGTGGGCCAAATCGAGGCCGCGCTCCGGATGCCTGCGCAGCAGATCGACGGCGGCCAGTGTGATTTCTGTGAAGTCAACGGCGCCCTGTTCGGCGAAGACGACGCGCAGCTCGGCGATAGCCTGGCGCAGCACGGTGAGGAAGTGGCGAAGCGCCGTCCACTGCTCCCGCGAATACGCAGCGGGAGGCAGGCTGCGGATGGCGCAGAACGCTTCGAGCAGCTGCGGCATCTGGTGGAGACGGCCAAGGATGAAAATCATCGCGTCCTTGCGCTCTTTCGTCTCGGGCCGGGTGCGATCCACCGGAAAGCCGTTCCGCCTGTCCACGGCCTTCCGCCACTCGTCCTTTTCAGTGAGGAGCAGGTCGCACAGGCAGCGCCAGTGGTCGACCGGCATATTGGGCGAGAGCGCCTGCACGCCTGTGAGCAGCGCTACGTTGTCGTTGCCCTGGGAGCAGGCGTAATGCGCGAGTTTCAGGATCTCGTCGCGCACGTTCGGCTCGGCCTCAACCAGCCGCCAGGTATCGCCAAGGACGCGCCGCGTCTCGCGCAGCAAAGGCGCCTGGAGCTGGACACGCGCCAGCTCCCAATCATCTTCTGACATTGCGCCGGAAAGCGGGAAGGCGTGCTGCCACTGATCGCGGACCCTGAGCATCTCCGCCAGCAGCGATTCGCAGTCGGCGAGACGATTGTCGCGAAGATCGAGAAAATGCGCGAGGGCATTGTCGAGCACGGCGTCGGCACCGCCGAGATGCTCCAGCGTGCGCCGCGCGGCGAGCGCGTAAAGCGGATCGGCCTGCTCCGTGGGCTGCAGGCGGCCGCCCAGCCCAGCCAGCAGCGGGCGATGGTGAGCGATCCGCAGGCACAGTGAGTCGATCGTCTCAATGGAGAGGCGCTGCGGCTGCTCGAGAATCCGCCAGCCGCGCCGCTCGGCATGGGCGAGCGCTTCACGAGCTGACGCGATGCGCGGCAGCTCCTCGGGGCGAAAGGCGCGGCGGCCGGCAGCGGCCTCCAGGTCGCTCAGGATGCGTGCGCGCATCTCCGCGGTGGCGGCGCGGGTGAAGGTGATGGCGAGGATATCCTCAGGCTCGTCCACCGCGGCCAGCAGGCTGAGGAAGCGGCGGGTGAGCAGGTCGGTCTTGCCGGAGCCCGCGGGCGCCTGCACGATGACGGAGTCGCGAAGGTCGAGCGCGGCCTGGCGCGCCTCGGCATCGGCGGGAACGAGGAGATCAGGCATCGGCGTCGTCTTCCTCGTCGTCGCCGGAAACGGCGAGGGCAAGCTCCGCCTTGCGGCACAGGGGGGAGAGCGAGCAGTTCCTGCAAACTTCGGGCTGGCGGGGCGAAACAGCGGATTCGCCGTCCAGAAATTCCTGCGCCAGCGCGTGCAGGGCGCGGGACCACTGGTCGCGCATGGAATCGGTGAACGGGTCGCTGACCAGCTTCCTCCCGGGGCTGAGATTGGCGAAAAGCTGCGTGCGCGCGTCGCGAACTCGGCCATCGAAGCCGGTTTCGCCGGCGCGGATTTTGGCGAAGAGCACGCCGCTCAGTCTTTCCACGTTGCCGCAGACGGCGTAGAGCGGAAGCTGCGGCTCTTCGGGGCGCTCGCCGTTCCAGGCCGCGGACGAGATGCGGCCGGTCTTGTAATCGATGAGAAAGTGCGAGCCATCAGGCAGCAGATCGATGCGGTCGGCGCGCAGATCGAGAAGAAGATCGCCGATCCGGACGCCGGAGAGTTTGCGTTCCGTCGCCTCCACGGCGAAGGGCAGGCGCTGCGCTTCGCACGTCAGCCATTCTTCCAGGCGCGCGCGGAGGCGGCGCTTTTCCGCGGCGAGGTAGGCCTCCTGCCAGGAGCCCGAAACCTTCGCGAAATCGCGGAAGACCGCCTCAATGTGGGCGTCAAGGAGGCCGGGGAGTTCCCGGGCGGCAAGAACGGCGAGGAGATCGTCCTGGGAAGTAAGGTTCAGCGAGTACAGGCGCTCCAGCACCCTGTGCAGCAGCTTGCCGCGCTCGGCGGGCGTGAATCCCCACTCCTCCGCGTCGAGCGGCTCGGCCGCCAGACGCCTGGTAGCGAAAGACTGGAAGGGACAGGCGGCCTGGCGTTTCAGCACGTCCGCGCCGCCGGCGGGACGCTCGCTCGGCCAGGGCAGGGCAACGGAGCCGTCGGGAATCGTTTCGAGGGAGGCATTGCGCGCAGACTCCGGGCGAATTGTGGCAGCGGGCTGTGGTTGCGCGTCGTGAGGAAAGAGATCCTTCAGCAATGGTGACGGGCGCAGTTCAGCGTCCTCATCATGCTGCGCATAGCTGAAGACGATTTGTGGTGCGCTGCGCAGAAGGCGCGTGGTGACAACATGAGCAAGGTCCCAGTCGTTCTGCGGCGTGGCGTGCGGCATGCCGTACTGGCGCTGCACGGCTGGAGGCAGGAGCGGATGCGGACTTCCCGGCACAGGCCAGCGGCTATCGTCTGCGGAGAGGAACCAGATCGCGTCGAATTGCTGGCCGGCGGATTCGAGCGGGCCCAGAATATGAATGGGCGGGTCGTCGGATTCGGGCGCGAACACCATTTCGCGCGCGTGGAGATCGAGCAGGTCAAGAAAATCCGTGAAGAGCAGCACCGCCCCGTCGAAATCAAGAAGAGCCATTTCGTCCAGCAGGCGGTGCCAGCGCTGGAGGGCCTGGAACTGCACGGAATCGGAAGCTCGTTCGCCGGGCCAGCCGATGCGCTCGAGGAGAAGAGGGAGCAGCTCCGTCCATGCGGATGGCGGACGAGGCTGGTCGAGGACGCGACTGGCGTCCACAGCCTGGAGAAGAGCGTCGATCCGCTCCGCCGGAGGGCGCAGCGCGGACGTGCTGTCGAGAGAAGCGCGGAAGCTCTCCAGGGAGCGCTCCGGGACGAGCAGGCCGGAATCGCGGCGGCTGGCGTCCCGACGCGCCATATCGAGATGATGGGTCGCGGTGTCGGCGAGGAATCCGGAGAGGAGGAGCCAGGAGATTTCCTCGTCCTGCAGAGGTCGCGCGATCCAGCACAGGAGCAGGAGCGCGGCGCGCACGGCGGGGACATCGGCCAGCGGTTGACCGAGCGAGAATTCAAAGGGCAGTGCGGAGAACGGGCGGCGAATGTCGTCGGCGGAAGGCAGGAGCGCACGCCGGAAGGCGCGCTCAGTTTCGCCGCGTGACGAGCCGATCGCAGGCGCGATGACGCCGATGCGGGCGTACGGCTGATCGAGCAGGAGCTGACGAGCCCATGCCGCGCACGCGGCGATTTCATCGTGACGGTTGCCCGCGGCGATCCAGGCGCGCCGCGATTCGCAGGGTTCAGGAAGGTGCTCGACGACGGCAATGCCGCGGGCACGGAGGAAATTAAGGAATTCCTCCTGCGCAGGCGTAAGGCGGTCGAAGCCCACCAGGCAAAGCTCCGGCGGCAGGCCCAAATTCTCAGCAGCAGCGCCGCACAGGCGCGATTCGATCTGGCTCGCGCTGAGCCAGCCCTGCGCGGCACATTCGCGGTCGAACTCCTGTGCCCACTGGCGAAAGCGCTCGGCGTCAGCGGGCTCCCAGCAATGGCGGCGCGCGGAATGAGCGCCGAACGACGACAGCAGCGACCACGCCTCCATGGCGAGAGCCGCCATGGACTCCGGCGAGAGGACCAGGCCGGCGTCACTGCGCTGGACGCGAGTCCAAAGTGCGCGCTCCTGCAGCGAAGAAAGCAGCAGGGGTGCATCGGGAGTGGCGAAAGCATAGGTGTGCCACAGGCTGCGAATCCAGGAATCCCAGTCGAAAATGGCGGGGCAGGGCCAGACTTCGTGGCCGGCGGCGCGCTGATCGCGGGCGTGAAGGACGCCAAGCGCGCGGGCCGCGCGCGGGCTGGCTGCCACCACCGCCGCTCCGCGGTCAAGGGCATCTGCAATGGAACCCGCGAGCGTCATAAGCAGAGAACTGAGTGGTAAACCGGTCTGAATGAGGGAGGCACGGCTCCGACGAGGGTCAGGAGGCCCGCGGCAAGCGCGGATTTCGTTTTTGTGCGACTGCGGGAATCGAGCATTTTGAGGCTGGCTCAAGTGTAAACTGACGGGTGAATTTCCCTGGTGCGCAGATTTCCACCGCCGTGCTGCTTGCGGCGGTCCTGTGTTCAGCGGGCTGCAGGTCGCCTCAGACAGCGACGAACTCGGCCCGACCTTCGGGCGCGAGGACTTACAACCTGCGAGGCGTCGTGGTCTCGGCCAACGCCACGACGGGCGAGGTGATCCTGAACGGCGACGCGATTCCCGGCTATATGCCCGCCATGACCATGGCCTACACGCTGAAGCAACCCAGCGTGGCCACTGCGCTGCATCCCGGCGACACCATCACGGCAGTGATGGAGCCCACGGCGCAGGCGGACCTGCTCGACCAGATCGATATCGTCGACCAGGCGAAGCTGGATTACGTCCCCAGGGTGGTCTACAACACGCTGGAGCCGGGCGAGGCGATTCCGGATTTTCGTTTTCTGAACCAGAGTGGCAGGATGATCAGCCTCGGGCAGTATCGGGGCAGGGTGGTGCTGCTCACATTCATCTACACGCGCTGCCCGCTGCCGAACTATTGCGTCCGCATGAGCCGGAATTTCGCGAAGATCGACAAAGCGCTCGAAAAAAAGCCAAAGCTTTACGCGAAGACGCATCTGCTGAGCATCAGTTTCGATCCGGCCTACGACACGCCGAAGGTGCTGCGCAGTTATGGCGGCGCGTATACGGGGCTGTACACGAAGGAGACCTTCACCCACTGGGAGTTCGTGGCGCCGCCGGTGCACGAGCTGAAAAGGGTTCTGCTCTTCTTCGATATCGGGATTACGCCGGTAGGGAGCCAGACGATTACGCACTCCCTGTCGACGGTAGTGATTGCGCCCGACGGGAAACTGTACAAGTGGTATCCGGGCAATGAGTGGAAGCCGGAGCAGGTGCTGGCGGACGTGGCGCATCTGGAAGCCGGCCGGGCGTGATGCGGTATGCTTGAGAGGGTGGTCTGACCACAGCGCGGCTGTCTGCAGGAATATCCAGTAGAACGGGAGGAGGACCACGCTATGAGCGCGGGCCTGAAGATTCGCCAGCATGGCGAGCTGGACTTTTTGTCGGTCGGGGCGCTGGTGCACCGGCTGGATCCAGGCATTATTCCGTTCCGCAAGGCGACGGAATGCGCGATCCACGTCAGTGGAGGCGAGTTCAACGTCGCCGCGAACCTGTCGGACTGCTTCCGGATGAAGACCGGCATCGCAACCGCGATGGCCGATTACCCGATCGGCGACCTGATTGCGGAGCGCGTGCGCGCGATGGGCGTCCGTCCCTTCTACAGGCATTTCGAGCACGACGGCGTAACCGGACCGAACATGGCAACGGTGTACAGCGACCGCGGATACGGCGTGCGCCCACCCGTGGTGTTTTATAACCGCGCGAACGAGGCCGCGGGACAGCTGAAGCCGGGGGATTTCGACTGGAACAAGATCTTCGCGGGCGGAGTGCGCTGGGTGCACAGCGGCGGCGTCTTCGCGGCGCTGTCGCCCACCACCGCGGAGCTGGCCGTCGAGGCGATGCAGGCAGCCAAAGCGGCCGGCGCGGTGACCTCGTTCGATCTGAATTTCCGCGCCAAGCTGTGGAACGTCTGGGGCGGCGAGCAGAACGCGGCAAAAACCATCGGGCGCATCGTGGAGCACGTCGATGTGCTGGTGGGCAACGAGGAGGATCTGCAGAAGGGCCTGGGAATTCCGGGGCCGGAGGTCGCGGCGAAGTCGAAGCTGGATCCGAGCGTATTCCTCGGGATGATCGACAGGGTCGTGAAGAGGTATCCGCAGGTCAGAGTGGTGGCGACCACGCTGCGCGAGGTGCACTCTACCAGCCGGCACAGCTGGAGCGCGGTGGCACGGATCGACGGGAAAACCTGTACAGCGCCGGTGGCGGAGCTGGACGTGTACGACCGCGTGGGCGGCGGCGACGGGTTCGCGGCGGGTTTATTCTATGGGCTGCTCGCGGGCGAAGCGCCGGAACAGGCGGTGAAGCTGGGCTGGGCGCACGGCGCGCTGCTGACCACCTTCCCCGGCGATACGACCATGGCGACCCTGGAACAGGTGCGGGCCTTCGCGCAGGGCGGGTCAGCGCGCATCCAGCGGTGAGGCAGCTTGCGGCTGCAGCGCCTCTCGGTTGGCCGGAAGCTTCGGCTTCCGCTCTTCTGACCGGACCAGGAGCCTGGTTGTGCGAGAAGATGCGTGAAATCGTCCGGTGTCCATTAGACTTGAGGTGGAGTGGAGGGAACGATGGGAAGGTGGGCGCTTTTATTCGGGCTGATCCTGCTGTTGCTGGGCATTTTCGACTACATGGGGGGAAACCATGCTTCGGCGGCGCTGACTCCGGCGTACTTCGGGATTCTTCTTGGGGTGCTGGGCGCCACGGCGCGCACGGATAAAGAGAAGACCCGGATGATTGCCATGCACATCGCGGCCGCGGTGGGCTTGGTGGGATTCCTGTGGACGGTCGGCAGCCTCTGGGACTATGTGCAGATGCAGCGCGGCCTTCTCACTCCCGCTCATCCCAGGATCCTGCAGGAGCACGCGCTGACCTCGGGGATCCTGCTCTTTTTTGTGCTTCTTTGCGTGTTGTCCTTCATCAGGGCAAGGAGAGCGCGCCAGGCCGTTCCTGCGTCCACGGCTGCGGGTTCCCGCCAGGCACGCTGAGGAGCGCCTTTAGCTATGCCGCCCTTCGGAGGGTTCGGCTCGATGCCGGTGAACGCCGAGCGCGGCGGCGGGCGTCGTGCGCGCGCGGCCGCCGGGGTTGAGCTGCCGAAGAAAAAGACAGAACTCCGCAAGGTGACGCCGGAGATCTGGAAACTGGTGCGGCCGCGCAAGTGGCTGCTGTTGCTGGGACTGGTGCTGGTGGCCATCAACCGGGTCTCCGGACTGGTGCTGCCCTGGGTTTCGAAGCGGTTCGTGAACCACGTGCTCATGCAGCATGAGATGAGCCGGCTGATGCCACTGGTGCTGGCCGTGTTTGTAGCCACGCTGATCCAGGCGATTACCTCGTTCTCCAACACGCAACTGCTCTCGAAAGCGGCGCAGCGGATGATCGCGGAGCTGCGCCAGCAGGTGCAGCAGCACGTGGGCCGGCTGGCCGTCAGCTTCTACGACGCGAACCGTACCGGACTGCTCGTGTCCCGCATCATGAGCGACGTGGAAGGCATTCGCAACCTGGTGGGCACCGGTCTGGTGGAGTTCGTGGGCGGTCTCCTGACGGCGGGGATGGCTTTCGCTTTCCTGATGCACGTCGCCGCGCAGATGACGCTGATCGTCTTCGCAGTGATCGTGACGTTCATGCTGGTCCTGCGGAAGGCGTTCAGGACCATTCGGCCCATATTTCGGGAGCGGGCGAAAATTACCGGCGAAGTGACGGGGCGGCTGACGGAGTCGCTGGGTGGCGTGCGCGTGGTGAAGGGCTACTACGCGGAAGAGCGTGAGGCGAAGGTGTTTTCCGTGGGTGTGTTGCGGCTGCTGGACAACGTGATGCACTCGCTGACCGCCACCAGCCTGCTTTCTATGGCGGCGACTACGGTGTTGGGGGTGGTGGGCGGCCTGGTGATGCTGTTGGGCGGGCACCTTGCGATGCGCGGGCGGATGGACCCCGGCGACTACATCCAGTACACGATGTTTCTGGCCTTCATGATCGCGCCGGTGATTCAGGTGGTGAACATCGGGACGCAATTGACGGAAGCCGCCGCCGGGCTGGACCGGACGATGGAGATCCTGAACGAGAAAGACGAGTTTGCCGATCCGGCGCGGGTCAACACGCTCGAGGAGATCGAGGGCGAGGTGAGTTTCGAGGACGTGCGCTTTGCCTACGAGGCGGACAAGCCGGTGCTGCACGGCATCAGCTTCGAGGCGCTGCCGGGTACGGTAACAGCGCTGGTGGGATCGTCGGGATCCGGCAAATCCACCATCATCAGCCTGGTGTGCGCGTTCCACAAGCCGGACGAAGGGCGGGTGCTGGTGGATGGCGTCGATCTCTCGACGGTGCGGCTGGACAGCTACCGCAGCCAGCTCGGCGTGGTGCTGCAGGAATCCTTTCTGTTCGACGGGACCATCCGGGAGAACGTGATGTTTTCGCATCCCGACGCGACCGAAGAAGAATTCCTGTCCGCGTGCCGCATCGCGCGCGTCGACGAGTTTGCGGAACGGTATCCGGACACCTACGACACAATTGTGGGAGAGCGCGGCGTGAAGCTGTCAGGCGGGCAGAGGCAGCGGCTCTCGATTGCGCGTGCGATCCTGGCCAGCCCCCGGATTCTGATTCTGGACGAGGCCACCTCGTCGCTGGATTCCGAATCGGAAGCCATGATCCAGCACGGGTTAAGCTATCTCATGCAGGGGCGGACGACGTTTGTGATCGCGCACCGGCTGTCGACAATCCGGCGCGCCGAACAGATTCTGGTTGTCGAGGGCGGCCTGATCGTGGAGCGCGGTACCCACGCCAGCCTGTACGCGCTGGGCGGCCGCTATTACGATCTGTATACGCGTCAGCACGGGCTCGAGGAGAACTTGTTCCTGGCGCCGGGTGAAGGCGACGTGGTGGAGGAGGACTCCGCGTCCAGCGGTGCGGGTCGCCTGTAGGGCTTCCTCCGGGAAGGTGCCGGAACGGCGCCCGGTATGGATTCCTCATCGAATCAAGGAGGGTCGTCGATGCGGGCCGTGATTCTGATTCGGATTCTTGTGGGTTGGGTCTTCATCTCGGAAGGCATCCAGAAATTTCTCTTCCCTCAGGCGCTGGGGGCGGGGCGATTCGCGAAAATCGGGATTCCCCTGCCGCAGTTTGCCGCGCCTGCCATCGGCTTCGTGGAGATTTTCTGCGGCGCACTGCTCATCCTCGGGCTGTTCACGCGGTGGGTGGCGATGCCGCTGCTGGCGGTGATTGCCGTCGCGATTGCGAAGACCAAGGTTCCGGAGCTGTTCACGCCCGGGCAGGGCGTGTGGTATTTGCTGCACGACGCGCGAACGGATTTCAGCATGGCGCTGGGGCTCATCTTCTTACTGATCGTGGGCGCAGGCGGATTGTCCATAGACGGGGCGCGGAAAGGAATCCGCGAATATCGAGCGGGGCGCACGCCGCAGGAGGTCGGGCGGAGGCCTGCGCGAGGTCTGGGTTCAGAGACCGAACCAGAGGATGAGGCGCCGCACACCATCGCTGGCCAACCGAAGCCCGGCGGCCATGGCGGAATTGCCACCTGAGACACATTCCCACCGTAAACTGCCAACATGATCCTCGAAGCGGCGATGCTGACGGTCCACTCCGGCCAGGAGCGTGCGTTTGAGGCGGCGATGCTGCAGGCGGCGCCGGTGATTGCGGGTTCCCCCGGCTATTTGGGCCACGAGCTGCGGCGATGCGTGGGGACGCCGGGGCGCTATCTGCTGCTCGTCCGGTGGGAGACGCTGGAGGCGCATACGGTCGGCTTCCGCCAGTCGCCGGCGTTCACAAAATGGCGCGAGATCATCGGCGGGTTCTTCGCAGGGCCTCCTGTAGTCGAGCACTGCGAGAGTGTGCTGGAGTGGCCGGGGCCTGCGCAAGCCGCGCGTCGGCATGCACCGACAGCGCCTGCTCCGCCGCCTCCTGCAACGTCCGTGCCGCGCGGCGAATTGCCGCAGTGAGCACGGTCATCTGCTCCTGCGCGCGCGGCAGATCCTTCGCGTCGATGGCCTCGTTGACGCCGGGGATGACCACCGCCGCATAGCCGGTGTACTCGCCCGGCGCATAGATCACGTGCTTGAACCAGGGGCGGCCGGGCAGTCCCTGTTGCGCAATAAAATCGCCTTCCACGGCGCGCAGCTGATCGTTCAGCGACGCAAGCTGGGCAGCCGAGTCCGCGCCCGGGTTCTGCTGTTTCGCCGTCACCTGCCCGGCAAATTGCGTGAACTGCCGCGCGGCCGCTTCCGCGGGCGCGAAATCAAGGTCCGTCATGCCGGCGGCTTCAGCCTTCTTCTGCGCAGCCTGGAGATACGCCGACAATTCCTTACCGTAGGTGACGTAGTCGTACGGCAGCACGTCAGCGTCGGCCATGTGCAGGACTTCGAGGCCGAAGACGCGCGCCATCTCCTGCTCGTACAGGAAGTGCGGGTCGGCGTTCATTACGAACCAGGTGTAGTCGTCGAAGGTTGAGTGGTAGACGCCGTAGGGGCCGTCCGAGCCAATGTCGGTAGACGGCACGCCGATGTGCTGCAGGAACGGGGTGTAGTCGGAGCCGCTGCCGAGGTCGCCGATGCGCACGCCCGTCTCCACGTGGGCGGCGTCCACGCTGTTGTGCTCGTCGTCCGGGCCTGGATGCTCAGCCTGGTGCAGCTGCCAGGCGTCGTAGACCGTGCCCCCCTGCGGGCTGGGCACTTCCTCGGTGACCTGGCGGATGAATTCCTTGAGCGACGGCACCGCAGAGGCATTGAAGCTCTGGCCGGAGACGCCCACATCGGTGTTGAAATAGGCGACAGCGTGCGTGAGCTGCGCAGGATGGTCCTCAACCCATTCGGTGGAACCGATCAGTCCCTCTTCTTCGCCGTCCCAGCTGCAGAAGATGATGGTGCGCTTCGGCCGCCAGCCGGTCTTCAGCAGCGTGCCCATGCCGTGCACGGCTTCCAGCATGGCGGCGGTGCCACTGTTGGGATCCGCCGCGCCAAAAACCCAGGCATCGCGATGATTGCCGGCCACGACCCAGTCATTCGGATACCTGGAGCCGGGAATGCGCCCGATCACGTCCCACAGCCGCTGATACTGGTAATCCATCCTGAGGAGCAGGTGGACTTTGACGCCGGGCCCGATGTGATACGTGAAGGGCAGAGCGCCCTGCCACGCGCCTGGAGCGTCCGGGCCGCCGAGATGCGCCAGGATGGGCGCTGCGTCGTGCCACGACAGCGGCTCAGAGGGGATCTTCGGCATGTTGCCGGCCTGGCTGGGCTTCAGACGCTCGGAAGCGGGCAGCTCCGGGCGCGAGGCAATGCCCGGCGTCAGCGCGTCGCCGGGATATTTGAAGAGATACTGCACCGAACCGCGCTGTACGCCGGTCTCCGGCCGCCACGGCCCGTCGGGATATGGATCGCCGCGGTGATAGCCGTCGTCCGCGGGATCGGAATAGATGAGAACGCCTGCGGCTCCGCGCTGCTGTGCGATGTACACCTTCACTCCGCGGAAATTGCCGCCGTAGCGGCACAGGACGATCTTCCCCCTCACATCCACACCCATGCTCGCGAGCTGGTTGTAGTCCTCAGGCCGGCAGTAGTTGCCGTAGACCACTTCGGCGGTGATGTCGCCTGAGGGCGAGGAGCCGTGGAAGATGGGCGTGACGTCCGGCTGGTTCTCGTAGGGGTCGCCCTTCACGTGCTCGGGAGTGGGTCCGGTCATGAGCAGCTTGCCATCCGGGCCCCACGCTTCGACGAGGGTCTTCGTCGGCGTATTGAGCCAGGCCATGTAGGGCACGATCTGCGTCTCGAGACCAGCTGCGCGAAATTTCCCAGCGACGTACTCAGCGTTCTGGTGGTCGTAGGGCGACCCAGCGACGTGTGGCCTGGCGGTCAGAATCTTCAGTTCCTCGCGCGCCAGTCGCGGACTGGGCACCGCAAGGAAAATTCGGTCGATCCGCGCCTGTTCGGCAGAATAGTTCTGATACCCGAAGACCGCCGGCGATGCGGCCTGGGGTACGGCCTGCGCGATCACCACAGCGAGGGCGGGCAGAAAAATGGCGGCTAGCAGGATGGGCAGGCGCGAGCGGGTCAACGGCAGCTCCTTGCACAGCGGAATCAGCGAATGGAAGGGATCAGCATACCACCCGCCTGGAATGCCCGCTTCAGGCCTCCGGCGCCACCGGCTCCACGGGTTGCGCGCAGTGCTGGCAGCGCTTCGCCGCCAGCGGGATGTCAGCGAGGCACTCCGGGCAGGGCCGGCTGGTCGGTGGGGCAGCCTTCGACGGGCTGAATTTCCTCATCAGAGACTGGATGGGCAGGACGATGCCGAAGTAGACGGCGGTGGCGATGATCAGGAACGAGATCAGTGCGTTGAGAAAGTCGCCGTACAGGATCTTGCCGCCGTGGATGGTCACCACGAAGGCCGAGAAGTCCGGCTTGCGAACCGTCGCCGCGATCATCGGGTTGATGATGTCCTTGACCAGCGCGTTCACGATGGCAGTGAAGGCGGCGCCGATGACGACGGCCACCGCCAGGTCGACGACGTTGCCGCGGAGAAGGAAACTGCGGAATCCCTTGAACATGACTGTGCCCTCGTTTCTTTCCTGACAAGATAGCGCATTCGGAGCGGAGCGGCGGATCCGCCCGCTCCGAATTCAAAGCCTGGTGCCCGTGCGGGGACCATCGGCGGTATGCAAGCCCCAGGCCATCCGCGGAGTGTTATGGGCCATGCCGTAACGGCCGTCGGGCCCCAGCAGGATAATGCCGCCGTGTCCTCCAAGACGGCGGAACAGGTACGCCATGGCGTCGGGGGCGACCTGCTCGGGCGAGCCTCCGGCGAGCACGCGATCCGTCGCCCACTTGCCGAGCACCAGTTTCATGATGGGCTCTCCCCAGCCGGTGAGCGACACGGCGGCGCTCGCGTTGTCCGCGTAACAGCCGCAGCCGATGAGGGACGAATCGCCGACGCGCCCGGGATCTTTGTTCACCGTGCCGCCGGTGGACGTTCCGGCAGCGAGGCAGCCCTGCTGATCGACAGCGACGGCGCCGACGGTGTCATGACCGCCCGGCGGTTCCGCCTCGGAATGGCCCGTGAAGGTGCGGTCGGGCGCGCCCGAGTTTTCGCGGGCCTGCGCTTCCGCCAGGCGGTGGCGCTCTCGGTCGAGCACCAGCTCGCGGTTGTCGATGAGAGGAAGACCGTGTGCCTCAGCGAACTCCTCCGCGCCCCGGCCGACGAAATAGACGTGGGGGCTCTCATCGAGCACCAGCCGGGCCGCCCGAATGGGATTGCGGAGCCGCTCCACGCAGGCCACGCCCCCCGCTCGGAGGGTGCCGCCATCCATCAGAAGCGCGTCCAGCTGCACCCGGCCGTCGCGCGTCAGGAAGCTCCCGCGTCCCGCGTCGAACGCGGGATCGTCTTCGAGAACGGTGACGGCGGCCTGCACGGCGTCCAGCGCCGAGCCTCCGCGTTCGAGCAGCCGCCAGCCCGACTGCAGCGCGTCGAAGACGCCCTGCTCGTGGGCATCGAGGAGGTCGGCGGGGATGTTCCATGCACCGCCGTGGACGAGGAGAACCGGGGATCGAGTCATACCTGTAACCGGGGATTGTATCCTTTTCCGCGAAGCAGGAAGCAAGATGCGGCGCGGCCCGGGGATCGAGGTTCATCCGCGCTCGTCCGATGCCGACAAGGCGATCAGCATGACTGGAGTTGCGACGGGCCAGGAGTGCAGGGGGGGTGCCGCGCTATCGCTGCGCCGGAGAGGTGGAGCTTGCCATTGAGGGTTGCGGCCTGCGCTGTCGCGGAGGCCTCGCGAATCTGAGCACCGGCGGCTGCTTTGTGGAGACGGAGTGCTGACTGGAGCGCGGCACCACGGTCGAGCTCTGCACGGAGGCCCGGGCGTGCCCTTGCGCATCGCCGCCCATCTGTTGGCACACCGGCCCAACGGCATCGGCTGTCGATTCACCCAGCTCACCGCCCGCAAATTGCAGCAGATCGAAAGTCTGATCGCCGCGTTGCGGCAGGCGCGCCCTGCGAAACAAAGCTGACCGCGCCGACGACGAGCACGGAATCGCATCAGGCCCGGCTGACTGCACCTCAGCCCGGACCGATGCCGCCGGGGATCGGTTGCACTGCAGCGAAGCATGTCCCTGCGTCAGCGGAAATCTTCGGAGAGGAGAATCTGCCACTTGTCCGCCTGGAAATAGCGGAGGGTCAGCGAGCGCTCGAGATTGGCGTCCTCGATGGCGTCGTGGTCGATGAGGAACTCGGGCCGAATTCCGGTCGAGTCGCGCAGATCCTCGGCGCTCCGCGTCGAAATGCCCCAGGCCGAGCCATAAATGGCGCTGCCGGGTTCATGACCGAGCCAGAGGGTGTCCACCTGCGATCGGAGAGGGATGGGCGTGTTGTATTGCCCCGCAAAGAAGACGTAGAGGGTCGTGTCGCCGCCGACCGAGCAGAGCGCGGCCCAGTCGTCGCTCGCCGGGGCGCGAAAGGCTCCCTGAATGACGTTTTCCGGCTCCTGTGCCTCAAAGGTCTGCGGGATCATGCAGCGGCGCCTCCGCAGCCAGCCAGCGATGGGCTGCGGCAGACTGGGAAAAGAGTCGACAGGCAGCAGGCGGATGCGATAGCTCTCCCCCACGCCTTCGGCGGAGAGAAGCCGGCCGCTCTCGATGCGCTCCAGATTGCCGGATGGCGTCTGTGCGGCTGCGACGACCCCGGTCAGCAGGCCCGCGAGAAGCCCCGCCGCCACCGCGCGCGTCATTTTGATCCGAGGATGTTGGGATAGGAATTGTCATCCAGCCAGGCGGAGGCAGAGCGAAGCGATTCGTGAAAGTAGCCCACGGCGGCGTTGGGAAAGCGGACGCAGAAGCTGGAATCGCGGAAATCGTCGATCTCCGGGATAGCCGCGGTCGACCCAAGCGAGACGTCCGCGGACTCTGCCGCTTCGCCGGTCTTTCCCTGAATGGCGACGGCAAGTCCCTCGCGAAACAGGTAGCTCAGCCCCACCACGCGCTGATCGAGCCGCTGGAAAGCCGGCTGATAGCGAGCCAGGCGAAGATAGGCGTCGAACATGGCGAGGGCGCCGGCAATCTCGTCCGCATCGGCCTGCACGCAGACCGAGCGCGCGCCATCGGCGATCCAGATTTCCAAACCCTTCGCGAAACTCTCGGACTGAGACTCCGGAACTTCGTTGATGGCTTCGCCGGGCTCGGAGGCATCTGCTTCCTCATGAGCCTCAGCCGGCGGCTCCGGCTCGCGCGGAGGATTGGTGAGATTGACGGCCAGCACAGCCATCACCCTCAGGCGGCCGCGGATCGCCGCGTCCCCCTGGCCGGGCGCCTCCGCAGTGTTATTGCGGCGGAGCACCGCGGCGCCGGGCTTTTCCAGCAGCGCGCGCAGCCGCGTAGCCGGCTGCGGCGGGCGGTGGAACGCCACTTTCATTTCCAGACAAGGCATCGGAGCCCTCAGCAGGTCTGCCAGCAGAGTATACGAAATGAAGGCCCCCGGCCGCACTCGCATTTGCTCCAGGAATCGTATTGCCCAGGGGTTATCCTGTATTCCACTCCCTGGAGAAGTGACCAGAGGTATTCCATGCGCAGACCTGTGGGCGTCATCCTTGCGGCAGTCATTCTCGGATTGATCGCGCTGCCGGGAACGGCGATTGGAGCGTTGGCGCTCGCCGCGTTGATTTTCGTGCGTCGCCCGCTGATTCCAAGGATTCCAGGCGTAGAACTCTCTGTCTATCTCATGTTCGGCTTTCAGCTGTTCTGCCTCTGGACCGCGGTCGACCTGATGCGCATGCGGCGCTGGACACGGCCGGCCATGGTGGGGATCGGCGGCATCGTATTCGTGTTTTCGGCGCTCGCCGGCGCGGGCCTCATTTGGGCTCGTCAGTTTGCCGCTTTGCTCCTGGCGGGCTCACACTCCGGGGAAGTGCAGGCAGGGGTTCTGAGCGCTGCGTTGATGTGTTTCGTGATCGCCCTGGCCGGGGCGTGGTGGGTCGTCTATTTCTGCCGGGCGCGCGTGAAGACGGCATTTCGCGGAGCCGGCTTTTCGCAGGAATCGCAGGCGAGGGTCAACCGCGTCACTCCCTGATTGCCGTGTTTGACACTCACCGGCGCGAACGATAGCGTCAAAAGGTCAGCCGATCACCGCTGCAGACGCATTTTCTGAATCCGTGTTTCCCGATGAAGCACCTGCCAACGCCGTTGCGGCCAGCGGTGAGCAACGTCATGGAGCGAACCTCAAACGGGCACAGTCAATCAGAAAGTGCCGAGGAGTGAAACTTGCGCACCGCAATGCGTGAACGCCAGGCTATCAGCGAAGAGGAAAAACAGGTCCTGCGAAGCTTCTGGGGCCGCGTGGTATTTGCGCTGGGGATGTTAGCCGGAATGTTTCCCATGGCCGTTCCCCCGCTGGCCATCTCGAACCTCGGCGAACGCACCGCGATGCTCGAAGTGCTGGCCCTGATTGTGTTTTCCGTGTCGGTGCTGCCGGCCAGCATTCTGGCATTCTGGCACAGGCGCGGGGCCACGGCATGGCTGCTGCTGTCAGGCGTCGCGGCGGCCGCGCTGGTGCTGAGCGAGCAGCATGTGCTGGGTGCCCGCGGCATTGCGCCGGACTACGGCAGCGATTATCTGTTCATCCTTCCGCTGGCGCTCGGCGCTTTTGGCATCTTTACGGAATGGAAGGGCTGGCCGCCCCTGCTGGAGCGCAGCGCGCCGGGACATCACGCATTGTAGGAAAGGACCCTGAACCGGGATGCGACTGGGGATTCTCATCATGGCCGCGGGCAAGGGCACGCGGCTGAAATCGAAGCGGGCGAAAGTGCTGCACGAGATCGGCGGCAAACCGCTGCTGCGGCATGTGATCGCCGCCGCCGCGCAGGTCGTGCCGGCGCGCGACATTCTGGTCATTGTCGGCCACCAGGCCGAAGCCGTCGAAGCGGCGGTGCGCGACACCGGCGTCCGCTTTGTGGTGCAGGAAAAGCAGCGCGGCACCGGACATGCCATCCAGTGCGCGGAGCGCGAGACGCGCGCCTGGGACATGCTCATCGTGCTCTCCGGCGACGTGCCGCTGCTGCGTGCCGAGACGATTGTGGCGCTGCGCGATTTTCATCTGCACGAGCGCGCGGCCATGACCATCCTGTCCGCCGACGCGCTGAATCCCTTCGGCTACGGGCGTGTGATCCGCTGCGAGCCCGGCGCGCCGGCGGTCGCGGCCATCGTGGAGCAGAAGGCGCTGACGCCGGCACTCCGGAAAGTGCGCGAGATTAACTCCGGCATCTACGCCTTTCGGCGCAGGACGCTCTATGAGAATATCGGGCGGCTGCGCGCCGATAACGCGCAGAAGGAGCTGTATCTGACCGATATGGCGCGCCTGCTGGCGGATGCCGGGAAGCGCGTCGTGGCCATCGAGGCGGCCCAGCCCACCGAAGTACTCGGCGCGAACACCATCGCCGAGATGATGGACCTGGACCGCGAGATGCGCATGGCCCAGGCGCGTCGGCTGATGGCTGCCGGCGTCACCATCTTCCGGCCGGACACGGTAACCATCGATGTGGGAGTGGAGGTCGGGCCGGATACGGTCATTGAGCCCTTTGTGCAGTTGCTGGGCCAGACGAAAATCGGCAGCGACTGCCGGATCCGCTCGTATTCCGTGCTGGAGAGCGCGACGCTCGGCGATCGCGTGGAGGTGCGCCACTCCTGCGTGATTGCCGAGTCCCGAATCGACAAGGGCGCGCTGATCGGGCCCTTCGCGCACCTTCGGCCCGGCTGCCATATCAGCGACGCTGCGCACATCGGCAATTTTGTGGAAACGAAGAACACGCGGCTCGGCCAGGGCGCGAAGGCCAACCACCTGACCTATCTGGGCGACGCCGAGGTGGGCGCCGGAACCAACATCGGAGCCGGCACGATCACCTGCAACTACGATGGCGTCAACAAGCACACCACCGCCATCGGGAAGCGCGTGTTTGTCGGCAGTCACTCCGCGCTGGTGGCGCCGCTGATGATCGGCGAGGGAGCTTATGTGGGTGCGGGCTCGGTGATCACCGACGACGTACCCGCGGGTGCTCTGGCTCTGGGGCGCGCCCGGCAGGTCAACAAGCCGCAGTGGGCGAAGAACCGGCGCGCGCAGAAAGAAGTCCGGAAACCCGGCAGCACGGCGTAACGGAAAAATGCAATGAGCGTTTATGCGGCCTGTTCGCCGTCGGTGCGCAGAGCGGCGAGTTCGGCGCGGAGCCGCATCCGCGCCAGGATCGACGTGCGCAGGATGACGGACTCGCTGCGGTGCAGCAAATCGGCGGCCTGGCGCGCGGAGTAGCCCTCCACATCCAGCAGCAGGAAGACCAGTCGCTCGACAGGAGGCAGGCAGCGGATCGCCTCCTCGAGATCGGTGCGAAGAATGTTGCGTCCGCCGGGCAGATAATCCGCGTGGGGAACGGGAAGGTCCTCGTCTTCCAGAGTCAGATGTTCCTGGAGCTGCTCGATCAGCGCCGCATCCACCAGCGCGCGGTCCGGCTCCTCGGCGCGGCGAAAAGCGCGAACAAAGGCGCCGCGCAGAATCTCTTCGGCTTCCAGCTCATTGCCGGTCATGTAGAAGGAGACAGAAAAAACGCGATGGCGATGGCTGTCGTAGACATCGCGCTGCCTCTGCTCGGTCGTACGAGGCGCCACAGCACGCGCGGAGACACGCGCGCGAAGTTTGTCGAAGTCGAAAAGCATGGCCGCAGCCTGGTCTCTCCGGGGAGAGAGCACCCGGCAGGGGAAGAATACCATGTCCGGCGGGAGGACGGCGCGGCGAGCGGGGGAGCCCGCGGCGCGACTTGACGCGCCCCCGACAATCACCCGGACGCAGCCGCAGGTCGGTTCAAACCAGATTGCGTTGTTGCTTCAAAATGGACCACGAACCGGTACCGGCGGCCGGAATTGTCGCGTCCGGCGGCGCGCCGCCAGGGTAGGATAAAGCGGTATACATGGACTTTAAGGGGAAGGCTGGGACCGCTCCCTGGCTCACACTCTGATCCAGCCTCCAATGGTCCTGTACCCAAATCGTTCGGGATCCGAAGAAATACGACGGGAGTTGCGCGGAACATGGCCAGGAGGGGAAGTTGGCGTCAGAGCGGATTCTGATCGTTGATGACGAGCCCTACGTGCGGACCCTCATGGCCGCCATGCTGGAGAAGTCGAATTACACCGCGGTTCTGGCGTCGAACGGCCTGGAAGCGATCGACCACCTGGAGCACGATCCACCGTACGATCTGATCCTTTCCGACATTGTGATGAATGGGCTGGACGGGATCGGCCTGCTCGAGCGTATCCGGGAGCTGCAGCCCGACACGCCGATGGTTATGGTCACCGCCATCCACGACGTGGCCGTGGCGCTGTCGGCGATGCGCAAGGGCGCTTACGACTATCTTTTGAAACCTTTCGAGAAGGAGCAACTGCTGGTGACGGTGCGCCGCGCGCTGGATTACCGGCGCCTCGTCCAGCAGAATTCGGTCTACCGGCACAATCTGGAACAGCTGGTGTCCGCGCGCACGGAAATGCTTCGCCAGGCGATGGCCGATCTGGAGCGCTCCTACGACATCACCCTGGAGGCGCTGGGCGACGCCCTGGACCTGAAAGATGCCGAGACGGAAGGCCATTCCCGCCGCGTGACCGCCTACACCATCGCCCTGGCCCGGCACTGCGGCGTGGAGCTGGCCCAGACGCGGGTCATCGCGCGGGGCGCCTTCCTGCACGACATCGGGAAGATGGCCATACCCGACGCGATCCTGCTGAAGCCGGGCAAGCTGACGTCTGAGGAAATGGCAACGATGCGCGAGCACTGCGCCCGCGGCTATCAGATTTTGCGCAAGATTCCCTTCCTCGAGGAAGCGGCCGAAATCGTCTACAGCCACCAGGAGTTTTTCGATGGCAACGGCTATCCGCGTGGCCTCAAAGGCGAGGAGATCCCCCTGGGAGCGCGAATTTTCTCTGTTGCCGATACACTGGATGCCATCACGTCGGACCGGCCTTATCGCAAAGCCAGCTCCCACGTGGCGGCGCGGAAGGAAATCGAGAGGTGTGCCGGCACTCAATTCGATCCGGCAGTGATCGAGGTTTTTCTGGAGCTGCCTGACACCCTTTGGGAAGACTTGCGGGCGGAAATGACCCGGCACCCGCGTTTTTCACCGCTGTCGTTCGCTGGCGCTATTGAGGAGCTGAAGGTCTGAAACGCCTTCGCCACGGAAATTCCGAAAACGGGAGATTTCGCGATGCCCCTGCTGGATGATCGTACAGTTGCGTCAAAACTGCAGACCCTCCCTCACTGGAAGCTCGACGGAGGCGAACTGGTGCGCCGCTGCGAGTTCCCCAGCTTTGTTGAGGCCATGCAGTATGTCAACCGTGTGGCAGAACTGGCCGAAGGCGCGGGGCACCACCCCGACATCGACATCCGCTACAACAAGGTGCGCCTGGCGCTGGTGAGCCACGACGCCGGGGGGCTGACGGACCGGGACTTCGACCTGGCGGCGGCCATCGACAGTCTCGAGTGACGCCCTCGGCGCCCTGCCAACCGGACAGTGCATTCTGACTCGCACCGGGCTCCCCTCTCGCGACGCAACTTTTTAACTGCCGTTCTCGTCTTCTGAAGAGAGCGGGCCTTGAGGTCGCGGCCGCACAGGCTGCCGCAATTTTTCCAGGGATTTGCGGTCCCACAGCGCCACAGCCAGACCCCCAAAAAGAGCTGAGCCGACCACCAGAACCCCGGCGCTCAGAAACCTTAGGCCGCGGCGGGGCAATGACGGATTGTTCGGGGAACCGGCAGGATCGGACATACTTCAGTGGTTCAGCGGTGCAACTTTCGAGTGTATAACGAGAGGGGTTGTGCGGAACGCCGATTCGTTATACGCTATTTTGTAGAGACAGAGAGACAGTTCTTCTGAAAATTAAATCGCACCTCACCGCCGGTGCGAGCATCACAAAGAGTGAAGAGGTTTGACAAGAGCCGGACAAAAGTGAGATAAACAGCCGGTTCGGAAGAGTTTATTAAGTTGCGTCACTGGCCTCCCGGCACGAACAAACTACCGTTCGTGCCGTCTTTTTTTGCGTTTTTCAGCCCGCTCTCCTCGGCAACCGGCCCATGGCGCAGGCATCGCACCGGGGTTGGTACCATAGGAGCGCGGAGGTCCCCAGTGAAACGCGCCGCCTTCAGCCTCGCCCTGGCCCTGTTCATCGTCGCCGCGTATGCGGTTCCCGTCAGCACCCTGCGTCTGCCCGTGGTTCACGCGCAGTGGTCAAATCCCCAGAGTGACGTTCCGCCCTACCATAATGCGCCCCCCGCTCCCGGCCAGGCACTTCCGCCCATCCTGCACGGCAGCCAGCTCTCGGGCCCGTATTTCCAGAAACCCTGGCAAATCGCGGTATACAAAGAAGCCGCGCAGATTCCCGATGTGCTCTATCAGCTCCCCTGCCTTTGCGGATGCGAGCGGGCGCTCGGGCATACCAGCCTGCATAGTTGCTTCGAGGGTACGCATGGTGCTGTCTGCGGCACCTGCGCCGCCGAGGAAGCTTACGCGTACCAGATGACGAAGCGCGGCTGGACCGTACAGCAGATCCGCACCGGCATCGAGCATCATGCGTACGAGTCCATCGATCTGAGCAAGCTGGGACACAGCTAGGACGCCTTACTTTCCCGAGCGAGCATGCGCCTGCCGAAAATCGCCATCCTGCCTCTTCTGCTGGCCTGTGCCGGCCTGCCTGCTGGCGCTGGCCGCGCCCAGCGTCGGTCGGGCCCTTACGTGATGCCCTGCGCGGGCGTGGCGCTCAGCGCCAGCTATCTCGGTGACGTCTCCGGCAAGGGACCTGGATTTCTCTTCGTAATTGAAAATCACACGCCGCGGACGATCCGCCTGGAGGATCCCGTGCCCTCCAGCGCGCACTGGTATGCGCAGGTGGGGAATCGCTGGATGTGGCGGGCTTCGGCGGGCTGGGGCGGCTCGCTGGTGAACGCGGAAAATCCGCAAGGTCTGATGTTCGCCTACCGCCCAGCATCGCCGCCAGCCCACCCGCGGTACCTCATCGTCCCCGCTCATGGATCGCGCCAGTGGACCCAATCGATGCGCAATCATCCCTCGATCGCCTACCAGCCCAGCTGTCGCATGTGCCGTTATTCCGGCGAAACCGACTATCAGGCGGTCTTCGCCTACGCCTATCTGCCCCCTCCCGGCGAACAGGCGCCGCGCTTGCTGCATTGCGGGCTGCGCTCGGTCCCGGTGCCGATGCCGCCGCTCCCCGCCGCGCTCCCGCGCTAATTTTCCGCGCCCATGTGCATCCTGTCCGGCTCAGAAGCCGTCTTTGGCGCTGTAGCTGTTTTGAGCCGGCCGCGAACAGAGGCCAGATTCGGAAATCAGGGAGAAAAATCGAATGCGAAAACTCACAATCACGTTAGCGCTGGCCGGACTGCTGGCCCTTGGCACGGGACCGAAGGCGCATGCGCAGTACAGCGACAGCGGGCAGGGCAGCGGCCAAAGCTGGGGCGGGCACCATCACCGTATGGACCCGGATGCGGAATTGAAGCACATGACTCAAGAACTGGGGCTGAGCGCCGACCAGCAAAACCAAATCAGGCCGATTCTGGTGGATCGTCAGCAGAAAATGCAGGCGCTGTGGCGAAACCAGTCGCTCTCGCGGGATGACCGGCGCAGCCAGATGATGAGCATCCGGCAGGATTCCAACGCGAAGATTGAGGCCCTGCTGAGCGATCAGCAGAAGCAGCAGTTCGAGGCGATGCAGGAGCGGCACGGGCGCCACAGCGGGACCGGCGGAGAAGGCGGGCCGCAGCCGCAATAAACTTCCGGAGAACCGGGCCCGGCGCACGCTAACGCCTGGGGCTGCCGGAGATTCTCACCAGCTCCCTGTCGCTGACCAGCGCCAGCTCCATGAAGACGTTCGCGCGCTCGTACTTCGATGGATGTTCCGGAGCGGCAATGCGCCGGAAGCCCAGCTGTTCGTAAAGATGGATCGCCGCTTCGGCGCGCGTATTCGATTCGAGATAAACCCGGTGCGCGCCCATCTGCCGCGCCACGCCGATGGCAAAGCGCAGCAGTTTGCGCCCGATGCCGAGCCCCCGCGCCGATTCCGCGACCGTCATCTTGGCCAGTTCCAGCTCGCCCGGCGCGATCGCAATCAGTGCGCAGCATCCCACCACTTCGCCGCGCTGCTCGGCAATGCAGACTTGTCCGCCTCGGCTTAGAATGTGCGCCCGCGGATCATCCAGCACTTCGCGATCTGCCGGCTCGAGGGCAAAATGCTGCGAGATCCAGGCTTCATTGAGCAGGCGAAAGGCGTCCTCGTCGCCAGGGCGGAAGGTTCTGAGAAGTAGTTCGTCCACAGTCTTTGGATTCCGGCGCATGGCCGCTGGCTCCTCGATTTTCAGTGCGGACCGGGCGGCACAACCGTCGTGCCCGGCTGTTGGATAGCTTCGGCATGGAATTTCCTGTAGCCGCTGTCGGTGACGTGGACTGCGGCACGGGCGCCGATGAAGCCGAAAGCGTGGGCATTCAGATAAACCTCGGCGCTGGTGGGCAGCCATAGCTCGTTGTTCACCAGTTTCTGGTCGAAGATCAGGTTGCTGCCTTTGCTCAGCGAGACCATCCCGAAGCCCACGTGAAAATTCTCGTCGAGCCGCGCCGTCATGCGGCGGACTTCGCGGTCTTTCTCGTCGATCCATACCGTGCCCGACATTTTGCGCGCGGCTTCTTCGGCCAGGCCGTGGGCTTTGGCGTGCGGATTGCCCGTGAAGTCGAAGGCGATGGTTGGTCGCCCGTCCACGAGAACGCGGCGCGGCGCGGAAACCTGCACCACCGCGAGAACGCCGCTGACGCTGATGACGACCTCGCCCTTCGGGGCCTGCCCGGGCGGCGCCTGCTGTGCCCAGCGGACGGCTTTCACCACCCGATCCTGCTCCTTTTTCTGCTGGTCCGGGTCCAGCGGCTTGCCGTCCTTTTCGATCAGCTTCCGAACCTCGTGCGTGTTGACGAAGAAAACCTCGTAGGTTTCGGAGTCCGTTTTCTTCACGCTCCCGTGTTTGTTCAGAATCTGCGTCAGATCGGTCTCGTGAAAGGTGTAGTTCTCCTGGATGGCGTCCATCGCCTGCTGGTGCGCGCGCACCTGCGCCAGCAGCGTGGGCACATCGGGGAGCGGAGCATTTCCGCCGGGGTCGCCTCCCGCTGCAGACTGCGCCCAGACCGCTCCGCCTGGTGCGGCCAGACAGCAAGCCAGCACGGCAACTACAATCCGGCAGGGATGCGCCGTACATGTCCGCAGGGGGATCATTGGTTCAGCGACTGCCGTTCCTTCTCACTACGATAAGCTTCGCGCCCGGCTTCCGCATGGACTTTCACGAGCGCTGCCATCTTCGGGCGCATCGGCCGGGCGTCGTGCCGTCCTCCGCTACAATGAGCTTTATGTCGCTCGATCGCGCTCCCCGCCGGCAAAAAAAAGCCGCACCCCCCGGCGAAACCGGACAGGAAGCTTTGTACCTGCGCTCGCTGAGCGAGCGGCAGGTGCCCGTGAACGTCAAGCTGCGCGACGGCGAAGTCGTGATGGGCTGGATCGAATACTTCGACGACCGTATGATCCGGCTCACCCGCGAAGGCAAGCCGAACCTGTTTATCTACAAGAATCAGATCCGAACCATCACCGAGCAGGGAAGAGGCGCGCGGCGCGGCCCGCGCAGCGACGGCGCGGAGGCTGCGGCCGAGGACCAGCGGTGACCGAGCTTCGCGTTCCCGCGGAACTGATGATCGCAACGCAGGCAGCCGGGATCGCTGTGGAAGCCGGAGCGCTGGTTCATGGATTCTTCCAGCGCGGCGTTGTCACCGAGTACAAGGGTGACGTGGATCTGGTGACCGAGGCCGATCGCGCCTCGGAAAAACTGATCGTGGAGCGACTGAGCGCGGCCTGGCCCGATCATGGCATCTTCGGCGAAGAGGGCGCGCGGCGGCGCCTGGACTGCGAGTACCGCTGGTACGTGGATCCGCTGGACGGGACCACAAATTTCGCCCACGGTTTTCCGACCTTCTGCGTGTCGCTCGGCCTCGAGCGGCGCAGGCCGGGACTATCCGACGGCGAAGACGGCGAGCTGGTTGCGGGAGTGATCTACGATCCCACGCGCGACGAACTCTTCGCGACGGAAGCCGGCCGCGGCGCCTGGCTGAACGGCCGCCGCATGCGCGTATCCGCCACGGAGACGCTCTCCGAGGCGCTGCTGGCAACCGGTTTTCCCAGCCGCAAGCGCCACGCCAACCCCAATATCCATTTCTACCAGGAGTTCACGCTTCGCTCCCACGGCGTGCGCCGGGCCGGTTCGGCGGCTCTGGACCTGGCCTATACCGCGTGCGGCCGCCTCGATGGCTTCTGGGAATTCAATCTGAATTCCTGGGACACCGCGGCCGGAGCCCTGCTGGTGCTGGAAGCGGGCGGGACCATGTCGGGCTTCGACGGCCAGCCGTTTCGGCTGGACAGCCACGAGGTTCTGGCGACGAACGGACGGCTGCGCCAGGAGCTGATGGCTCTCTTCGCGGATCTGTTCGCGGGCAAAGATCTGACTCCAGTTCCCACGCCCCAGGAGTTCGCTGCAGCGCGTCAGCGCCGCTGAGCCGAACGCGCCCGTCCCGTCAACATTCCCGAAGTTTTGCCGTCTTCGAGCGAACCGCTTGCGGCGGAAGTTCGCCCTGCTAGAATGATCCGTTGCAAGGACAATCGGGCTGAGGGGTGTGGCCGGCAATCGACTGCGCACACGCTCTTCTGCCGTATCCGGCTCAGCCGGCACGATTGCTGAATTCACGCCCGAAGAGGAACTACATGGCTTACGTAATTGCGGAACCCTGCATCGGCACCAAGGACACCGCCTGCGTCGATGCATGCCCGGTGGACTGCATCCACCCCAAGAAGGACGAAGCGAAGCATGCGGACTCCGACCAGCTGTTCATCGATCCTGTGGAGTGCATCGACTGCGGCGCCTGCGTCCCGGTGTGCCCCGTAACGGCGATTTTCGCGGCTGACGACCTGCCCGAGAAGTGGCAGAGCTTCCAGGCTAAAAACGCCGAATTCTACGGCCGGTAGTCCTCCCGTTCCCTCATCTCTCCGGACGCACAGCGCCCTGCTGCGCGTCTGTGCCTTCTGGCATTCCTTTTCCACGCAGACAACCTCCTCATGGCGCGGCGCGTCCAAATGGCTTTGCGTGAAATCCCGGAAATTTCGTCTCCTATGATCCCGACTGCGCCGAAGACCCGGAAAAGCAGATCCGACGGAGCGTCCTCCCGTGGAACAATGGCCGTGGAAAGGTTTGTTCTGATGAATTCAGGACCGTCCCAGCCGAGGCCGGCGAATCAGCACCTGCGCCGGAACCCGCCCATCGCGGGTGAACAGGAAGCCATTGAACGGGCCCGGAACGGCGACAGCCGCGCCTTTGAGACGCTCTACGCCATGCACAAGCGCCGGGTTTACTCCCTCTGCCTGCGCATGCTCGGCAATGTGGCGGAGGCCGAAGACCTCACCCAGGAAGCCTTCCTGCAGCTCTACCGCAAGATCGGGACTTTCCGAGGCGATTCCGCCTTTTCCACCTGGCTGCACCGGCTCGCGGTGAACGTGGTGCTGATGCACCTCCGCCGCAAAGGCCTTCCCCAGGTCTCGCTGGAAGAGACGCTGGAGCCGGCGCAGGACGACGGCCCGCGCAAGGATATCGGGGCGCGGGACCTGACTCTCTCGGGCTCCATCGACCGCGTCACGCTGGAGCGGGCTATCGAGAACCTGCCCCCGGGCTACCGCCTGGTTTTTGTGCTGCACGATGTTGAGGGATACGAGCATAATGAGATAGCGGAGATGCTCGACTGCTCCATCGGCAACAGCAAATCACAACTGCATAAGGCGCGCATGAAGCTGCGCGATCTGCTGCGCACCGGGCAGCGGAAGGAGCAGATCGCGTGACCGTGCTGCACGCTATGGACAAGATCATGACCTGTGCCGAGTTTCAGGACAAGCTGCCGGACCTGTTCGAGTCGCACGCCGATCTGGGAGCACAGGACCATCTGAAGTCCTGCGATAACTGCGCCTCCCTGGTGCGCGATCTGGAGTACATCGCCGCGCAGGCCCGCCTGCTGCTGCCCATCCACGATCCCAGCCCCGCCGTGTGGGAGCATATCCAGAAGGCCATCCACCACGACGAGCCGGGCGCGAAGCCCGTCTCCCCAGGCAGAAAATAAGGGCCTTCCCGGTCCCTGCGTACATATAATCGTAGAACGCATGAGCGGCCACAGGGCATCGCCGGGAGTCCCTACCGTTTCCAGCATCGTCCTCACCGGGTTCATGGGTGCCGGCAAGACGACGGTGGGCGAGTTGCTGGCTGCGCGCCTCGGCTGGCGATTCGTGGACACGGATCGCGTGGTGGAAGAACGCGCTGGGATGACCGTGGGCGAGATCTTCGAGAGCCGCGGCGAGGCCGCCTTTCGCGAAATGGAAGCCGCGGCGATTCGGGATACCGCTGCCGGCGGCCAACTGGTGCTGGCGCTGGGTGGCGGCGCGCTCGAACGCGCCGAGACGCGCGAATTCGTCGCCGGCCTGTCCCGCTGCCGTGTGATTTTTCTGGACGCGCCGCTGGAGACGCTCCTGGCTCGGTGCGCCGGGCATTCTGGCGGACCGGTCCGCCCCGTGCTGCGGAACCCTCAGGCGCTCGCCGATCGCTGGCAGGCACGGCTGCCCTGGTATCGCCAGGCCCACCTGACCATCCCCACCGCGGAAGGGACGCCGCAGGCGGTGGTGGAATGCATTCTCTCGGCACTGGCTGACCCAACGGACTGCTCTTCCGGACGCTCGGCGATCGATCGTGGGGTGCCGGCGTGAGCAAACCCCTCGGGCCGCGCGGTATGGTCCTGTTCGCCTTTGGCGTCGCGATCGCGCTGTATTTTGCCTGGCTGCTGAACGACGTCCTGGTGGTTATCTACGTCAGCGCGCTCTTCGCCGTCGTCCTCATGCCCCTGGTGCGCGCCGTGATGAAGCTGCACATCGGCCGCTGGCACCCGGGTCGCGGCATGGCCGTCTTCCTGATCCTGGTACTCACGGTCGGCAGCCTCACTGTTTTCTTCGTGTTCGCATTGGCGCCGGCGTTCGCCGATCTGCGGCAGTTCATCAGTCAGTTGCCGCAGCGCGGACCGGAGTTCTTCAGCCGCCTCCACCGCCTGCCCCTCATCCGCGATATCAATCTGGCCTCGCTGCAGGAGAAAGTGGAGAGCATCGCCGGCAATTTCGCCAGCTATGTCCTGAAATTCGCGAGCGACTGGGCTGGCGCGCTCGCGCGGGTCGTCGCCGGCATCGTGCTCACCGTGTACTTCATCCTGGAAGGCGACGTCGCTTACCAGTGGTTCCTTTCGCTGTTCCCGCTGGAGCGGCGCCTCCGCCTGAATCAGACCCTCGAGCGCGCCTCCGTCCGCATGGGGCGCTGGCTGCTCGGCCAGGGCACCCTGATGCTCATCCTTGGCGCGGCCAGCACCATCGTTTTCGTGCTGCTGCGCATCCGCTACGCCTACGCGCTGGGCGTCATCATGGGCCTCTTCAATATCGTGCCCGTGGCCGGCGCCATGGTTTCCGTCACGCTCGTAGTCATCGTCGCCGCGCTCGACTCCTGGGGGCGCGTAGCCGGCGTCCTCATCTTCTATTTCATCTACCTGCAAATCGAGAACACCTGGCTGACCCCGCGCATCATGCGCACCCAGGTCAACCTGGCTGGACTCACCATCCTCATCGCTCTGCTCATCGGCTCGGCGCTGGCTGGCATCATCGGCGCCATGGTCGCGGTGCCCACCGCCGTGCTGATCGCCGTCATTCTCAACGAGTACGCGGTCCACGAGGACGCGATTGTCGAGCCATCCGGCACGGCCGAGATCACCCCTCCGTGAGCGTGCCGCCGATTTCTTCGCTCCCGCTCTTCGCAGTTCATCGCTCCAGCATCCAGCAGGTATCATGATGGTTGGGCTGTCCCTGTTTTTCTCCCCGGACTCCTCGCTCATGGTGTTGCCTTTCATCCATCGCGCCTGCCTTTCAGGAATCGTATGCCTGTGAATCCCGCAGCTTCGGGTCTGGAGCCAGGCGCCGTCCCGCTGGATTCGGCGCCGGCGCCCGTGCGCTGGGACAAGCCTGCGCATCTCCACGCCCCGCGCGCCGGGGTCACGGCGTCCCTGCTGGTGGACTACCGCGAGCTCTTCAAGCTGCGCGTCACCCTGATGGTCACGCTGACGGCGTTTGCGGGCTTCTATCTGGGCTCCATGCGCTCCGGCATCAGCAGCATCCAGCCCGGCCTGCTGGAGACGCTGATCGGCATCGCGGTGGTTTCCGCCGGCTCCTCGGCGCTCAACCAGTGCATCGAGCGCAAACTGGACGCAAAGATGCTGCGCACCGCCGACCGTCCCATGGCCGCGGGCCGCATCAGCCTGGCCCACGGCATCAGCATTGGCCTGCTGGCTATTGTCCTGGGAACGATCTGGCTGACCCGCGAGACCAACGTCGTCACCGGCGGCCTCACGCTGCTCACCGCCTTCCTCTACGTCGGCGTCTACACGCCGCTCAAGCGGGTGACCACGCTGGCCACCTTCATCGGCGCTTTTCCCGGAGCCATGCCGCCGCTGCTGGGCTGGACCGCCGCTCGCGGGGGCATGATCGAGTGGCCCGCGGTGGCGCTCTTTGCGATCCTCTTCGTCTGGCAGTTTCCGCACTTCATGTCCATCGCGTGGCTCTACCGCGACGACTATGCGCGCGCCGGCATCCGCATGCTGCCGGTGGCGCAGCCGGACGGCTGGTCCACCGCGCTCGAGGCCCTCACCTACGCGGTGCTCATGGTACCCGTGAGCCTGGTGCCGTTCTGGCTGCACATGGACGGGAAGCTCTACGCCGCCGTGGCCCTGGCGCTGGGCCTGCTCTATCTCGGCTACACGCTGCGCTTCACGCGCATTGTGCGCGCCCGCAGCAGCGCCGAGTCGCGCATGTTCGCCCGCGATCTGCTGAAGGTGAGCGTGATCTATCTGCCGCTGCTGCTCACCGCTCTCATGCTCAACGCGGTGGGGAAGTGAAGTTGCCATGGCCACGATGACGCAATCCGGAAAGCGCGCACTCGCCAGCGCCGTGGCTCCGGCAGCTCCGATTGAGCTCGCGGGTGTCACGCACAGCTATGGCTCACGCCTGGCGCTGGATCAGCTCAGCTTCCGCGTGCGCGAGGCGGAGATCTTCGGCCTCCTCGGCCCCAACGGCAGCGGCAAGACCACCCTCTTCCGGATTCTCTCCACGCTCATGATCCCCACCGGCGGCGCGGCGCGCATTCAGGGCTTTGACGCGGCGCACGAGCCCAACAGGGTCCGCCAGCAGACCGGCGTTGTCTTCCAGGCCCGCAGCGTCGATATCAAGCTCACCGTCGCCGAGAATCTCAGGCATCAGGGGCATCTCTACGGCCTGCACGGAGCGCACCTCAGGGCGCGCATCGCCGAGGTGCTGCTGCGCGTCGGCCTGATCGACCGCGCCAGCGACAGGGTGGAGACGCTCTCCGGCGGCCAGCAGCGCCGCGTGGAACTGGCCAAAGGGCTCATTCATTCCCCCTCCGTGCTGCTGCTCGACGAGCCTTCGACCGGCCTCGATCCCGGCGCCCGCCGCGACTTATGGCAGTATCTGCGCACCCTCCGCGACCAGGAAGGCGTGACCGTCCTGGTGACGACACACCTGATGGAAGAGGCCGAGCACTGCGACCGCCTGGCCATCCTGAGCGAAGGCAAGCTGATGGCGTTGGGCTCGCCCGCCGAGCTGAAGGCGCAGATCGGCGGCGACATCGTCACCTTCGAGACCCCTGGGCCGGAACAGGCCGCACCACTGGCAGCGGAAATCACCGCCCGGTTTGCCGGGGCGGCAACCGTGCTCGGCAATGCCGTCCGCGTGGAGCGCGAGCGCGGGCACCGCTTCCTCACCGAAGTCGTCGAGGCGTTTCCCGGCCGGGTCGAAAGCGTCTCCGTCGCCAGGCCGAGCCTCGAAGATGTCTTCATCGACCGCACCGGCCACCGCTTCTGGACGGAAGACGGGCAATCCGACGAGTCATCCGGCGGCGAAAAGAAGAAAGGGGGAAGACACTGATGGCGACCGTTGCCGCAACTGCTTCGCGCGCGAAGACCGTCTCCTCGCCCGGCATCTGGACGCCCGCTTACTCGCTGTGGCTGCGCGAAATCGTGCGCTTTTACCGGCAGAAGGCCCGCGTCGTGGGCGTCATCGCCACCCCGCTGCTCTTCTGGATCGTCCTCGGCTCCGGATTTGCCTACAGCTTCCACTCGAGCTCCGGCTCGGGCTCGTATCTGGCGTACTTCTTCCCCGGCTCCGTGGTGATGATCGTGCTGTTCACGGCGATTTTCAGCATGATGTCGCTCATCTCCGACCGCAATGAGGGCTTTCTCCTCTCGGTGCTGGCCGCGCCCGTCAACCGTTCCGCCATTGTGCTGGGCAAGGTGCTGGGGGGAGCCACACTCGCCGCCATTCAGGGCATCATCTTCCTGGTCTTCGCGCCGCTGGTCGGTGACCACCCCGGCGTCGGGGCAATCCTCCTCAGCGTTCTGGCCATCGTGCTCATCAGCTTTGAGCTGACAGCGCTCGGCTTCGCCATTGCCTGGCCCATGGATTCGCCGCAGGCCTTCCACGCCATCGTGAATCTGCTGCTGCTGCCGCTGTGGATGCTCTCCGGCGCGCTCTTTCCGGCGGATCGCGCCTCCGGCTGGCTGGCCTGGCTGATGCGCCTCAACCCGCTCAGCTACGGCGTGGACGCGCTGCGCAACGCGCTCTTCCCGGCCGAACACACGCTCTTCCCGCTGGACGTGAATCTGGCCATCACCGCGGCGTTCTGCGTGCTGGTTTTTGCCACTTCGTGGGCCATCGTCAACCGCCGCACCCACAAGCCGGCGGCGTAAGGGCAGAGAACAGGGAACCATGACCACAGCGACCAGTCCGCAGCGATCGATTTCGGTTCCGGTGGCGGCCATCATCGGCATCAGTGCCGTTGCCACGCTCTTTCTCTTCTGGCTCATCTATGTCCATCCCGCCGCCGATCAGCGGGATCTGCACTACACTTTCCTCCCCAATCTCAACGCGCTGCTGAACGGGCTCGCGGCCGTGGCGCTCGTGTTCGGCTACTACTTTGTCAGGACGCACCGTATCGCCGCCCACCGCAAAGCCATGTTCACGGCGTTTGCTTTCAGCTCGTTGTTCCTGCTCAGCTACGTCGCGAACCATGCGCTGCACGGCGACACGCTCTACCCCGTGCACGACCGCGCTTACTACGACGCGTATCTGCCTATCCTCATCAGCCACATCGCGCTGGCTACGCTGGGCCTCCCGGTGGTGCTCATCACGTTTTATCTCTCGCTCTCGGGCCGCATCCGCATGCACCGCAAAGTGGCGCGGTTCACCTTTCCGCTGTGGCTCTATGTATCCGTCACCGGCGTGGTGGTGCGCGTTATGCTGGTGGCGGCGTTTCGGTAGGCAGGGCGCGGATTATAGAATGGCAAAATTCTCCACAGCCGGTGCGGTGATGGAACGGAGCCCAGCGACCCAGACAGGCGATGACGGAACGCGCGCGCTGCTGCGCGCCGGCGTCGGCATCCTCGTGGCCGGCGTCCTCGCCGCCATCCTGGCGCTGACGGTCTTCGGCCCCATCGGCATTCACGGCCCGCACAACAACGGCGGATGGCTCTCCCTGCTGGTGGCCATGATGTGCCTGCCTTTCGGGCTGATGCTCTTTGTCCTGGGCTTCGCCAAGTGGCTGCGCAACCGGCGCCTGCGCCCTCAGCCGCCAAATTCCTGAAGGCGGGCGGCAAGGCGGGCGGCATCCCCGCCGTTCATCGGCCTTCAACCTTCGCCCCGCCTTACTTTGCTATTCTGAGTTCGCTATGTCCTCGAAAAAAGAGCTTCTCAGCACTCCCATCCGCCACATCGACATCAAGCAGCACAATGTGGTGGCGCTGGTCGACGCCATGCAGTCCATGGCCTACAGTTCCCGTGACCTCGCCCGGGCGGCTTCCATCTACGAGCGCATGCTGCGCGACCTGGACTGCGGCATCATCCTCTGCCTGGCCGGCTCGCTGATTTCCGCAGGCCTCCGGCAGATTTTCGTCGATATGGTCCGCAACAACATGGTGGACGCCATCGTTTCCACCGGCGCCAACATCGTCGATCAGGATTTCTTTGAAGCCCTCGGCTTCAAACACTACATCGCCGACGACCTCTTCAAGTCCGGAACCCAGGACGGCGTGCTGCGCGAGCTGATGATCGACCGCATCTACGACACCCTCATCGACGAGGAAGAACTCCGCTACTGCGACGAGACCACCGAGAAAGTCGCCGACTCGCTGGCCCCGCGCCCTTACAGCTCGCGCGAGTTCATCCGCGCCATGGGCGCCTGGCTGGAACAGAATGGCAAGACGCCGGGAAAGGGTGGCGTCGATTCCATCGTCCTCTCCGCGTACCAGAAGGACGTACCCATCTTCTGTCCGGCCTTCAGCGACTGCTCGGCTGGCTTCGGCCTGGTCGCCCACCAGCACAAGCGCCAGGACAAGCCGAAGGTTTCCATCGACTCCGCGAAGGACTTCTACGAGCTCACGCAGTTGAAGATCGCCAACCCGACCACCGGCCTGCTGATGATCGGCGGCGGCGTGCCCAAGAATTTCGCGCAGGATATCGTCGTTGCGGCGGACATCCTCGGCAACGAAGCCCCCATGCACAAGTACGCCATCCAGATCACGGTGGCCGACGTGCGCGACGGCGCGCTTTCCTCCAGCACGCTGAAGGAAGCCAGTTCCTGGGGCAAGGTGGACACCACTTTCGAGCAGATGGTCTACAGCGAAGCCACGCTGGCGCTGCCCCTCATCGCCGGCTACGCCTGGCACAAGCAGGCCCACGCCACCCGCAAAGGCCGCCGCTGGAGCCGCATCCTTGAGCCGGTGACCGCCTGAGCTGTTGCAGGGAAAGTGCCCGCCGGCGCATTTTTCTGTCAGTTGGCCTTTTCCTTCCCCTATACTTGCCCAGAATCGCCGTGTTCGATAATTGGATGTGGGGCAAACGCTCCCCCGGCATGGAGCTGTGAGCGGATACTCTCAGACGCGGATCGCGACGTGGGCATTCACGGTCGCCCTGGCTCTGTCGTTTGCTGGCGTAGTTGTGCTCGCTCGCTACGGCAGTTCTCCCGTCGACAGTCGGCCCTGGCTGTTCTGGTTTGCTGCGTTCTGGACCTTCGCCCAGATGCTGCTCATTGTCGTGGGCCTGTCCACGTTCCGCCATGCACTGCGGCAGGGACAGGCAGAGCGTCAGCTGCAGCGCGTGGCGCGCCTGCACCGCAGCATCCTCGATTCCGCCGGGCCGGTGATGATCGCCTGCGATCTTGCCGGACACATCAGCCTCTTCAACCCCGCCGCCGAGCGCATGCTCGGCTACCGCGCCTCTGAAGTCCTGGGCAAGCTGACTGCCGGCGACCTCTACCCGGAAGGGGAAATGGCCCGGGTCGGCGAGCAGCTGGCCACTTCCATGGCCGACGCTCGAACCCAGCCCGCCGTTCCCTGGAACACCGCTGAGCCGCTGCTGCCCTACATCCGTTACGTGGCCAGCTTCCCCGCCAGCCGCGTGCGCGGCTTTGAGATGCGCTACCGCCGCCGCGACGGCAGCACCTTCCCCGCCATGCTCTATCTTTCCGCCGTGCGCTCCTCGGCAGGCAGCATTGAGGGCCTTGTCTCCGTCGCGGTCGACATCAGCGCCACCCGTCGCGCCGAGCACGCCCTGCGGGAAAGCGAAGAACGCTACCGTGACCTCTTCGAAAACTCGGCGGAAATGATCGCGACCCTCAGTCCGCGCGGCCGCTATCTCTACGTCAATCCTGCCTGGCAGGTGCTCTTCGGCATGGACTCCGCGCAGTTTGAGTCCCTCATCGGCTTCGAGTCCGCTTTCCCCCCGGAAGTGCAGGCGGAGGCCGCGGCGCTGTTCCACAAGGCGCTACACGGCGTCCGCGTTGATCGCCATCCCCTGCGCCTGCAGAACTCCGCCGGCGAGACCGTCGAGGTCGAGGCCAGTCTGAGCTGCCGCCGCGAGGAATCCGGCCCCGTCTCCGTGCGCTGCACCTTCCGCGAAGTCACCCAGCAGAACCGCCGCGAGCGCCGCCTGCGCATCCAGCTCGTCATCAGCCAGATCATCGCCGAAGCTACCTCGATGGACGAGGGCCTGACCCGCGCCCTCGAAGCCCTGTGCGGGACCTTCGGCTGCGACGTTGCCGTGCTGTGGAGGGTCGACGAGGCCCAGCACGTGGTCCGCCCGCGCCTTTCGTGGCACGCGCGCGGTCGCTCCAGCGAGGATTTCCTCCGCGAAACCCGCGCTCAGGTCTTCACCCGCGGGGAAGAGCTCCCAGGCATGGTCTGGTCGCTCGGCAAGCCCTGCTGGATCGCCGATGTACGTCAGGATCCCGCCTTCATCCGCCGCACCTCCGCCCGCCTGAACGGTTTCATCTCCGGGTGGGCCGTCCCCGTGCGGGTTGGCAATCAGGTCATCGCTGTCGTCGAATGTTTTCTGCGGCAGCCGGCGCGCGAGGACCCGGAACTGCTCGCAACCGTGGAAACCGTTTGTGGCTCGCTCGGCCAGTTCATGGCCCGTGCCGGCCAGGAAGCCCGCGTCCGCGAACTCGACCGCCAGAAGGCCATCATCCTGAACTCCGTAGCCGACGGAATCATCGGAGTCGATTCCGCCGGCCACATCGACTTTGTCAATTCCGCCGCCGCGCGCATGATCGAGCGCCCGGAGTCGGAGCTGATCGGCCACAGCGTTCATGAGATGCTGCATCCCGCCATTTTCGGCCACCACTGCGATCTCGCCTGCCCAACGCGCCAGGCCATCGAAATCGGAGAGAGCACGGCCGGCCAGGACGTTTATTACCAGGGCAACGGCAGGAGCTTTCCGGTCGAGTTCTCTCTGATGCCCATGATTGAGGACAGCGCGCCGGTAGGCAGCGTCCTCAGCTTCCGCGACATCAGCCAGCGCTATGCCCTGGACCACATGAAGGACGAATTTATCTCCACGGTGAGCCATGAGCTGCGCACTCCCCTCACCTCCATCCGCGGCGCGCTGGGGCTGCTCTCCTCCGGGTTGCTGGGCACGGTCAACGAAAAGGCATCGAACCTGCTGCGCATCGCCCTGGCCAACTCTGAGCGCCTCGTCCGCCTCATCAACGACATTCTCGATCTGGAGCGGATGCAGTCCGGCCGCGCTCCCCTCGCCTTTCGCCGCATCGCGCTCGATGACGTAGCGCGCCAGGCCATCGAAACCATGCAGCCCGTGGCCGACTCCGGGAATATTCATCTTGTCTCCGACTTCGCGCCGGTCTCGATCGAGGCCGACGCCGACCGGCTGCTGCAGGTCATGACCAACCTGCTCAGCAACGCCATCAAATTTTCGCCCCCGCACTCCATGGTCCGTATGACCATCGCCTCAGCCAGTGGCGGAGCACTTCTGAGCGTCTTCGACCAGGGCCGGGGCATCCCCTCGGATAAGCTGGAAAGCATCTTCGACCGCTTCCAGCAAGTGGATGCTTCCGATTCCCGTCAGAAGGGCGGCACCGGTTTGGGCCTGGCCATCTGCCGCAGCATCGTTCAGCAGCATGGCGGGCGCATTTGGGCCGAACAGAACGGCAGCCGCGGCTCCATTTTCCGGCTCCTGCTGCCGGAGCGCGCTTCCATTTCCGCCGCCGGCGCCGAGGAGGCGATGGCCGGTCGTTCATAATGAACTGACTGGAGAGGATTCGTGCCGCACCGCGTTCTCATCATCGACGACGAGGAAGACATCCGTGAGGTGGCAGCGCTCAGCCTGGAGACCGTCGCTGGCTGGGAGGTTCTGCTGGCCAACTCCGGAGCCGCCGGCATCGCCAAAGCCAACGAGCAATTGCCTGACGCCATCCTGCTCGACGTGATGATGCCCGGGATGGATGGGCCCACGACCTTCCAGGAGCTGCGCGCCCATCCGAAAACCGCCCGCATTCCCGTGATTCTCCTCACCGCCAAGGTTCAGGCTGCCGATCAGAAACGCTTCTCCGACCTGGGCGTTTCCGCCGTCATGTTCAAACCCTTCGACCCGCTCACGCTCGCCCGGGACATCGCCCGCGTTCTGGGCTGGAAAGACAAATGAGCGATCCCTCCGGCGTGATTGCCGCCCGCCTCGCCGAGCTGTGGCGGCAGACCCTGCCCATCACGCTGGAGCGCGTGGCGGCTCTGCAAGCCGCCTGCGAAGCGCTCGGCCGCAATCCCGCCGATCCCCGGGCCCGCAGCGCCGGCCGCGAGGCCGCTCACAAGCTTTCGGGAAGCCTGGGCATCTTTGGTCTGCCGCGCGGCACCGAACTGGCGGCAAAACTCGAGGAAATCCTCAAATCGACGGACCCCCTGAGTCGGCAGGCAACGATGGCCATGGGAGGCCTCATCGAGGACCTTGAGGCGGTGATCGCATCGAAGCAGATGTGAAGCGCGGGCGCTCCGCAGGCAGTACCAGTTTCCGCAAACGCCTGTTTCCCATGCATCACCGCGCTGCTATATGATCGCCCCGCTTGAACAAACTCGTTCCGGAACGGAGTCCTGCTGGAGTGCGTCCAAAATACCTGCTCTTTGTGCTGTCGCTCGCCTTCTTTGCCTGTTCCGCAAATTGCCAGGAGACCTCGAGTCATCCCGTCCACGACTTCTTTTTCTTTAACAGCCCCGGCGACTACAACCGCAACGTTTTTTACAGAAACAAGCTGGAGTTCTCCCTCGAGTCGGCGTGGGAGCCGATCAATATCCCTTTCGTGTATAACTTCGCTACGGGCAGCACGTATACCACCTGGCCGCTCCATTACACCCTGGAACCCAACATTGCTTCCGTCCGCTGGACCATCGATAACATCGGCTGGCCCGGCATTCTGCGCGGCAGCACCGACTACACCTTCAGCGGGACCTATGTGGACATCCCTCGCGGTCCCGAGACGCGCTATTTTGCCTTTCTCTTCGGAATACGCCGTAACTTTATTCGCCCCAACTGGAGAATGGTTCCTTACTTCGATGCTCACGGAGGGGTGGGCAATATCAACGCCAAGGGTCCGGACGGAGTGCTGTATGCGCAGGGTCAGGATCTGACCTTCACCTTGATGAATGGCGGCGGGATACGCTATGACTTCAACCCCCGCTTCAGTGTCGAAGCCGGCGCCAGTTACCAGCACATCTCCAACTTCTACCTGTCACAGCCCAAATATTACGATTACGGCATCAACGTCTGGGGCCCCACGGTGGGGCTCAACATCCGCATCGGCAAAGCCAGGCCCGTGGTGCAGTAGAGCGAAAGGCTTACGCAAAGACCAGGCACTGTGGCTTCGACTGCGGGAAGGTCTTTCCCGATTCGGCCAGCCGGCCGGTCTGCTCATTCCGTGCAAAAACGGCGATCGTATCAGACTCCTCATTGGCGACGAGCAGCCATTTCTCCGTCGGGTCCAGCGCCAGATGCCGCGGGATCTTTCCCCCACAGGAACTCCGCGCCAGCATCGTCAGCTCCCCGTCTTTCCGACCCACCGCGAAGCTCACCAGGCAGTTGTAATCGCGGTTGGCCGCGTACGCGAAATCCCCTGCGTGATCCAGCACGATGTCGCAGCCGCGCGTCGGCCCGTGGTAATCCGCCGGAATCAGGCTGATGCTCTGCACCTGGCGAAACGTTCCGTGCCGCGCATCCCAGTCCAGCACGTCCACTGTCGAGGCCATTTCGCAGACGCAGTAGGCGATGCGGCGGTTGGGATGAAAGCGCAGCGCTCGCGGGCCGGACCCCGGCGCCGCATTCCACTTTGCCGGATTGCCAGGCGTCAGCTTCGCCGACGCGGGATCCAGATGGTAGATGTGAATGCAGTCCAGCCCCAGATCGTTCACCAGCAGATACCGATTGTCCGGGGAGACCGTCACCCGGTGCGCGTGCGGCGTTTCCTGCCGCTGCGGGTTCGGCCCATGTCCGTGGTACTGGAAGTGAGAAACGGCGTCGCTGATCTGCCCGTTCGGGCTGAGATAGAACGAGCTCGCGCTGCCGCCGTTGTAGTTGGCGCAGAAGGCGCATTGGCCCGTGTGATCTACGGTCACGTTGCACGTTCCCGCCCCCAGCGCGGACACCTGATTGATCGGCATCAGCTTTGCGGAGGCCACATCGACCCCGAAGGCGCTCACCGCACCGCTCTTCTGTGCCTCGAAATCCGAAAGTTCATTGGCGGCATACAGATACTTCGCGCCCGGAGCCAGCGCCAGAAACGTCGGGTTGTCGCTCTCCGTCGCCAGCCCCGCCAGGCGCAGCTCTCCGTTCTGCGGATCCCAGTGCCACGCGTAGATCCCCTTGCTCGTGCCCGTCACGGTCTGGGTTCCCACCAGCAACAGCCGCCGCTTCGCTTCCCGGCCCTGCTGCGACCACCACTCCTGAGCCGCTGCCGGAGCCACCGCCGCGCCGCGCAGGAATTCCCGCCGATCCATTTCCATCATCGCTGGTTCCTCAACCTTCTTCCTGAGACAGTCGCCTCTCCTGACAGGTTATCTGTTTTCCGCGGCGGTCGATAACTACCGCGCCAACAAGGCCAGTGGATCGCCGTCTGCGGATCGAATCCCGGCATATCACAATGGATTCAGTCCGCGCTCCAAAAACTTCATTTGGCTTCGCCACCGGTTTCCTCCGTTGTCTCCATGTCCGCGCAGTAACGGCCGGAATCGGATAACTGTGTCCAGTTCGCCCATTAACCGATGCGTGGTGTGATCAGCGCTCGACGCTGCTTCCTCCCAGGAACATCGACTCCACCTGCGCCCAGGTATCCACTCGCGGATACCCGCTCACGCCGATATTGTGCGGCGCGGTGAACAGGATGCCCTGGCCCGCAAACATCGGGAAATGCCGCGGCTGGTCATCGATCAGGTAGTCCGCATGCAGGATGCTCTTGTTTCCGCAGAACACAATATGCCGCGCGTCGAGAAAAGGGAAGTGACGGCGCAGCCAGCGGTACTTCGGCCCGAACGAGTTGGGAAACTCCATCGCCGACGTGGCAATGTAGATCTCGTACCGCTCGGCCAGCGCACGCAGCACCCGCTGGCTGTCCGTGATCACGGGCAGGTCCTCGAAGAAGTCCTCCGATCGCAGATAGCCTTCCAGTCGCTCATGCCGGTCGATGGCAACGATGTCCCGCAGCCACTTGCCTTCCAGATCGGCTTTGGTGATGGCCTCGCCGTGGTCGCGGTTATAGCGGGCAATATGCTCGGCCAGCGTATCGGCCAGCACCTCGTCCATGTCTACCGCAATGCGCTTCATAAGCAGAAAGCAGTGATCAGAAAGGCAGCTTTGCAGGGAATCTTTACCACCTGGCTTTTACTGATCACTGATCTCCGGTCACTTCTCACTGATTCACTCCACGCCGGCTTCCAGCGGGTTTTTCCCGCGCTTCGGCTTTTCGGGCCCGGGCTGGGGCTGTGGTTCCAGCGCCGGGTTGTAATACAGCAGCCGCCCGCACGACTCACACGTGAGGATCTCGCCTTCGCGGATCTGGTTCCACATCTGCGGCCGCAGGAACATATTGCAGCCCAGGCACTGCTGCCCCTGCGCGCCGGCCACGCCGGTGCCGCGGGACGAGGAGGAAATGCGGTCGTAAGTACGCAGCAGCTCCTCCGGAACCGCCGCGCGCTCCTCACCCCGCCGCCGCGTCAGCGCGTCCAGTCGCTTCTGCTGCTCGGCGCTCGCCGCCCGCGCGTCTTCCTTCTCGATCTCGACAGCGCGCGTGCTGTCGGAGAGCGCAGCCTGGGCCGCTTTGTGTTCCTGAGCCAGCCGCTCGCTGCGCTCCATGCTTTCCAGCTCGCGGTCTTCGACCCTGCGAATCTCTTCCTCGGCGAAACCGATCTCGTGCTGCAGCGCACGGAACTGCTCGTTGGTCTTGACGCTCGAGGTCTGGTCGCGGAATTTCGCGATCTTCTGCTGCTGGTCTTTCAGGTCGCTTTCGAGGTGCCGCCGGAGCGCTTCCTCGTCCTTCAGCGCTTTCGCTGTCCGGTCCAGCGCGGCTTTTTCCTTTGCCAGCCGCGACTCCAGCGCAGCCAGGCGCCGGGGCAGCTCGGCAATCTCCCCGCGCAGCTTCACGGTTTCCTGATCGATGGTTTGCAGGCGGGTCAGCGCCTCGAGTTCAGCACGCATGGCCGGAACCTGCAGGATACCACCCGGACTCCGCGCCTGGCGCGGCTGGTGGCGTCCGCCGCACCTGCCCTCAGCTTCGGAAAGGCGACGGACCGATCAGTTCCATGCCGTAGTGCCGCCACACCGCCGAATCCTGTATGTGCGGATCGTGCACCTCGCGGAAGAACATCTCCATCTCGCCCGCCGGCGAAAAGGCAATCAGGAGGCGGCTCGGCGTGGCCGCGACCGCGGAAACGGCAGGCGGCACCCCCCGCGGCCCCAGTACCGACTCGCCCGGGCTGAGCCGCACCCGCTGCTCGCCCACCTGGAAGGCCACTTCGCCCTCCATCAGGTAAAACCACTCCTCCTGGTGCGGATGCAGGTGCAGCGGCGGCCCGCCATCGAGCAGGTGGGTGTGCTCGATGATGAACAGCCGCCCATCGGTATCGGCCGTGCCCACCCTGAACGCCAGATGGTTGAAACCCATCGTGCGACCCTGGCCGTAGCGGTCCTTCCCGGCGCCTACCACATGCACGGCGGGTGGCACGACCGCCGTTTGCGCGCTGGGGTTGTTCGCAAACAGCTCACACAACCCGGCGGACACCACGGCGGCCTCGCGCAGAAAAGTGCGTCGTTCCGTGGAATCTCCTTTGCGGGAAGGGGCACCGGAATAGCCTTCCGCAGGTTGGTTTGGCGAGAGAGTGGTCGACCCGGCCAACCGAAGGCAATTATTCCTGCATCCCGCAACCTCGCGATATCCTCAAATCTCCATCCCCATGTCTCCGGACTCCGACGCCAATTGGAAGCCGAAACATAATCCCTGGGCCGTCGCGCTCACGGTTACGCTGGCAACCTTCATGGAGGTCCTCGACACCTCCATCGCCAACGTGGCTCTGCCGCATATTGCCGGCGGCCTCGGCGCGTCGGCGGATGAAGCCACCTGGGTGCTTACGTCCTACCTGGTTTCAAATGCGGTTATCCTGCCTGCCAGCGCGTATCTCGTATCCTTCCTTGGCCGCAAGCGCTTCTACATGATCTGCGTCGCGCTCTTTGGCCTCAGTTCCATGCTCTGTGGACTGGCGCCCTCCCTGCCGCTGCTCATCTTCTTCCGCGTCCTCCAGGGCGCGGGCGGCGGCGGCCTCCAGCCCAGCGAGCAGGCCATCCTTGTCGACACCTTCCCCCCGCGCAGGCGCGGCCAGGCCTTCGCAGTCTACGGCATGGCCGTCGTCCTCGCTCCCGTCATCGGCCCTACGCTCGGCGGATGGATCACCGACAACTTCACCTGGCGCTGGATTTTCTTCATCAATGTCCCCATCGCCATCCTCTCGCTCGTCCTCACCTCCCGCATCGTCGAGGACCCGCCGCACATCCACCGCGAAGTCGCCGCCCAGCGCAAGCGCGGCCTGAATCTCGACTACACAGGTTTCGGCCTGCTGGCCATCGCCTTCGGCTCGCTGCAGTTCGTCCTCGACAAAGGCCAGGAGAAGGACTGGTTCGGCTCGCATCTCATCACTACGTTCTTCTTCCTCTGTGCCGGCGGCCTCATCGCGCTGGTCTTCTGGGAAATCGCGCAGATCCGCCGCGGCCATCGGCCCATCCTCGACCTCACCATGTTTCGCAACCGCAATTTCGCGGTTTCGTTCCTGCTCATGTTCGTCCTCGGCTTCGCCCTGTTCGGCACCACGGTGCTTCTTCCCCTCTTTGTGCAGGAGATGATGGGCTATACCGCCGAGCAGGCCGGCCTCGTCATCTCCCCGGGCGGCCTCGCCGTCATGGCCTTCATGCCGCTGGTCGGCTTCCTCGTCAGCCGCGTGGACGCCCGCTGGCTGATTGCCATCGGCCTCACCACGCTTTCGGCCGCGCTCTTTACCATGCACAGCATCGATACCCAGGCCAGCTACGCCTACATCGCGTGGATGCGGATTTTCCAGGCGTCCGGTCTGGCCTTCCTCTTCGTCCCTATCAACACCGTCTCCTACACCGGCGTCCCCCGTGAGAAGAACAACGACGTCTCCGGCCTGATGAACCTCGCGCGCAACATCGGCGGCAGCAGCGGCACTTCGTTCTTCGTCACGCTGCTGGCGCGCCGCAGCCAGGAGCACCAGGACCGCCTTGCCATGGACCTCAACGCCGCCAGCTCCCTGCTCCACCAGCGCATCCAGGGCATGGCCGGATACTTCCAGCACGCCGGCGGCCTCACTGCCTCGGCCCCGCAGGCCCGCGCCCTCGCCCGCGGCATGATCTACCAGCAGCTCGTCCAGCAAAGCAGCCAGCTGGCCTACCTCGACGTCATCGCCGTCCTGGCGTTCGTAGCGCTCCTCATGGTCCCGCTTGTCTTTCTCCTCAGGAAGAACACCGGCGCCGTCGTTTCCGCGCACTGACCCCATGGCCGGCTCCGCCCCTCATCCCGGACGCTATCCGGAACTTCGCCCTTCGCCCGCTGCCCTCCCCGGGCTGACAAACACAGCGGGGTGTGTTGACATCCGAGCCCCTTTGAGGGTCCCATGCCGTAAAATTCTCTTTTATGTGCGGCCTGGCCTTCCCCAGGATCGTCCGGGGTCCCCAACCCGCTTGCGCGTTGGGGTGGTTTGCCGTGCATCCTGCAATGGAGCCTGCTTTGGAGCGCAAGATATTCATCCACCCTCGCCCGTATTCCCGTTTTCTCGCCCTCACCGCAGCTGCCCTCTGTGCTCTGCCTCTGCTGGCTCAGCCTAAGCATCCCTGGACAGTTCCCGAGATCTGGGGAACGCCCGGCAGCCCGACCGGCGATCCGCCCCGGGGCATGGTCTGGTCGCCCGACGGCAAGCATGTCACCTGGATCGGCGATCACGGCAATCTGATGGAGATTGAGCCGCCAGGCGTGAAGCCGGAGATCCTGCTCCCCGCCGCCAAAATCGCCAGCCTGCTCAGCGCTCCCATCCCTGAGCGCGCGCGCGATCATCGCGCCCGCTATGGCGAGCCCGACTACATCTGGTCCCCGGACTCCCGCCACATCCTCTTCGACACCAACGGCGAGCTCTGGCTCTTCGATCTGAGTAACGGTACCGGCGTCCAGATCGGCAATACCGGCATGGCCTCGGGTGACAATCCCAAGTTCTCTCCCAGCGGCCAATACGTTTCCTACCTTCGCGACCATAACCTCTACGTGCTTCCCGCGGATGGCTCGCGTCCCGCGACGGCTCTGACGAATTCGCACGATCCCAACGTGCTCGACGGCGAAGTGGACTGGGTCTACCTGGAAGAGCTGGACGCGCGCAGCAACTATTTCTGGTCGCCCGACTCGAAGCAGATCGCCTTTCTGCAGATGAACGAGACGCAGGTGCCCCAGTATCCTCTCGTGGACTGGATCCCAGTTCATGCCGCTGTCCACGAACAGCGATATCCGCAGCCTGGCGATCCCAATCCCGCCGTGCGCGTTGGCGTCGTGTCCGCCGGCGGCGGTTCCACACGCTGGCTGCGCGTGCCGCTCCAGGAGGGCGACGACTACATCCCCCGCTTCGGCTGGGTCAATTCCCGCGTCGTCTGGGTGGAAACCCTCTCCCGCAGCCAGCAGCACCTCGATCTCTGGTTCGCCGACTCCCGTACCGGCCAGATCGCCCTCGCCCTCGCCCAGACCGAGCCGAAATACTTCGACACGACCTATGACGTCCGATTCGTCGGCGGTAACCAGTTCCTCATCCTCAGTTGGCGCGACGGCCACACCCACATCTATCGCTATACGTTCAACGGCGCCAACCCGCTCGCCGCGTCGGCGGAGCTCGCCGATCAGCTGGAGAGCGGTGACTACGAGGTTTCCTCCATCGCCGGCGTCGATCCCGACACCCAGACTGTCTGGTATCTCTCCAATCAGGACCATCCGCGCCAGCAGCAGATCTGGGCCGTCGGGCTCGACAGCAGCAATCGCCACCAAATCTCCCAGATTCCCGGCGTGCATCGTCCCGACTTCGCGCCCCAGGGCGGCTATTTCGTCGATACGTATTCCTCGATGACGGCTCCGCCCACGGTCGCCGAGTGTGACGGTGCCGGCGACTGCACGCCTTTCTGGAATTCGACGCCGCTGCGCGGGCATAAGCTCATCGCGCCCGTCCTGCTCACGCTCACTGCCGCCGACCGCCTCACCACCCTGTACGGAACCCTCCTGCTGCCTCCCGACAAAACTGACCCGCGCAGCGTGCCGCTCATCGTCAATCCCTACGGCGGTCCTGACGTCGGCGAAGCGCGCGATGCCTGGGGCGGCAAGATGTTCTTCTTCGACCAGCTCCTCGCCCAGCATGGCTTCGCCGTCCTGCACGTGGACAACCGCGGTATGGGTGGCCGTGGCCGCGCCTTCGAGCAGGTCTGCTGGCACAACTTCGGCCCGCCCCAGTTCGCCGATCAGATGGCCGCCATCGACCAGGTCCTCCGCCGCTATCCCCAGCTCGATCCGCACCGCCTCGGCTGGTGGGGCTGGAGCTGGGGCGGCAGTTTCACCCTTTTCGCGCTCTCCCACAGCGACAGCTTTCTCGCCGGCGTCTCCGTCGCTCCCGTCACCGACTGGCGCGACTACGACTCGATCTATACCGAGCGCTACATGGGCCTGCCTTCCGAAGACGCGGACAATTACACCGCCGACTCCGATGTGACCAGTGCCGCGCACCTCCACGGCCACATCCTCATCATGCACGGCACCGGCGACGACAACGTCCACATCGAGAACACCATCCAGTACATTCAGCAGCTCATCGACGCGCGCATCCCCTACGACCTGAATCTCTTCCCGCGCAAGACCCACTCCATCGCCGGGCCCGATGACCGCACAGTCCTCTTCGAGCAGATCGTCGACCAATTCGAGCGGTACCTGATGAACCCTCCGCCCGAAGACCATCCGGAGCGGGCGGAACGAGACCGCCGCCGCTGACGTTATGCCGCATCCTGCCGAGCGCCCTGACTCTGCTTCACTCGTCCGCGCCCGCACTATCCTCGGCGACTTCGAGCTGACCATCCTCTCCGACGGCTGGTATCTGCTCGACGGCGGCGCCATGTTCGGCGTCGTTCCCAGGCCGCTGTGGGAAAAGCGCGCTCCCGCCGACGAACAGAACCGCATTCTTCTCGGCCTGAACACCGTCGTCGTCCGCACCGACCAGCACACCGTCGCCATCGAAACCGGCATCGGCAATAAGCTCAGCCCCAGACTCCGCGAAATCTACGCCTCCCAGGAACAGCTCCCGCGCGCCTTCGCCACCGCCCAGATCCGCCCCGAAGAGGTGGACATTGTCATCAACTCCCATCTCCACTTCGACCATTGCGGCTGGAACACGACGAAGACTCCCGACGGCCGCATGATTCCAACCTTTCCCAACGCCCGCTACTTCGCGCATCGCGGCGAAGTCGAGCACGGCCGTCTCCAGCTCGAGCGCGACGCCATCAGCTACATCGGCGACAACTACGATCCCCTCGTCGCCAGCGGCCAGATGACCCTGCTCGACACGCGTCCCGGCGAAACCCAGGAGATCGTTCCCGGCGTCTCTGTCGAGTGTTTCCCCGGCCACACCGCGCAACTGCTCGCCATCCATCTCGATTCGGCCGGCAGGCGCGCCACCTACGTCTCCGACCTCATCCCTACCAGCGCGCACCTCGACATCACCTGGGTGATGGGCTACGACCTCGACCCCATTACCTGCATCGCCCAGCGCAAACGCTTCTACGCGCGCGCCATCCCCGAGCAATGGATGGTCCTCTTCACCCACGACCACCACACGCCCTTCGGGCACATTGTTCTGAATGAAAAAGGGAAGCCGGAGATGCGGAGGAATCCCAAAACCGAATCTCCCGGGTCTTAACATCGCAAGCCAGATGGACTGTCATCCTCAGCGAAGCAGGCCGCGCTTGGCGCGGCTTTCGGAGTCGAAGGACTTGCGGTTGAACTCCTTAATTCCCGCAACGAACTGAGGGCCCACACCCCTCTTACTCCACTTCCACCTCAATCCTCTTCGCGTCCCGATCCAGTTCCACAATCCTGAAGTTCCTCACCTGACCCACCCGCACCGGCTCCGGCTTCGCCGCACCTGCTCCCGCGCCGCCTTTCCACTTTGCCTGCAGCAGGGAAGTCAGCGCCGACAAATCCGCTCCGCCCGCACTTGTCGTCTCGGCGCCCGCGCCTTCCTTCAAGCGGCAGGCCACGCGGATCCCTTCGCCCAGCTCCACCGTTGCCGACCGCGCCCCCACTTCAATCACGCGCCCGGACACCGCATCGCCCACGTTGTGCTCAGCCACATATTCGTTCAGGCTCGTCGGCACCAGTTGCTTCATGCTCAGCTTGGCCTGCCGTTTCTCCGCGTCGATGGCCAGCACCTGCGCGCGCACCACCTGCCCCACGCGCAGCGCGTCCTGTGGATGCGCCAGCCGCCGCTCCCCCGTGATCTCGCTGATGTGCACCAGGCCCTCCACGCCCTCGGCCATCTTCACAAACGCGCCAAACTTTTCCAGCCTGGTCACCGGACCTTCGACCGCCGATCCCGGCGGAAACTTCTTCGCCGCATCCGCCCACGGATCGCCCAGCGCCTGCTTCAGCCCCAGCGCCATGCGCCGCTCCGGCTGGTTCACGCTCAGGATCACCGCATCCACCGTGTCGCCCTGCTTCAGAATGTCGCTGGGCCGCCGCACCTTCTTCACCCACGACATCTCCGACACGTGGATCATGCCCTCGATCCCCGGCTCCAGCTCCACAAACGCGCCGAAATCCGTCAGCCGCGTCACTGTGCCGGTCACGCGCGCGCCCGTCTTGTACTTTTTCGCCGACGTTTCCCAGGGTTGCGGCTGCAGCTGCTTCAGCCCCAGCGAAATCCTTCGATTCTCGCGGTCGATCTTCAGCACCTTCGCCTCAATCGCCTGCCCGACGCTGAGCGCTTCTTCCGGACTCGCCACCCGGCTCCAGGAAATATCGCTCACGTGCAGCAGCCCGTCGATCCCGCCCAGGTCCACAAACGCTCCAAAGCTGGCCAGCCGGCTCACCGTGCCGCGCACCACGGCACCCTCCTCGAGCGTCGCCAGCTGGCTCGCGCCCGCCGTCAGCGCCTCTTCTTCCAGCACCGCGCGCCGGTCCACGATCACGTTCTCGTCGGCGACGTCCAGTTGCGCAATGCGGCAGGTGATCTCCTGCCCGACCAGCTTCTCCATCTCGTGCGCGTCGCGCGTGCCGCTGCGTGACGCCGGCAGAAACGCGCGCACGCCCACATCCACGCTCAGTCCGCCCTTCACCACGCCGGTCACAGTCCCTGGAATCGTCAGCTTCTGAGCGAAGGCCCCTTCCAGTTGCGTCCAGTCGCGCGGCTGCGCCACCCGCGCCATCGACAGCTCGTAGTACCGCTCCGCATTACGCCCCTTCACCGAGACATAAAACTTATCGCCGGGTTTCACACTCTCGCCGTTGTCGCGGAACGCCGTTTTGGGCAGCACGCCCTCGGATTTGTACCCAATGTCCAGATACACCGCATCCGTAGAGACATAGATCACCGTGCCTTCCAGTTGTTTCGAGCCCGGCTCCGGCCGGTGGCTCTGCTCGAACTGGCTCAGCAGCTCGCCAAACGATTCGGCTTCTTCCGCGGGCTTTGCGGATTGCTGTTCTGCCGCGGGCTGCGGTTCAGGCGTGGTCTCGTGGTTCATAGGGATGTTCTTATTCTGTCACGCGGGAAGGGAACTGCGTCAGCCGCAGAATATCGGCGAAGTTCTCCATCCCGCCAGCTGAGAGTCGGGCTATAAAGCCAGCTGAAACTCGGGGTATAAAGGAGCGGTTGAGAATGAGATGACAGAAAAGGAACTCACCAAACGACTCATGCTGCGTTCCGGGCTTCCTTCGGTCGCATCGCTGGTCGTAATTTTTGCATTACTTGCAGGCTGGCTCCCGGTGCGCTTTCTCGGTCTCACCTGGATTGCGGCTATTGTTCCATTTGCTGTGATCTTTTGGAGCTTCATTCGCAGGTTTTCGGCGGAGCCCGTCGCAGAAACCGGGCATTCTGCTGCAGCGCCGCCGGACGAGACCACCGGAAAGAGGACTCGATCGAACATCAGGAAACTTCGGATCGCGGCGAGTGCAGAGACGGCCGTCCCGACTTGCGCCTTTTCCGCCAGCAGGGGCGAACCGCTGTTGCAACGGCTGGTGGCTGGCGGAACAGGCATCCTGCTGCTCTACTGCTTCCTCACCGGCGCGAAACGGCTGCAACGCCAGCTCAGCGAGTCGGATACCCCACCCTTATCGCCCGCAGGTTGAGCAGAAGCGTATCGCTTCGGGCCGTCATCCCTTATCGAGCCGCCTTGTATCAGGGCTCTACTCGAGGGTGCCCAAGATCTGCCCGGTTTTGGCAGATGTGAGAGGGCACAAAGCTGCCATCACGCCTTGTTCTCAGGGTAGGACTTCAGCCGTGCCGCACAGCGGCCAAAAAAGCAACCGGGCTTCAGCCCCCGCGCTTTGTATCAGGGCACGACTCCAGGGAGGGTGGAAAACTACTTCCCCGCTTCGCCCCCGTGCGTGAACCGCTTCAGCACAAATTCCTCCGCCAGCGAGCCCACCGCGCCCCACGCAATATTGGCCAACCCGGTGTCGATCGTGATCGCCCACCCGCGCTGCTGCTGCGGGTAATACAGATTCGAAATCGCTCCCGACGCGAAGTCCCCTGCGATGAATGAATAATTCGGCTGCCACTTGCCGTCGTCGCCCTTGCAAATGAAGACCGTCGCGATGGCATAGCCGATCCGCGAAGCCACGCTCCCCGTCCCGCGATAGTAAAACCTGGGATCCTGGTGTAGCAGCGACGGCAATACCGCGCCACCGATCATGTTGCTGGTGAAATTGTCGGCCATCGCCGCGCCAAAGCGCTTGCCGTATCCCTGCATACCCTGCCCATAGCCCGGATACGTGTCCTCCGCCTGCTCGATCCCCGCCCCGATGCCGCCAATGACGATGTTGACCGGATCGATCGAGAATTTCCACGCCATGCTGTATTTCTGCCCCGTCGACATCGGCGCCGCGCTCCCAATGTAGCTCACGTAGAAATTCGGAATCGCGCCCAGGATTCGCTGATCCTCCTCCATCTTCACCTGCCGCGCAGCAATTTCATGCTCGGACCCGCTCACGCGGACCGTGGAAACCACGGCTGTCACTTTCAGAACGATTCCGGGGATCTCCCGGTATTCCCCGGTCGCCACCGTCATGTTGGACGTCCACGACACCAGGTCCGGCGCGGATACCACCACGGTATATGTCCCGGGATTCACCCTGACCGAGAAGAAGCCGTTCGTGCTGACATCCACCGAGTACTTTCCCGCCTCGCCGGTGAGCACAACGCTCGCGTTCGGCACCACATTCCCGTTCATGTCCTTCACAGTGCCGAGAATCGTCGCTGTCTGTCCCGCGCTGCCCGGTGCAGCCGTACCCGGCGCGGGCGAAGATCGCTGTCCGAGCGCCAGCGCAGGCAGCAGCGCCGCCTGGGTCAGGATCATGAAGATAAATCGCCGGAAACCAGACCTGCCGGCCCTCCGCGTTGCGAACAGCATCCGTTCCCTCTCCGGCGAAAGCCCATTGATCCGGGCGCACACTGGGTGCTGACAGGACAGACGGTTCCCGAACCCTTTCAGATGCACGCAGCCCCGGCTTTCCGCGCCTTCTCGATGATCCCACGCCGCGAGTCTATGCCAAGGCATCGTAGTATAGTAGTGAATATCACTAGTATTCTGGCGCGCTACAGGAGGGCTCTCATGCGAAAAGCAATTTCCGCCACGGATGCCAACCGGAAATTCTCCCGGCTCCTGCAGGGGGTACGCCAGGGACGCAGCTACGTTGTCACCAGCCATGGCCAGCCCGTAGCGAAGCTCTCGCCTGTCAGCGGAACCGAAAAAAGCACCGCCGACGCACGAAAGTCGCTTCTCTCCAGGCTGCGCAAACAGCCCACCGCCCGAACCGGCCGCTGGACCCGCGACGAACTCTACGAGGATGAGCGGTGAAGGCCGCCCTGGACACCAACTTCCTTGCTTACGCCGAAGGCGTTAACAGCGACGCTGAGAAGAGAAAAAGAGCCTGGGACCTCCTCGAAAAGCTTCCTGAAGACGCAATCATTCCCGTTCAGGCGCTGGGAGAGCTCTTTCAGGTTTTAGTACGCAAGGCGGGCCGCACCCCGGCGGATGCTCGGGTTGCTGTTTCCGGCTGGAGTTACGCCTTTCCCCTGGTCGAAACCTCCAGCTCAGTTCTGTTAGCTGCAGCCGACCTCGCCACACGGCAATTCAGCATTTGGGACGCCGTCATCCTCAGCGCCGCCGCGGAGGCTGGTTGCCAGCTCCTGTTGTCGGAGGACATGCAGCAGGGATTCGTTTGGCGGGGAGTGACCATTGTGAACCCATTTGCGCAACCCGTGCACCCGCTCCTCGACGCGCTCCTCGGCTCGTCACGGGGATAACTGGCCTGGGCTTCTACAATAAGCCCATGGCGACAGCCGTGTACCCGCATCTGCTCACCCTCCAGGCGTTTCGCGACGCCCAGGTCCGCATCCGCGGCGTTGCCGCCCGCACGCCGCTCGTTCGCCTCTTTGCTCCCGGCTTTGAAAACGTCGAAGTCTACGTCAAAGCCGAAGGTCTGCAGCCCATCGGCAGCTTCAAGCTGCGCGGCGCTTACAACAAAATCGCCCAGCTCACCCCCGAGCAACGCTCCCGCGGCGTCATCACCTACTCCAGCGGCAACCACGCTCAGGGAGTGGCCTACGCCGCCCGCGCCGTCGGCGCGAAGGCGGTCATCGTGATGCCGCGCAACGCGCCCACAGTCAAAAAGCGAGCCACCGCGGTCCTCGGCGCGGAGATCATCGAAGTCGGCCCCGCCAGCGCCGACCGCAAAAGCAAAGCCGAGGAGCTCGAAGCGCAATGCGGCTACGTCATGATCCCGCCCTACGACGACGAGCAGATCATCGCCGGCCAGGGCACCTGCGGCCTTGAAATCCTCGAAGATCTGCCCGATGTTGATCTCGTCCTCTCGCCCGTCTCCGGCGGCGGACTCCTCAGCGGCATCGCCACCGCCATCAAGCTCACCCGCCCCGCCACGCGCGTGGTCGGCGTCGAGCCCGAACTGGCCGCTGACGCGCAGGAGAGTTTCCGCACCGGCACGCTGGTCTCCTGGCCCGCGGAAAAGACCGCCCGCACCCTCTGCGATGGCCTCCGCACCCAATCCCTCGGCGAGCGCAACTTCACCCACATCCGCGCCTGGGTCGACGACATCGTCACGGTCGCAGAATCCGAAATCCGCTCCGCCATGCTCACCCTCCTCTACGCCGCCCGGCTCACGCCGGAGCCCAGCGGCGCCGCTGCTGCGGCCGGCCTGCTCTTCCACCGCGCGCGGCTGCCCAGCTTCTGCAAAGCCGTCATCGTCATGAGCGGCGGCAACGTCGAGCCGGACGTCCTGGCCTCCGTCCTGGTCGAGGATTGCCAGCCATGAAGCCGGCAGGACGAATCGTGAGACAAGCGGTGAGACGAACCACCCCCTTTCTGCGTCCTATCTCCGTCATGCGTGTTCTGCCTCACCTCCTTCCGCGTCCCGCTGCTCTGCCCGTCCTGGCTGTCCTCGTCGCCATACCCGGCGCGCACGCCCAACACGGGCGCTTTGAGCGCCCCCCGCAGAACGGCGTCTACGCCACCTGCATCCGCCAGAACGAGCTCTATTCCACGGCCAGCCAGTCCACTCCCCCCATCTCGGAGATCATGCCCGGCCGCGAAATGGTCGTCGTCGGCAAGAACGGGAACTGGCTCCGCGTCTTCGCCAATACCGATGCGCCCGACACCCGCCAGTCCGATCAGCCCGAATTCGGCAGCCAGGCTCCGCCGCCCATCTCCGGCTGGATGCTCGACCAGGGCATCGTTACCACGAACACGCTCAACGGCGACCTCATCGTCTTCGGCGCCGCCGATGCCGCCGAGCAGGCCGCCAGCGTCCCGGATCCCCCTCCCGGCATGGCCGAGCAGGCCCGTCTCCTCTACCGCCGCGTGGTCCTCATGTTCCCGCAGTCGCGCTTCGTCGCGGAAGCTATGTACCGCGCCGCCGACATTCGCTGGCAAATGCAGAAAACCGACGCCTCCACGCTCCCCTCCGCCCACGAGCGCCAACCCTACCTTCGCGAGTTGATGGACGAGAGCGAGATGAAGGACGTCGAGAAGTATTTTCCCAACACGCGGTGGGCTGACCTCGCCGCCTTCGATCTCATCGACAACAAGCTTTGCGGCGACTGGCAAGGCTCGGAAGAGTGCCCCGAAAAGGAAACCGGCTACTACCTGCAGTACGTTCAGGAGCACCCCAACTCGCCCAAAGCCGCTGAGGCTCTCTACGACGCCCTCTGGCGACAGGCCTCTGCCGGCGACATGTGGTCCGAAGACGGCAATGCCAAGCGCGCCCAGCAGGACCGCGACCATGCCCACGGCATTCTGGCCACCATGGAGCAGCGGTTCCCCGACTCCTCCTTCACTGCCCGCGCCGCTGAAGTCGTCTTCAAGATCGATCAGGGCATCGCCGTCTACGGCGCCAGCAGCGAATAGCGGAATTTCGCTCCTCCCCTCAGCAGTTCTCCATGGCCTGCTATTTGCCGGGAAGAAATTCGATTCGCATCGTCCCGGCCGGAACCCGGCGAAAATCGTTGTCCGCCGTCACCAGCGTGACGTCGACCCCCGCCTGGCGCCGCATCGTCAGTGCCGCTGCAGAGGAATCCGCGTACGGCACGCCGTACCGTGCCTGGAACTGCCCGGCGTCGGTCGCATTCTGAGCGTCCACGGGCACAATCGCCATCGGCAGCGCGGCGAGGCTGTCCAGAATCCTGGGAGCTCCCGATCCGCTTCTGCGCGTGACCGCGTGTACCACTTCACCCCAGTTCACTGCACTCATCAACAACTGAATCTCCGCCCGAGCCGCCTTCCGGAAAAGGCTGCGCACGCGCTCAGATCCCCTCTCCTTATCCATGAAGCGGAGCAGCGCGCTGGCGTCCAGGACGAAGGCTCTCATCGCTCTTCGTCGTTCCTGTGCGACAGTTCTCGTTCGGCGCCCGCCTGGGTGGTGCAGCCGATCAGGCTCTCGATGAATTCCGGCGTGACGGGACGAAGCACCAGAGTGTTGCCCTGGCGCTGGATCGACACCTCGGTCCCGGCCGTGAGCCTCATCTGCTCGCGGATTTCGGCTGGGATCACGAGTTGTCCCTTCGCGCTCAGGCGTGTCGTAGCGGCTGCCATGACTACATCAAAGCAGAAAGTAAGACGAAAATAGTTTTGTTCCGCCGTTTGCGCTTTTTTGTACCGCAGAGGCTCAGCTTTCCCCCGGAGCCATGCTGCCGGCCAGCCGGAAGGACCATTGCCCCCCTCGATTCCCCCCGCTTTTTCTCGCCCCTCCGTTCCTCCGCGTTTGAAATAATGATTCTGCTCTGGGGATTCGGCTCGTCTCTCCGGCTCTGCCGGAGAATGAGACTGGTGTCCCAATGAAACCTGTCCGTCTGGTCCTGACGCCCACCCGCAGCCGCCGCCTCAATGAGCTGGTCGGCCTGCTCGTGCTCGCTCTCGCGGTCCTCCTTTGCCTCTCCCTGCTCTCCTATCACTCCACCGACCCCTCCCTCGATACCATCGGCTCCGGACCCGTTCGCAACTGGATCGGCCCCTCCGGCGCATATCTCAGCGACTTCCTCCTCCAGCTCGAAGGTCTGTCCGCCTTCATCCTCCCGCTCATCCTCGGCGCACTGGGCTGGACGTGGATGCGCTCCCGCCCCGCCGGCTCGCCCGGCGCCAAGCTCCTGGGCGCGCTCCTGTGCCTGGTCTTTGCGCCTGCGCTTTTCGGCCTCCTGCCTGGCCACGCGCACTTTCCCTCCGGCCTGCCGATCGCTGGTCTTATCGGCCGCCTCGTCGCCGACCAGCTCGTTCTTTGGTTCAATGTTCCCGGCGCATGGATCGTCGCTGTCACCCTGGTCGCTGCTGCTCTCTATCTCTCCACGACCTTCAGTTTCAACACCGCCCGTGAGTGGGCCGCTGCCCGCTTCGCCTTCATCCTCGCGTGGCGCGACCGCTGGCGGAACTGGCATGTGGCCCGCGCTCGTAAACGCGAGCTGAAAGCCGCCGCCAGACTCGATCGCGTCCACGCGAAAGAAGAGGAGCAGGCGCGCAAAGCCGCAAAAAAGGCCGGCAAATCCGTGCCGGCCACGCCGGATCCAGCCCTCCCCGTCGCCGCTGCCTCGTTTGCCGGCGACAGAGGCACCCCTTATCGCCGCGCTGGCTTCTTCGAGACCGCGCCCGTAGCTCCCGAACCCGCTTCCGCCGCTCCCGGACTGTGGGACAACATGCCGCGCACCGCGGCTCCCGATCCGTCAGGGGATCCACCGCGCCAGCAGCCTGTCCCGCGCCGCGAATCCACGCCTGAGGCCGCGCCGGCGGCCAGCAGCGCCGCCCGTCCCTCCATCGGCGAGCGCGCCGACACCGCCGTTCGTTCCGTCACGGTCACTTCCAGATCCGTTACAGGCTTTCGCCTGCCGCCCTCGACCCTCCTCCATCGCAGCGACGAGCCCTCCCCCGTCCGCGAGGACGAGTTGCGCGCCGCCGCTCAGGTTCTGGTCGAAAAATGCGCCGAGTTCGATGTGCTCGGCCAGGTGGTCCAGATCAATCCCGGCCCCGTCGTCACCACCTTCGAATTCCGCCCGGAAGCGGGCATCAAATACAGCCGCGTCACCGGCCTCGCCGAAGACCTCTGCCTCGCCACGCGCGCGGAATCCATCCTCATCGAGCGCATGGCTGGCAAAAGCACCGTCGGCATCCAGGTCCCCAACCACGAACGCGAAACCATCTGGCTCCGCGACGTCATCGAGTCCGAGCACTTCACCACCTCACGCAGCCGCCTCACCCTGGCCATGGGCAAGGACATCAACGGCCGCATCGTCACCGCCGATCTGGCCACCATGCCCCACGTCCTCATTGCCGGTTCCACGGGCAGCGGCAAATCCGTAGCCATCAACGCCATGATCATGTCCATGCTCTACAAGGCCACGCCCGAACAGGTCCGCCTCATCCTCGTTGATCCCAAGCGCGTGGAACTGGGCATGTACGAGGGCATCCCGCATCTCTTTACGCCCATCATCGCGGAACCAAAACTCGCCGCCAACGCGCTGCGGAACGCGGTCAGGGAAATGGAGCGACGCCTCAAGCTCCTCGCTTCGCGCTCCGTTCGCAACATCGAGCAGTACAACCGCTTATTTGACGGCGCCACGCGCTCGCTCTTCGAGGAGACTCCCGACGAGCAGCCTCTGCCCTACATTGTCATCATCATCGACGAGCTGGCCGATCTGATGATGATCGACAAGGCCAACGTCGAGGAATCCGTCACCCGACTGGCGCAGATGGCCCGCGCCGTCGGCATCCATCTCATCCTCGCCACGCAGCGGCCCTCAGTTGATGTCATCACCGGCCTCATCAAGGCCAACGTGCCCACGCGCATCTCCTTCCGCCTGGCCACCAAGGTCGATTCGCGCACCATCCTCGACTCCAATGGCGCGGAAGCTCTCCTCGGCCGCGGCGACATGCTCTTCCTGCCGCCCGGTACTTCGCGCCTCCATCGCGTCCACGCACCCTTTGTGACGGAAAAAGAAATCGCTGCTGTTACAGATTTCTGGAAAAAGCAGGGAAGCGCCGAATACGTTCAGGGCTTCCTGGAAGCACCCAAAGAGGCAGGGAACAGCGACCCCGGCGCGATGGAAGACGGCGACGATGCCAACGACGATCTCTTCGAGGACGCGGTGCGCCTGGTCCTCGAATTCGGCAAGGCGTCCACGTCGCTGCTCCAGCGCCGTCTGCGCATCGGCTACGGCCGCGCCGCCCACCTCATCGACATGATGGAGCGCGACGGCATTGTCGGCCCCGCCGAGGGCTCCAGGCCGCGCGAAATCCTCAAGCCCCCCGACTGGATCTCCGAAGTCGAATCCACCCTGCGATGAGCCTCGGCATCTGTGCCGGTTGCTCTCCTCCACCCGGGAGCAACGCCGCGGATCCCCGAAACAGCTGGGATGGGCACGACGGCAGAAGCCCCGGCCTTCGGGCCGGGAAGTCGCCAAATTCATCCCGGCCTTCCGTCCCGGCGATCTTCGCCCCGGGGCAGCCGCTATAAAATGAATCTGCATCTCACCTGGATGTTCCCCCGGGCCCCTATATCCCTCTACGGAGCCGCCATGCAATCACGACGGACCTTTCGTTCTCTGGCGCTCGGCCTTGCCGCCGCAGCGATGCTCACTCTCGCCCCCGCGCTCTTCGCGCAGCAGCCTGCCGCCCCTCAGGATGGCCATCTGGTCAGCCCCGCGCAGCTCCAGCAGCAGATGGAATCCGCTTCCGCCGCGCGCCAGGAAAACATCGACACGCTCACCCGCTTTCTTTCCACGCCCACTGCGGTGCGCGCCATGAAGTCCCGCGGCATCGATCCGGTTCAGGTGAAAAGCGCGATCCCGAATCTCTCGAACGCGGAGCTGGCCAGTCTTTCCGCCCGTGCCGAGCGGGCCCAGCAGAAGTTCGCTGCCGGCAACCTCAGCAACAACGACCTGCTGATCATCATCCTCGTCCTGGTCGTGGTAATCCTGCTCGTGGTCATTCACTGAGGAGGAGCTGAGTTTGCGGCAGGATGTTCGGCCAGCCCATCCACCTGGTACAATCGAAAGCGCCATGGATCCCGGCCACCCTCCCGCGATGTGCCGTATCCTCACCATCGACGACGACCCCATCAGCCTGTCCATCGCCGCCATCCTCCTCGAATCCGATGGCTGGACCGTCCTGCAGGCTTCCGGCGGCTGCCAGGCGCTCGAGCTCCTCGCCGATCCCGCCCACGCGCCCGACTGCATCCTTGCTGATCTCCGCATGCCCGGGCTGGCCGGAACCGACCTCGCCCTGCATCTCCGCAGGGCCGCCCCAGGCGCGCGCCTCTTCGCCATGACCGCGACACCACCGCCCGCCGTCGACGGCTACGACGGCGTCCTCGCCAAGCCCCTCGTCCTTGAAGCTCTCCGCGCTGCCCTCGCGCACCAGCCGTCCGCTGAACCCGCTCCCCGGATGCCCGCCAGCGATGCCGATGCGGCGATCGACTCCGCCGTCTTCGACCGTCTTTCGCTGGCCATGTCTCCCTCCGCCCTCCAGCAGGTCATCGCCCTGTTTCTCCAGGATGCCTCCGCCCGCATCGCGGTCATGCGCCGCGCCGATCTCGCTACGATCCGCCGCGAAGCGCACACCATTAAGGGCGGAGCCGCCATGATTGGCGCCCGCCAGGTCGCCCAGGCCGCCGCTGCTGTCGAGTCCGGTATTGACCAGGATGGTGATCGTTTTCGCAAACTCGACGAAATCGAGGCTCATTGCCGCCGCGCAGAGACTATATTGTTGCAAAGGCTGAAACTATGACCGCTACGTCTCGGCCCATACGGCCCGCTCCTTCGTCCCCCTCGCGTCCCGGCGCTGCGCCCATTCGCATCGTCATCGCTGACGACCACCCTGTGGTCCGCATCGGCGTCCGCAACATGCTGCAGGACGACCACGGCCTCGAAGTCGTCGGCGACTGCGCCGATGGTGACGAGGCCATCACCCAGACTCTCGAGCTGCTTCCCGACATCCTTCTGCTCGATCTCTCCATGCCGCGCCTGCCCGGTCTCGAGGCCATGCGCGCCATCATGAACAACTCGCCCTCCGTCAAGATCATCCTCCTCACCGCGACCATCAGCACCCAGCAGATCATCGAGGCCCTCCAGATCGGCGCTCGTGGCATCGTCCTTAAGGACGCCCTCACCGGCGATCTCACCAACGCCATCCGCGCCGTCGTCAGCGGTGATTACTGGATCGGCGGACGTCGCGTCGTCAACCTCGTCGGCGCTCTCCACGACCTCATGCAGCAGGCTGCCGTTCCCGAGCGCAAAACCTTCGGCCTCACCCCCCGCGAGATGGAAGTCGTCGGCTGCATCGTCGAAGGCTGTTCCAATCGCGACATCGCCAAGCAGTTCGGCCTGAGCGAAGAAACCGTCAAACGGCACCTCTCCAACATCTTCGACAAGACCGGCGTTTCCACTCGCCTGGAGCTGGCCATGTTCGCGATCGCCCACCACCTCGTCGACCCGAATAAATAACGCGCCATCCCCGGGGGCCGTCGACACAGAGGAAGGGGCTGCGACGGAGAGTATTTTTGCTCAGCCCAGGAAGCGAGGAGCTGCGATCCGTGTGATTCGGATCACAGTCTCTCCCTTTTGCCTCCCCGTATCGTCAAATCAGCGTGCGATCATAGACTTCAGACAGGTCGCGCAGCCCAGGCTTTGTCAGGGGACCGCGCAGAATGCAGATCGAGGCAACCGAAACCCTGGAATCCACCGTTTACGATCGAAAACATCCGTATTCCGCCACCGTTCTCGACAATCGCCTCCTCACCGGCGCCGGTTCCGAAAAGGAAACCCGCCATATCGAGGTGGCCCTCGGCGACTCCGGCATCACCTATCTGCCCGGCGACTCCGCCGGTATCCTCCCCGCTAATCCCTGCGCTGCCGTCGAGGAAGTCCTCCGCCGCCTCGCCTTCACCGGCGACGAGCCCGTAAGGGATTTCTACGGCGAGCTCACCAACCTCCGCGCCGCGCTCACCTCCTGGCTCATGATCGGCAAGCTCTCCGGCTCCACCGTCCGCGGCTGGGCCTCGCACACCGGCCACCCCGACCTCGCCCAGCTCCTCCAGGCCGGCAACAAGGACAAACTGGACGCCTACCTCTGGGGTCGCGAGTTCCTCGACCTCCTCGAGGACTGCCCCGCGAAGATCGACGACCCGCAGCAGCTCTTCAGGCTCCTGCCGCGTCTTGCCCCGCGCCTCTACTCCATCTCCTCCAGCCAGGCTCTTTACCCGGACTCCGTGCAGCTCACGGTCCGCGTGGTCCGCTATGACAGCTACGGCCGTACGCGCCTCGGCGTCTGCTCCGGTCAGCTCGGCGAGCGCACCCCTCCCGGCTGCGCGCTGCCCGTCTTCATCCACTCCAACAACCTCTTTCGCCTGCCCGCCGACCCTGATGTCCCCGTCATCATGATCGGCCCTGGGACCGGCGTCGCACCGTTCCGAGCCTACCTCCAGCACAAGCAGGCCGGCCTCGGCCGCTGGCCCATGTGGCTCGTTTTTGGCGATCAGCGCGCCGCTCAGGATTACCTCTACCGTGACGAGTTCGAAGCCTGGCTCGCCAACGGCACTCTCAATCGCCTCGATACCGCCTTCTCCCGCGATCAGTCCTTCAAGGTTTACGTCCAGGACCGCATCCGCGAGAATTCAGCCGAGCTCTGGCGCTGGCTTGACCAGGGCGCGTACTTCTACGTCTGTGGCGACTCCAAACGCATGGCCCCCGATGTCGAGGCCGCGCTCCTCGATGCGGTCGCCACGCACAGCGGCCGAGGCCCCGAGTACGCTCGGGAATTCCTCGCCGCCATGAAGAAGCAGAAGCGCTACCTCCGCGACGTCTACTAGCAATTACCAGGAATCTCCCATCAGTTGGTGCTCTGAACGGGCACAGCTTCAGCCGTGCGGTGAGCCGGGACATTTTCCTGGGCCTCCCGCGCCACCGTCACCACCGTCACATCGTCTTCCTGCCCAAACCGCGCCGCCGCCGCGGCCACCCTTTCCGCATCCGGCTCCGCCACTGCCAGCGCCTGCACCCGCTCAAATCCGAACAGCTCGCCCTCCGCGCTCCGCGCCTCCGGCAGCCCATCCGTATACAGCGTCAGCCGGTCGCCCGCCCGCATCCGGATCAGGGTCGTCGCGTACTCCGTCTCGGCCACGACCCCCAGCGGCAGCGCCCCCGGCAGGCTCACCTCTTCGCCGTTCAGCAATGGAGGCAGATGTCCCGCGGTTGCCGCCACGCAATCCCCGTTTGCTTGCAGCCGCACCGCCAAGCACGTGGCAAAACCGCCCCTCAGGCGTCCATGCAGCCGCCGGTTCAGACCCTCCAGCAGCTTCGCCGGATCGCCCGTCGTCTCGGCCAGCGTCCGCAGCGCACCCACAATCAGCGCGACCGTCATGGCCGCCTTCAGCCCCTTGCCGCTGACGTCGCCCACCACCGCCAGGGTGGCGGCGTCGCCCCCGCGAGCGGGCAGGATCTGGAAGAAATCCCCGCCCACCACCTGCGCCGGCCTGTATGCGCTCGACACCCGATATCCCGGCACTGCCGGCAGCGCCTCCGGCACCAGCACCTGCTGCAGCTCCTGCGCGTTCCGGAACTCCTCGTCCAGCACGCTCTGCTTCCGGCCCTGCTCCGCCTGGTAGCGCCAGACCGCGTACACAATGGCCACCAGCAGGAGGGAATCCGCCAGTGTCCCCGCGGTGAACGCGCTCCCTGCCAGCGTGAACAGCGGTCGCCCTATCACGGCAGCGACGGTCCAGTGGGTCCACCGCGCTCCCGCACCGCCCCAGTCGCTCACCGCCTGGATTACATCCACCAGCGTGGCGGCAACGGCCAGCAGCCAGCGCGCTCCGTCCAGCCGCCTGCGGAACGCGAAGACCACCAGCACCAGCACCCATGCCTCCACCAGCAGCGCGGGGATCGTCAGCCCGATATCCCAACCCAGAAAGACGTGTCCGGGCCAGGTGGTCCAGTGGAAGAGCTGCAATGCGCCATCGCCAAAGTCCCCGAGCACGGCGATCGCGGACATCCAGATCGTCCATCGCACCAGCCGCGGGTCGTGGCGGAGGTTCAGCAGATACAGCAGCAGGAACCACAGCGAGACGTCCTCAAGGCATACCACGGGCGCAATCAGCCCGTAGCTCCACCGGAAGCTCAGCAGGTCCGGCACGTTAAACGGCAGCAACAACACCGCGTGGGCCGTATACAGAGCCAGCCAGAATAGCATCCATTGTTTCCGGTCCCGCAGCCAGGCCAGCAGCGCCAGCAGCGCCACAAGACCTTCCACCAGTGCCAGCCCCAGCCCGTACAGACTGCCCTCCAGCCACCTGGCTGCGTGGCGTCCCATCAGGTCGCGGATTGCCGCGGCGCCGCCGATCTCCGGCGTCGTCGTCAGCCCGCCCACTTCCGGGTCGCTGAAGAAGGTATGCGGAGCCGTCCACACCCGGATCGCCAGCACTCCGGACTCCGGCCGCCCCAGCACAATTTGTCCCCGCCCGCACGTCGGGCACGGGAACTCCACTCCCAGAGCCTCGTACCATACCGGATCCGGCGGCAGCTTCCCGGAGCTTCCCATCAGCCGCCCGTTCCAGTACACCTCCGCCGCATTCTCCACTGCGGGCAGATCCAGCGCCAGCGTCCAGTCAGGATTTGTGCCTGCATTCAGCACAATCTTCCGTCGATACCACGCAAATCCTGTCAGGTTCCGAAATCCCTGCTCCTCCCACGTCTTGCCCGTCTCGATCCGCGCCCATCCTGAATCGTCATACCCCGGCGCAGCCCACGCCATATCATCGCCGGGATGAAACGCCCAGCGCCCGGAGAGAGCCATCGTCGCCCGCCCCAGTTCCTGCGCCACAAACGGCGTTCCGCTACTCCCGGGACTCTTTGCGGGATTCTGGGCGGCGGCCTGGCTCGCCGGCGCGCACGCCAGCGCCACCAGCGCCTGCGCCAGAACACACCATTTCCTCAACGTCCGGGGACGTCTTTTCATCGTGTTCGCAATGATAGCCGGAACGTTCCATCTTTTGGCGCCACGAAACTGCCTCCGCGTATTTGCCCAATATTCCCCTTGACAATTCTCCAAATCGTACTACTGTACTAATACAGATACGAAATGCTCTTCCGCGTCCATCCCGCTTCCGGCGTTCCCATCTACCTGCAGATCGAGTCCCAGGTCCGCCATGCCGTGGCCGCCGGCGCCCTCCGCCACGACGATCAGCTTCCCTCCGTCCGCCGCCTCGCCGCCGAGCTTCGCGTCAATCCCAACACCGTGGCTCGCGCCTTCCAGAATCTCGAGCGCGACGGCGTCCTCCGCACGGTGCCCGGCGGCGGCTGTTTCGTCAGCACGCAGTCGCCCGGCCTGCTGCGCGCCGAAAAAATCCGCCGCCTCAGACCCCTCGCCACGCAGCTCGCTGTCGAAGCCAGCCAGCTCCGTCTCTCCCGCGAAGAAACCGTTCGCCTGCTCGAACAATCCTTCAACGACCTTGGAGACAGCCATGACGGAACTGGTTGTTGAAACGCAGTCCCTCGTCAAACGCTACGGCCGCGTCGCCGCGCTCGACGGGCTCTCGCTCGCCGTTCCCCGCGGCGCCGTCTACGGCTTCCTCGGCCGCAACGGGGCAGGGAAGACCACGGCCATCCGCGTCCTCGCCGGCCTCGCGCGCCCGCAATCCGGCGCCGCCCGCGTCTTCGGCCTCGATCCGTTCCACGATCGCCTCGCCATCCTCAGCCGCACCGGTTTTGTCATCGAAAAGATGCTGCTCCCCTCCATGACCGGCGACGACCTCGTCCGCTTCAATCGCAGCTTCTTTCCTGCCTGGTCCGACGCTCTCGCGAAAAAATACGCCGAAGCCCTCGAAGTCCCGATGAACCGCAAATTCCGCAGGCTCTCCCACGGCAACCGTACCAAGCTCTGTCTGCTGCTCGCCCTCGCGCACGGAGCCGAGCTGCTCGTCCTCGACGAGCCCACCGCCGGCCTCGATCCCGTCGTCACCGACCAGCTGCTCCGGCTCCTCATCGACGACTTCGCCGCCTCCGGCCGCACCCTCCTCCTCTCCTCGCACCATTTGTCTGAAATCGAGAAGATCGCCGACTGGGTCGGCATCATCCATCACGGACGCCTGCTGCTCGAGGCCCAGCTCGACGATATCCGCGCCCACTACGCCCGCATCCGCGCCTCCGGTGGCGACCTGCCGCGCACCGCTCCGGAGATTGTCACCGCCTCGGATACACAAGGTGTCTCCGAATACGTTCTCCGCTCCGGCGCGGAGACCTTCGCCGCCGAACTGCGCCGCTCCGGCGCCCTGGTCCTCGACGTCTCGCCGATGAACCTTTCGGAAATCTTCCTTGAACTGGCTGGAAAGGAGAACCACGATGCTGCTGTGGAAGTCCTGGCGTGATCTTCGTATCGCTTTCTTTATCGGCCTGGGCTGGCTCGCGCTGCTCGCCATCCTTGTGATCCAGTATGCCCTTCGGACTCCGGCCGATTCTTCGACGATCTGGGCCACTCCGGATAAGACTTTCGGGCTCGTCGTCGGTTTCGTCGCCCTTCAGACCGCTTTCCTCACTGTCATCGCGTTCGCCATCGGCACCCTCGGCATCGGTCGTGAGATCGCCGGAGGCTCGGGCTCGTTTCTTCTCACGTGCCCCATTTCACGCGGCTACTACGTCTGGACCGAATGGTTCTCCGGCCTGGCTGCGCTTGGCGCCCTGCTCGGGTTCTCGATAGTCGGGCTCTGGCTCGCCATCCATTTCCATGCCATTCGGCTCAGCTCCTTCGAGCGCTCGGGAAACACGACCACCTGGCACACCTGGATCATGGCCTCTCTGCCTTTCGGCGTCACCCTCATCCACGTCCTCTGCGCCTTCCTTTTCCTCGCGCTCATCTTCGGTATCACCCACCTGGGAACCGTCGCCTTTCGCCACGCAACCGCCGGCCTTCTCTTCAGCATCGGCTTCTTCGTCGCCTGGCTCGTCGTGATGGAGATCCTTCGCCACAACTACCCCGGCCTGGCGCCGCCTGATCTGCTCCTGCGCCCCTACACAGGCGGCTTTGACCACCTGCGCCTGATTCCCGGCTTCACTTCGTCGATCGCGATCCGCCTCGCGATCCTGCCCCTCTTCCCGTTCGCCGCGCAGCTCTTCCTCCGCCGCACCGAGGTGTAGCTGGCGGCTGTCTGCCAGAGCCCGCTGAATCTCTGATGTTCTGAATAGCAGAGATTCAGAAATGGAAACCACCCGCATCGGCAAGCGCAGAACGCTCGTCATTCCCGCCAGACTCCGTCAGCGGTTCGCTCTGCGGGAGGGCGACCTGCTCGTCACCGAGGAACGTGAGGACGGCATCCTTCTGCGCCCCGCCGTCGCGGTTCCCGTCGAAATCTACACCCCCGAACGCAAAGCCGAGTTCCTCCTCAACAACGCCGTCACCAGGGAGGTTTACGACAACGCGTGCCGCATCATCCGCGACGACTTCGGTCTCAATCCCGCCCAAATCCCACACACCGATCCTGACATCCGCAAAGAGCTCCCCTCGAACGTGGAGTTCGACAAAAGAATGAATCGAACGAAACAGCGTATCGAGAAGGAGCAGGGCCTGCGGCGGAAGCATGCATGATCTGTTACGTGTCTTCCTCGACGCCAACGTCCTCTTCTCTGCGGCGCTGAAGCCGGAGAGCCGGCTTCAAGGCTTCTGGAAGATGCGAAATCTGGTCCCGCTGACCTCCATGTATGCAGCCGGCGAAGCCCGGCGAAACTGCATCGACGAAGACCATGCAATGCGGCTGACCGTGCTGCTGGAACAGACCCATTTCGCTTCCGACGTACCCAGCGTCTTGTTGCCGGCGCACATCCGGCTTCCCGCAAAAGATGCGCCCATTCTCGCTCCCGCTATCCAGGCTGGCGCCGATTACCTGATTACCGGTGATCGCCATCACTTTCGCCGATGGATGAACCTTCCCATCCCAACCGTGATTGGCCTGCTCGTCATCCAGCAGCCTGCACAGTTTCTCGACGAGCATCTGGATCGCCCGGAGAAATGAAAGCCGCCGGTCCGGTACTGACTACTGATGACTAACTACTGGCGGCTGGCTGCTGCCCCTGGAGCTTTTCGACCACTACCGGCGCAAGATGCGACACATTCCCCGCGCCCAGCGTCAGGATCGCGTCTCCCTCGCGCGCCCGCCCAATGGCCCGCGCAACCGCCTCATCCGGCGTCGCCGCATACTCCACGCCGGCGTCGCCGCGCCCTTTCCGGATGGCGTGCACCAGCGCCTCAGCCGTCACGCCCGCAATCGGCTCCTCGCTTGCCGCATAAATGTCCAGCACCTGCACCGACGCCGCGTCGTCGAAGGCCGTCACGAATTCTTCCATCAGGTCGCGCGTGCGCGTGTACCGGTGCGGCTGGAAGATCACGTGCACCGCCCCAAAGCCGCACTCCCTCGCCGCGCGCAGCGTCGCCCGAATCTCTGTGGGATGGTGCCCGTAGTCGTCCACGACGGTCACGCCGCGCACGCAGCCCCTGGTCTGGAACCGCCGGTCCACGCCGCGAAACGCCGCCAGCCCCGCGGCAATCGCCTGGGGCTGGATCTCCAGTTGCGCCGCAATCGCTACGGCCGCTGTGGCGTTCAGCACGTTGTGCATGCCCGGCACGTGCAGCTCCAGCGGCCCGTACACCTCCGCGCCCGCCGCCACTTCAAATCGTGACCGGCATTTCTGGTCGCCGCCGCCGGGCAGCAGTCGCACCACAAAATCCGCCTGCGGCGACGCCCCATAGGTGAACACCCGCCGCCGCACGCGCGGCAGAATCGCCGCCAGCCGCGCGTCGTCCACGCACGCAACGCACGCGCCATAGAACGGCACTTTGTCCATGAACTCCACGAACGCGCCTTCCACGTCGGCCATGTCACGGTAGCAGTCCATGTGCTCGCGGTCCAGGTTCGTCACCACCGCCAGAATCGGCGACAGCCGCAGAAACGACCGGTCGCTCTCGTCCGCCTCTGCCACCAGATAATGCGACTGTCCCAGCCGCGCATTCGATCCGATCGCGTCCACGCGCCCGCCCACCACCACCGTCGGATCCAACCCGCCAGCCGTCAGCACCTGCGCCACCATCGACGTGGTCGTCGTCTTGCCGTGCATCCCGGCAACCGCGATGCCGTACTTCAGCCGCATCAGCTCGGCCAGCATCTCCGCCCGCTGGATCACGGGAATCTTCCGCGCCCGCGCCTCCGCCACTTCAGGATTGTCCGCGTGCACGGCCGAGCTCATCACCACTACGCCCGCGCCCACCACATTGGCCGCCGCATGGCCTTCGAAGACCGTTGCGCCGAGCTCCGTCAGCCGCTCCGTCGCCGCCGACCGCCGCAGGTCTGACCCGCTCACCGGGTAATGCAGGTTCAGCAGGATCTCCGCGATCCCGCTCATCCCGATGCCCCCGATCCCGATAAAGTGAACCCGCTGTGCCTTGGCGAACATACAAGAAGTAAAGCAGAAACGAAGAATAAGAAGTAAAGCAGAAACAGAGAAACACAGCTAAAGCAGAAATGCAGACCTGGAATTAAGCCAGACCGACTCAAGGGCGGCGCAAAACCAGCAAACTCCCGGATGCCCGAGATCTGCCTGATTTTGGAAGATGGGAGAGAGCACGATCCCAATCGTACCGAAACGTCTGTTTTGTATGAGGGCACAACTTCGATCGCGCCGCAGCGCGTGCAGCCGAATCCGGGCCTCCGCCCCTGCGCGAAGCGCTCCCGCCTGGCGGGACGACGGCAGAAGCCCCAGCCTTCCGGCAGGGGACCAAAGACTTCTCAAAATGATCTGGCCTTCAGGCCGCGGAAACTCCACGCGCTGTCATAACCGAGCCAGCCCCGGCCCCCTTACCGCACCGTCGTTACCTCCGCTGTCTTCGTCGGCAGCACCAGCGGCTTCTGGTGCAGAAACTCCACCGTCACCGTAAAGCTCTGTCGCTCGTCCCAGTCCTGCTGCGACACCGGGAAGTGAAAGATCATCTGGCCCTCGATCTGCTGCCCTGGCTGCAGCGTGATGTTCCTCTCGACCGGCGATTTCTCCGCGGCAACCAGCTTCGGATACGCAACGAACACCTTGCCAAAGTCCGTGTCATCGGCCGCCAGGTCCTGCTGCGTCGTCCCGTTGTGCAGGGTCAGGTCGCCCCACATGTCATGCAGAAACAGCGGAAGCTTCGTCGTGCTCCTGATCTTCACATTCGCCAGCACGATCACCTCGTCGTACACGTTGGCGCCGCCATCCATGCCACCCAGCTCCGCACCCGTCGACAGCTCCTGATGGATCGGATACACCGTCATGGACACCACCTGTCCTGCGTGCGCAGGTCCAACCCAGGTCGCCCATATGTAACCGCCCACGACCGCGCCCACCAGCACAATCGCGATAAACACCGCGATCACTGGATTCAGTCCGCTCCGATCCTCCATTTTGCCTTCGCCTTTCTCGAAATCCGTCTCACGCCGGCCGCCGCCGCAGTGCCTGCAGGAATTCCTGCGCTTCCAGCGTGTTCAGCACATCCTGTTTCTCCAGCCAGGCCCGCCGCAGTTGTCGCACCCCGTACCGCATCTTCTCCAAATGACTCGTATGATGCGAATCCGTATTCACCGTGATCCGGCAGCCCAGCTCTTTCGCCAGGCGCAGATCGCGATCGCACAAATCCAGCCGGTCCGGATAGGCGTTGTGCTCGACAGCCACCTGCAACTCCGCCGCTCGCCGCAGCACCGTTGCCAGATCGATGGCGAACGGCTCCCGGCGCAGCAACAGCCGTCCCGTCGGATGTCCCAATATTCGCAGATACGGGTTTTCGATTGCCCGCAGCACCCGCTCCGTCATCTGCTGCTCCGGCTGGCTGAACAGCGAGTGCACGCTCCCGATCACCACGTCCATCTGCGCCAGCACATCGTCGGACAAATCCAGCGCGCCGTCGCCCAGGATATCCACTTCAATCCCCGAGAAGACGCGAATTTTCCCCTCCATCTCCGCGTCTGCTTCCCGAATCCGCTTCACGTGCTCCAGCGCGCGTTGGTCGTCCAGCCCATTCGTCATGGCCAGGTTCTTCGAGTGATCCGTGATGGCGATGTACGCATATCCCCGCGCCATCCCCGCCTCAGCCATCTCGCGAATCGAGTTCCTCCCGTCGGTCGCATGCGTATGCATGTGTACATCGCCGCGAATGTCTCGTTCCGCAACGAGCTTCGGCAGCCGATGCTCCTCCGCCGCCTCGATCTCCCCGTTGTTCTCCCGCAGCTCCGGCGGAATCCAGTCCATCCCCAGCGCCGCGTAAATCTCTTCTTCCGTCGCACCGGCCACAAATCCGCCATCCTCCACCCGCGCCAGTGCGTACTCGCTCAGCGTGTAGCCGCGCTTGAGCGCCCGCTGCCGCACGCTCACGTTGTGCATCTTCGAGCCTGTGAAATACTGCAGGGCCGCGCCGTACGAGCCTTCCGGCAGCAACCGCACGTCCACCTGCAGCCCGTTTCGCAGCCGGAAGCTTACCTTGTTCTGCCCCTTCGCCAGCATCGTCGTCGCCGGTGGATACGCGGCCACGTGCTCCACCGCCGCGCTCACGCAGTCCTCGGCGCACGCCGGTCCCGTTGCCAGAATGTCCAGATCGCCCACCGTATCGCGCCCGCGCCGCAGCGATCCCGCCGGCAAGATCGTCGTGAACCCCGGAAACTCCCGCAGATATCCGATCAGCTTCTCCGCCGCGGTCTCCGCTGTGTCGATCAGGAACCGCCCGCTGTTCTGCTTGTAGTCCTCAATGCCCTTACGCAGTTTTTCAACCAGCTTTTCGCCGAAGCGTGGCAGCCCCGCCAGCCGTCCGGCCGCAATCGCCGCCTCCAGCTCTTCCACGCTCCCCACCTGCAGCGCGTCCCACAGCAGCGCCACAGTCTTTGGACCCATCCCTGGCAACCGCAGCAGCTCCAGCATCGTCGGCTTGTATTTCAGCAGCAGCTCTTCGCGCAGCGGCAGCGTTCCCGCGCGCTCGATTTCCCCGATGTTCGCAGCCATCCCCTTGCCAATGCCGGGGATCTCCTGCAATTTTTTTGGATCGTCGGCGATGGTGCTGAGCTGGATCGTCGAGGACTCGACTGCCTCGGCCGCTCGCCGGTACGAGCGGATGCGAAAGGGGTCGCCTCCGCTGATCTCCAGCAGGTCCGCCGTATCCGCCAGCAACTGCGCCATGGAGCGGTTATCCATCGCACACGATTAGACCACGCTGAAGATACGGAATCCAGGCACGCCGGGCGCCTGTGGCGTGTCTGGCCTTTGGGCCTGGGGAAACTTCGCCAGCTCTTCAGGAAACGGAACTAAAAATCCGGCCCTTTGGAAAAAAACGGAATTTCAGGATAGGAGTTGCGGTGTCGCCGGTCAGGCTACTTCGCGGGCGCGGACCACCTGGTCCGCCTGCGGACCCTTTTGCCCCTGGATGATGTCGAATTCCACTTCGTCGCCCTCTTTCAGGCTCTTGTATCCATCCACCTGGATCGCGCTGTAGTGGACGAACACATCGGGTCCATCGTCGCGTCCGATAAACCCATACCCCTTCGCGTTGTTGAACCACTTCACCTTGCCTTTGTACTGAGCCACAAACACGAACCTTCCTCTCGCGCAGATGGGGCTGGGGGAATCCCAACCTGTAGTCCATAGAGACGCTCCCCTTGTCTCTTTGGTTTGCTGCGCCGCCTGTGAAACACGGCGAAGGATAGGCTTTCTCTTACTTCCGTTTCCTCAGCCGCCGCGCGTAAGTCAGCACGGCAATCAGCGTTTTCCCGTCCTGTATCTTTCCCGCGTCCACCAGCCGCAGCACTTCCTTCAGCGGAACCATCTGCAGCTCCAGCCACTCATCCTCATCCGGATGCGTCTCGCCCGGCGTCAGATCCTCCGCCAGAAACGCCTGCATCCACTCGCCCAGGAATCCCGGGCTGGGATAATACTTCAGCAGTTTCGTCCACTTCTTCGCCGTGTAGCCGGTCTCTTCCCTGAGCTCGCGCTTCGCCCCCTGCAGCCGATCCTCGTTCGCCTCCAGCTTGCCCGCCGGAATCTCATACAGGTATTGCTGCGCTGCGTGCCGGTACTGCCGCTCGATCAGCACCAGCGGATCCTTCCTGCTCTTCCGCCCATCGACCGCCAGAATCACCGCCGATCCGCCGTGCCGCACCACCTCGCGAAAAGCATCCTTCCCGTTCGCCTCGCGAATCTCTTCCGCCATCACGCGAAACAGCTTCCCGTCGTACGCCACCCTCGACGAGGACACCTTCGCCGGCTTGCCCGGATCGATCTTCAGCTTCTTCCGCACCGGCGCCGCCTGCGCTTCCTTTTTCCCGGACTTCTTCGCGTCTTTCTTCTTCTTTTTCCCCATCGTTTCCTCGCTGTTCTTACCGTACCATTCGAGAGAATCCCGGGCGGCCCACAACCTGGCCTGAGCCAGGGTCGAATGGCTCTGCGCGGATTTCGCCGGGCGCCCTGCATCTGTGCGGTACTCGCAGATGTGGGAAAGCACGAACCCCGATCTTCCGCGCCCTCCGCCGCAAACCTGAATCCCCATCCCCCTCCGCCGCATCCGATTCCCATCCCAACTGCCGTGAGACACTGACCACGATCCCGTGCGCGTCGACTGTTATCCCATCTCGCTGCTGCCCCGGCTCTCCCGGCTCTTCTTCGACTACACCTCGAGCCACGAGCCTATTGCGCCCTTCTACGCCGCCAGTCCCTTCTCCTGGAAATCGTCCTGGAAACCCTCCGCGCCCGCGCCCAGCCATCGCGCCGCCCTCGCCAACCTTCTCCGCGACCAAAACATCTCGTACGGCGCCGGCGAAAAAACCCTCGCCAGCATCGAGCGTCTCCGCAACGGATCAGCCGCCATCGTTACCGGCCAGCAGGTGGCGCTCTTCGGCGGTCCGCTCTTCACGCTCTTCAAGGCTGCTACCGCCGTCCGACGCGCCCAGGCCGCGAACGCCGTCCCCATCTTCTGGCTCGCCTCTGAAGATCACGACCTTGCCGAAGTCGATCACGTCACGCTGCCCGCGCGCCACGCTCTGCACACGCTGCGCCTCCATTCCGAAGATTCGCACGCCGGTCGCCCCGTCGGCGCGCTGGCTCTCGGCCCGCAAATTACTCGGCTCCTCGACCGCGCCGCGGAGCTCATCGGCGGCACGCCCGAATTCGACCTCCTCGCCGCCGCGTACGCGCCGCAGGCCACCTACGCATCAGCCTTCGCGCGCTGGCTCTCCGCCGTCTTCGCCGGCTACGGTCTTATCGTCCTCGACGCGTCCTCGCGCGCCTTTCACGCTCTCGGCGCGCCCGTCCTGCGCCACGCCCTCGAGCACGCCGCCGAGCTTGAATCCGCCCTGCACGAACGCGACCGCCTCCTTGCCGCGCGCGGCTACCACTCGCAGGTCCTCGTAGCGCCCTCCAGCAGCCTGCTCTTCCTCATCGATAAAGCAACAGGCGCGCGCCAACCCCTCCGCCGCAGGAACGGCGGCTGGCAGGCCGGCAAAACCTCGTACTCCACCGCCGATGTTCTTGCCATCCTCGACGCCGCGCCCGAGCGCCTCAGCCCCAACGCGCTCCTGCGCTCCGTTTTTCAGGATTACCTGCTGCCCACCGCGGCCTACATCGCCGGCCCCGCGGAGATCGCCTACTTCGCGCAATCTCAGATCCTCTATGAGGCCATCCTCGGCCGCACCACGCCCATTCTCCCGCGCCTCAGCGCCACACTCATCGAGTCTTCCATCGCAAAAATCCTCGCCCAGCACGAGCTCTCGCTCGCCGACATTCTTTCCACGCATCCTGACGAGCTCGCGCACCGCCTCGGCGCGCGCTCCATGCCCGTCGAAGGCAAAATGCAGCTCGCTGCCGCCGGCAACGCCCTCGATGGGGAGCTCCGGCCCCTGCTCTCCTGGATGGAATCGCTCTCGCCCGACCTCGGCCGCTCCGCCCAGGTCTCGGCCTCGAAGATGCGTTATCAGATGAACCGTCTCCGCCGCCTGGCCGCCAACTATCAGCTGCAGCGCGAAGGCAGCATCCGCCGCCACGTGGACACACTCTTCTTCAATCTCTTCCCCGACCGCCACCCACAGGAGCGCAGCATCGGCGGCGTCGCGTATCTCTCCCGTGTCGGAGCCCCGCTGCTCTCCACCCTCATCGAGCAATCCGCCGACGACTGCCCCGGCCACAAAGCCATCTGGCTGTAGCGCAACCCCTTCCCACGCGGATGTCATCCTCAGGAGCGGAGCGACGAAGGATCCTCGGTTGCTCGTTGCTGATATCAAACCCGCTGCCGACCTGTGGGCATGAGACCGCTAAGCGATCATTCGGCATTGCCGGCAACGAGGCTCACCCACACCTGTCCCTCCGAGGCGTTTCCGATCGTTTCCTGAGCAACCAGACAGATTGGCCTCACTCACCCTGAACATCGATCCCCGTACGCCTCCGTTCTGTGCTCCTACCCCAGGGCAATCGCATTTGGATTTTTATCCACAGATTTTGGGGGCGGAAAGCTGACTTAGGCGGCATCGGCCAGCTTCTCGATGCCGAAATCCGCCTTTTTTGAGGGCAAAGCACGAGCAAATCAACCCCCCAGGAAGACGAATTCAGACAGGCGAGTGCTTTTTCTGCAACTCGGATGTCAAGAAAAATCCAAATGCAATTCCCCTGGCTCCTACCCCCTACCTCCTGCCCCCTACACCCTACCCCCTCCGGTGCGCTACACTCACCCTCATAAGCGGATACGCGCATGGCCGCCAAATCCCACTCCACCATCGACGTTGCCTGCCCCGACTGCGGGGCTCTCCTCAAAATCGACGCGGAAACCCGCGCCGTCATCGCCCACACGCCCGCGCCGCGCAAGCGCACCTTCGAGGACTTCGATCAGGCCACCCGCGCGCTCCGCGAAGCCGAGGAGCGCAAGGAGAGTCTCTTCCGCCAGTCTCTCGAAGCCGAGAAGAATCGCGAGGATGTCTTCAACAAGCGCTTTGAGGAGGCCCTGAAAAAAGCCAAAGAAACCCCCGACGCCGGCAAGCCTCTCCGCGAGTTCGATCTGGACTGATGACCCAGGCATCTAATTCCTTCAGGGAGCAGCGAAACTTCATGGATGACGAGAGGAACCTGATGAGATTTCCGCAGCCGATGGAAGACAATGGCATTCCCTGGACGCGCGGAGTCGCCGCAGGCTCGCTCCTCGTGGGTGCCTTGCTGCTGGTCACTGGCCGCCGCGCCGCCGGCCTCGCCATGGCCGCCGCCGGAGCCGGCATCACGCTCCTCGAAAATCCGGAAGCCGTGCGCAATTTCTGGAATTCCATTCCCGACTACGTCCACTCCGGCCAGGATTTCCTCTCCCGCGCCGAAGGTGTCGTCGATGACCTCAACCGTCAATGCGCCCGCCTCCGCAGCATGATGTCGCGCGAAGCCTGACGCCTTCTCACCACTGCCTACTCACGACTGTCTCATTCATCCGTCTTACCAGTGTCCCGAACCGAGGATGGTTCTCTGCGCGTGGCACGGACAATGGTAAAAGCTCTGTGCGAAGCGGTCCCGCATAGCGGGATGACGGTACAAGCCCCGGCCCTGAGGCCGGGAAACCTCAACGGACTGCTGACTTCTGGCCTTCAGGCCCGGCGTTTTGTATCAGGGCACGATTTGAGAACCGGGATCTCCGGCGAACTTGTTCGCCGGGGTGGCAGTCGTGCCGCACAGACCGCAGCATGAACCGGGCTTTGGCCCCTGAAGAATGATTCCAAGGCTGCCATTTGCTGTTCCCTGAAGCCGATCTTCGCATCACCGCCACGCCCAGCGTCCTCTTCGCCTCCCGTTACACTGGTTCCAGCATGAAGCGCACTGTCACGCACTATGAGCTGGAGCGCAAGCTCGGCGCCGGCGGCAGCGGCGTCGTCTGGCTGGCCAACGACACGCAGCTCATGCGCCCGGTTGTCATGAAAGTGCTGCGGCGCGGCGCGCTCACTCTCGAGCAGATGCGCACCACCGTCCTGCGCGAAGCTCGTCTCGCCTCCGCCATCGAGCACCCCAACGTCTGCGCCATCTACGAGGTCGGCGAAGAAGGCCAGAAAGCCTTCATCGTCATGCAGTACGTCCCCGGCCAGTCGCTCGACAAGCTCATCGCCCGCGGTCCCGCCAGTCTCCAGCTCCTGCTCTCCGTCGGCATCCAGATCGCCGATGGCCTTTCCGCAGCGCACACCCTCGGCATCTTTCATCGCGACCTCAAGCCCGCCAACGTCATGCTCACCGACGGCGGACTCGCCAAGATCCTCGACTTCGGCCTTGCTCGCCGTCTCCCGCCCGAGAAGATGGACTTCGACCCCGCCGCCGCCGGCCGTCGCAAGCCCGGCGTCCCCATCGCCACCTACACCGCCCGCGGCGGCACCGTCGCGTACATGGCCCCCGAGCAGTTCGTTACCGGACAAAGCTCCGTCCAGTCCGACCTCTGGGCTCTCGGCGTCATCCTCTACGAGCTCGCCAGCGGCCGCCATCCCTTCGTCCGCCCCGACCTCGAAGAATTCCAGGCCATCCGCGCCATCCAGTTCCAGGAAACCTCGCCCCTCGACGCCATCCCGCCCGAGCTCAGCTCCGTCATCCTCGCCTGCCTCAAGAAGAATCCCGCCGACCGCTACGCCTCCGCCGCCGAAGTCCGCGAAGCCCTCAAGACCATCATGAAGACGATGCAGCTCGAGACCGGCAGCATCCCTGGCGATGCCGCCGCGGTTCTGCCGCCCTCCACGCCGCCCACCCCCGCCGAGCAGGAAAAGCGCGCTGCCGGCCTGCTCTCCATGCTCGCCGAGCGCTTCCGAGAGTCCTCCCCCGAGCGCGTCCGCGAGAACTCCATCCTCGTTCTTCCCTTCCGTAATCTCGGCGCCGCCGACGTCGCCCCGCTCTACGGATTCGCCCTCGCCGACGCCATCGCCACGCGCATCGCCCGCATGTCGTCGCTGGTCGTCCGTCCCTCCAGCGCGCTGATGAACCTGCCCGTCGCGCAAATGGACCCGCTCGCCATCGGCCAGAAGCTTCTCGTCGACTGGGTCCTCACCGGCAGCTTCGCCCGCTCCTCCGACGGATTCGACCTTAACTGGCAGCTCCTGGATGTCGAGCGCCAGAGCGTCCGCGGCGGCGGCTCCATCAGCGTTCCCTCCTTCGACCTCATCGCCGTCCAGACCGACATCTGCAATGAGGTCTTCGGATCGCTCGAAGGGAGCGGGAACTTAAAGACGTCCGCGGTGCGCGCGGCGCCGAGGACCGCCCGCATTGGCGAGGAAGTCAGCGAAGAATATCTTCAGGCCCGCGCCGTGCTCTCCGGATTCATGCAGCGCACCGGCAACCGCGCCGACCTCGACCGCGCCCGCGACAGCTTCGAAGCTGTCACCCAGCGCGATCCCTCCTTCGCCGCTGCATTCGCCGGCCTCGGCATCGCCGAGCTCCAGTACATCCGCTACGGATTCGGCGGCCACATGCATGTGATGGCCGCGCGCCGCGCCCTCGACCGCGCCCTCGAGCTCGACCCCGGCTCCATCGAGGCCAACCTCTACCGCATCTACATGCTCCTCTCCCGCGGCGAAAAAGAGTCGGCCCGCCACGGCATCGAGCACCTGCTGCGCACCGCCGCCAATGACTGGAACGTCCATCTCGTCGCCGGCCTGACCCTCCGCCTCGATGGCATGTACGACCAGGCCCTGAACGAGTTCCACCGCTCGCTCTCGCTCAACCCCTCCAACGCCGCCGCCGTCTACAACCACCGGGCCCGCGTCTACCAGTATCAGAACCAGCTCGAGCTGGCCGAAGAGGAGCTGCAGAAAGGCCTCACCCTCGAGCCGCGCTACCCGCTCCTGCGCACCTCCATCGCCTACCAGCGCATGCGCCAGGGGGACCTCAGCCAGGCCATCGACATCCTCGAGACCGTCATTCGCGACGACAAGTCCATGCGCATCGCCGTCCCCACGCTGGCCATGTGCTATGTGCAGCAGGGCGACCGCGCCCGGGGCGCATCGCTCATCACCGAGGAGTCCATGGCCGCCGCCGAAGCTGACAGCGAGATGGCCTATCGCCTCGCCACCTACTTCGCTGTCGACGGAGATGAGGCCGAAGCCCTGCACTGGCTGCGTCGCGCCATCTATTTAGGCAACGAGAACTATCGCTGGTTCTCCCGCAATCCGGCGTGGAACCGACTGCGGACCAACGCCGACTTCGAGCGCATCCTCGAAGATTTAAAGAAGAGCTTCCGCCGCAACCAGCGCACCTGGAAGCGCCTCCTGGCGGAGCCGGGGGAGTAGAAGTCAGCGATCAGCGATCAGAGGGACCACCATCCAGCGGCCTGACCCGCGCCGGGGCCCTTCGCCAAACTTTGTCTGGGACGTGCAATCTTTCCCGCTGCGCGCATGCCGCAGAGCACGTCCATCCCGATGCTCCCCCACCATCGCGCATCGCCGATCCACCACGTGGCTCTGCCCCGCGTGTGCCTGTCCGTCTGCCTCGTTTTTCTCCTTGATAACCTTCCTCAAAATTCATTCCGAGGGGCAGGCCGGGGTTTCAACCCCGGCATAAGCCGCAACAACTCAAGGGGCCTTCAGGCCCTGAGGAGAATTTCTCCAAATCCCGGCACAATCCGCCCCAATCCCCCGGGAAAGAAGGCTCCGCATCGACGGAGCCTTCTTTCTTCACCCTGTAGATTCCGAATACGAACTTTACCCGAATTCCCCGCAAAATATCTTTGACCTGTTTCCCGCAACTCGCGCGACAAACACACAACTTATCCACGCCCATTCCTTCCGTCAGTCCTGACAATGATTTCCCATGTCTGGCCGGGCGCCCCACCCTTGTTGCCCGAGCCGCGAAGGGACCGGAATCTGGCCGCCTCCGCCCGATGTTGGCAGGCGGGAGAGATCATGAACCTCTGTTTACCTGTAGATGAACAATCCGTCAGGCAGTTACTTTCTCGACGATCCACGCCTCGCCCCGCTAATCCCTGTGGGATGAACAGAATTTTCTCTCTCGGTATCCCATCCCGGCTGGCCCCGCCGCTTCGTCGGTGCCACGAAGGTGGTATTCGTCCGCAGACCGTCCCTTCTTAGCCTGAAAGCTGGATTCTCAGACCCGGGAAAGGCCGGAACCGCTTCGTTTCCGGAGAAGAGTCAGACTCATGAAGGGCCTGCTGATGCGGCTGCGCTGGGAAGATGACGGGCAGACCATCGTGCTGGTCGCCATGTCGTTTGTCGGCCTGCTGGCGTTTGCCGGTCTGGCCGTCGATCTGGGCGGGCTGCGCGTGGACCAGCGCCAGGTGCAGAGCATTGCCGATGCTTCGGCCGTCGCCGGCGCCCTCGAACTCAGCACCTGCGGCGGAGTTGCCGATTGTTCGGCGATGACGACTGCCGCCCAGGACGCCCTCAGCGGCAACGGTTATTCGGGCAGCGTCCTGGTGACGCAGTGCGGCTCAACCAGCGGCGACACCCTGAGCCTGACAGTGAATAACGGCCCCTGCGCACTGGGATCCAGGTCCGCCGACCCGAATTACGGCAATGCTCAGTACGTGGAAACGGTGGTCAGCGAGGTCGAGCCCACCATCTTCGCTCGCGCCATTGGTATACCTTCGGTTATCATCTCGGCCCGAGCCGAAGCCGGCGTGGGCAGCTCTCAGAACTGTCTCTATGTAGGCGACGGCGGCATGACCCTGAACGGCGGCACCGTGACCCTGGCCTGCGGAGTGAACGACAACGGCAGCCTGATGGCCGACAGCGGTGCGACCCTGGACGGGGAGAACGACTTCGACGTCCATAGCTCCGTGACCAACAATGGGGCCAGCATCACGCCTTCGGTGACTCCGAACACCCCCACCGTCACCGATCCTCTGGCTGGTCTGACCGTGCCCACCCCGGCCTCCACCTGCACCAGCGTCAGTCCGGTCAACAGCGGCAGCCCCGCCACGCTGAGCCCGGGCACTTATTGCGGGGTCAACCTCAACTCCGGCGCCAGCCTGACCCTCAACCCCGGAACCTATGTCTTCGAGGGCTCCATCAACGTTGGCTCCGGCGCCACGCTCTCCGGAACCGGCGTGACTTTGTACTTCACCTCGGGAACGCTGCAGCCCAACAGCAGCAGCACCATCACGCTGAGCGCGCCGACCAGCGGCGAGTACGCCGGTATTCTCATCTGGGAAAGCTCGAGCAATTCCACCGGCATGGACCCGGATTCTGATTCCACCTCCAGTTGGCAGGGCGCGATCTATCTGCCCGATGCCACCCTGACGCTCAACAGCGCAAGCAACGTGGCCGCCTATACCATCATCGATGCATACTCGCTGATCGTCGATTCCGGCGCGAACTTCAACATCGGAGCGAACTATTCCTCTCTTACTGGCGGATCGCCGATCAAAGGCGGCACCGCCGTACTCACGGAGTAAGGTCTCTGCGCTTCGGCTCCGCAAAACGGCAGGGTGCGGTCGCCAGGGGGCAGAATCGGCGCGGGTTACGGCAAGCTGTAAAGTCGTGCCCTGCTACAAAGCGCTTCGAACCGCAGGTCCTTCGGCTGCGTTGGCGCTTGCTCCGGCTCGCTGTCCTCGCCGGATTGGCGCCAACTCAGCCTGCAGGCGAGCCGGACACGGTCCTCAGCCTCGGCGACGCCGCCCCGACGTTCGGGATCAACTTGTACAGCCGGATGCGCGACGACAGCTCGCTGTTTTCGGATCGCATTGCGTTCGCGCCGCTCTCGCCCAACAAGGTTGCAGCGCGTTATGGCGACACGCCAGCGGAGATCGAAGCCGACGAGGTGGGCGGGAATTTCTTTTCCGCGCTGGGCGTGCGCATGGCCGCGGGGCAGCTGTTCGCGCCGGTGGATGAGGGCCGGCACTCACAGGTGGCCGTGATCAGTCACGGCTACCGGACGCGGCGATTTGATCGCACCCCGTCGATCATCAGGAAGGTCATCTGCGTGAACGACGTGCCGATGACGGTCGTGGGCGCCACCGGCCCCCGCTTCTATGGCGTGGACTCGGGTGTCGGCTCGCTCATCCCTTGTTCGCGGACATGGCCTGCCGCACGCCGCCGCCGCTCCGGGTTCAGAAGTTTCCCGAGGCAATATCTTTCAGCACCAGATTATCCAGGCCCAGGTTCGCCACCAGACGCTTCAGCTTCGTGTTCTCCTGCTCCCGCTTTCCCCGCAAGCCGCCGCCGCCCTCCCGTTCGCTGCAGCCACCTCAATCTCCCGCAGCAGCGCCGCGATATGCTCCGCTGTCTCCCTCCTCCCTCGCGCCAGTTCCAGGCACCTTTCATACCAGTTTGTCTCATTCCCGCTGGTACAGAATTCGCCCGGCATTGCATCAGGGGAACCGAGCTTTCACTTCTCACTGCCCGCCGCATTGAGAGATAGAGATAATGTTCGACTTAAGACATCAGTCGTTTCCACGAACAGTCGGTTTTAGTGAATGGGAAGCGGGAATCCCGATCGCGTTGCCCGCTTCCGGATTTCTGTGACCACAAGCGGACGGGTCCGTCGACAGGCAACGCGTCTGCAGGAATCAATCTGAGCGGCGCGTCTTCAACGGGAGTAAGGTGACAAGCGCTTGCTATGCGAACTTGAAATCTCGCGGGTCATGGAATTCCAGCCCGAGCGCTACGGGAGAAGCATTATCGGGGCCCGCCAAAATGCAACTTTGTTGGCATTCGGGTCCAAGACTGTTACCTGGCATTCATACTTTTCCGGAGGGATCTGACTGAGGGGTATGCTGAAGTGCAGGGGTACTGTTCGCAGTTCGTCGTCCCGGCCAGCGGTGACTTCTTCCGGCTTCGTCTCAAAAAGTCTTCTTTGATTGTGGTATAAGGCCACAAAGGCGACCAGAGGCTGCATAGATTGTGCTTTCTGCTCGTATGCCTGAAGGTAAACATACATATCCTCACTTCTCGTGAAAACCCTGGTTACACTGGGTATGAGCTTGTGGCCGTCCTGCACGAGCGGATTCGCGGACTCTTCCAGCGCTTTTTTCTTAACTGTGTTGTACAGAGCATTCTTCAGATCGATGTCCTGGCTGCTCAGGATGACCGAGCTGATCGCCAGCCGCCCGGTTACCCTGTTCAGATCGGGAATGTTGAAGGATGTCTCGTAGGTTCCGATGCGGCCCGTGTCAGCGTCGCGTGCGAGGAACTTGATCGTGTATTTCCCCGGAAGCAGTGTGAACCCGGTGTCGTACTCGACCGGACGCTTCGCCAGTTCCGCGGCTGTCGCATCGCTGAGTTTCACATCCACCTTGTCCCGCACATTGGAGACGGTAGTGCCGTAGTTGTCTTTGATCTCGCCGATGAAGTCAATGCGCGTGTGCTCGGCACCGAAATGTTTTGCCAGCGCCAGCTCCCGACCCGGAATCTTGGCGACGATCGGCACAAAATACTCAGCCCGGTTCAGCTGGAAGTAATCGATCTCCATTGCGATGGTCAAATCAGTAATCGGATCAGGCAGCATCAGCGCATCCTCAAGCTGGCGTTCCCTGTCCGCATCGGTAAACTTCCTGAATGTCTTGCCCGCGTAATATCCCTGGCGATAGTCAAGAACCGCCGATGGATCGCCCTTCACCGAGATTCGAATGCGCCGGAACTTGCCATCCTGCGCCGTATTGGTCGTGTAGTAGTCAAGAATGTAGTAGCTGCTGACGGCTTGCGCCGCGCGTATAATTCCCTTCGCGAGATCGTTGTAGTCGAAGAGCGCCTTCCCGCCCGTGTCTTCGCCCAGCGAGTAGAGCGTGTCCTGCGATTGCTGGAAGTCTGATCTCAGAGCCTGGGCTGCCGCGCCGGAATACATCACCTTGCTGCCCTGCGATCCCTGCGTCGCATTTCCAAGCGGAGCGCCGGCCACCAGACCGCGTGCGTCAATCGGCCAGAACGATACACCGTTGCGAATCGCGCCATCGATGGTGGCATGCAGCTGCGCCTGATTGTCCAGCCCATTCAGGCGAAGACCGCTGGCAAAATAAATCAGCTCCTTCTTCTCGCTCAAATGCCCCAGCATTTCTGCCGCTGTCTCCAGGCCAGCGAGCTGACGATCGGTATTAAAGATGTTGAACTCGCTGTTGTCCTGCCCAAACGCTGCTCCCGTGTCAGAAGCGCCGGCGTCGTCGGTCGACTCTCCGAACCCCTGACCCTCACCAACGATCAGCGTCTCCAGAATGCTCAGCAGACGGCTGCGGTCATTGGTAAAATCCTGCAGCACATCCACGGAGCTGCCCGCATAGCGGAAGATGGCGATAAGGTCGTCTGGGTCCATTTGCGTGCGGATGAATTGCTGGGCTGCAGCCAATGCGCGCAGCTGGTCCGCAGGAGGCATGGCCGTCATGTCAAAATAAAATGCCAGCAGGCGCTTGTTTTTGTAACGAGTGCTCCCCGGCGGCTCCGGAGCAATCTGCTCGAGCGCCAGCTGATCGTAGACCGTAATGTTGATGGGTTCAGTCGCGGCCGCCGGCTGCGGCTTCGCAAGATCCTGAAACCTGCAGAAGCGGACCGTCTGCGGAACACCTTCTTCCGTAACCACAAAATCCCTGGCGGTCAGCCCACGAACGATCTTTCCATTCCTGTCCTTCACGGTAACCGGCTCAATCACCATCTGGCTGCTTACGGAAATCGACGGCACCACACTTTGGCTCGCGGACGCGTTCTGGCCGATGTGCTGCGCAGCGGCAGTGACCGGCGCCGCCACAACCATCAAAGCCAGAATTTCCCGTCCGACACGTATGCGCATTGCTCAGTACCTCACTCGCACAGTCAGCTTCAGGCTCCGCATGGCGTTGGCGGCTGACGGCAATCCGAACTGTGGACTCGTAACCGTGGTATTCCAGTTCGCATAAGTCACGTGATTCAGTAGATTCGTAGAGTCGATGCGAACATTCAGGTTGTAGCGGTCGCGCAGTCGGAAGGTTCGCCCCACCGAGGCATCCAGGCCGAATTCCGAGGGTCCGGTAATCGAATCTCTCCGCGCGTCTCCCCAATGTCCCAACGGAGAGGCGGCGTAGGCGGCGCTGTTCAGAAAGTATCCCCGTGGCGCAGCATAGGTCGGTGCTCCCGTCACGTCCGGCCGGATCGTCCCCGTCACGCCCGTGCCCGGAACCGCGGCGAGGTACACCGGCGTCTGCGGCGTTCCGCTGGCCGCAGTAATTGCGGTTAAAAAAGACCACTCCTTAAACAGCCTGCCCCGCCATCCGCTTAACAGTGTGCCTCCGCCAAGACCCATGCCTGTGGTGTATTGCAGTTCCGCCTGCAAAACATGCCGCTGGTCGAAAGTGGACAAGCCACGCTCGGCGCCAGGGTCAAGCCAGTTCTGGGCAATCGCGGGAGAGCCCTGCGCCTCGCCACCTGCCGACGCGCTTCCATGTCCCGGCGAGTTCGTCGGCGCTGTATTATTGGAGGCCGCCGACGCGCCCTGCCCGCCCGGCATGGCGTCATCATCGATCGCCTTCGAATACGTGTAGTCCAGCGTCGCGGCAAGCCCATTGTGCAGCCTCCGCCTCAGCTGTATCCCGCCCGCCTCGCGCGTTGAGTTGCCGTTCGACGTGAGATAAGCAAATCCAATCGGGCAGCCGGGGCAGGGATTCGTCGCGCCAATCGGATACGTGTTCGGGAGAAACTCCTGCCCGCCGCGCGTTCCCTTGGTTCCCAGGTACGTCGCCGCAATCTGGAGTGAGCCGGAAAGATCTTTCTGCAGGCCCAGATCCCAGTTCTGCGCGTACCCCACGCGAAATTTCGGATCGATCGCGTACGTGTCCTCCGACGTCGCCGGGCATGTGTTGAATCCGTCGGCCAGCGTCAGTGGGCATGCCGCACTGTTCTCCACACTCAGACTCTTTGACAGCGGCGCCTGCTGCGCCATTTGCGTCGCGATGGTTTGATACACCGACGTGTCGTCGTAGATCCCATAACCCGCGCGCACCACCAGCGAGGACCCGGCGAGCGGACGCCATGCAATTCCCAGGCGCGGTTCAAATCCAGTCTTGTCCGGCTCAATCAACGAGCTGGGATACTTCATGCCGGTCAGCGAACCAACCGGATCGCCCGCCACCACCGGAGCCGCCGCCCGAAAGCCGCGCGTGATGTCCAGATTTACGAGGCGCCCAAACAGCTCCGTAATCGGCGCACCGTACTCCCACCGGATCCCGGCATTCACAGTGAGCCCCGGACGAGCTCGCCAGTCGTCTGAATTGTAGGCGTCGTAAACCGACTGGCGAAAATATTTGTCGGCATTGCCGAAAGCAATCGAACTGGTGTCCGGGATACCCAGCAGAAAATCTGCAAGATCGCTGCCTCCGGCAGCCGTGCCATTCACCGTACCCTGCGTTGCAGCTCCGGTAAACGTGAATGTCCCACGCGGGTCCTCCTGCGAAAGGTCGTTAAACTCCTGCCTGCGGAAGTCTCCCCCGAAGGTGACGTTGTGCCGTCCCCGCGCCCACAGAATCGACGCGGACCAGGCGTTGGTCTCATTGCGGTCGAACAGACTTTGTGCGTCAGTGAGACCCACGACGCCGCTCGAGAACGCCAGCGTGGGAGGCCCCCAGTTCGTCGGCTCCTGATTGTTACCGGAGATCCCTGCATTGCCGGAGACGTCGATGCGATTTTCAAAAAAAGGTGTGAGTCGCGTGCGCTGGCGGCTGAATTCGTAACCCGCATTCAGAAAGAGCCTGTCGCTCAGGCGATGCCACCAGTGAAGGCCGGTATCGATTCCCAGCAGGTCGGTTGTGTCGAGAAAGCCGAACAGGTTTGGATTTCCGCTGCGTGCGCTCTGCAAGGCAAATCCGCCAAAGAGCTGGTTTCGAATGCCCAGCGATTGATTCAGGCGCAGCTGCAGCGCGTCCTGATGCGCATCGCTCACCACCGATGTTTGGTAGTTATAGCCTGTGCCTCCGCTGAAATTGGGCAATGGATACAGTCCGAGCAGCGCCGCAGCCTGCGCGCTGATATCTCCTCGTGGAATCACATTCCCCGCAAACGGCATCCCCGTCGCAGGATTAAAAATCTCCACCGGCTGACCCGAAGCATTCAGCGTCTGCGAAAAGTCTCCGCTGCGCTCCAGCACATCCGGCACACGGCCAGACTCCGTCGTGGCGTCGTTGTCCCGGGTCCACTGATAGCCCACAAAAAAGTCCGGCCCCCTGGGCAGCAGGCCCGGAATTCGCAGCGGCCCGCCCAGTGTCGCAACCGCCGTTCCATTGCTGTATGCGGGCTTTGGCGTATTGAGTCCGGTCAGCGAGTAAGGCCGTGCATCCAGCGCCGAGTTATCAAAGATCACTCCCAGTCCGCCGTTGTACTGCCAGTGTCCGGCCCTTCGATTGTTCCCAAATGCAGGAATCTGCGCGAAAGACGAAGTTGCCGCATTATTCACACTGCCATTGATCAGCAGCCCATTCATGGCTCGCTCTTCAAGCTCTTCGTTCGACTCGCCCTCACTCAACCTGAGTGAGCTTGCCGCCTTCACCTGAGTCTCCGTCGCCTGCGCAGCCGGTGCCGGAGGCAACGCAGCGACCCGGATCTGCGCATGGATCCGGCTGAGGGGCAGAAGCTGCAACTGCCAGAGCGCGGGCGGAGCATTCGGCGTGATGCTTACCTTCTCCGTCACCGGCTGAAAACCCGTCATCGCCACCCGAAAGGTCCACATCCCATCCGGCAGGTCAGGAAATGAGCAGACGCCGTCCCCATCGCTGATGGCGACAAACTTCCTGCTTCCCTGGCTGGCAGTGACCACCGCTCCCGGAACCGGGCTCCCGCTGAAAACCACGCGGCCCTGGAATTCTGCTGCTGCCGCCGCCCAACAGCCTGCGATAAGCAGCACGCAGATGCAGCAAGTCCCCCGGACGTTGTTCACACACCACATCGTCAAAGAGCCTTTTTAGTTTGCGGTGGGCTGGCTCGCGCTCACTACCTCCAGCGCTTCGACCGGTCCCTTTTCGGACTTCAGCTTCAGGCCGAGTTCGTCCTGCAGCGCCGTAAAGATCGACGGCCCGGACGTATCCGGCCCAGGGGCTGGTCCTGGTCCAGGCACGGGCGGAGGCATTCCCGGCCCGGCCAACATGGCACTCCCATCCGGAGTCCAGGTCAGAGTGAAGTCATAGGTGCCCCTGAGGCCTGTCCTGTTCAGCACCACTCGGTTCACCTGCCGGGACAGAATCTGAGCCAGCATATCCATCTTTCCGGACACCATCTGGACGGACATTGCGCCGCCTCGCTGCATCCTCATCATTGCGCCTGGTCCCTTTCCGCTCGGGCCTTCGATGCCATCGCCGGTCCTGGACGGCTGCATTTTCGGACCGTTCCCGGCCACTACCAGCGCGTACACAGGCATCTGCCGGGTCGGACGCTTAATCTTCAGATGGAAGCGGTCTGCAAGCAAATCCTGCAGCATGCGTTCCTTCACGAGCCTGGCCTCCTGCGGAGAAAGCTTCTTCAGCTCGGCGTCGACCGACGGATCAGCCCTGGCCTGGATATCGAAGCGATCGGTGTCGAACCACTTCGGACCACCTTCGATCTGCGCGTCCTGCACGTCGTAGGCGATGTCGACGAGCATCTTCAAGGTGACATTGGTCGCATAGAACCTGCCGTCGCTCGGCGGGTCCATGATTCGGCTCATGATGCGGAGCGCATCCTGCGGAGCCGCGGGACGGATGGAAGCCACTTCAAACCTCGCTGCAGGCAGATTAGCTGTACCCGCATCCGGTGCTGTGCCCGCGATGTACGAAGCTTGCGTTAGGCCGAATGTCACCGGAACAGCAATCGCCAGCAGGCCGGCCACGCCCAGCAGAAGCTTTCGCCGCAAATCGAGCATGCGCATGCCGCGATTCGCCATGATGCGCACAATGCGCTCCTTCAGGTCCCCGCCGGTGACGCCGGACACGCACGCGAGCGGAGAGCCAACGCAAAACTCGCAGGTTCTCAGAATGCTCTCAGCGTAGACCTTCGGCTCGTTGCCCAGAGCCAGCGCCTGTTCATCGCATGCCCGCTCGCGCTCCTCCACTATTCGTTTGCCCATCCACCACACCAGCGGATGAAACCAGAAGATCGCCTCCACCAGCATGTGAGCGGCAGCCGCAAGGTTATCGCGCCGGCGTACATGACAAAGCTCATGCGCAAGAATCGCCTGGATATGCCGGTCGTCAAGATGGTTTGAGATTCCCTGAGGCCATATCAGCACGCAACGAAACAGACCGAAGACTCCGGGCTCCAGCACTCCTGTGGAAACGACGGCCCGAATCGACCGCCTGATTCCCCCTGCGCTTTCCAGTCTCCGCAGGATGGCAAGCTCGCGCCCTTCCTGCAGCGTCTCGGCCTGCCGCACCGACGCTGCGATGCGGCGCCAGCGCACGCACCATACGGCCAGAACGCCTGCAAATCCGCACAGCCACACCGCCGCCCACACGCAGGTGAGCATTGCCAGCGAAGCCGGATGCGCGTGCGCTGAGGGCAGAGCCGCTGCAGTCGGCACGCCCCTGGCCGACGGAGTGAAAGGCCGGCTCACATAGTCAATTACGAGCGAAAACCCGGACTGCACCGCTGCTGTCCGCGATCCGTCTGCAAACGCGCCAAGACGCGCCCCCAGACTCTCCCCCAACTCGACGAGCAGAGAGAACGGCACCAGAAACTTCAGGGAAGCCACGAGCCACAGCCAGTACCGGGCTCTTGCATGGTGGTGGCGCAACGACAGCGTAAGCGTCCAGGCCGCGAGAAGAAACAGCGTGGATTGCCAAAGATGATTGGCCACCGCCGGCAGAATCCCAATCCACACTTCAGACAAGTATTGGGAAGTCATCTGGGTTTGTCCTTTCTCTCCAGTCTGCGGAGTGTTCTTTCAGCCTCCTTTACGTCCTCAAGTGTGAGTTTGCCGGACTCGATCAGATGCGCCATCACTGGCTGGGTGCGTCCGCCGAAGAGCGCCAGGAGGTCGTCGATCAGTCTTCGCTGCGCTAAATCGCGTGAAACGGTGGCTTCAAAAATATGAAAATTTCCCACCTTCTTGACGCGGCAGATTACGTTTTTCGCCTCCAGCCGATAGACGGTCGTCTGAACGGTCGTGTAAGCGGGTCTGTTCTTCTCCGGAAAAGCTTCCTGGATCTCACGGATGGAGGATGTGCCGTGCGTCCACAGCGTTTCCATGATCTGCAGTTCAAGTTTGGTCAATTTTGGACTTCTCATGTTTCCGCCTGATCTCTTTTCTCCACCTACTACATGTGTACTATACACTACTACAGCGATAGGCGTAACGCAAACAAGCAGGGGAATCCGAAAATGTGTGCACGGTGCCTCCGCCGGGGCCGCGCGCGGGCAAGCGGTACGCAACGTGGTGCTCCACCTGCATTCGGGCGATGCTTCGCCGCGATTTCCATGCGGTTAAGGTGATCCGGAACAGCGCTCGTTTTGTGAGGGTGCCGATCCTGCAGGCGAGTGTGCCGAGCGAGGCCTGATAGTGAATGGCGCACTGTGGCTCACCCGGAGCTGCAGATCTTCAGCGATGAACTGTGGCAGCGTGTGCGCGAACGTCAGGAGCACGCCAGGCGAAGCTGTGGCGTTCGGGATGATTGAGGGGTCCTGATTCCTCGCTCTACGACCAGCCTGTACCTTTTGAGCGGACTCCTGAAATGAGGGCTCTGCGGAGCCAACCTCGTCATCATCGAATACACCCCCTGTGGCCGCTATCCGAAGTACGGTTGCTCGCAGCAGTTCAATCGCGGGACCTGCCCGAGTTCCGTGACCGAGCGTAAGGATTGAATCGAGGGACAGTTGCTGGAGGAGTTGCAGAGCAGGGTTCTGCAGATCTCCGCGCCTTCCTCCAGTTCAGGTTCGCCCGCGCCGGTCAGGTTGAGCGTGTTCCCGCGATTTACCCCCTGCCTGCCGAACACCGTCTCCGTCCGTGCCGGCAGTTGAAACTCCTGCGCCGAGAACGGCAGATCGATGCTTGCGTAAAACGATCCCGCCGGCGCCTTTACCCACACCATCATGTCGCGCGCCGCGTCCGCACAGGGCAGGGGCTGAGGTAGCGCCGCATCCACCCGTGCAGGATGACAGATTGTGGTGGTTGCTTCCAGGGGATTGGCTGGATGGCGAATCCTACTGTAAAGGCAGTTCGGCGGCGGGGGAGGGTGGATCGTCGCCGGGACGTTCGGCGAATTCGCGTTCGAGGCGTTCGTTGACGCCGGCGCGGGCAAACTCCGCAGCGACGCGGACGCCGTTCATGATGGCCTGGTCGTTCGACGATCCGTGCCCGATGATGCAGACGCCGCGCACGCCGAGCAGCGGCGCTCCTCCGTATTCGGAGGGATCAAGGCGACGGCGGAAGGCGTTGAACGCCCGGCGAGAGAGCAGCGCGCCGACCTGGGCGGTGACGGTCTGGTTCAAAGACGCTTTCAGCATCTCGCGGACCAGGCGGCTGAGGCCTTCGGAGGTTTTGAGCGCGACGTTGCCGACGAATCCGTCGCAGACGATGACGTCGCAGTTGCCGTTGTAGATGTCGCGGCCCTCGACGTTGCCGATGAAGTTGACCGGGAGCTGGCGGATGAGAGCGGTGGCCTCGCGGGTGAGGTCGTTGCCCTTGCCTTCCTCTTCGCCGACGGAGAGGATGCCGACGCGGGGACGCGGGACGCGCAGGACGGAGCGAGCGTAGAGCTCGCCCATGACCGCGAACTGCTCGAGGTTTTGCGGCTTGCAGTCGACATTGGCGCCGACATCGAGGAGGACGCAGGGCGATCCGGAAGCGGTGGGCGCGACGATGGCGAGGGCGGGGCGATCGACGCCGGGAAGGGCGCCGAGCACCATTTTGGCGGTGGCCATGCCAGCTCCGGTGTTGCCGGCGGTGAAGAAGCCGGAGCAGCGCTTCTCCTTGACCAGCTTGAGGCCGATGCGCATGGAGCTGTTTTTCTTGGTGCGGACAGCGTGCGCGGCCTTCTCGTCCATACCGATGAACTCATCAGCATGAACGATTTCGATGGGCAGGCGGGCGAAGCCGAGGGCGGAGCGGAGACGCGGACGCAGCAGAGGCTCCGGGCCGACCAGATGAACGCGGACGTGCTGGGCGCGGCAGGCGAGAATCGCGCCTCGGATCTCCGGCTCGGGAGCTTTGTCCGAGCCCATGGCGTCGAGAGCGATGTCGGTGAGCATAGGGTAGCTAAGAAGCGGCCAGCGATGAAGCGGTTAGCGATAAACAGGTCAGCGATAACCGCAGGTCCTTTGCCGCGCGTGCGCCGCGGTGGCGGACTGGCTCGTCAGCAGGACCAGCGGCGGGTGCCACTAGCTGGCTTCCTTCACTTCCAGGACTTCGCGATCCTTATACTGTCCGCATTTGGGGCAGACATGATGGGGCCGCTTGCGCTCGTGGCAGTTGGGGCACTCGGAGAGCGCGCCGGCGGTGAGAGCATCGTGCGCGCGGCGATTGGAGGTGCGCCGTTTGGAGTGGCGGCGCTTTGGGTTCGGCATGCTGAGGTTCCTTTCGCACCCGGCACGGGCGGCGGGGCCGCGGCGGCTGAGGCTTAATCTTTCCCCTGCGGGGGTTCCTGGCTGAGCCGGCTGCGCAGATCTGAAAGCGCCGACCACCGCTGATCGGCCGGAGCCGCATCGCAGGTACAGGATTCGGAGTTCAGATTGCGACCGCAGCGCGGGCAGAGCCCTTTGCAGTCGGTGCGGCAGAGCGAACGAGCGGGGAGGGCCAGCAGGACCTGTTCCCGCAAAACGTCTTCCAGCACCAGACCTTCTCCCTGATAATAACCGATTTCGGTTTCAGGCGCGCCCAGGGAGCGGTCGGGAGGGCCGGCGTCAGCGCCGAGGGGGCGGAAGAGGAGATCGAATTCGCCGCCGAGGGGGTGACGGACCGGCTCGAGACAGCGCGCGCAGCGAGATTCGAAGGTTCCCGACCAGGAGGCGCGGGCGCGGATGTCGAGGATGATTTCTTTGGGGCCGCGATGCTCGCGGAGGATCTCGGCCTGGCCACGGACGGCGAGGGGCGAGGTCGGGAGGGCCTCGTCGCCGTAGTCGATAGCGCCGGGAGCGAGCTCGAGGTCGAAGCAGACCGGCTCGCGTTCGAGGTCGAGCAGGGTGATCAGCATGAGGCGCTCCTTCTGCGGGTGAATGTTCACTTTCAGGTTACGAACCGAGAAGGTACAGGTCAACGTTTGGGGGATGGACGCGGGGCGGAGAGCGGGAGAGAATCAAAGCGCGAATTATGAAACTGCTAACCCACCCGGGTGTATTGATCGGCTTGCTGTCGGTGCAGGTCAACGTGGACTGGCCGCGGCTCATCGTGGCCCTGTTGGTGCTGGGGGGCCTGCTCGGCTACATGGTATACAGCTGGGTGAAGCGGTAGCGCGAGCGCGCGCCGCGTCCGCGTTCCAGACTCGCCGGTTGACTTTTCGAATCCCTCCTCCGGGTGTAATCGGGGTGCTTTCCGGCATGACGCGGAGTGACGAGTGTGGTGCGGGAACGCGCATCTAACGGAGTGTTTACATTCCTGATCGGACTGGCCCCGTAACCTGACCTGATGCGACGCGTTCTGCTGTTCCTGAATCCATTGCTGATCCACAACGCGAAGCGGCGGGCTGCCGTGGAGGAAATCGCCGAGCTTCTGAGCGGGCACGGCAGCGACGTGCACCTGCAGGAGACGCTGTCGGCGCACTCGGCAGGACAGCAGGCGCGCGAAGCCGTGGAGGCGGGATTCGACACGTTCCTGGTGTGCGGCGGGGACGGGACGGTCTTCCAGGTGATGCAGGGACTGGCGGGGTCGGCGGCGACGCTGGGAGTGCTGCCGTTCGGGACAGGCAACGTGATCGCGCAGAATCTGTGGATGCCGCGGAATCCGCTGCAGGCGGCGCACCTGCTGCTGGATGCGGAGACGCGGGCGGTGAGCCTGGGGACGATCGAGCTGAATCCGGTAGGACACAAGCGGCGGCGGAGCTGGTATTTCTTCATCGCGGCGGGGATGGGCGTGCATGCGGCGCTGATGAATCTTGCGCCGACAGGGCAGGGCAAGCGGCACGGCGGGCGGCTGGCGTATTTTGTGGGCGGAGCGCGGCTGCTGCTGCAACATCGGGTGCAGCCGTTTGTGCTGGAGATGACCCGTGCCGATGGGAGCACGGAAATCGGGACGGCGTGCGAGGCGATCGCCACGCACGTGCCGGAGATCAACCGCTGGCGCCCGGGCGGCGATCCATTTGGGGCGGAGCTGCAGGTGGCGTGGGTTCCACCGACGAATCGGCTGGGGCTGGGGCATGCGAGTTTTCATGCGCTCGCGACGCGGCGGCAGAACGGGCATTACGGATGGGGCGGGCTGCCGTTTCCGCGCTACGAGCGAGTGCGGCGCATGGTGTGCCGGCCGCTGAACGGGAATGCAAACGATCCGCCGCTGCTGGTGGAGGCGGACGGCGAGGTGCTGGGCGTGTCCTATACGGCGATCGGGATGGCGGAGCAGAAATTGAATTTGTTGTGGCCGAGGAGCGGCGTGGCGTGAGGGGAGAATTTCGGGGAACCGCAGGTTCTTCGACTCGTTCGCGCGAAACCATTGGCGCGAACTCGCTCAGAATGGCACTTTTCCCGGAAGGTTGAGTATTTTCCGGCGTCGTTTATGGCGCTGAGGCGCCAGGCAGGGGTTCGGACCGGAGGATGGTCACGACCATGGAGCGGAAGGCGTCGTAGTCGTCGTGGCCGGTGAAGAGGTGATAGTCGACTTCCTGTCCGGCGTCGTTGTGGCCGGTGATCTGAAACTGGCGCGTGCCGGAAGCGGCTTCGGAGGGATGAGCCTTCGCCCAGGAAGTCTCGTCGAAGTCATTGCTCTGCACATCGATCTCCCAGAGGCGCGGGCCGCCGGTGGAACGGCGGACGAGGAAGCGGTACCGGGTGCGGAGCTCGCCCAACGGCTTGAAGTATTCGATGGCGTCGACGTGGCGGATCTGAGCCGGTCCGGCAGGGTCGCGGTATTCGACGGGAAACATCTCGAGAAGGAAGCCGCTGGCGAGGCGGGCGTCGCGAGCGTCGGGCGCATCGGGTCCGCCGGCCGAGTGCAACTGGCGGAGCCGGGCGCGCAGGGCGTCGCGCTGCGTCTTGTCTCCGGCGGCGGCGTAGGCGGCAACAAGGGTGGTATCGACTCTCCAGTCCTGGGGATCGAGGTGGCGGGCTTTTTCCGCGTACTGGACGGCGAGCGGACCGTTGTAGAGCTCGAGCGCGGCGGTGGCGGCGTAGAGGCAGGCGGGCGCGTTGGAGGGGTCGGCGGCGAGAACGTGCTGAAAGTCGGCGAGCGCGAGATCGGCGTGCCCGAAGCCGAGCGCCGCGAGTCCGCCAGCGACGGTGGAGGTGGCGGGAGGGGTTTGCGCCTCAAGAGTCGGGGCGGCTCCCGCCAGGGTGAGGCAGACGGCAAGGATCACGACGAGCGGTGCCGAGAAACGTAGCATGGAATTGAGCGTGAGGCTACTTTAAACCCAGCCCAGGCGTTTGCGAATGAGGCCGCGGGAAGGAGCGGAGATCGGGTATGCTGAGAGGCGCGGACCGAAACGGTCCGCCAAGGAGCACGGAAATGGCAGGACTGGTGATTGTGAGTTTTGCGGCGATCTTTCTGGGCGCGATCCTCTGGGCATCGAGCCGCCGCGCCGACGAGCACGGGCACCGAGGCCAGCAGCCCTGAACGCTTCCAGTCGGGTTCGTTTTCCGGCGGTTACCGCACAGCTGAACAGCTTGCGGGGAAAAGGCGGATTCCCGTGCAGGACTCGAAAAAATCCTCCTCCGGGCCTGGAGGCGCCTCTGATCCGTTGCGATTGATGCCGAGGTGGTAACCCCGGCCCGCCGTCTGGACTGATTCTTTCCGAAAACTGTGAAGCCGTGCGCGGAAGCAAGGCCTTCTCCCATTTGCCAGAGGCGGACAAATTGTGGGGCACCCGGGTTTCGTGGCCAGATACAAGGCATTGCAGTCGACTGTTCATCAGCTATAGGGTCCGGGCCCTTGCAGACAACGGAATTCCACGACGGGCTGCTAAGTGACTGGTTCTGCCGTGCGATATGATTTTTCATATCATGTATAAAATTCTGGACGAGCACTTCAGCTCGCGACCACATTGATTTGACGAAAAAAACGAAATGAGAGAGCCATCCGCCGTATTTTCATGGGCTTGCACCGGATTAAAAATTGCTGGAAGCCGCTGGGCCGGGTGGCAAACGGCTTGCATTCTGTCTCGACTACGATTTGCGCCCGGAACTGATCGCTGGCCGCCCGCCGCGTTTCGGGGGAAGATTGCAGTAGCCCTCCTCCCATGATGAAGTCGTTCCAAACCCGCATGACCGCGATTCTGCTGGCGCTGTTTACGGTGGCGGCGATCGTGTGCGCGGGTTTCAACCTGGACCAGGAAAACCACTATCAGTCTCCGACGGACGGCGTGTCGTGGATGGAGGGACACGGCGGACTGGTGGCCGAGCGGGTTCCGGACAACAGTCCGGCCGAGCAGGCAGGAGTGAAGGCCGGAGACCTGCTGACGAGCGCGAACGGGGTGCCGATGCGGCGGGTGGCCGACGTGGCGCGCGAGATGTGGCGGACCGGGGCGAATCTGACCATCCATTACACGCTGGTGCGGGACGGAATCCGGATTCCGGACGTGCCGGTGGTGCTGGCGGCGCAGGATCACGACCTGAACCAGGGCTTCCGGCTGATCGCGCTGGTGTACCTGTTCATCGGGCTGTACGTGCTGCTGCGACGGTGGACGGCGCCGCATTCGACGCACTTTTACATCTTCTGCCTGACATCGTTCGTTCTGTACTCGTTCTGGTACACAGGGAAATTTAACGAGTTCGACTGGATCGTGTACTGGAGCAAGATCAGCGCGAATGCGCTGCAGCCTGCGCTGTTCCTGCATTTCGCGCTGGCGTTTTCCAGCGGGCGGCGGAGACGGCATCGCTGGCTGGCGGTGCTGACCTACGCGCCGGGTGCGCTGCTGGTGGGCCTGCAGGTGATGGCCATCGAGATGTGGTCGGCGACGGAGCTGCTGAATCACCGGCTGAACCAGGCGGCTACGGGCTATCAGGCGCTGTTCTATGTGCTGGCGGCGGGGGTCTTCTATCTGCACTTCCGGCAGACCGAAGCGCCGCTGGAGCGGCAGCAGCTGAAATGGCTGACGTGGGGCACGGTGCTGGCGATTGCCCCGTTTACGCTGCTGTCGGCGATCCCATACCTGCTGGATGCGGCGATGCCGGATACGGTGACGAAGGTGGCCGGCATCTGCATGATGATATTGCCGCTGACGTTCAGCTGGGCGATCGTGCGCTACCGAATGATGGACGTGGACCTGATCTTCAAGCGCGGCGTGACCTACACGCTGGCGACAGCGGCGCTGGTGGGGGTGTACTTCGCGCTGGTGGCGGTGTCGGCGGAGCTGGTGCACACGCGGCTGCCGGGCTTTGGGGTGTGGGGGCTGATGGCGGCCATCGTGGTGACGGCGCTGCTGTTCGATCCGATGAAGCGATCGATCCAGCAGCGAGTGGACCGGGTGTTCGACCGGCAGAGCTACGATTACCGCTCGACGCTGATCGATTTCGGGCGAGGGCTGAGCTCGTTCACGAATCTTGAGGCGCTGCTGCACGCGATTGTGGACCGGCTGCCGCGGACGCTGCTGGTGGAGCGGGTAGGCGTGTTTTTGTCCGATGCGCCACCACCCCTTCAACCCAACGGCCGGATTGCCGGGGGCCCCGGTCCAGGGAGCTATCGGCTGGCGGCGCAGCACGGACTGCCGGCGACGATGCAGCAGGAAGGACTGGATTTGGGATTCCTCGACTTCGATCAGCCGGACGCCCGGACGCACATGTTTCTGGAGAATCCGCAACTGGCGCTGCACCTGACGCAGTCGCAGCAGAAGACCGTGGCGGTGCTGGACATGAATTACTTTCTGCCCTGCCGCGTGGGAGTGCCGGGAGCACGCGACTGGCAGATGCAGGACCGAACGATCGCGGTGATCGGGCTGGGACGGCGAGCGGGCGGGGATTTCCTGTCGAGCGAAGACATGGAGCTGCTGGAATCGCTGGCGGGATACATCGGCATCGCGCTGCAGAATGCGCGGCTGTACGCGAGCCTGGAAGAAAAGATTACGGAGTACGAGCGGCTGAAGGAATTCAACGAGAACATCGTCGAGTCGATCAACGTGGGGATTCTGGCGGTGGATCCGGAAGAGCGGATCGAGAGCTGGAATTCGCAGATGGAAGTGATGTTCGCGCTGCCGCGGAAAGAGGCGCTGCATCAGCCGCTGGCGTCGGTGTTTCCGGCGGCGCTGGTGGCGGAGTTTCAGCGAGTGAAGGATCAGCCGGGGGTGCACAACCTGTACAAGTTCCGGCTGGAGACGCGGGCGGAAGAAGAGAGCCGGATCGCGAATATCGCGATCGCGCCGCTGGTTGCGCGGGACCTGCGCACGGTCGGACGAATCATCCTGATCGACGACATCACGGACCAGACGCAGATGGAAGGGCAACTGGCGCAGGCGGAGAAGCTGTCGTCGATTGGGCTGCTGGCGGCGGGGGTGGCGCATGAAGTGAACACGCCGCTGGCCGTGATTTCGTCGTACACGCAGATGCTGGGCCGGCAACTGCGGGGCGACGACCGGCTGGGGCCGCTGCTGGAGAAGATCACGCAGCAGACCTTCCGGGCGTCGGAGATTGTGAACGGGCTGCTGAACTTCTCGCGAACGAGCGGGACGGAATACCGCGAGACGGACGTGAACGCGATCATTCGCGAGACGCTGGTGCTGCTGGAACACCAGTTCAGGACGGCGCAGATTCGCGTGGAGACGAGCCTGATGCCGGAGCTGCCGCCGATCCTGGGGAATCCGGGGAAGCTGCAGCAGGTGTTTCTGAATCTGTTTCTGAACGCAAAGGACGCGATGACGGGAGCCGATGAGGGGCGCACGCTGCGGGTGGCGACGGAGATGAACGGGCACGTGAGCATCTCGATTGCGGACAGCGGCTCGGGGATTGCGCCCGAGCATCTGCGGCGGATTTACGATCCGTTCTTTACGACGAAGACGGCGCGAAGGGATGGGCAGCCACGCGGCACGGGACTGGGGCTGGCAGTGACGTACGGCATCATTCAGGAACATTCGGGAAAAATTCACGTGGAGAGCCAGGTGGGACAGGGAACGACGTTTTACCTGGAGTTTCCGATGCTGAGGAAACCGGCCCATGTCTGAAGGAACGCTGACGGCCCCGACGAGCAACGGGACAACACCAGGCACAGAAGCCGCGCCGCGGATTCTGATCGTCGATGACGAAGCGGCGATTCGGGAGTCGCTGGAGACGCTGCTGACGCTGGAAAGCTACGTGGTGGAGTGCGCGGAAAACGGGGAGCAGGGGCTGGAGCGGATCGCGGAGCAGCCGTTCGACCTGGTGCTGCTGGATCTGGCGCTGCCGGGGCGGAACGGGATGGAAATCCTGGCCAAAATTCGGGAGCGGCAGGCGCAACTGCCGGTAATCATGATCACGGCCTTCGGGACGGTGGGCAACGTGGTGGACGCGATTCGGGGCGGGGCGCAGAACTTCGTCCAGAAGCCGTGGGACAACGAGAAACTGCTGGCGGATATTCGCGCGGCGATCGGGCGTTACCGGGCGGAAGAAGAGAACGTCCATCTGAAGCGGGCGCTGCGGCAGCGGTACAACTTTCCGAACATCGTGGGCAAGAGCGAAGCGATGCTGCGGATCTTCGATCTGGTGGCTCAGGTGGCGCCGACGCGGTCGACGGTGCTGATCCAGGGCGAGAGCGGGACGGGCAAGGAGCTGATCGCGAAGGCGCTGCATGCGAACTCGCCGCGCAAGGACAAGCCGTTTGTCCCGGTAAATACGGGGGCGATGCCGACGGACCTGCTGGAGTCGACGTTGTTCGGGCACGTGAAGGGCGCGTTCACGTCGGCGATTGCGGCGAAGAAGGGGCTGTTCGAGGTTGCGAACGGAGGCACGCTGTTCCTGGACGAGATCGGCACGATGGGGATGGACACGCAGGCGAAGATCCTGCGCGTGCTGCAGGACCGGCGATTCATGCATCTGGGAGGCGTGCAGGAAATCCAGGTGGACGTGCGGATTATTGCGGCGACCAATGTGGAGCTGCAGCAACTGGTGCGGGAAGGGAAGTTCCGCGAGGATCTTTTTTATCGGCTGAACGTGATCGCGATCGAGCTGCCGCCGCTGCGCAGCCGGCGCGAGGATATTCCGCTGCTGGCGGCGCACTTCCTGAAGCGGTTTTCCGACGAAAACGGGCTGCCGGCGCGAGCGTTTACGCCGGACGCGATGCGAGCGCTGGTGGACTACGAGTGGCCGGGCAATGTGCGGGAGCTGGAGAACGTGGTCGAGCGCGGGGTGGTGCTGTCGTCGGGAACGATGATCGGAGCCGATCTGCTGCCGGGACATCTGACGGGCGCGAGCTATTCGAGCAGCCTGCTGGAACACAATCCGGATGCTTCGCTGTTCGACATTATCGAAGACGTCGAGCGGCGGATCATTATGGATAAGCTGGAGCGCTCGAACTGGAACCAGACGGAGGCGGCGGAGGCGTTCCGGATTCCGCTGTCAACGCTGAACCAGAAGATCAAGCGGCTGAACATCGAGATCCGAAAGCGGGCGCGGGAGTAGGCGCGAGGCGCTGTTCCCGTGGCAACGGAGCGCACGCACGGGCGTTGGGTGGCTGTATGCTACGCTCAAACTTCGGAGCGGAGGCGGCGGGTTCAGCATCCAATCCGCGGTAGCCCTTATGGCCCTGGAAACGATCGATGCAGCCGCAAAACGCGGGGTCCTGGCGGTGCAGGACTACGCGGAGCTGTCAGCCCGCGCCCTGAGCAATATCTTCCGCAGGCCGTTTTATGCGGGGGATCTTTTCCAGCAGGCCGACATCATCGGAGTGGGATCGCTGCCGATCGTGATCCTGACCGGGTTTTTCCTGGGATGCGTGCTGGCGCTGCAATCGTCGTCGACGCTGACCCAGTTCGGCGCGACGGCGTTTACCGGGCAACTGGTCAGCTTCTCGATGGTCAAGGAGATCGGGCCGGTGGTGACGGCGCTGATGGTTTCCGGGCGGAACGCCTCGGGCATGGCCAGCGAACTGGGGTCGATGATCGTGACCGAGCAGATCGACGCCATGCGGGCGCTGGGCACCGATCCGCTGAAGAAGCTGGTGATGCCGCGGATTGTGGCCACGGTGGTGATGCTGTTTTTCCTGGTGATCCTGTCGGACACGGTGGGGATTCTGGGCGGCGGATTTGTCGCGGTAGTGATGCTGGGGCAAAGCGGGTCGCAGTACTTTCACACGGCCTACCAGAGCCTGGAATGGCCGGACTTGCTGCAGGGGCTGGTCAAGCCGATTTTCTTCGGGCTGATTATCGCGACCATCGGCTGCTTCTACGGGATGAGAACGAAGGGCGGAACGCAGGGCGTGGGCCGCTCGACGACGCAGGCCGTGGTGTGGTCGTCCGTCCTGATCATCATCGCGGACTTTCTGATCAGCCGCTTCATGATCGGCATGCTGGGACGGTGAGCGGGTGAGCGCGAATGGGTCTGCGTCGCCACTCGTTCCCGGCTTGTCGGATGAGCCCGTGGTTCTCTTCGAAGACGTGTGCATCGGGTTCGGAGCGGAGCCGGTGCTGGAGGGGGTCTCGTTCCGCGTCGAACGCGGCGAGACGCGCATCCTGCTGGGGCCGGCGGGCGTGGGCAAGAGCGTCCTGCTGAAACTGGTGAACGGGCTGCTGCGGCCGGACTCCGGACGCATTTTCGTCTTCGGGAAAGAGATCAGCGCGATGCGCGAGGAGGAGTTGTTCGAGCTGCGCGGCTCGATCGGGACGGTGTTCCAGGAGGGTGCGCTGTTCGACTCGCTCACGGTACGCGACAACGTGGGCTACCGGCTGATCGAAGAGCATTTGCGGGAAGGCGAGATCACGCGGCGAGCGACCGAGGCGCTGCGGTTTGTGGAGATGGAGCATACGCTGAACAAATTCCCGTCGGAGCTGTCGGGGGGGATGCGGCGGAGAGTGGCGATTGCGCGGGCGATCGTGAGCGATCCGAAGCTGATTCTGTACGACTCGCCAACCGGGGGCCTCGATCCGATTACGTCGACGACGATCATCGAGTTGGTAATGAAGCAGCGCGATGTGCAGCATACCAGCTCCCTGGTGGTGACGCACCGGCTGCAGGACGCGTTCGTGCTGGCCACCCACCGTTTCAGCCGGGAGAAGAACGACATGGAGGCGCTGCCGCCGCACACCGCCGACGCGCACACCAGCTTTCTGATGCTGCACAACCGGCGGCTGATCTTCGACGGCTCGACGGCAGAGCTGGTGCACTCTGAGGATCCGCTGATAAGGGCGTATCTGGCCTAGCTAAACATGGGAGGCCCCCCGGCCGGGGGATATTTAGCGACTGATGAGGACTTCGTAGAGGTTGTCGCGGGCGAGAAAGAAGCGATTGCCGGCGAAACCATCGAAGAGACCTTCGATCCTGCGGTTGGTGTAGACGCGCAGGATGGGGAAAGGCTCAGACTGCTGCATTTCGATCTCGCCGGTCTCGGTGAGATGGTAGCGGCAGCAGGCGGTGTACGGGCCTTCCGTCTTTCGGTGGAAGACGGCCAGCACTTTGCCACCCGGGTGCGTGACGGTGCGCAGATGTTCGACCAGCGGCTTGACCAGGCCCTCGGGGATGTAGTCGAGCGTCGCCCAGAGCAGGACCACATCGAACTCGCGGCCGGGGAAGTTGAGGTTTTCCCGGAAGAAGCCCTCGACGTTGAAGCGGGGCTTGTCCTCGCCTTCGGCGGGTGGAAGCTGCCAGTCGCCGCGCAGCGCTTCGTGAACCACGTCGGCCATATAGACGCTGTGGCCCATGCCGGTGAGGAGATTGATGTTCTGGGGTGAGGTGGGACCGATGTCGAGGACGCGCAGGCCTTCCTGCTCGCGCATGTGTTTCAGCAGCGCTTCCCAGCCGCTGGAGCGGCGGGGAACGCGCGGCCCGGTGAGCCGGGTGGGGCTCTGCTGCCCGTCGTCGTCGCGCTTTTTGCGAAAGAGATTGCCGATCACGCTGCGCAACCGCCCTTGTGGGATCCCTGGTTCGATTGTAACGGGGAGACGGGAAGATAACGGCGGCGATCCGCCGAATTGGGAGTCGAGCGGAGATGTGCCGGAATCGCGCTCTGGACAGGAACACGGTCATCGCGAAGCTGCGCGAACACTCGCCCAAGTTGAGGGCTGCGGGGCTGGCGCACGGTCGTGTCTTCGGCTTGACGGCGCGCGGCGAGAGCTGCGAGGGGTCGGATGTCGATTTGCTGGTGGAGTTCGACCGGTCGAGACGGCGGATGCTGGTCACCGTGGGCAGCCTGCAGACCCGACGGAGCGAAATCCTGGCGGTTCGGGTCGATCTCCCGACGGAAGCATGGAGGCGCGAGCCGGTACGATCGAGGGCCAGGGAAGAGGCAATCCTTTTTAAGGACGACGCCAGCCGCTGTCGGGACATTTTGGGGTGCATTTCCCTGATCCGGCAGTTCACCGCCGGAATGGATTTCGAGGCGTACGTGAACGACGAGAAGACGCGCCCGGTAGTCGAGCGGCAGATCCTGATTTTGAGCGGGGCGGCGAAACATCCGGGGCCGGACGCCGAGACGCAGTGTCCCGAGCAGGACTGGAAGGGCTTTCGCGGCATGGGCGATATTCTGCGCCACGCTTATCACCGGGTCGACGACAAGCTGGTTCGGGATTCGGTGACACAGGACCTGCCGCCGCCGTAAGAGCGCATCGGGAAGGTCCTGGCTTCAGGCTCCTGAGCCGTTAATTCCGGTCGTAGGTATAGAAGCCGCGGCCCGACTTGCGGCCGAGCCAGCCGGCGTCGACCATGCGGATAAGCAGTGGGCAGGGGCGGTATTTGGGGTCGCCGAGGCCGTCGTGCAGGACGCGCATGATGTCGAGGCAGACGTCGAGGCCGATGAAGTCGGCGAGGGTGAGCGGGCCCATGGGATGGGCCATTCCTAACTTGAAAACCTGATCGACGGCCTCGGGGGTCGCAACGCCTTCCATGACGGCGTACATCGCCTCATTGAGCAGGGGCATGAGGACGCGGTTGGAGACGAAGCCGGGGGCGTCGTTGACCTCGACCGGGGTTTTGCCGAGCTGCTGGGCGAGGGCGTGGACGATATCGAAAGTGTCCTGCGAAGTGGCGAGGCCGCGGATGACTTCGACGAGCTGCATGACCGGCACAGGATTGAAGAAATGCATGCCGATGACGCGGTCGGGGCGGCTGGTTTCGGCGGCGAGCTTCGTGATGGAGATGGACGAGGTATTGGTGGCAAGAATGACGCCGGGACGGACGATGCGGTCGAGATCGCGGAAAATATCGCGCTTGATTACGAAACGCTCGGTGGCAGCTTCGACGAGGAAGTCGCACCCGGAGAGGGAATCGCGGTCGAGCGTGCCCTGAATGCGGGCCAGAGCGGCGTCGGCTTCGGCGGAGGTAATTCTGGATTTTTCAGCTTCGCGGCCGAGATTTTTGCGGATGGTGGCGAGGCCGCGGTCGAGGAAGCGCTGCTCGACTTCGCAGAGGCGGACGGTGTAACCCGAGCGGGCGAAGACATGGGCGATACCGTTGCCCATGGTGCCGGCGCCGAGGACGCCGATGGCGCGGATGTCAGTCATGCTGCCTGCTCCCGGATTATGGTACCCGCACCAGCAGGCAGGTGATGTTGTCGCGGCCGCCGGCTTCGTTGGCGGACTCCACCAGGCGCCAGGCGGCGGGATCGAGATTGGCAGCCTCGGCCGCGATGGTGAGGATGCGGGCGATCTCGTCCTCGCCGACTTCGCGGGTGAGGCCGTCGGTGCAGAGGAGGAAGAGATCGCGGGGCTCGACGGGCAGCTCGAGGATCTCTTCGGAAACGGAGGGCTGGGTGCCGATGGCGCGGGTGATGACGCTGCGGAAGGGCGAGCGCTCGGCTTCTTCCGCCGTGATGGTGCCGAGGCGGATCTGCTCGTCGACAAGGGAGTGATCGTGGGTCTGGCGGAGCAGGTGGCCGCCGCGGAAGAGATAGCAGCGGCTGTCGCCGGCGTGGGCGATGAGGGCCGAGCCGTGCCGGAAGAGGAGCGCGACCAGGGTGGTGCCCATGCCGCTGAGACCGGGATCGCTGTCGGCGCGGTCGAAGACGGCGCGATTGGCGGCGGCAACAGCCTGATGGAGCGCTTCGCGCGGGGCGAGGTCCGCGGCGTGCGCGAGAAGCTGGTCGATAACCGTGTCGACGGCGAGGCGGCTGGCGATCTCGCCGCCGGCGGCGCCACCCATTCCGTCGCAGACAACGAAGATGCAGCGATCCGGGCGGAGGCCGAATGCATCCTCATTGCGGGTGCGCAGACGGCCGGTGCTGGTGTGCGCGGCTGCCTGCAGCAGGTTGGCGTGGGGCGTGCTCATCCGCGAAAATCTGACCAGGAAACACAATACACGAGGGAAGCAACTCTGTATCGAGGATCACCTTTGCGAAGCGGGCGCTCCTCTACAATCGCAGAGGAGGACGCATCCGGAAATGCCAAGAAAGCCGCTGATTGCCGCCAACTGGAAGATGTACAAGACTCCGGCGCAGGCCCAGGAGTTTACGAAGAACTTTTTGCCTCTGGTGGCCAACCACGAGAGGGATGAAATCGTGCTGTGCCCGTCGTTTACGTCCCTGTCGGTGGTGATTGCGGCGGTGACGGGATCGGGCGTGGGGGTGGGCGCGCAGAACATGTATTCGGCCGACGAGGGCGCGTTTACGGGCGAGACGTCTCCGGTGATGCTGAAGGCGATTGGGGCGACGCACGTGATCCTGGGGCACAGCGAGCGGCGGCAGTATTTTGCCGAGACCGACGCGATGATCAACAGGAAGCTGAAAGCGGCGCTGGAGCATGGGCTGACGCCGATTGTGTGCGTGGGCGAGGTGCTGGCCGAGCGCGAATCGGGTAAGACGAACGAGGTGCTGCTGCGGCAGACGCGTGGGGTGCTGGCCGGGATCGCGGCGGCGCAGGCAGCGCCGATCGTGATTGCGTACGAGCCGGTGTGGGCGATCGGGACGGGGAAAACGGCGACGCCGCGGATCGCGTCGGAAGCGCATGGGGTGATCCGGGGCGAAGTGGCGAAGCTGCTGGGCCCGCCGGTTGCTGAGGCGATGCGCATCCTGTACGGCGGGAGCGTGAAGTCCGACAACGCGGCGGCGCTGATGGCCGAGGAGGAGATTGACGGAGCGCTGGTGGGCGGAGCGAGCCTCGATCCGCAGTCATTCGGGAAAATCGTGAAATACTGAACCGGTATCTCGCCCCGCCCGGTCGCTGAGAAAAGGAGACGACAGGGGTCGGGCACGCGGCTGAAATGTGCCCCGATTCCACTCTGTCCTGCAAATGCCACCGCAGACGGGGCATTCATCATCGCCGCAGCCGATTGATTCCAGATGACCTTCCTGCCGGGAACAGGCCTGGGGAGACAAACGCTCGTTCACCCGGCAAACGGAAAGGACTTCAGGCGCAGGAACAGCGACGTCCAGACTTTGCCCGCGTGAATGTCGTCCAACAGGGTGGCACGCATCGAAGACGAAGAGGAGCGGATTGAAGTGGAGCTCTCAGGTTTCAGGGCGGCACGGCGCTCGCGGTGCTATGTCGGGCTGTTCTGCCGGGCGGGCGCACTGGCGGTCATTCTGGCGACGGCCCTGCCGGCGTTCGCGTCACTCGGCGGCAGCGTGAACTCTGTCGAGAGCGATCGGGCCCAAATGCGCGCCAGCGAGAGCGTGTCGCACGCCAACGGGTACGAGATCGACGAGATCCGGGCGTCCTACGGAACCGTGGTGGACGAATACGTTTCTTCCGGGGGAAAAGTCTTCGCGGTGACCTGGCACGGGCAGTTTCCTCCGCAGATGCAGCAGATTCTGGGTTCTTATTTCCCGGAGTACGCAGACGATCTGCAGGCGCAGCAGCCGCAAGAGTACGGCCACAGGCCTCTGGATATCCAGGATCCGGATCTGGTGGTGCAGACCTTCGGCCATATGGGTGCGTATTACGGACGGGCGTATGTGCCGGACCTGCTGCCCTCCGGCATTCAGGCAGATCAGATTCATTAACGATCACCGCGGGAGTTGTTGTGCGCAGGTTTTCCATTTGTCTCCTTTTAGCAAGCCTGATCGGGGCCGTTGGATGCGGAAGCGGTTCCAGCCCAACGAAGACGACCACGACGACCACGACCAGCAGCGGGTCCAATGTGTTGTCGATTGCGGTCGATGGCGGACCGACAGCGAACCAGGCCAACGGCTCGATCTATGAGGATGCTGCGTTCGCGACCGCCACGGTGTGCGCCCCGGGCAGCACGTCGAATTGCGTGACCATCAATAACCTGCTGGTCGATACCGGATCGACCGGGCTGCGCGTGTTCGACTCGGACGTTTCGTCGCTGGGCCTGCCGGCGGTGAATGCCTCGAACGGCTCGCCGGCTTACGACTGCGTATCCTTCGTCGATGGCTCCTATCTGTGGGGCACGGTAGAGCAGGCCGATGTGACTCTGGGCGGAGAGACGGCTGCCAGGGTGCCGATTCAGGTGATCAGCAGCAGCAACACGGGCGTTCCCGGCTCCTGCTCGAATGGCGGCACCACCAACGACAATACAGCGGAGCTGCTCGGAGCCAATGGGATTCTGGGGGTGGGCACGGAGCCGACGGATTGCTACTACGACGGCGGCAGCGCGTGCTCGCCGACCGCGGGCCTGAGCAGCGCGCCGCCGCTCTACTACACGTGCTCGGGCAGCAGTTGCAGTCCGGCGTTTGTCGCAGTGTCGAATCAGGTGACGAATCCGGTAGTGTTATTCCCCATCGACAACAACGGAGTGATTGTCGAGCTGCCGGCGGTGTCCGGCGCCGCGGCGTCGGTGAGCGGGTCGCTGGTGTTCGGCATCGGCACGGAGTCGAACAATCAGCTTCCTTCGAGTGCCACGATCTTTACGATGACGTGCGACGATTTCACCACGGTTTTCAACGGTACGACCTACAGTCCCAGCCTCAACAACGACTGCGCCGGAGGGAGCTTTATCGACAGCGGGTCGAACGCCCTGTTCTTCCCGGACTCGAGCATCCCAACCTGTCCCCGGAACTCGGCGATCGGAAATCTGTCGTCGTGGTACTGTCCTTCGTCGACGGAATCGCTGTCAGCGACCAACGAGGGAGCTAACGGAAGCTCGAAGAGCACGAACTTTACCGTGGCCAATGCCGAGACGCTGTTTACCAGCCCTTCGACGGATACGGACGCCGCGATGAGCGGACTGGCCGGGGTCAATCCTACGGGGGTGGGTTTTGACTGGGGCCTGCCGTTTTTCTTCGGGGTCAGCGTGTACAACGCCATTGACGGGCAAAGCATGCCGACGGGCGAGCCGGCGGGTCCGTGGTGGGCGTATTAGGCCGACAAGCCGACAGGTGGCAGGCTGCAACCTTGGAAAAGGTTCACTGTCGCCTGACGCCGATCATCACTCCTGCTTCTGTGCTCGGGAGCGATCAGGGCGGGAGATCCCTGGAAAGCGCGGAAATACTCCTCAGGGGCGCAAGCCCGGTTCCATTTTGCGCGCGGTACGGCAGGACTGAAGTCGTGCCCTGAAATAAAACATCGATTCTGCAGCATTTTTCCGCAGGCCGGGGGCCTCCCCGCCAAAGGCGACGTCCTGCGAGTATTGTCGTTGACATACGATAAGCATCGTACTATGCTGCGGGACATGGCGAGCAGAGACAAAGAAGCGAAGCCAGGGCCAATGCCGACCGAGGCGGAGCTGGCGATTTTGCAGGTGCTGTGGCGACGCGGCGCCTCGACGGTGCGGGAGGTGCATGAGGCGCTGGAAGAGCGCGGGATCGGGTACACGACGGTGCTGAAGCAGATGCAGGTGATGATTGAGAAGGGATTGCTGACGCGGAACGAGCGCTACCGGTCCCACGTGTACGAGGCGCGGGCGGCGCGCGAGCGGACGCAGCGGCAACTGGCGCGGGAGCTGCTGGAGCTGGCGTTCGAAGGATCGGCGAAGAATCTGGTGCTGGGCGCACTGAGCTCGAAGCCGGTGTCGGCGGAGGAGCTCAGGGAGATTCGGCGGATGCTGGATGCGTTTGAGCGCGAACAGAAACCGGAGCAGAAACGAGGGCGGGCATGAACGCCTGGGAGAGGCTGGCGGCGATGCCGGGGATCCATGCGCTGGGATGGACCCTGCTGCACTTTTGCTGGGAGGGTGCGGCGGTGGGCGTGGCTCTGGCTCTGGCTCTGGCGGTGATTCCGCGGCGGGCAGCGAGACTGCGGTATGCAGCGGCGTGCGCGGCGATGGCGCTGATGGCGGCGCTGCCGCTGGCGACGTTTGCGCGGCTGGCGCTGGAGGCGGGTCCGGCAGGCGAGCGGATGGCGCAGCCGACGGGCATGGCAGCCGGCGTGGGGGCGGGGCTGAGCCCGGCGAGCGCCGAGACGTGGGTGGAGAGGTGCGTGGAGGGACTGAATGCGGCGCTGCCGGACGTGATTGGTTTCTGGCTGGCGGGAGTGCTGATCCTGCTGGGGCGCCTGAATGTGGGGCTGCTGGCGACGCGCAGGCTGCGGGCGCGGGCGAGTGCAGCCGGGGCGGAGATGGAGACACTGCTGCGCAGGCTGGCGGAACGGACAGGCGTGCGGAGGGTGGTGCGGCTCCTGCATTCAGCGCAGGTGCAGGCGCCGACAGTGATGGGCTGGCTGCGGCCCGCGATTTTGATGCCGGTGGGGTGTCTGGCGGGGATGTCGGCGGAGCAGGTGGAGGCGGTGCTGGCCCACGAGCTGGAGCACATCCGGCGGAATGACTATGTGGTGGGGGTGGTGCAGGCGGTGGTGGAGACGGCGCTGTTCTATCACCCGGCGGTGTGGTGGGTGTCGCGGCAGATGCGGCGGGAACGCGAGGCGTGCTGCGACGATGCGGCGGTGCGGGTGAACGGGGACAAGGTGGCGTATGCGCGGGCGCTGACGATGCTCGAAACGCGGCGAGGCGTGGCGCTGGCGATGAGTGCGACGGGAGGGAATCTGAAGATCCGGATTGGACGGATGCTGGGAGTGCAGGAGACACCGGCGATGTCTCGGCTGGGAGCGGTGGGGTTGCTGGTGGTGATGCTGGCAGGTGCGGGCGTGCTGGCGGGCGCGGTGCGGGCGCAGACGACGAGCGGGCCGGCCACGGCGCAGCATAAGACGGTGTGGCAGGCGTGGGTGGATCAGGACGTGCGGTGGATCATTACGCCCGACGAGAAGCAGGCGTTTTTGCGTCTGAAGACGGATGAGGAGCGGCGGGAATTTGTGAAGCAGTTCTGGGAGCGGAGGAATCCGACGCCGGGGAGCGCAGTGAATGAGTACAGGGCGGCGTATTACCGGCGGATGGCCTACGCGAACCAGCACTTTGGCGAGGGTGGTGAGCAGGGGTGGGCAACGGATCGCGGGCATGTGTATCTGGTGTACGGGCCGCCAGACTCGATTGATGCGTATCCGACAGGCGGACATGGCGAGGCCGCTCCGTGGGAGACGTGGCACTACCGGGAGATTCGGATGGAGAAGCCGGCGCTGAGCGGGGCTCCGGGGACTGGGCCGGGGAAGTCGTGGTCGGCGGTGCTAAAGGAAGGGGACTTCCTGCTCAGGGACGTGGATTTCCGGTTCGTGGAGCGCAGCGGGCAGTACCGGTTGATGACGCAGTGGCCGCAGTAGGGGTGAAGCGGTCGGCGGACAGGGAAGATGCGGTTCGAGTGAGGTGGTTAGCTGCAGCTTCACCCAGGTTCGAACCAAAGAGCGGGTGAACGCGCGCCAGAGGCCCCGGTAGGAGAGGGTGGAAGCTAGGTACTCTGCGGCGAGCAGGGCAACGGCGCCAGCGGCAAAAGAGAGCATGAGGCGGCTGCGCCACCAATCCCATGCAGCCATGAGGCCAGCGATCAGCACGTTGCCATAAAAGACTATGAGGAAAAAGGGCAGTGTGGGGCCCCGGTGGAAGTGCTGGGCTATTCGGCGTTACGCCTCCGGCCCGGGACCTGGTGCGGGGCGGCTCGTGCGCCGCGCACGAGCGAGCCAAGCTTCGGAGAAGGACGTGCGCTGTTGTCTTTCGCACCTCCGAGACGAAGTTTGGCGAAGAGCCCGGGCCGAGGATGCGCTCTGAAGCGCAGGTCCTCGTTTGTCAGCATCCATTGGATGGGAGGTGTCTGCTCAGGCATCATGAATTGAAATGCTATGGCTACTGATTCTGCCGGGTCTGCTGATGGCGGGCGGGGTCTACCAGGCGATTGCGAGCTGGATGGACGAACGCCGATTCCCTCCGGCTGGCCGTTTGGTGGATGTGGGTGGGTTCAAGCTGCATCTGAGGCGGGAAGGCTCCGGGCAGCCGGTGGTGGTGCTGGAGGCGGGTATCGCCGCGACCTCGATCAGCTGGTCGCCGGCGCAGGCGCGCCTCGCCGAGTTGAGCACCGTGTGCAGTTACGACCGCGCCGGGCTGGGCTGGAGCGAGCCGCGCCGGGATGGTTCCTGCACGCTGGAACAACTGGTGGGCGAACTGGAGGAGCTGCTGCGCAGGAGTGGGCTGGCCGCACCTTTCGTGCTGGTGGGACATTCTTTTGGCGGCCTGGTGGTCCGGGCTTTTGCGCATGCCTGGCCGGAGCAGGTGGCGGGGCTGGTTCTGGTCGATCCTGTATCGCTCGTTCACTGGAGCCGTGGAAGCCGAGCCAACACCGAGCAGATTCGCGCAGCGGCAGGACTTTCGCGGCGCGGCGCAGTGCTGGCGCGCGTCGGCGTGGTGCGGGCGGCGTTGAGCGTTCTGAACGCGGGCGGACGGTGGTTCCCCAGCCACGTAGGCCGGGCAGTGGCGCGGCGCGGGAGCGATGTGATGCAAAACCTGGCAAGAGAGATCGCCAAACTGCCTCGCGAACTCTATTCAACCGTGCGTGCCCATTGGAGTCGCCCCGGAGGGTTTCTGGCGATGGCGGAATACCTCGAAGCCTTGCCTGGCTGCGCCGCAGCGGGATTGACGATGAACGTGCCGGGCAATATTCCGGTCACCATCCTGTCCGCAGGAAATGCAACGGCCGAAGAACTGCGCGAACGGGAGGCATGGGCGAGTGAAAGCGAGCGAGGCCGCCATATAAAAGTCCCGGGAACAGGCCACTGGCTCCAGCTGGAGAGGCCGGAGCTGGTTTCTCAGGCGGTGGGGGAAATGGTGAACGCATGGAGGGGTGGATCGGGCACGGAGGATGGGAGTTGAGAGTGGGTGGGTGGAAGTGGTTGTGCTCAGGGGTCAGCGCCGTCCCTCCGGGACTGGAGCCGCGGCTGGCGCTTTCCCGGCGCTGAAGTGGCGGGCTAATCAACGTTGCGCCTCCCCACACTGTCGAGCAAGCTCGCCGGGGGCCCCGGTTCCGGCGCGAGCATTGGCGGCGATGCGGGCCCGCATCGGAATCGCTGAAAATCGCCGGGAGAGATTTGTGCTTCCCAGATCTGCGAGAATCGCGCAGAGCCGTTCGGCTTCGCCTCTGGCCAGGTGGGGAGCCCGGTGCTACTTCTTCACCGACCATCTGGCGCGTGGATATTGCCCCGGCAGAAGCCGGGCTTCATCGCTGTTGAGCGGGGCAAACCTCAGAGTAAAGTCGATGCCCTCGACTCTCGTGAAGCCTGCGCGAAAGTAGCAGGTTTGATCCGGTTTCGCGTCGAGTTCAAACAGCGCGACCAGATTCTTCACGGTTCCGGCGCCGGATTTCCAGTTCACGCACAGATGGTGTTGGCCGGGATCGGCGGAAAAATATAGATAAGAATCGCTCTGGGTTGCGCCCATCCAATGTCCATCCATTCCGACGCGGACGGTGGGGCGGTTGATTCTACCGCCATCGATGGGATCCCAGTCCTCAATCACATAAACCTGCACCTTGCCCGCCTGAGCGGGCGCCAGGACATTGGCGGCGCCGCTGGTATCCACCCGGAAACTTTGCCTGAATGATCCACAGGCCGCTTCCGCCTGTTTGACGGCCGGCGTGTCTTGCGCGGCTGCGGAAGTTACTACCAACAGGCAGATGCAGAACACGCGTGCTGGAAGCACGAGAACCCTCCATCCAAAGCCGAGAAACTGGGACAATCTTACGTCAGAACCGGTCCCGGGTCTGCCGGGGGGGTGCTTCTGCGAACTCCGCGCAGAGCCGTTCGCTTCGCTTCCGGCCAGGTTGCAGGCACCCGGCTGAATTCCTTCGTCAGGCTCTGAATAAAGACACCAATACCAATCGGGTGCACGGGCTGGATGAGCGTTCCTGCCCTCATGCGGAATAACCTGGGTCCCATCTTTGGGGCCCTTCCCCTCCGGGCAGCGAACGAAGTCAACGGCATTTCCTGAGCTGCAAGCCTGTCGAGTGCCGTCGGTAAAGACGACAGCAAATATCGTGTACCCCATGCCGGCAGATCTCGTTCGCGAATCCAGCGGGAAGCCGGGTGGAGCTGTCCTCTACCTTCACGACGTCCTCAATGTTCACGGCCCTCTGCCTTTGTCATGCTCGGGATAGACGCTCCAGCTCCTGACGTAAGGCTTCTCCGGCTCGATGTAAACAGAGTCGATCACAGCGCCGTTCCTGAGGGTGATGCGGCAAGGATAGCAGGCCGGATCGCCATCATGGCTTGGGACAGTGTCGGTGCCTCCCCGTTAGCGAAGCGCTACGCCGAAAATAAGTCTTCTGTGTGGGTTTCCACAGCCAGAGAAGAGTTACTGCCTGAGGTGGTGGAGGCGGAGGGTGAGGGATTCGCTCAGCGCGGCCTGGAGGGGTTCGTCGAGCTTGCCCCCGGCGTGGGTGAGATAGAAGACGTCAATGGCGGCTTCGCCTTCAGTATCGATCAGCGCTACTTCGATGTTGCAGCGGCAGGCAGCGAAGCTGAGAGCGATGGCGCGGAGCAGGCCGGGAGTGTCCTGGGTGACGATCTGGAGCAGCGTGCTCTGCGTGGAGGCGTCGTTGTCGAATTCAAGGCGGGTGTCGACGGTCACGCGGGGACGGGTGTGCTTGACGTGGCGACTGCGGAGGAGTTCCTCGACGGAGACGCGGCGGGCGCAGGTGTCGCGGACGCTGAGGAGAAAGCGGTCGATTTCGGAGGCGTTGAGCTCGAGGGTGCGGTAGGTGTCCGTGAACTGGAAGGTGTCAACGATGATGCCGCCGGCGTTGGAGAAGGCGTCGGCTTTGACGATGTTCATGCCCCAGGCGGAGAGTACGCCGGCGACGTCGGCGAAGAGGCCGGGACGGTCGGGCGTGACGATGGTGATTTCGCAGAGCTGGCGGAGAGTGCGGAAGGCGAGCTGGACGGGCTCGTCGGGGAGGGCCTGCGAGAGGCGGAACTGGGCGGCGATCTGTTCCGGGGAGCGGGTGGCGAGGTAGCGCTGGGGCAGGCCTTCGAGGAAGGCGCGGAGATCGTCAATCGTTGCGGGGATGGCGTCGGGGACGGATGTGGACGGGGCGGTGCGTCCGGAGGGTAGCTGGGCGACGATGCGGCTGAGGAGGGCAGGATCGGCGGCGGCGTGGTAGCGGACCTCGTCGACGCTGCGATCGAGGAAGTTGGAAGCGCTCATGTAGAGCTGCCAGAGGCCGTCGGCCTTCCACGGGGTGAGGGCTTCGGGAGAGACGGCGCGGATGTCGGCGTAGGTCATCAGCGTGAGCATTTTGAGCTGCGGCTGCGTGGCGACCTTCTCGGCGAAGACGCGGACGGTCTCCGCGTCGAAGATGTCGCGGCGCATGGCGGCGGACATTTCGAGGTGGTTGCGGATGACGCGGCGGACGGTTTCGCGCTCTTCGGGATCGAGCTCGAGGCGGGAAAAGAGGCTTTCGCAAAGCTCGACGCTGGACGTGGCATGATTGCCGTTGCGGCGAGCCTTGCCCGTGTCGTGCATGAGGAGGGCGAGGAAGAAGAGATCGAGGCGATCGATTTCCGGGATGAGCGAGGCGAGACGCTTTTCCCAGTCGTGCTGCGGCTGGCGCAGGCGGTGGACGTTGTCGATAACGTGGAAGGTGTGCTCGTCGACGGTGTAGCGGTGCCAGGTGTCGCGGATGACGAGGGATTCGATGCCGTGGAACTCGGGGATGAGCAGCTCGAGGATGCCGAGGGCGTGCATGGTGCGCAAAGCGTGGGCGGCCCAGGGCCCGAGGAGCACTTCGCGGAGGCAGTTCCAGAGGAACGGGCCTTCGGGCATCTGGACGGCGAGGACCGGGAGGGCGTCGGCGATGTGGTCTTCGGCGGCGAAGCTGAGGCGGTGGCCGTGCCTGGCCATGAGGCCGAAGATCTGGAGGATGGTGTCGGCGTCGTTGACGGTGGCGCCTTCGGCGAGGTCGAGGCGGCCCTCCTGGAGGAAGAAGTCGGTGCCGGGGACGGGGGTGCGCTTGCGGCGGAACTGCTTGTAGAAGGAGCGGCGCGGCGGGGGGACGGCGTCCATAAGGAGGGTAGCGCGGCGGTAGACGGTGCGGGCCTGGCGATACCAGGTGCGCATCCAGTAGGCGGGATCCGAGGTGCCGCGAGTTTCGAGGCCGATGGAACGGGCGGCGGCTTCGTCCTGGGCGTGCCAGTCAAGGGTGTTGTCGTCGCGGCCGGCGCGGTAGTGAAGGAAACAGCGGACGGCGGCGAGGAAATCGTAGGCGGACTCCGGCTCGTCGTGGGTGCCGTAGAAGTCGTCAGCGGAGGCGCGGGGCCAGGATTTGTGCTCCTGGATGGAATTGAGGAGGGTGAGCCACTGGGCGAGGTGGTAGTCGCGCAGGCCGCCGGGAGTTTCCTTCACATTGGGCTCGACGTGGAAGATGGTGTTGCCGAATTTGGCGTGGCGGGCGCGGGCCATTTCGGCGAGGTTCTGAATGACGGTGTCCCACTCGCGCAGGATGACGGAGGGAAGGAGATCCTTTTCGAACCTGGTGTAGAGGTCGCGGTTGCCGGTGAGGAAGCGGCGGTCGAGGAGGGAGACGGTGAACTCGAGATTGTCGGGATGGACGCGCTCGCACTCTTTGAGGGAGCGGGTGGCGGGACTGGCGCGAAGACCGATGTCCCACATGGCCTGGGTGCAGGAGCGGATGGCGTCGCGGAGAGAGTCTTCGAGTTTTTCCTGAGCGCAGAGGAACAGGATATCGACGTCGGAGCAGGGGAAGAGCTCACGGCGGCCGAAGCCACCGGTGGCGACGAGGGCGATGGGGTGGCTGTCGGCGTCAGGGACGAGGGTTTCCCAGAGCTCGGAGACGAGATTGCCGACGACGCGGGCGCGGCGGCGGATGGCGGCGGAGCCGTCGCCGGTGCGCTCGAAGTTCTGGCGCAGGAGGGCTGAGTCTTCTTCGTAGTGGCTGCGCAGGAGCGCCAGGCTGGACGGGTCGAAGGTCATGGCCAGTCAGAAGTACAAAATCTACGGCTCCGTTCGACCGGGACGGAGGGCGATGATTCCGGCGACCGGACGTGGGGCAGCCGGGAAATAATCAGAGGGCGGACGGGCCGCGCTCGTCGTTGCGGATGCGGATGGCGTCGTCGATCTTCGAGACGAAGATTTTGCCGTCGCCGATTTTGCCGGTACGGGCCGAAGAGAGGATGGCCTGGATGGCTTTTTCGGCGATCTCGTCGCGCACGACGAGCTCGATTTTGATCTTGGGGAGAAGATCGACGGTATATTCGCGACCGCGATAGAACTCGGTGTGTCCCTTTTGGCGGCCGTGGCCGCGCGCTTCCAGAATGGTCATGCCCTCGATACCGACTTCGAGGAGAGCGTCTTTGACGGCATCGAGCTTGGAGGGTTGAATGACAGCTTCGATCTTTTGCATAGAATGCGTAGGTTCCTGGCTACTCAGAGTATCAGACCCGGCCGGGCGCATGGCCTTTGAGCCGCCGGCCGGGGAAGAGACGGAGGTCACGAGCCGAAATCGTAACCTTCCTCGCCGTGCTGGGTGACGTCAAGACCCTCGATCTCCTCCTCGCGCGTGACGCGGAGGCCGATGACCAGGTCGACGAGCCTGAGGAGGATGAGGGTACCGACGATGGCGATCCCCCAGGCGATGGCGACACCGGCCAGCTGATTGAGGATCTGATGCCAGTTGCCGTCGATGGCGCCGGTGGGTTTGCCGGGGCCATAGATGGGGTTGATGACGCTGGTGGCGAAGAAGCCGGTGAGAATGGCGCCAATGGTGCCGCCGGCGCCGTGGACGCCGAAGGCGTCGAGGGAGTCGTCATATCCGAAGAAGGATTTAACGACGGTGACCATGAGATAGCAGAACGCGCCGGCGACGGCGCCGATGACGAGGGCGGACATGGGCTGAACGAAGCCGGAAGCGGGAGTGATGGCGACCAGTCCGGTGACAGCGCCGGAGACAGCGCCCAGGGCGCTGGGTTTGCCGCTGCGAATCCACTCGGCCATGCACCAGGAGAGGGCGGCAGCGGCGGTAGCGAACTGGGTATTGACGAAGGCGCTGGTGGCGAGGCCGCTGGCGGCGAGCGCGGAGCCGGCATTGAAGCCGAACCAGCCTACCCAGAGCAGGCAGGCTCCGATGAAGCTGAGGACGACGGAGTGGGGCGGGGCCGGCTCGCGGGGATAGCCGACGCGCTTGCCGAGATAGAGGGCGCAGACCAGGGCGGAGACGCCGGAGGTGATGTGGACGACGGTGCCGCCAGCGAAATCGAGGCAGGGCAGCGTGCCGCCCGGGGCGGCCTTGAGGAATCCGCCCTCGCCCCAGACCATGTGAGCCATGGGCGTGTAGACGACGATGCTCCAGAGGCTGAGAAAGAGGCACATGGCGCTGAACTTCATGCGTTCGGCGAAGGCTCCGCAGATGAGCGCAGGGGTGATGATGGCGAACATGAGCTGGTAGATCATGTACGTCTGGGCGGGGATGGTGGCGCTGTAATCGGGGTCGGGCGCGAGGCCGACGTGGCGGAGGAAGGCGAAGTGGAATCCGCCGATGAAGCTGTTGCCGGGGCCGAAGGCGAGGGAGTAGCTGACGAGCGCCCAGAGCACGGTGACGATGCACATCATGGCGAAGCTCTGCATCATGGTGCCGAGGACGTTCTTGCGGCGGACGAGGCCGCCGTAAAAGAGCGCGAGGCCCGGGCCGGTCATGAGGAGCACGAGCGCGGCGCTGGTGAGCATCCAGGCGTTGTCGCCGCTGGAGATGGCGGGCGCGGCGGGCGACTGGGCGAGGGCAGCGGGCGCATTGAGCAGGAGAAAAGACACAGGCAGAAGGGATCGACGAGGGCGCATGGCACTCCGCGGGAGAATCGTGATGGAACTGCGATCCGCAGGCGAGAGCGACGGGGTCGCGCCCGGGAACTGAAGGGCTCAGGAGGATTGGAGAGTATTTTAACAAGCCGGCAGCCAGGAATCAGCAGCCAGGAGCCGGAGGCCAGGAGCCAGGGGCGGAGAAGCGGCCAGGCGAGCGGCGGTATAGTGAAGAGATGAGCGAATTGCGGGATCGGCGGCTGTTCGGGACGCTGGAAAGCAGCGCGAAGAACCGGGAGAAAGTGGTGGAGGCGAGCTACGGGTACGAGCAGCCGGAAGGCGTGTTTCTGACGACCGTGGATGCGGCGATCAACTGGATCCGGAAGAGCTCGATCTGGCCGATGACGTTTGGGCTGGCCTGCTGCGCGATCGAGATGATGTCGATGGGTGCGTCGCGATTTGATGTGGCCCGGTTCGGGGCGGAGGTTTTTCGTCCGTCGCCGCGGCAGTCGGACCTGATGGTGATTGCGGGGCGGGTGTCGTGGAAGATGGCGCCGGTGATCCGGCGGCTGTACGACCAGATGCCGGAGCCGAAGTGGGTGATCTCGATGGGAGCATGCGCGACGTCGGGAGGGGTGTTCAACAATTACGCGCTGGTGCAGGGCGTGAATCAGGTGATCCCGGTGGATGTGTATGTGCCGGGGTGCCCGCCGCGGCCGGAGCAACTGCTGTATGCGATCACGCTGCTGCAGGAGAAAATCCAGCACGAGCGCGGCAGCCTGAGGCGGGTGCTGAATCTGGAGTAGCGGAATCCCGGCGAGGCGCGACAGAATTCCCGGCCAGGCACTTCCGGGAGTGGCTGGACCCTGGCGAGGGAGGCAGCAGTTCAGGTGCAATCACCGCAATCGCGCTCGTTACCTTTAAGGAACCCGGGAGTCCTCAATACTTCTTGTGACATGGCGAGAAATGGATCCTCCAGGCGAAGTACCTGTGATAACTTCGTAAACGCGGAACTTTTTGAGGTTGGCTCGCCTGACGCCGCCGGCGCAGAGCTACGCAGGTTCATCAGCGATCAATGAGCAATTCAAATATTTGCGGAGGATAGACGCATGCATTCTCGTCCGTTTGGCAAGTTGGGCCGAATTCTGCTGGCGGGATGTGCCCTTGGTCTGGGTACAACCATGGTGCTGGCGCAGAATTCGTCGTCTTCGTCGGCAGGGTCGACCGGATTGGCAACGTCGACTGCGAAGAGCGATCCATCCCCATCCCGCATGGATGTGTTTCTGGGGTATTCGTACCTGGCACCCCATGGAACGGTGACGGAGGAGGATTCGAGTACCGGCAGCACATTCAGCAACACCTATTCGTCGATCAACACCGGCGCGATTGGCAGCTTTGCGTATTACTTCAACCGGTATGTAGGAGCCCAGGCGCAGTTTGCGATTTCCCCGGATGGAAACAATGACGGCGAGGGGGATCTCGGACTGGGCATGATCGTCCGTTTTCCGATTTCGGGGATGACGCCCTTCGTGCATGCGCTGGCCGGGCCGGTTGATCTGGGCGGACCAAACCAGGGCGGCCAGAGCCACGCCTATACGTGGGGGCCGGCACTGACGGTGGGTGGAGGTCTGGATTACGAGTTGCCGTTTGCAAACCATCATTTTGCGCTGCGGCTGTTCCAGGCGGATTACCAGTATTTCCACGCGGATTTCGGGCCGCAGCCGAACACCGGGGGGCGGGCGAACGTGGAGGCCGCGCGGCTGAGCGCAGGCCTGGTGATGCATTTCGGCAGCATCGTGCCGCCGCCGCCGGTGGCGTACAGCTGCTCGGCGAGTCCGGATTCGGTGTATCCGGGCGAGCAGGTGACGGTCACCTGCACGGCTACGAACCTGAATCCGAAGAAAACGACGAGCTATAGCTGGAGCGGCAGCCAGGGTCTGACCGTAAGCGGCACGAAATCGACCACCACGATCGACACGACCAACCTGCAGCCGGGCGATTACACGGTGACCGGGCACGTGACGGAAGGCAACAAGCCGGGCGAGTCGGCCGACGGCGCGGCGCACTTCACGGTGAAGCAGTTCGAGCCGCCGACGGTGAGCTGCACGGCGAATCCAACCACGGTACAGGCGGGCGGGACCTCGACGATCACGGCGACGGGTGTGAGCCCGCAGAACCGGACGCTGACCTACAGCTACTCGGCATCGGCGGGATCGATCAGCGGGACGACCAACACGGCGACGCTGTCGACGACAGGAGCGCCGTCGGGCACCATCACGGTGACGTGCAACGTGCAGGACGACAAGGGACAGACGGCATCGACGACCAGCACGGTCGACGTGGAAGCGCCGCCGCCCCCCCCGCCACCGCCGGCACCGTCTCCGGAGCAGGTTCGCCTGGAGCACCGTCTTGCGCTCCACAGCGTCTTCTTCCCGACGAATCAGCCGAGTCCCGCGCATCCGGAACGTGGTCTGGTTGAGAGCCAGCGGGGGACTCTGAGAACGCTTGCGACGGACTTCCAGAGCTATCTGGCGATCAAGCCCAACGCCCGCATTACCCTGACGGGCCACGCAGACGTGCGCGGCAGCGTCGCGTATAACCAGGCGCTGACCGAACGCCGTGTGAACCTCGTGAAGCAGTTCCTGGTGGAGCAGGGCGTTCCTGAGTCGGCGATCGATACGCAGGCCGTGGGTAAGGCACAGCAACTCTCGAAGGAGCAGGTGCTGGCTCTGGTCGACGAGAATCCCGATCTCACCAATGCGGAGAAGATGAACATGGATCGGAATCTGACCATGATCTATCTGGCCCAGAACCGTCGCGTTGACATCACCCTGAACAACACCGGCCAGCAATCGGTGAAGCTGTATCCGTTCAATGCCGCCGATTTGAACACTCTGCTGAGCGAAAAGGCTCCGGCGCGGAGGAAGAAGAGAGCGGCGAAGCAGCATTAGAAGAACGGCAGCGAACGAACGAGACAGGGGCTGGCCGAATTCCGGGCCAGCCCCAATTTTTTGCGGCAGTGTATTCTGGGAATCCGCCGGAAGACGGGAAGATCAACCAGGTTTTTGAGGAGGACGGATGCCAGACAGGAGAACCAGGGCCGCCGCGGCGGCCCTGATGGGACTGGGAATCATGCTGGGCGCGGCGAAGCCGGCAGGGGCGCAGGCGGCGTCAGGCAGCGATGCTGTTCCCACGGCGATTCCCGGCTTCGATGCCAGCGCGATGGACACGACGGCGAATCCCTGCGACGACTTTTACCAGTTCGCGTGCGGGAATTACGCGAAGCTGCATCCGATTCCGCGCGATCTGCCCTGGTTCAACCAGTTTGTTGCGCTGTATGAGTTCAACACGGCGGCGCTGCACCAGATCGTGGTGCAGGCGGCGCACGCCGGGCCGGATGCCACGGCGAATGAGCGGAAGATCGGGGACTACTATGCAGCGTGCATGGACACCTCGGCCATCAACCAGGCGGGACTGACACCGCTGAAGCCGGAACTGAAGCGCATCAGCGGCCTGAAGAACAAGGCGGGACTGCCGAAGCTCATCGCGTACCTGAACCGGATGGGCGTGGACGTTTTCATGAACTACAGCTCGCAGCAGGATCTGAAGGATGCGGACAAGGAGATTGCTGTCATCGACCAGGACGGGCTGGGGCTGCCGGAGAAGGACTACTACTTCCGAACGGACCCTCACAGCGTGGCGCTGCGCAGGGAGTATGTGGCACACGTGGACAGGATGCTGACGCTGCTGGGCGATCCGGCGGACAAGGCGCGGGCGGAAGCCGATGCCATCATGAAGTTCGAAACGGAGCTGGCGCAGGCCTCGCAGGGGATTGTGGAGCGGCGCGATCCGCACAAGACCTACCACGTAGAGGAGCTGACAGCGTTTGCGGCGACGGCGCCGGAGATCGATGCGCCGGAGTACATCGCGGCCATGGGATCGCCCGCGGTGACTTCGCTGAACGTGGCATCGCCGGACTTCTTCAGGGGGCTGAACGCCGCGATCGGGGACACGGACCTGGCGACGCTGAAGGCGTACATGCGGGTGCACCTGGCGGACTCGTTCTCGCAGCGGCTGCCGCGAACGTTCGAACAGGCGTCGTTCGATTTCTACGGGCGGGACCTGACGGGGACCCCGCAGCAGCAGGCGCGCTGGAAGCGGTGCGTGAACGCAGTGGATTCATCGATGGGTGACGCGCTGGGCCAGCTTTACGTGGCGAAGTACTTTACGCCGAGCCAGAAGCGGGAAGCGCTGACGATGGTGCACGGGATCGAGACGGCCATGGGCCAGGACATCGAAAGCTCTGACTGGATGAGCCCCGAAACCAAGGTGAAGGCGATTGCGAAGCTGCACGAAGTTACGGACAAGATCGGATATCCGGACAAGTGGCGAAGCTACGCAAAGCTGACGATCAGGCCGAACGACGCGCTGGGCAACTCGGTGCGGGCGCGCGAGTTCGAGACAGCATACGAGCTGAACAAAATCGACAAGCCTGTGGACCGGAGCGAGTGGTACATGACGCCGCCGACGGTGAACGCGTACTACGATCCGAGCCAGAACAGCATTAATTTTCCGGCGGGGATTCTGCAGCCGCCGTTTTACGACAGGAATGATCCGGCCACGACGAACTACGGGCACATTGGCGCGGTGGTGGGGCACGAGCTGACGCACGGCTTCGACGACCAGGGTTCGCAGTACGACGGGCACGGCAATCTGGTGAACTGGTGGACGCCGCAGGACAAGGCGAAGTTTGACGCGCGCACGGCGTGCCTGGTGAACGAATACGATCAGTTCACGGCGGTTCCCGGGCTGAAGGTGAACGGAAAACTGACGCTGGGCGAGAATACGGCGGACAACGGAGGCGTGCGGCTGGCGATGATGGCGCTGATGGCCCGCATGGCGATGGACGCGGGCCGGGTGCCGGGTCCGGCAGCCAGCCCGGCGGAGGCGAAGTACACGCCACTGCAGCAGTACTTCATCGCGTACGCGCAAAACTGGTGCACGAACGACCGGCCGCAGTTCGACCGGATGCTGGTGCAGACGGACCCGCATTCTCCGAACCCGATTCGGGTGAAGGGCGTGCTGACGAATATGCCGGAGTTTTCCAGGGCTTTCAGCTGCAAGGCAGGCCAGCCGATGGATCCGGCCCGGAAGTGCCGGGTCTGGTAGGCGGGAGCGTCAGTTTTCACAAAGGGAGCGCCCACGCGGCGCTCCTTTTCCGCCCGCGGCTGAACAGCGGCGAGGGCACCGTCGATATTCGGAGTGCGGGGCGGGAAAGCGCAACCGGACGGAAAAACCGGATACCATAGCCATAGCCCAACCATGCTGCGCGGAGAGCCGTGACGGACCTCCGCAGCGCAGCTTGATGGAGATATGAAACTGACGCGGTTGCCTCTATTCCTGGCGGTCCTGGCCCTCTCGGTGTCCGGACTGCGCGCCCAGGTTGTTCCTGTAATGTCCGGGGGATGGACGACGATCGGCCCCGATGGCGGGGACGCGCGGCGTTTCGCCTTCGATCCGCGCGATCCGCAGCGAATCTACCTGGGGACGACGGACAGCTGGATTTACGTGTCGGACGACGCGGGCGCGTCGTGGAAGCGGCTGGCGAAGCTGGGTGCGCAGGACGATCTGGTGGTGGACAGCCTGGCAGTGGACCGGTCGGACCCGAGGACGCTGTTTGCCGGCGTGTGGGTGATGGACCATCCGGACGGAGGCGTGTACATCAGCCACGACGGCGGGCGGACGTGGACGGAAACGGCGGGGATGCACGGACAGGCGGTGCTCTCGCTGAAGCAGGCGCGCGGGAATCCGAACGAGCTGGTGGCGGGGACGCTGCGCGGCGTGTACCGGAGCATGGACAAGGGGCTGCACTGGGAGGAGATCAGCCCGCCGGGAAGCGCGGAGATTCATGAAGTCGAGTCGGTCGCGATCGATCCGTACGATCCGGGGATCATCTACGCGGGGACGTGGCACCTGCCGTGGAAGACGATGAACGGCGGGAAGAGCTGGATGAGCATGAGCCAGGGCCTGATTGTGGACTCGGATATTTTCTCGATGTACGTGGATCCTGACCAGCCGCGACTGATGTATCTGAGCGCGTGCTCGGGGATTTATCGCAGCGACGATTTTGGGGACGATTTCCGCAAAGTGGAGGGAATCCCCATGGCGGCGCGGCGGACGCGGGCGATTGTGATGGATCCGGCGAACAGCGACACGGTGTATGCGGGGACGACCGAAGGGCTGTATAAGACGACGAACGGCGGCAAGACCTGGCAGCGGACGACGCCCGGCGACGTGATCGTGAACGACGTGTATGTGGATCCGCGGAATCCGCAGCACGTGCTGCTGGCGACGGACCGCAGCGGCGTGCTGGCCAGCGATGACGGGGGCGTGACATTCGAAGCGTCGAACATGGGGTACTCGCAGAGGCAGGTGGCGGCGCTGCTGACCGACGCAAAGGATCCGGGGACGATCTATGCCGGCGTGATCAACGACAAGCGGTTCGGCGGCGTGTTTCTGACGATGGATTACGGGAGAAGCTGGCGCCAGGTGAGCGAGGGACTGGGAGGGCGCGATGTATTCGAGCTGGCGCAGAGCGAGGATGGGACGCTGCTGGCCGGAACCGACAACGGGATCTTCCGGTGGAATGGTGCGGTTTGGACGCCGGCGAACGATGTGGCTGTGGCTGCAGCGGCGCGGCGCGATCCGCCGCGAAGCGCGCGGGAAACGTGGCGGGAACGGTACGAGCGCCGGTATGAGCGGCGCCTGGAGATTAACCAGATTGAGGGACGGGTGACGGCGCTGGCCGCGGCGGATGGGGCCTGGTATGCGGCGACGGCGCAGGGTGTCTTCCGCAGCACGGACGATGGAACGTCCTGGCAGGGCCCGGTGCTGGGCGCGCAGAGCGCAGGATTCTTTTCGGGACTCGGAGAATACATTGCGATTGCGACGCAGGGCAGCACCGTGTATGCCGCGCAGCGGAACGGCATCATGATGTCGACCGACCGCGGCGCGACGTGGGAGCCGGTGACTTTTCCTGCGAGACTGTCGGCGGTGAGGGCGCTGGCGACTACGCCGGAGGGAACGCTGTGGGCGGGTGGTCGCGAGGGGGTGTTTTACACCTCGAACGGCGGACGCACGTGGGCCAGGCTGCAGCGGCTGCCAGTGGTGGCGATCAACAGCCTGCGGTGGGATGCGGGGATGGGGCGGATGATCGTGACGTCGGATGAGAGCACGCTGATCTTCGCAGTGGATCCGCAGAGCCGGACGTGGAAGTGGTGGAACGCGGGATGGACGGTGCACCAGGTGGCATGGACGGGGCGGAGGATGATGGCGGCGTCGCTGTTCAGCGGCGTGGTGGCGCAGCCGCAGCCGGAGATGGCCAGCGAGGGCAGCGGCGTGGCGCAGAACGCGCAGCGGTGAGCGGCGGCGATGCAGATCCGGGAGGCGCGGGCTGAGGATTTTGCCGAACTGTACGCGCTGGACCAGGCGTGCTTCGCGCCGGGAATCTCGTGGTCGAAGGCAGAGCTGGGGTATTTCCTGAAATATCCGCGGAATTTTGCGCTGGTGGCGGAAGCCGCGCCGGGGCAGATTGCCGGTTTTACAATTGCCGGGACGGTGCGGCGGCAGGGCACGGTAGTGGGACGGCTGATTACGCTCGATGTGCGGCTGAAAATGCGGCGGCAGCGCGTGGGCGGGGCTCTGCTGGAGGCGGTGGAACGGCGTCTGCGCGCGGCGGGCGCGACGGCGCTGCTGCTGGAAGTGGCCGTGGATAACGCGAGCGCACAGGCTTTCTACGGGCGGCACGGATTTGCGCGGACGGGGCGAATTCGCGGGTATTATCTGGGGCGGATCGACGCGCTGACGATGGAAAGGGCACTGTAACAGCAGCCAGCGGTCAGCAGTCAGTGGCCATCAGCCATCAACCAGCAACCAGAGAGCAGGGCTCACGGCAGCCTTGCGCGAACACGCTGGCGACTACAATAGGGGCAATGTTTCGATTCAGCATGAAGGCCGCCGCGTGGGTGGCGCTGCTGGTGTGCGGGGCGGGCGCGGCGCGGGCGCAGGCGGTGAAGGAGCTGCCGAAGCCCACGGATTACGTGAGCGACGATGCGCACGTGATGTCGCAGGCGACGATTCTCGAACTGGACCGGCTGTGCGGCGAGGTGGACCACGAGGCGCACGCGCAGATTGCGGTGGTGACGGTGAACTCGCTGGCGGGCGAAACCGTAGAGCAGTATGCGGTGGACCTGTACACGGCCTGGGGGATCGGATCGAAGCAATCCGACCGCGGCGTGCTGGTGCTGGTTGCGCCGAACGAGCGGCGGAGATTCATTGAGACGGGGTACGGGCTCGAGGGGATTCTGCCGGACGGGCTGGTGGGCAGGATCGGCCGGCAGATCGTGCCGATGCTGCGCGCGAACGACTTCGACGGCGCACTGACGGTGGAGACGGACGATATTTCGCAGGTGATCGCCGGAAACGCGGGGATCAAGCTGCAGCCGCTGACGCAGGAGGGCGCGGAGTTTCTGCAGCAACAACCGCAGGCGAGTCTGGCGCAGGTAGCGGGCGGGATTGTCTTCCTGATTCTGGTGGTGATCTTCCTGGCGTGGGCGGGAGGGTCGGGGTTGCTGTGGTTTCTGCTGGGAATGCTGTTCAGCGGCGGCGGATTTGGCGGAGGGTTCGGGGGCGGCGGATTTGGCGGCGGAGGCGGCAGCGGAAGCGGGTTTGGCGGATTTGGCGGCGGCGCGACGGGCGGCGGCGGCGCCGGGGGGAGTTGGTGAGGTTCAGTGCAAATTGAAGGAGAACGAAGCACCATGATGCGTCGAGGACTTTGGATCGCGGTTGCGGTGGCGGTGGTGATTGTGGTGGCGGGGCTGCTGGTGGCGGGCAGCTATGTGAGTGCGCACAATCAGATGGTGGCGAAGCAGCAGGCCATCCAGGCGCAGTGGTCGAATGTGAACGTGGTGCTGCAGCGGCGGGCGGACTTGATTCCGAACCTGGTGTCCACGGTAAAGGGCTACGCCACGCACGAGGAGAAGGTGTTCGCCGACGTGGATCAGGCGCGCGAGGCGCTGCTGGCGGCGCACGATCCAAAGAGCGCAATGCAGGCCAACGGACAACTGGACGGGGCGCTGGGCCGGCTGCTGATGGTGGCGGAAGCCTATCCGAATCTGAAGGCGAATGAGAATTTCCTGGAACTGCAGGATCAGCTGGAGGGAACAGAGAACCGCATCGCGGTGGAGCGGCACCGGTACAACGAGGATGTGCAGGACTACAACACGTACATTCGGCAAATCCCGAACAACTTCTGGGCGCAGATCGGGGGATTCCAGCCGGACAATGACTACTTTACGTCGACAGCGGCTGCGCAGCAGGTACCGACGGTGAAGTTCTGAACAGGGAACGGGCAGCGGGGAGCGGACTGCAGCGCTTGCCCGGAAATGAGGATGCGGAAGTCGCGGAGGTTGAGCGAGCGCTATTCCGGACCCAGCACCAGCGGACCGACGGAATTATCGATGAGGGCTCGCCACGAGCCGTCGGGCTGGCGACGGAAGACAGATGTCGCGACAAACCTCCGCGATGCGTCTCCGTTCCTTTCTCTGAGCTTCCAGCGCGACAGAAAAAGTGCGACTCCGTCAGCTTCCATCCCATGGGTCCTGAGCTGAGTGGCTGCGGAACCAGCGTTGACAGCCCTTACGAAGAAGCTTCTCAGTTCCTCCTTTCCTCGCGCAGCTTTCCCCGGCTCCATGACAACGACCGCTGCGTCCTCATAAAAGCTGAGGATGACTTCGACATCGCGGTCATGGAAGGCCTGATCCAGCATGTGAACCGCTTCTTCAGGGCTTCGCGCGAACATTCCATCACCTCTTGAGCCGAGTCTGTTCCCGCCCCTGAAAATCGACCTGGCTGCCCCCGGGGAACAGGGATCGTGTGTGAGGAAGGGATTCGTTCAGCCCGAGATGAGGATGCGGAGGTCGCGGAGGTTGTTGCCGGTGGGTCCTGTGACGACGGAGTCGCCGAGCGCGGTGAAGAGGGTGCAGGCGTCGAAGCGAGCGAGCGTGGTGATCGGATCGAAGCTGTAGGCGCGGGCGCGGGCAACGGTTGTGGTATCGGCGACGGCGCCGGCCGCGGGGCTGTTGCCATCGATGCCATCGGAGCCGGCGCTGAGGACAGCGAGGCGCTGGCCTTCGTATCGGGCGAGATCGAGGGCGGCGGCGAGGGCGAACTGCTGATTGCGTCCTCCGCAGCCGGGATGATCGCTGAGACGGACGGTGACCTCGCCGCTGGAAAGCAGACAGAGACGAGGGGATTCCCTCCGCAGCTCGTGGAAGCGCGCGAGGAGATATTTCGCGGCCTCGGTGTAGTCCCAGTCGTCGCAGGCATTATCGACGACGACCTTGTACCCCAGGGCCTGGGCGCGATCGCGCGCGGCATTCACAAAATCGTGATTCGAGAGCAGTGTGTCGAACTGCGCGTGCTCGAAGGCAGCGGCATGGTGCGGGTCTTCCGGCTGGGCAGCGGGCGCGGCGGCGTGCTCCGCGGCGAAGCTGTTCGCCATAGTCCCGGCGTCGCGGCGCAGCCGTTCGAACCAGGCGCGGACTGCGGTAGGGAACTTCTCGAGCAGGTGAAAGCGCTCGAGGATCTCGAAGCACTCGGACAGGCTGGAGTAATCCGGCAGCGTGGGCGAGGAAGCGACGGCGGCCAGGTCTTTGAGCGGGACGTCGGCGAGGAGCAGAGAGAGCTTTTCCGCCTGCGGCGCGGCGAGCGCGAGACGCCCCCCTTTGACGGCAGAGAAATACTTGCGGACCGTGTTGACCTCGGTGATGGTGGCGCCGCTGGCGACCAGGGTTTCGTGGAAAGCAATAGTGTCGTCGAGGGAGATGGCGGGATCGCGGGGCAGCTCCAGCATGGCGGAGCCGCCGCCGCTGATGAGGAAGAAGACGAAGGTGTCCTTTTTGGCGTGCCTGAGGAGGGCGAGCGCGGCGCGGGCCGCGGCGAAGGAGTCCTCGTTGGGCAGGGGATGGCCGCCGGCGAAGTAGCGGATGTGCCAGTTGCGCTTTTTGGGAATATCCGGTGCGGAGCAGACGCCGTGGAGGCGCTTCTTTTCCGGAAGGCGCTCGAGCAGTGCGTCGAGCATGGAGAGCGCGGCCTTGCCGAGGGCGACGACGTAGTAGTCCCTGAAGCCTGCGAGTGGCTGCCAGATCGAGGGCAGGCGCGGCGAAGGATGGCGAACCAGAGCGCGGCCCTCGAAATGGAGATGACGGTCGAAGGCCTGCGGAATGCTGCAGGCGGCGAGGGCCGAGGCAAAGATATCCCGCGAAACGGCCTGCAGTTCTTCGAGGGTGATCATGAAGGAAGAGTCGGGAAGCAGCGCAGAGCCCATGACAGGATTGCCTTTTTCACCTCATCCAGCTTACTCCCGCTGCGCGGCGCGGACGGGTGCGAAGTTTCATCCTGCACAACAAAGAAATGGTCGGCGCCGGGAATCCAGACCAGCTCTTTGGGATCGCTGGCGAGGGCAACGGCGGCTTCGACCCGGGAAACAGGGCCGTACTGATCGCGCGTGCCGCTGATGAAGAGCTTGGGCTGGGAGCAGCGGCGGAGGAATTCGAAGTCGTAGTCGCGGCCTTCGGCATGGACGGGAAGGCCGAGGGCGACGAGTCCTGGGACGCGAGAATCGCCGCAGCAAACCTGGAGGCCGACCCAGGAGCCGAAGGAGAATCCCGCAAAGAGAATGGGGCGATGGTACTCGCGGTCGAGCCACTCGAGAGCGGCGCGGACGTCGTCCTGCTCACCGCGTCCGAAGTCATGCCCGCCTTCACTGAGGCCGGTTCCGCGAAAATTGAAGCGGAGAACAGGCAGGCCGAAGGACTGGAAGGCCTTCATCGCGTGGTAGACGACTTTGTTGTGCAGGGTGCCTCCGCCAAGCGGGTGCGGATGGCAGACGAGCGCGGAAAAAGGCGCGGACCCCGAGCCGGCGCTGAGCAGCGCCTCCAGACGGCCGGCGGAGGAACGCAGATCGTCGACAGAACGAAGCGAGGCGGAGCCGGCGTGGGGCACGTGTCAATTCTACGGGTGACGGGATACGGGTTACGGTCTAGCCGCCAGCCGCCAGCGGGAGCAGGGAGCGGGGAATGGGCAACGGGTACACTGGTGCTTCCATGACACTCGATCCGATTGCGCTGACGCGGCGCCTGGTGGACGTTGAGTCCATTACGTACAACGAGGGCGCAGTGGGTACGTTTTTGGCGGAGTTTCTTGGTGGGCGGGGATGGGCGGTGGAGACGATGCCGGTGGCGCAGCCGAAGGAGAGCGGGGCCGACGCCGGGTCCAGAAGCCAGCGCAGGAACGTCTATGCGCATGCGCCGGGGGAGATGCCGGAAGTGGTTTTCTCGACGCACACGGACACGGTGCCGCCGTTCATTCCCTCGAGCGAGGATGAGGAATTCATTTACGGGCGCGGGTCGTGCGACGCGAAGGGGATTATTGCGGCGCAGATTGCCGCGGCGGAGAGGCTGCGCGGGGAAGGCGTGAAGGCGGGACTGCTGTTTGTGGTGGGCGAGGAGCGGGATTCGGCGGGCGCGAAGGCGGCAAACGAATATGCGAAGGAGCATGCCGCGCAGAGCCGGTTTTTGATCAACGGGGAGCCGACGGACAACCGTGTGGCGGTGGCGTCGAAGGGCGCGCTGCGGGCGGTGGTGCGGACGACGGGGAAGATGGCGCACTCGGCGTATCCGGAGCTGGGCGAGAGCGCGACGCACAAGATGGTGGAGGCGCTGGGGCGGATTTTGGAGATTCCGCTGCCAGTGACGGAGGATGTGGGGCCGAGCACGCTGAACATCGGGACGATCCATGGAGGCCATGCGCCGAACGTGATTGCGGACGCGGCGGAGGCACAGGTGCTGGTGCGTCTGGTGGGCGACTCGGCGAAGACGCGGCAGGCCATTGAGGCGGCAGTGGCGGGACTGGGGACGGTGGACTTCACGCTGGAGATTCCGTTCCAGCGGCTGAAGGCGGTCGAGGGATTGCCAACGATGGTGGCGGCGTTCACGACGGACGTGCCATGGCTGGGAAACTGGGGCGAGCCGGTGCTTCTGGGCCCGGGATCGATCCGCGCAGCGCACACGGCGCATGAGAAGCTGGCGAAGAAGGAGCTGCTGGAGGCGGTGGAGCTGTACGTGGAAGTGGGGAAGAGGCTGGCGGGGACACGCTGAAGCGCGCACCTGCGGCGACGTGGAGAGTTCGCGCATTTGGCAAAGAAGCCCGATGCCGGGCCAGGCGCGCTTGACAGTGCCAGCCCGCAGTGAACTATCGTGGGGACATATGCTCCTCCCTCGGAGGGGACGAATCCGACCATCGGAGGGGACAAATCCAACCATCAACCTGCATCGGAGACTGGAAGGAGATCCCCATGAAGCTGAACGAGAGCATAACCACCTATGACATTGCCGAAGCTCTACAGGGCGAGTCCGGCAAATTTGAAGTCACAAGCCCCAATGGAGAGCGTTATTACGTGACTTGTCAGCCCGGTCATTCCATCACGAGTCTGGAGTGGGCCGGCAGCGAGCCAAATCTCCAGCCATTTACAGCGCGCAAGGTGGCCCAACCGGCCTCCACACTGGAAGGACGGCGGAAATCCGTGGCCGCCTGATTGCGCCAAGCTTTCAACGTAAGCAGTTCGAGAAGCCCGGCTGTGGCATTGCCACGCCGGGCTTTATGATTTCGCGAGGAACACAGCCATGCCAGGGACGGGTCTGAGGTCGTGCCCAGATGCAAAGCGGCATGTTCCCTTCGGCTGCTAGGCTGGAGGGATGGCGGAGTCGAAGAGCGAATCCTCTGAAAATCACAACAACCTCGGTCAGGCCTCGTCGTCGTATCTGCGAACGGCGATGCACCAGCCGGTGCACTGGCAGGAGTGGGGCGAGGCGGCGTTTGCCCTGGCCGGGCGGCTGGAAAAGCCGGTGCTGCTGGACGTGGGCGCGGTGTGGTGCCACTGGTGCCACGTGATGGATCGCGAGTCGTATGAGGACGCGGGGCTGGCGGCAACGATCAACGAGCATTTTGTGGCGATCAAAGTGGACCGCGACGAGCGGCCGGACGTGGACGCGCGCTATCAGGCGGCGGCGCAGGCGATCAGCCAACAGGGAGGGTGGCCGCTGACGGCGTTTCTGACGCCGGATGGGCGGCCGTTCTTTGCGGGAACGTATTTCCCGCGGGAGGATCGGTACGGGCGGCCGGGGTTCGAGCGGGTGCTGCTGACGCTGGCGCACGCATGGAAGACGCAGCGCGAGGCGGTGCTGGAGACAGCGGCGGGCGCGCTGGCGGCCATCGAGCACGGCGAGACGTTTGCGTCGCGCGGCGAGGGGCTGTCGTCGGCGATTGTGGACAAGCTGGTGGCGAGCGCGGTGGGGCAGTTCGATGCGCGGCACGGAGGGTTTGGGGCGCAGCCGAAATTTCCGCATCCGGCGGCGCTGGATTTGCTGATCGACGTGGCGGCGCGGACGGGCGACGAGGCTGTCAGGACCGCGGCGACGGTGACGCTCGAGAAGATGGCGCGGGGCGGGGTGTACGACCAACTGGCGGGGGGATTTCACCGATATTCGGTGGATGAGCGCTGGGTGGTGCCGCATTTCGAGAAGATGCTGTACGACAATGCGGGCCTGCTGGGGAATTATGTGCACGCCTTCCAGACTTTCGTCGAGCCGGAGTTTGCAGAGACGGCGCGGGACATTCTGCGCTGGATGGATGAGTGGCTAAGCGATCGGGAGCGGGGTGGATTTTACGCATCGCAGGACGCGGATATTTCGCTGGATGACGATGGGGATTATTTCACCTGGACGCGCGAAGAGGCCGCGGCGGCGCTGACGCAGGAGGAGATGGCCGCTGCCGAGGCGTATTACGACATCGGCGAGCTGGGCGACATGCACCACAATCCGAAGAAGAACGTGCTGCACCGGAATTACACGGTCGAGCAGGTGGCGGCGCGGGTGAAGCGCGGGACGGGCCGTCCAGGCGAACCGCTTCGCGACTCCGGCGCCGGCGACGCGGGCGAGACGGAGGCGCTGGTGAAGAGCGCGAAGCGGAAGCTTTACGCCGAGCGGCTGAGGCGGCCGACGCCGTTCATCGATAAGACGATCTATACGAGCTGGAACGCGATGGCGGTGTCGGCGTATCTGGATGCGGCGCGAGTGCTGGATCTGAAGAGCGCGCGGACGTTTGCGCTGAAGACGCTGGAGCGGATCTGGCTGCAGGGTTGGACAGAGGAGGCGGGCCTGGCGCACGTGACTGCGTATCCGGACGCTACAGAGCGGGATCAGCCGGGCGCGGCCAGGTGGGTCGCGGGCGTTCTGGACGATTATGCGCTGCTGGCGCACGCCTGCGTGGATGCGTGGGAGGCGACGGGCGAGCGGCGCTGGTACGACCGGGCGATGGAGCTGGCCGAGCGGATGGTGGCGCGGTTTTACGACGCGGAAGGTGGCGGATTTTTCGACACGGTGCAGGAGGGCGGCGACCAGCTGGGTGCGCTGGCAGCGCGAAGGAAGCCGACGCAGGACTCGCCGACTCCGGCAGGGAATGGGACGGCGGCAGCGGCGCTGCTGCGGCTGCAGGCGCTGAACGGGCGGAAGGATTTTCGCGAGAAGGCGGAAGCGACGCTGGCCGAGTTTGCGGGGGTGATTGAGCACTACGGGCTGTACGCGGGCAGCTACGGACTGGCGCTGCAACGGCTGCTGCTGCCGCCGATTCAGGTAGCGGTGGTGGGCGACGGCGACGCGGCGCGTCGGCTGGCGGCGATGGCGACTGCGCGGTACGCGGTGAACAAGGCGGTGATCGCGCTGAGGCCGGAGCAAGTGACGGCGGAGGTGCTGCCGCCGGTACTGGCCGAGACGCTGCCGCATCTGCCGGACCTGGGCAGGAAGGCCGTCGCGCTGGTGTGCCGGGGAACTTCGTGTTTGCCGCCGGCCGGAACGGCGGAGGAGCTGGTCGAGCAGATCAATTCTGCGGTGTGAGGTCAGCAGTTTGGAGCTGGACGGTATTCCGGGCAGCGTCGTCGAGCTTAGAACTGCGGGGCGGGCGGCGGCAGCGCCGAGGATTCTGTGCATTCGCACGTTGCGTTGTTGAGGGTGAGATTTCCCTGGCCATCCAGGGCAAAGATCCAGACCGTATCGTAGTTACCGGTCGGCCAGCCGGGGGCCACCGGAGTTCCTCCCAAGGGGAAGTAGCTCGCAATCAGCGCATTGACTGCCGTGACGATATTGTTGTGCTCCCACGCCACCAGCACTTTTTGACTGGAGAAGCTGCCCCCTGCGAAGAAGAAATTGGCGGCTGATGCCGGCCCGCCGGAAGAAAAAAATCTCGAAGCCCGCGGCGAGATTGCAGGGCAGATTGTTTGCAGTGGCATGGGGCTCGGCGGTCAACGCAGGCCTGACACAGGACCAGCTGGAATTTCCGGCACTGTTCTGCGAGCCGCCAATCAACTGGGCCGGATCGATGGAATACACCTCGGTCGGATTGATTTTGTCCTGCAGTGCCGCGGGAAGGTCCAGCGCCCGCCATTGCCCGGCGGCGATAGGATTTCCATCATCCCAGGCCCTCGGGATGAGCCTCGGCGTGGCGAATCATGTAGACAGTCTCGCTGGTGTTGCTCCCCGCGGGAATCCGGGCTCCGCCGCTGCCTCCAGTCACCGCAATGATGAACGCTGATTGCAGTGTGCACGAACGCGTCGTTGCCACGGGTTCCGGCAACGCAGGATACGTGGAAGAAGGTTGTACGCCACTGTTGTAAGTGATCAGGCTGGCAGCCCTGCCCGATGGCGGAATGGCCATCGCGTAGATCTCGTCAGGGCCCTGATAACCTGCAGGAATGCTTAAGTTGTAGCCCTCAAGAGTATTCACCTTTGCCATCGGGACGCTGACCGTCTCCCAGGGAGCTGAGAGGACATAAAACCCCGGTGAGCCAGCCTTGATAATGCCGGTCACCAGCGCCTCGTTATCGCCGCTCAGGTCGTTGAAATCGATGCCCTGGCTGGAGGAACAAAACGTTGAGGGTGTGGCGGCGCCGGCAGGAACCGATCCGGATGCGTACGAGTCGTCGAGGGGATAGCTGTTCGCGGCGTACGGGCTGGAATAGGAACCCACGGCCGTGGAGAGCGTGATCTGGCTGAGCAGAGTGAATTGCTGGATGGTCCCGAGCGCGGCGATGTCGCGATAACTGTTTGCGGTCTGCAGGTGGGTCACTGGCTCGAGGGCGTAGATGGCTGTGACATTGGTGGACCCGGGTACCTGGTTTTGCAGGAATTCGTCGCTGAGAAGCGACCGCTGCAATCCCTGATCCGTGAGGTTTGCCGTCGTCGGATTGATGTCACCTGGCGCCTGGTAAGCCGAATCTTCGCTCACGACGAAGATCAGATTGACGTTGCTGGCGCTTAAGGGAGTGGTTGCGCCGGACGTGCCGGAGCCGCCCCAGGAGCCGGTGCCGCCGCCGCGATCGGTGCCTGTGCCGCTGCTGCTGCTGGTGCTGCTGTTCTTCGATAAGCCGCAGCCGCCCGGAAACGCCGGGAACAACCCGCAAAAACGAGGGTAAAGGAAACAACGCTTACCTTTGCGGCATTCACCCGGACGACTCTGATAGTTCGCTCGTTAGACGGCAGAGGTCTCCCTGAATGTTGGCTGGGCGGTGAACGAACAAGAGGCTGGGAGCGCCGACGGCGCGGCGGATGCGCTGGAGCGTGATCCGTGGGCGCCAGGAGCGGGTTCCGGCGGTAATGTGGCAGCGAGCCGCGCCCGGGGATGCGCGGCGGACATTCTGCTATTCTCGATGGGATCGGATTCCAACGGGGAGGCAAGGCGATGGCAAGGAGTGTCAATAAAGCCATTCTGGTGGGGAATGTGGGCAAGGATCCGGAAATCAAGTTCCTGCCCAGCGGTACGACCGTGGCCAACTTCAGTTTAGCCACCTCCGAGCGGTTCAAGGACAAGTCAGGCGAGGTCCAGGAGCGGACGGAGTGGCACAATCTGGTGGCCTACACGCGGCTGGCGGAGATCATTCGCGACTACGTGAAGAAGGGATTGAAGCTGTATGTGGAAGGGCGGATCACCACACGGAGCTGGGACGACAAGGAGCATCCCGGCAGGAAAGTCTACCGGACGGAGATTGTGGTGAACGATCTGGTGCTCTTGTCGGGCCGGGGCGAGAGCGAGTCGGGCGGCGGATCGCGCGCAGGGTTGCAGTACGACCAGCGGACGCCGGCGCAGGTCGACGATCTGGTGCAGTCGACGGAAATCACGGACGACGATATTCCATTCTGAATCTGAGATTTACTTCATCTGAAAAATCGGACGCGACGCCGAGTTGAGGCGTGCCGGCCGGGCCATCGCTGCACGCGTTTTCGGCTTCTAACCTGGAAGCCGAATGAAGCTGTGCAAGCAGGCGCGCTTGGGATATTTGCGAGTGCGGCCCGGTGCGATTTCCCCTGAGAGCGTTGACCGTGCCTGGGTACGCGCGAGCTTCCGCGGCAGAGTTGCCGGTGGGTTGATGGCGTTGTGCCTGGTGGCCACGCCGGCGCGGCGCGCCTGGAGGTCATCGGCGAGCGGACCTGGAGCGACGGCCAATGCAGCGCTGCCGAACGCGCCGCAGCCGCAAACGCCGGGCAGGATTATCGGGACCGTTCATCAGCCGGCGGGAGCCGCGGTAGCCGGAGCGCTTGTAACGCTGACGGGAACAAATCCAGAGGTGCATCGCACTGCGAGGACGAACCGCCGCGGACGGTTTGTTTTTCGCGGGCTGGCGGCGGGCAGCTACACGGTATCGGTTTCGAGCCCTGGCTTTGAGCCGGTGTGCCCCGCGCAGGTGGTGCTGGGTGCGGGCGAAGTGTACCGGCTGCCGGTGACGGCGACTCCTCTGCCGAAAGTGAGCGCGACGGTGGTGGTGACGGCAACGCCAGTCGAGATCGCGAAAGCTCAGGTGAAGGTGGAAGAGCAACAGCGGGTGCTCGCGTTGGTTCCGAACTTTGCCACCAGCTTTGTATGGAACGCGCAACCGCTGACGCCGGGGCTGAAGTTCCGGCTGGAACTGCGGACGCTGACCGATCCTTTCACGATTGGCACGGATGCGGCACTGGCCGGGGTGGAGCAGTGGCACAACACATTTCCGGGTTACGGCGGGGGATGGCAGGGATACGGAAAGCGATTCGGAGCCGCGCTGGCGGACGGCTTCGACGCGCGCATGACTGGCGATGCGCTGCTGCCATCCGTGTTTCATCAGGACCCGCGGTACTTTTACCATGGCGGGCCGCATGTCGGCAGACGGTTGTTCTATGCGCTGAGGGAGACGGTGATGTGCCGCGGAGACGACGAGCGGCAGCAGTTCTGCCATACGCGGTTGATCGGCGATTTTGGCGCGGCGGGGATCGCGAACGTGTACCACGCGCCGGGCGATCGCGGGTTCGGCATCACGATGCGCGATGGACTTGTGATTCTGGGCACGGATGCGGCCGAAAACCTGATGCGGGAGTTCGTGTCGAAAGCGCTGACCTCGCATAAGCCGCCGGGCGCGGAGGGAAAGCCGCAGAAACAATGAGGGATTTCGCCGGATTTCATCCGGCTTCGCATCCAAACCACCGGCGGGGCCAGGCCCGTGGGCGGCAGCGTGAACGATGGACGAGGCAAACCGCAGACCGTTTCGGCTCCATGACCGCGAACCTCGGCTGCTGCTGGAGTCGGCGGTGCTGGGGGTTCTGGGCGCACTGAGCGCACAGGCGTTCCTGTGGCTGCTGCACTGGAGCGACCGGCTGTTTCTGGGAAGGATGGCCGGCTATCAGCCGCCGGAGACGGAGTTCGGGTCACTGCATCAGGTGATCGGGCCGCATGGACTGTGGCTGATCCCGGCTGTGACCACGCTGGGCGGGCTGATCTCAGGTTTTCTGGTCTATCGGTATGCGCCGGAGGCGGAGGGTCACGGCACGGACACCGCCGTGGACGCGTTTCACCGGCGCGAAGGGATCATCCGACCGCGCGTGCCGCCGCTGAAGATGCTGGCCTCGGCGATCACAATTGGTTCCGGAGGCTCAGCGGGACGCGAAGGTCCGATTGCGCTGATTACGGCGGGCGTGGGCTCGGTGTACGCGAGGCTGGCGCACCGTTCGGAGGAGGATCGCCGGCTGTTGCTGCTGGCGGGAATGGCGGCGGGACTGTCGGCGATCTTCCGCACACCGATGGGGACGGGCGTGTTCGCCATCGAGGTGTTGTACGGGAAGATGGAATTCGAGGTGGGCGCGCTGCTGTACACGATGCTCGCTTCAGCCGTGGCGTACACGGTGAACGGGCTGTTTGTGGGGTTTGAGCCGCTGTTCCGGGTTCCGGCAATCCCGACGCCGCGAGTGGAGGACTTTGGCGCCTTTGCGGCGCTGGGCGTCGCGGCCGGCCTGGTGGGAACGATTTTGCCGGTGGTGTTTTACCGAACGCGGGACGCCTTTCGAAAGCTGCCGATTCCGCTGTGGATGAAGCCGGGCGCAGGCGGGCTGTTGCTGGGGCTGCTGGCGCTGAAGCTGCCGCAGGTACTGGGAGGCGGGTATGGATGGATCCAACTGGCGATTGACGGCCGGCTGGCGCTGGACCTGATGGTGGTGCTGATCTTCGCGAAGATCGTGGCGCTGGCCCTGACGGTGAGCTCCGGGGGATCCGGGGGCGTGTTTGCACCGTCGCTGTACGTGGGCGCGATGCTGGGCGGAACGTTCGCCGTGCTGCTGCATGAGCCGGCGGCGGTGTTTGTGGTGGTCGGGATGGCGGCGGTGTTCGGGGGGGCGGCGCGTGTGCCGATCGCCACCATGCTGATGGTAACGGAGATGGCCGGCGGCTATCACCTGCTGGTGCCGGCGGGTCTGGCGGTGATGGTGGCGTATTTGCTGCAAGTGCGGCTTTCGCGGCGGCTGCGTTACCGGAGTCTGTACGAAGGGCAGGTGCCGACGCAGCGCGACTCGCCGGCGCACTATATGGAGCACATTCAGATCGCGCTGAATCTGCTGGGGCGCAGGAACCTGCCAATGGCGGACAAGCTGGGGCATCTGGATCTGCTGCGGATGCTGCGGTCGCGAGTGCGATTCGATTTGCCGGGCGGACGGGAACTGACCATGGGCGTGGTGCGGGACGACAGCCCGATTGCTGGGAGGACGGTGGGCGAGCTGTACGAGCAACTGTGGCAGTATGACTTTGAAATCGTGACCATCCGGCGGCGCGAGCATCTGATCCTGCCGCACTCGGAAACCGTGCTGGAGACAGGCGACCGGATGGCGCTGATCACATCGCCGGGGTCGCGGGAACCGCTGGCGCAGGTGATCGCGCCGCTCCCGGAAGAGCATGAGGGCGGAGTGCAGGCGGAAGCTTCGGAACCGGGCAGGAAAGGAGCGTCATGACGGCGCCGTTCGCAGAGGATCGTCCATTGGGGATCAGGGAAATCCTGTTTGCCACGGATTTTTCGGAAGTGTCAGCGGCCGCTCTGCCGTACGCCGCGGCGCCGGCGCGCCACCTCGGCGCCAGGCTGTGGGGGACGCACGTGATTCCCGTGTCGGAATATGCGCACCGGGAGCCAGCGGAGCGCCGGACGGCGCTGCGAGAGATGCGCGCGGAAGCGGAGAACGGAGTGAGTCGTCTGCCGGCGGCGGGGCATTACCGCGGGATTGAGCACGGGGTCGTGCTGGAGCGGGGGGAGATCCTGCCGGCTCTGGCGAGGGCAGCGGGAGCGGAGCTCATGGTGCCGGGGATGCACGGGCGGCACGGGATTGAGAAGATGCTGCCGGGTTCGTGGCGGAAGAGGTTCTGCGGCTGGCGCTACTGCCGGTGCTGGTGGTGGGACCGGAGGTGACGGTGGGACCGGAAGCGGAGGCAGACGTACGGCGCGTGCTGTATGCAGCGGATTTCTCTCCCGGCTGCGGACGCGCCATGCATTATGCCGGACTGCTGGCGCAGGCGTGGAAGGCGAAACTGCTGCTGCTGCACGTGGTGGAGGACATCTGGAAAGAGCCGGCGTCAACGCGGATGGTCACGCAGGAGTTTCTGCGCATGCGGCTGCTCGAAAAGGGCTGGATGAAGCCGATGGCGGCTTTGCAGCCGGAACTGATGGTGGAGTTTGGGCCGGTGGAGGGGCGGATTCTGGAGGTCGCGGAGCGGCACGCGTGGAGCTGATCGTGCTGGACGTGCCGGCCACGGAACATCCGGAGCTGGCGGCGCATTTGCCCGGGCCGCTGGCCTACAACATTGCCTCGCACGCGCGCTGTCCTGTGCTGGCGGTGCGCGGGATGGGCGGAGCCGGCGGGGGATAACGCCCGGGCAGGATAACCATGAGGGGGGCGCGGAACCTCCAATCTACAGAGGCACTTATGGTTATCCTGACCGCAATTTTGTCTGTGGTGGTGATTTTCGGGCTGTTCTTCCTGTTCCGTGCGTCCGGGCGGCTGGGGCAGCGGCCGGAGCCGCGGGAGCGGGCAAGCCATTCGAAGGGAGACGGCAACGGCCCCGGTCCGCGGGCTACGGGTCTGAACTGACGCGGGCGCTCGCGACGGCAGTCCTCTGCTGCGCGGCGCTCCGATTGCCGCCCCGGGCCGAAAAACGTGACCCTGGCGCAGGCTGACCGCCGGCTGCTGCGCGGCGAAGGGCAAAGCGAAGGCGATGGCCAGGAAAGCGGCGGCGAGTTTTCCGGATACGGGCATCGAGGCTCCGGACCACGTAGTGTGATCCAGGGGCAGTGTGACCGAGCTGTTCCGGAGTTCGGTGAAATGCTGCCGAAGATTGCATGACCGGAAGACCTGGCAATTCATCTTGTGACACTTCGTGTCATCCTGAATCCGGCAAGTCTATGAACCTGAAGCTGTCGGTGGCGCTGATCACGAAGAACGAGGAGGCGAACCTGGCGCGGACGCTGGGCAGCGTGCGATGGTCGGACGAGATCGTGATCGTGGATTGCGGATCGACGGATCGAACGGCGGAGATCGCGCGGGTATTCGGCGCGAAGTGTTTTGTCGAGGCGTGGAAGGGATTCGGGGCGCAGAAGAATTCCGCAATCGCGAAGTGCACGGGCGACTGGGTGCTGGCGCTGGATGCGGATGAGGAAGTGAGCGCGGAGCTGGCTACCGAGATTCGTGCGCTGCTGAGCGGCACGCCAGAGTGCGACGCGTATTTTCTGCCGCGGAAGAATTTTTTTCTGGGGCGGTGGATGCGGCGGGGAGGGTACTGGCCCGATCCGAAGCTGCGGCTGTTCCGGCGGGGCGCGGCGGCGTTCGAGGAGCGCGCGGTGCACGAGACGGCCCATTGCACGGGGCGCACGGGGAGACTGAGGGGATGCTTGCAGCACCACGCGTATCCCACGCTGGATGGGTATCTGGAGCACATGAACCGGTACAGCACGCTGGGGGCGGAGCAGGCGGTGGCGAAGGGAAAGACGAGCCGAAGCTGGGCGGCGTTCCTGTGGAATGTGTATCTGATGCCGGTGGCGACGTTCGAATACAACTACCTTCTGCGGCTGGGATTTCTGGATGGGCGCGAGGGACTGCTGCTGCACCTGTACCACTCGGCGTATGCGAGCTGGAAGTATGCGAAGGCCTGGGAGGGGGGACGTTCCCGGTAGCGTGGATGTATATATATGCGGCGTGCAATGTATATATATAAGGTGAGAGCTTGGCGACGAGAATGACGTCCATCCGGCTGGATACAAAGCTTGCGGACGAGGCGGCGAAGCTGCTGGGGGCGAAGTCGCGGACAGAGGCGGTGCACACTGCACTGCGCGAGCCGGTGGCCACGGAGAATTTCAAGCGCCTGACGCGAAAATACCGTGGCAAACTCGAGCTCGCCGGCCTCGATGAGTAGCCCGGTTCTTTTCGATGCCTCTGTTCCTGTCGACGACATCCGAACAGGCTGCCATAACGATCGGATGGACTCCCTGACGGGATCGATATGTCATTCGGCCGTGGTGATGTCGGAATTATGGCGGGGCGCCTGGTCGGCTGGGGAACGCGAGTACCTGATCGAGCTCGAAGAGGTCAGTCCGCTCCTCGTCCCCGCCGCGGGGAACTGGCTCGATTCGGGGCGCGTTCTCGCGAGCATGCAAAAGCATCGCAGACTGGAACCAGCACGCCTTCGCGAGATGCATTTCGATGTCCTGATTGCCCTCACGGCGCGCGACCCTGGACTTCGTCTGGTTACGTCGAATTGGGCGGATTTTGAGATGATCCGCGTTATCGCAACTTTGCGGTGGAAATTTGGCCGGGGCGTCCGTAAGGCATCCAGCGGCTTGGCTGCGATGCACCGGGCTGCCTGTGCTGGAGAACTGGTCTCATATTTGGAACTAACAGCACCGATCTGCCAAATCTTCTCTTCTGGCGCCGCGTACTTCAGGCCAACCAGCCGCGGCCGCAGCAAGCTGTAATCAGGGAATGAAATGTGGACTTCACAATCCCCATCCGCATCGCAGCTTTACTTCTTCCTTCGACTCAGGGCGCTCGCCCGCTTCTCTCACAGAACAAATTTCAGCAGGCGCACGAAGAGATCGTGATGTACGTCAGCAGCCTGACGACCTACAGGGAGACAGGGCAACTGCCGGGGAAAGCAATTCCGCTGATTAACGCAGGGATGCTCGATTGTTTCAATAATACTCCTCACATCTCAACCGTGGACCTGGCAGTGGGAGGGTCCTGGCCCGGCCGAATGTGGAGATGCATGACGCAGGTGACACAGAAGGAAACGCTGCGACTGCATTCACGTCTTCATGCTTATGCGATTGGTTATATTGTAAGCACCAGCGCTGCTGGCGGTGACGGTTGGATCGGTATCTTCCAGCACCACAAAGACGACGGGCCTTTGAAAGATGAAATGAATAACGCCGGCGGCGGCGATGCCATGCATCCGGCAATGACTGATTCAGGTGCTGAGCCTCTGCTATTGCAATACGGTGTCGGTTTCCGGGACCCATCGGAGGAGATCGATGTTCACCTTTACTCATCAGGCAAGGGCATCAGGCAAGTAGGGTCTCTTCTGGATCAATATGAAGGGGAGATTGCAGTCACCGGGAGTCATTTCACTGTGAAGTCCATCCCTGCCCCAGCCACGCCCGATCAAGCCTGTCAAAACCAGGAGCAGAACTTCGAGATTATCGATGGAGGCGTCAGACTCACCAGCACGAAGCTTTCTAAAACTCACATCTGGCAGGAGGCGGCGGCCCTGCTCCATGGGATGATCAACAATGCGCTGATGAAAGCGCCGCAGCAGACAGCTGCTTGGCTTTGATGAGGATCAGGCGACCCGCTTCGATGGCGGGTCTCACGCAAGCCGCTCTCAGCGCATCGCACCGATGAGACCAGTTCGAGCGTTCTATGCCGGAGAAATCAGCCCATTTGCGCGAGACTGTTGAGGCGGCGGAGAGACGGCATCCGTCGGCGGAGGAGCTGCGCTGGGAGCGGGAAACGCTGGGGCCGGCGCTCGAGAAGAATCCGGAGCGACCCGTGGGCGACCACCCCGTCGCGCGGGTCGCGCCGGGGACCCCGGTTGCGGCGACAGGGGCCAGTCCGGACGAGGCAGCCAAGGCGCGGTTCACAACGATTTCCGGCGCGCTCGTGCGGCGCCTGTACACCGAGGCTGACCTGCCGGAGGACTGGGCCGCGAATCAGGCAGCGTATCTGGGAGCGCCGGGCGAGCCACCGTACACGCGGGGGATCCATCCGACCGGTTACCGCGGGCGGCTGTGGACGATGCGGCAGTTTTCCGGGTTTGCGTCGCCGGAACAGACCAATCTCCGTTACAAATACCTGCTGGCCGGAGGCGCGGGCGGGCTGTCCGTGGCGTTCGATCTGCCGACGCTGATGGGGTGTGACTCCGACGATCCGCAGAGCGAAGGCGAAGTGGGCAAGTGCGGCGTGGCCATCGACTCGATCGAAGACATGGAGATGCTGTTCGCCGGGATTCCGGTGGAGAAGACGACGGTTTCGATGACGATCAACTCGCCGGCGGCGGTGCTGTGGGCGATGTATCTGGTGGTGGCCGAGCGGCAGGGCGCGGACTGGGCGCGGGTCGCGGGCACGCTCCAGAACGACATCCTGAAGGAGTACATCGCGCAGAAGGAGTATCTGTATCCGCCGGCGCCGTCGATGCGGCTGGTGGTGGACACGCTGGAATTCGGAGCGCGGCGGACGCCCAGGTTCAATCCGATATCGATTTCGGGGTATCACATTCGCGAAGCCGGCTCGACGGCGCTGCAGGAACTGGCGTTCACGCTGTATGACGGCGTCGAGTATGTGGAGTGGGCACTGCGGCGCGGACTGGCGGTGGATGATTTTGCACCGCGGCTGAGCTTCTTTTTCAACGCGCACAACGATTTTTTTGAGGAGATTGCGAAGTACCGGGCGGCGCGAAAAATCTGGTACCGGGTGATGACGGAGCGATTCGGGGCGAAGCAGGCGCGGTCGCAGTGGATGCGGTTCCACACGCAGACGGCGGGGGTCTCGCTGACGGCGCAGCAGCCGAAGAACAACATTGCGCGGGTGGCGATGCAGGCGCTGGAGGCGGTGCTGGGCGGGACGCAGTCCCTGCATACGGACGCGTTTGACGAGGCGTTGGCGCTGCCGACGGAAGAAGCGGCGCGGATTGCCCTGCGGACGCAGCAGATTCTGGCGCACGAGTCGGGCGTGGCGGACGTGATGGATCCGCTGGGCGGGTCGTACTTCGTGGAGAAGCTGACGCTGGAGATGGAGCAGGGTGCGTTTGCGTACTTCGGGAAGCTGGACGTGATGGGCGGGATGGTGAGGGCGATTGAAGCGGGGTATCCGCAGAAGGAAATTGCTGAGGCCAGCTATGCATATCAGCGCGCGGTGGAAGCGGGCGAAAAGATTGTGGTGGGCGTGAACCGGTATGCGGCTGAGGAACCCGCGCCGGGGACGCTCTACATCGACGAGACTGTGCGCGAGGCGCAGGCGAAAAAGCTGAAACAACTGCGGAGGGAGCGGTCCGGCGAAGCGGTGCGGAAGACTCTGGATGGGCTGCGACGCGCGGCGGGAACGGAACCGCAGGCGGCGAAGGATGGCGTTTCCGCGGCCAATACGATGCCGTTTCTGCTGGATTGCGTGCGAGCGCGGGCGACCCTCGGCGAGATTTGTGCCGCGTTGCGGGACATATTTGGCGGCTGGGAAGAAGCCTGATCCGGGAGAATCTGGTATGGTGGGATGTTCCATAGTGTGCCCGTATCTGGGCGCGCCAAGCAGATGAGCCACGGGAAGCAGGAAACCGCAGCCACCGCGCACCCAAGCAAGACCGGGGGCGCCAGTCCCGCGAAGCCATCCCTGAATTTGCGGCAACTGGCCGAGCATCTGCGCCTCTCGCAAACGACGGTTTCGCTGGTGCTGAACAATTCGCCGGCGGGGCGGTCGATTCCGCAGCGCACGCGCGACCGCGTGTTTGAGGCGGCGCGTCTGTTCCATTACCGACCGAACTACTTTGCTCGCTCGCTCCGCAACAGCCGAAGCATGTCCGTGGGAGTGATTGTGCCGGACCTGAGCGACGGGTATTTCCCGGTGGTGATGAGCGCCATTGAGAAGTGCCTGCTGAAGGCGCACTACTTTTACGTGACGGCAAGTCACTACCGGCGGCCGGAGCTGGTGGAAGAGTATTCGCGGAGATTGATGGAACGGGCCGTGGATGGGTTGCTGCTGCTGGATACCCCGGCGCATATCCATGTGGCGGCGCCGGCGGTTGCGGTGTCGTCGCACAATTCCGCGCCAGGCGTGACAAACGTGGTGCTGGATCACGATCTGGCGGCACGGCTGGCACTGACGCACCTGCGCGAACTGGGCCACGAGCGGATCGCGTTCATGCAGGGCGCGAAGGGCATTACCGACGCCAAGTACCGCTGGAAGAGCATTCTGAACGTGGCCAAGCAGATGGGTATTGCAGTGGAGCCGGAGCTGCTGGCGCAGCTGGAGGAAACGCGGCAGACGCCGGAAGCCGGCTATCGCGTGATGCAGGAGCTGCTGGAGCGAACGCGGGATTTCACGGCGGTGTTCTGCTTCAACGACATTTCAGCGATTGGCGCGATCCGCGCCATTACCGACGTGGGACTGAGCGTTCCCGAAGATATTTCTGTGGTGGGCTTTGACGACATCATCACAGCGGCTTATTGCAAACCGAGCCTGACTACGGTAAAGCAGCCGCTGCGGGAGATGGGGGAGCGCGCCGCGCAGGCGCTGCTCGATCGCATTGCCAATCCGTCAAAGGGATGGCCGGCGGAGATCGTGATGGAGCCGGAACTGGTGGTGCGCGAGTCAACCGGGCCGGTGCGGCGCCACCCGCTGGGCGCGCAAATCGGGCACGCGACGGCAGGCGGGGCGAAGCGCGGCGGCTGAGAGGCGGGCGCAGGCGGATTCCCGCGACCGGCCGGCGAAACCCGTTACAATGCAACAGGCGTGAACACCGTTAAGGCGATTTATCCCGGCAGCTTCGATCCGGTGACCAATGGCCACCTGGACCTGATTGCGCGAGCGGCGAAGATCTTCGACCACCTGGTCGTCGCGATTCTTCGCAACGTGGAGAAAAGCCCGCCGCTGTTTACGGTGGAAGAGAGGGTGGCGATGCTGTCGGAGGGGACGGCGCAGTTCGAGAACGTGTCGGTCTCCACCTTCGACGGGCTGCTCGTGGATTTTGCCCACGAGCAGAGGGCGCATGCGGTGGTCCGCGGCATTCGCGCGATCAGCGATTACGAATACGAGCTGCAGATGGCCCTGATGAACCGGCGTCTGTCACCGGAACTGGAGACGATTTTCCTGATGCCGGACGCGCAGTACTCCTTTGTGAGCTCGCGGCTGGTGAAGGACGTGTTTCGGCTGGGAGGATCGGTGGACGGGCTGGTGCCGAAGTTCGTGGTGGAACGGATGAAGGCGCGGGGCCGGTTCTGAGCGAACATCCTTTCATAGGAAGGTGGGACCGAGCCGCGGTTGTCACCAGGCAAGGCGGCCGCGCTCTCAGTAAAGCAGCTACTTCGTGGGGCGCAGCGGATCGCCGGGAAGCGGCGCAGCTTCCTGACCCTCCCTGCCCGGGTGCGGGCCGCTGAGCAGGCCGGGCTTGTCCGGAAGCGGCTTTCCATCGCGGGAAGCCATGTCCAGCTCGCCGCGATAGCGCGGGAGCCCGCCGGGGTAGTTCTGCTGGATGAATTCGATGAGGTGCTCGCGCACGTAGCAGCGCAGGTCCCAGGCATCGCCGGAGTTGCGCGCGTCCATGAGCGCGCGGAGCTGCATGACGTTCTGGAAAAGGTCGGAAACCTGAAGGATGCAGACTCTGCCGGACCAGAGTTTGGTGGATTCGCAGATGCGCTTCAGTTCCGCGCGGAGCGGCTCCACCGGGATGGAGTAGTCAACATAAAGGTAGCAGTGGCCGAGCAGCTCGGCGCTGGTGCGGGTCCAGTTCTGGAAGGGGTGGTCGAGAAACCAGGAGAGCGGGATGACGAGGCGGGTGAGATCCCAGATGCGCACCGTAACATACATGGTGCCGATCTCCTCGATCCAGCCCCAGTTGCCTTCGATGACGACCGCGTCCTCGATACGGAAGGGCTGGGTGAAGGCGATCTGGACGCCGGCGACGAGGTTGGAGAGCGTGCCCTTCATGGCGAGGCCGACAACGAGGCTGGCCACGCCGGCGGAAGCCAGAATGCTGTCGCCAAATCTCTGGATGGAGTGGAAGGTCATGAGGCAGATGGCGAACGAGACGAAGATGACCAGGATGACGACGATGCGGTGCAGCATCTGGAACTGGGTCTGAACGCGGCGGGCCATCAGATTGTCGGCCACGTCGATGCGATAGTGGCCGGCGAGGACATCGGCAATCACCTCGACGAAGAGGATGATGAGCCAGGCGCAGGTGGCGATGAGTCCGACGCCGACAATGTGCGCGAACACGGTCATGGCGGTATGGTCCAGAGGCAGACCGGGCAGGACGATGAGGATGGCGAGCAGAGGGAAGATCCAGTAGGTGGGCTTTTGCCCGTGGGTGACGAGCGAATGGACGATGACCTTGCCGTGCCTGCGCGTGAAGCGGCGCAGCGCCCAAAAGACGATGGCGCGAACGATGAGGGAGAGAACGATCGATCCGCCAGGGAGGATCGCCGACCACATCATGGAGTGCCAGTTGTGCCGGAAGAAATTCATCAGGCTGTCAAAAAAGGACATTCCCACGTACTCCTCCTGGTATGGGATGCGGGGCGGTGGACGGGAATTAGTCGAGTTTGACCTGGCCGCATTCGGGAAGGGTGACGAGGATGACGCCCCCGCAGATGTTGCCAGGCGTCGCAGGCAGAAGCCAGCGGAAACAGGCGGACGCGGGGATCGCGTGGCAGAGGACCGCGACGAGGATCTCTCCGCTGGTGGCGACACCGTGGGCGAAGCGGCCGACGCCGACGACGAAGGTAAGGAGCCAGATGAGAGCGACGGAGCCGGTGATGGCCTGGCTGCCGCTGACCAGCCAGGCGACCATGGCGATCATCCAGCCGCCAGCGACGGCGCTCCAGAAGATATGGCGCGGTGTGGGCGCGGCGGCGGTCATGCCCATTTGCGTGAGCGCGTGGAGGGTGGCGGGCAGGAGGGCTTTGGTGCGGGCAGCCAGAATGGCGAAGAGCAGCGCTCCGGCAATGTGGGAAGGGAAAACGATGCCCCCAAGGCGGAGCGTGGTCCAGAAGTGACGGCGTTCGGCGAGGATGAGGGCGACGAGGCAGAGGGTGTTTTCCGTGAAGAGCTGATCGCGGCCGATGATGACGGCCACGAATCCCATGGGGTAAAGCAGCAAAGCCACGAACCCGGCCCGGGGAGCATTGCCGACGATCGCGGTGACGACCGAGACACTGAGGCCGGTGAGGCCCATGGTCAGGCCGCCGACGATGCCGGAAATAGCGAGCGCGCGCGCCGGATGGCTTAGCTCGCGGCGAGCATTGCGGGCGACCTGCTCGTAGATTTCGCTGGCGGTGGGGCGATCGAGATTGCGCTGCGACGACGGCGAGGGCTCCCTGGCCGGGTTGGACTCGACTTTGACGTTGCGCAGAGGCATGTGTGGCCTGGAGGGCAAAGATCCGGCGGTGGCTGGATACCACCCCAGCGTGCAGGCACGTCGGGGGTCCCGGGAAGCGCAGCAGAGGCCGGGAATTTGGCAGGCCGCGGGCCGAGGCGGGCGTGATAGGCTTGGCCTTCCCGTAATTTTGAGGTTCTGATGGGGCATTCGAGCAGTCATGCGCATGGGTTCGATCTGAGCGCGGCGGCGCGGAGGTCGATGATCGAGCACGGGTTTGAGCCGGATTATCCGCCAGCCGTGGGGCAGCAGCTGGAAGAACTGCGGGAGCATCCGCCGCAGGAACCGGCGGGAGCGCGCGATCTGCGTGAGGCGCTGTGGTCGTCGATCGACAATGACACGTCGAGGGACCTGGATCAGATTGAGTACGCCGAGCCGGTGGGGGGCGGGCATCGGGTGCTGATCGGAATCGCTGACGTGGACGCGTACGTGCCGAAGGGATCGGCGATCGACCGGCACGCGCTGCGCGAGACGACCACGGTGTACACGGGCGTGGAGAATTTCGGGATGCTGCCGGACGAACTTTCGACAGGAACGACCTCGCTGCTGGAGGGCCAGGAACGCGCGGCGGTGGTGATTGAGTTCACAGTGGACGCGCAGGCGCAGATTGCGGCGAGCGACATTTACCGGGCGCGGGTGGTGAATCGGGGACAACTGGCGTATCCGTCGGTGGGCGCGTGGCTCAGGGGCGAGGGCGCGGCGCCAGCGAAAGTGGCGGCGTCGGCTGAACTGCAGCAGCAACTGAAAATGCAGGACCAGATCGCCCAGCGGCTGCGCGGGCAACGATCGAACCATGGAGCGCTGAATTTACTGACGCTGGAAACACATCCGATCCGGGTGAACAACGGCGGCATCGACATTGAAGCCGAGGTGAAGAACGACGCGACGCAGCTGATCGAGGACTTCATGATCGCGGCGAATGGGGTGGTGGCGCGGATGCTGGACGCGAAGGGGTATTCGTCGATACGGAGGGTGGTGAAGACCCCGAAACGGTGGGACCGCATTGTGGAGCTGGCCGCGCAGAAGGGAACGAAGCTGCCGGCGGATCCCGATCCGAAGCCGCTGCATGATTTTCTGTGCGCGCAGCAGGCGAAGGATCCGGAGCACTTTCCGGATTTGTCGCTGGCGGTAATCAAGCTGCTGGGGCCCGGAGAATATGTTGTGGAACGCGCAGGCGAGCTGGCGCAGGGGCATTTTGGTCTGGCGGTGGAGCACTACACGCACTCGACAGCGCCGAACCGGCGCTATGCGGATCTGGTGATGCAGCGGCTGCTGAAAGCCATGATGGCAGGGGAGCGGTCACCGTATTCGGACGACGAGCTGTCCGCTGTGGCGGCGCAGTGCACGCGCATGGAAGATGCGGAGCGGAAGCTTTCGCGGGAGATGCAGAAGCGCATCGCCGCGGTGGCGATGGGCGGGCGCATCGGCCAGGCGTTCGACGCGATTGTGACCGGCGTGAACGAGCATGGGACGTTTGTGCGGACGCTGCAGCCGCACGTGGAAGGCATGCTGGTGCGCGGCGGGCACGGCATCGATGTCGGCGACAGAGCACGCGTGACCCTGGTGCGGACGGATCCGGAGCGGGGATACATCGACTTCGCGAAAGCGTAGGCGAGGTCCGCGGCCTGCGATTCTGGTGGCGTGCAGGCCGCCAGTCTGTGCGCGCGCATCTGGAGTTCCTGTAGGTTAAGGGCAGGAACGATGCGCGCGAATCTTGCCACATTTCTCGATGATTTCCGGAGGCATGGAGATGCCACGGCGATCGTTGTGTATCGCGGGAACCGGCGGATGATTTCGACGTGGGGAGAACTCGCGGCGATGGCGGATCGCTTTGCCGCGGAGCTGATCCGGCGCGAGACTCCCATGGGCGAGCGCGTGGTGTTGTGGGGGCAGAACGGGCTCGCGTGGATGGGCGCGTTCTTCGGGTGCGTGCAGCGGGGCGTGATCGCGGTGCCGCTGGATCCTGGCGGCGCTGCGGACTTCGCCGACCGGGTCGTTGAGAACACACGGCCCCGTCTGGTGGTGGGCGACGAGGAGCGGCTGCGGGAGATTGCCGGCGATTTGCCGCGGCTGGCGTTTGAGGAGTTCGCCGAGGCTCTGCCGCAGGCGCCGGGACACGATCTGCGCGAAGCGGCGCTGACGCTGGATATGCCGTTTCAGATCCTGTTCACGTCGGGTACGACAGCGGAGCCAAAGGGCATTGTGCACACGCACCGCAACGTGCTGGCCAGCCTGGATCCGATCGAGCGCGAGGTGCCGAAGTACCTGAAGTACGAGCGCTTCTTTCATCCCATTCGGTTCCTGCACACCTTGCCGCTGAGCCACGTCTTCGGCCAGTTCATGGGGCTGTGGATTCCGCCGCTGCTGGCGGCGGAGGTTCACTTTGAGAATCGCCTGCAGGCGCAGCGCATCGTGGAGCTGATCCATCGGGAGCGGATTTCGGTGGTGTGCTCGGTGCCGCGGGTGCTGGATCTGCTGCGCTCGCATCTGCTGGCGGCATTTCCAAAGCTGGCCGACCAGATGCAGGCGACGGCCGGCGAGAAGGTGTGGAAGCGCTGGTGGCGATTCCGGAGGATTCATCGCGTTTTCGGCTACAAATTCTGGGCGTTTGTGTGCGGCGGAGCGTCGCTGGCGCCGGAGCTGGAAGGATTCTGGACGACGCTGGGCTTTGCGCTGATTCAGGGCTATGGGATGACGGAAACCTCGGCGCTGATCACGCTGAACCATCCATTCAAGCCAGGCCAGGGGACGATTGGGAAGGTGCTGCCGGGACGCGACGTAAAGATCACGGACGAGGGCGAGATTCTGGTGCGCGGCGACATGGTTTCCGGCGCAACGTGGCAGCAGGGAGCGCTGCGCAGGAACGAGGGCGAGTGGCTGGCGACTGGCGATCTGGCGCAGAAGGACGAGCAGGGGCAACTGCATTTTGTGGGGCGCAGGAGCCAGGTGATCGTGACGCCGGCGGGGCTGAACGTGCATCCGGAGGACGTGGAGGCGGCGCTGAATGCGCAGCCGGGCATGCAGGCCTCGGCCGTGGTACCGCTGCTGACGTCCGCCGGCACGGAGCCGGTGGCGGTGCTGCTGTTTCGCGGATCGCCCGAAGCGGCGCAGCAGGCCGTGGTGGCGGCGAATCGGCAACTGGCAGAATACCAGCAGGTTCGTCAGTGGAGGCTGTGGCCGGAACTGGATTTGCCGAGGACATCGACGGGAAAGATTCGGTGGCCGAAGGTGACAGAGTGGGTGAATGCGCAGCGCGCGGAAGGCGCGAAGGCGACGGCCGACCCGCTGCTGTCGCTGATTCTCTCCATCAGCCATGCGGCGCCGGCAAAAATGGGCAACGAGGCACGACTTTCGGAGGACCTGGGGCTGGACAGCCTGGGGCGGGTGCAATTGCAGTCGGAAGTGGAACAGAAGCTGGGCCTTACGGTGGAGGATGAGGCGCTGGAACGAGCGGAGACCCTGGAGGATCTGCGGCAGGCGCTGGGGTTGGGCGAACAGCAGGGGACCGAAGGCGTGGCGGCCCAGGCGAAATCCGGGCCGGAAAGCTCGGAATCGGGCTCGGGAACGGCTCCGGTTGCGCCGGCGCGCGCGGCGGCGGAAATTCGGAAGCCGGATCTGCCGAAGCCTGGCGAGGAGGATATTTATCCGCGCTGGCCGTGGTGGTGGCCGGCGCGGCTGGTGCGGAGCGGGTTCCTGGAGCTGGTATCGCAGCCGCTGACCCGGTTTCTGGCTGCGCCGAAGGTAGAACGGCCGAAGGACGTTCATCCCAACGGGCCGGTACTGCTGATTGCGAATCACGTGACGGCCTACGACGTGCCGCTGATCCTGTATGCGCTGCCGGGACGGATGCGGCGGCGCGTGGCGGCGGCGATGGCGGGCGACATGCTGCGGGATTTCCGGCACATGCGGAATCTGGGTCCGGCGGGACTGGATTATCTGGGGCCAGGAGCCTACGTGCTGATCACGGGGCTCTACAACGCCTTTCCGCTGCCGCGGAGCGTGGGGTTCCGGCGCTCCTTTCAGCATGCGGGCGAGGCGCTGGACCGTGGGTACAGCGTGCTGGTGTTTCCGGAGGGACGCCGCACCCAGGCCGGACTGGAAGCGTTCCGGCCAGGGATCGGGCTGCTGGTGAAGGAATCGGGCGTGCCGGTGGTGCCAGTGGCGCTGGCCGGGCTGAGCGAGCTGAAGCGCAAAGGGCGGGGATGGTTCCGGTCGGGCCAACTGACGGTGCGCGTGGGCGAGCCGATGCGGTTTGGGCCGGAGGATACGCCGGAGGAGATTACGGAGCGGCTGCACGACCGGCTGGCGGAGATGCTGGAGCGGCCGTGAGCATCTGAAGCCGCAGAAGCGATTTGATCAAGCGGGATCAGGAGCAGGAGTCGAGCCGGGAACATCCGGAGCAGAGACGGAAGGAAGAGACCGGACGCGAGGATCCAGGGGAGCCGCGGGGCACGTGGACCGGCCGCCGTCAGAGGCGGAGCGGGAAATAGGCCAGAGCGCGCCGCCTGACGCGCAGACGCAACAATACGACGAGGGCCGCGACGGCCCTCGTGGATGCAATTCAATTAAAGGGGTGCTGTCAGCGTCCGCGGCCGCGTCCTGCGCCGCCCTTTTGCGCCTGGTAGCAATCGCGGCAGTAGACGGGGCGATCGCCGCGTGGCTCGAAGGGCACGGTGGTCTGCTGGCCGCAACTGGAGCAGACGACGGTGGTGCCGCGGGATTCGCTGCGCTGGTAGCTGCCGCCGCCGCCGCCCTGGTCGCTCTTTCGGGACTGACGACAGGGTTTGCAGCGTTTCGGCGCGGAATAGCCGCGTTCCTGGAAGAACGCCTGATCTTCGCTGGTAAAGGTGAATTCCCGACCGCAGTCGCTACAGGTAAGTTGCAAATCTCCCGCCATGTGAGTCCTCGCAGATGCTGTACGCCAATCATCCTCTATTTCCAGGATTCCGTAAACCCGGAAATCGGCGGTAGCTTCGGTTTGGCCCGGGGTTGGGGCCCGTTTCCCAGAGGCGCCGCCGGGACGGTATGATGGACGGTTTCGGGGTGAATGTTTTTATGGCCTTTCCTTTTCAGGGTGTGGACTTTATCGGATTTGACAGCCTGCTGAACGACGACGAGCTGCTGTCGCGGGACACGGCTCGGCAGTTCATCGAGGATAACCTGATTCCCGTCATTGAGGAATGCAACCGCGAGGGACGTTTCCCGCGGGAGCTGGTGCCGCAGATGGGGCAACTGGGGTTCTTCGGAGCCAACCTGCAGGGATACGGCTGCGCCGGCATGTCGCATGTGGAGTACGGGCTGGTGATGCAGGAGTTCGAGCGCGGCGACTCGGGCGTGCGCAGCTTTGTGAGCGTGCAGTCAGCACTGGTGATGTTCCCGATTTATGCGTTCGGGTCGGACGCGCAGAAGGAATACTGGCTGCCGAAGATGGCCACCGGCGAAAAGCTGGGCTGCTTTGGGCTGACGGAGCCGGATTTCGGGTCGAATCCCGGCGGGATGCGGACCCGGGCGGACCGGTCGGGCGATGAGTACGTGCTGAACGGCGAGAAGATGTGGATCACGTCGGGGACGATCGCCGACGTTTCGGTGGTCTGGGCCCGCGTGTACGGCGACCCCGACACGAAAGATGGGCAGGTGCGGGGCTTCCTGGTGGAGAACGACCGGCCGGGGTTCAGCGCCTACGATGTGCACGGGAAATGGTCGCTGCGGGCGTCGGTGACGTCGGGATTGTCGATGCAGGATGTGCGGATTCCGGCGACGAACCTGCTGCCGGGGACCGATGGGCTGAAGTCGGCGCTGATGTGCCTGAGCCAGGCACGGTATGGGATTGCGTGGGGAGCGGTGGGAGCGGCGATGTCGTGTTACGATACGGCGCTGCGCTACTCGCTGCTGCGCAAGCAGTTCCACGAGAAGCCGATTGCCAGCCATCAGCTGGTGCAGGAAAAGCTGGCGTGGATGATCACCGAGATCAGCAAGGCGCAACTGCTGGTGCTGCAGGTGGGACGGCTGAAGGATCAGGGGAAGGCCGAGTTCCAGCACATTTCCATGGCCAAGCGGAACAACGTCTGGATGGCGCTCGAATGCGCGCGGCTGGCACGCGACGTGCTGGGGGCAAACGGCATCACGGACGATTATCCGGTGATGCGGCACATGATGAATCTGGAGAGCGTGAAGACGTACGAGGGGACGCACGACATCCACACGCTGATTCTGGGGCAGAGCGTCACGGGGATTCCGGCATATTAGAATAGTAAACAGAGCGCTGTGCCTGGCAATGCCCGGGGGCGTGGCGCAACCCGGATAGCCGCCTGGCGTCTAATCCTCCATGGTCTGGAAGCACAGGCCCCTGCTTCATGCATTTCCCCAAGCTCGAGCGGCGCCCCGAACTGGATGCACTCCGAGGACTCTTCCTGGCGTGGATGATCCTGGTGCATCTGCCCACGCGCTTCAGCGATTTTGCGGCGCAGCCCTTCGGATTTGTCTCGGCGGCTGAAGGATTCGTCTTTCTTTCGGCGCTGCTGGTAGCGCGGATCTATTCGCGCGAGCACAGCGTGGACGCGGGCGGTGTGCGCCGACACCTGTGGCGGCGTTCGCTGAAGATATACGGCTACCACCTGGCGCTGATCGCCTTCACCTTTACCGTGGTGGCGGCCTATGCGGTGCACGTGCACCGGCTGGCGCTCACCAACATGCTGGACTTCTATCTGGCGCATCCGGTGGCGGGCGCGGTGGGAGCCCTGTTTCTGCTGTACTGTCCGCCGCTGCTGGACATTCTGCCGATGTACGTGCTGTTCCTGTTCCTGTCGCCGGTGCTGATGTCGCTGGCGCGGCGGGTGAAGTGGGGAACGGTGCTGGCCGGGAGCATGGCGTTGTGGCTGGGCGCGCAATTTGGACTAAAAGCGCTGTTCGACCACGTCCTGAACCAGGTGACGCAACTGCACATCCCGGTGCACGAGACGGGGGCGTTCAACCTGTTTGCGTGGCAGGCGGTGTGGATCACGGGATTGTGGATGGGGGCGGAGTCGGCGCGGGGCGAGGTGCCGCCGAACCAGGTGCCGCGCTGGGCGGTTCCGGTGTGCGGTGCGCTGTGCGTGTTCTTCTTTCTCTGCCGCTACGGATGGCTGGGGCCGCACCTGAACTGGCCGGCGCTGGGGCTGCTGGTGGACAAGTGGCAGTTGGGTCCGTTGCGCGTGGTGAATCTGGTGGCGTTCACCATCTTTTTCTGGTGGCTGCGCAAGTGGGTGGTGCTGCTGATCCACCACGAGCCATTCCTGACCATGGGCAAGGCGTCGCTGCAGGTGTTCTGCGCGCATTTGTTCTTTGTGTTTGCCGGGCTGGCGCTGCTGTACGGGGACATGACGCAACTGGGATGGCGGACTGCCATCGCGCTGACGGCAGCGACCTTTGTGGCGTTATTCTTTGTGGCGTTGCGCGAAGTAACGAAAAAGCGGGCCGGGAAAAACGGGAACGGTGCGGGATCTGCTCCGGCGCCGAAAACCGCTGAGCTGACGCGCGAGCCGGCACTGCTGCCAGTGAAGGACGAGGCTGCCGATCTGGTCCGGTGAGCGGGTCAGACGGCGACGGTGAAGGTTTCCTCGGTGCGAGTGACGGAGCGATAGAGAGTGTCGCGCTCGACGGGGACGCGGCCGGCGGCGGTGATGAGGCGCATCAGCTCGGCGCGCGTCATGCCCTGCGGGGTGGTGGCGCCGGCATCGTGGTAAATCTTCTCCTCAATCACGGTTCCGTCGATGTCGTCGGCGCCGAAGCGCAGGGCAACCTGCGCGATCTTCGGAGTCATCATCTGCCAGTAAGCCTTGATGTGCGGGAAATTGTCCAGGAGCAGGCGGCTGACAGCGATCTGGCGAATGTCGGTAAGGCCGGTGGTGCGCGGCAGGTGATCGAGGGGCGTGTTGTCGGGATGAAATGCGAGCGGGATGAAGGTCTGGAATCCGCCGGTTTCGTCCTCGAGGGCGCGCAGGCGAAGGAGATGGTCGACGCGGTCCTCGTCGTTCTCGATGTGGCCGTAGAGCATGGTGGCGTTGGATTTGAGGCCGAGCTGATGGGCGGCGCGGGCGGTCTCCAGCCACTCGTCGCCATCGATTTTGTGGTCGCAGATGAGGTGACGAACGCGGTCGGCGAAGATCTCTGCGCCGCCGCCGGGCAGCGAGTCAACTCCGGCTTCCTTGAGACGCATGAGGGTTTCGGGGATGGTCATTTTGGCGCGCTTCGCCAGGAAGGCGACTTCCACCATGGTGAAGGCCTTGATGTGAACCTGCGGAAAGCGTTCCCTGAGGCCGCGAACCAGATCGAGGAAGTACTGAAAGGGAAGGTCGGGATGGAGGCCGCCGACGATGTGGAACTCGGTGACGGCTTCGCTGTAGCCGGTCGCGGCGGTTTCCCAGGCCTGCTCGAGAGCCATGGTGTAGGACCCCGCGGATCCTTTGGTGCGGCCGAAGGCGCAGAGGCGGCAGGCGGCGACGCAGACATTCGTTGGATTGATGTGGCGATTGACGTTGAAGTACGTGACGTCGCCATGCATGCGCTCGCGGACGGAGTTGGCGAGCCAGCCCACAGCGAGGACGTCGGGCGAGCGGTAGAGAGCGAGGCCTTCGTCGAAGCCGAGGCGCTCGCCGGCAGCGACCTTGTCGGCGATGGGCTGGAGGCACGGATCGTCGGTCTGAAAGGAATGCCGCATCACGTTTTTATGATACGGCGCGGGGCGCGAAGCGGGAAATCAGATCAGGGGCGGCCGCGGCGGCGCGGAGGACGGCGAGTTGGGGGTGCAGAGATCGTCGAGACGCGGAATGACCCAACGAGAAGAACGATTCCGGCGGCGCCTTCGACGGCCGCCATCCACCTGATGGGACTGAAAGCGAAGGCAACGGCGGCGAGCAGAAAGAGAATACCGCAGAGGCGAAGGAGCTGCTGGATGGTCAGGCCGCCGGTTAAGCTGCGCACAGCGACATGCTAACCGATCGGATACCGTCGAGGCGTCTGGCAGCGGAAGCCGAGTGGTACCATTCGACAAGGTTCTCTCAATAAAGCCAGACATTTACTCCGGAAGGTCGATTGCCGCAATCGAAAACATGGCTCATGTTTCTGCTGCTGGGCAGCGTGGCGGCGCCAGCGAGCACCGCGCAGGCGCAGGGGACGTTTCCGCCGCTGACCGCCTACAACCTGAACAAACAGAAGGTGACGCTGCCAGGCGGAATGGCGGGCAAGACGGACCTGCTGCTGATTTCCTTTGCGCCGGAGCAGCAAAAGGACTTGGAAAGCTGGCTGCCGGCGGCGCAGGCGCTGCAGCATACGGATTTCCAGTTCCGCTACTACGAGCTGCCGGTGGAAGGGCGGGAGAATTTCATCTTTCGCTGGTGGGATACTTCCTCGCTGCGCAGCGACCAGAACGATCCCGAGATCTGGCCGTGGGTGGTGCCGCTGTTTGTGGACCGCAGGAAGCTGATGCACGAGCTGAATATTCCGAATGCGAAGCAGGTGGTGGCGCTGCTGGTGGACCAGCGGGGACGGATCCTGTGGCGGGCCATCGGAGCGATGACCCCGGAGCTGCGGGCGAGCCTGATGGCGGCGTCGCAGCAGCAGTGATCAGTGGTCGGTGATCAGTGAGTAATGGTTGATCTGTAATCAGAAAAGCGTTCAGGGTCAGGGTTCAGGAGCAGGGTTCAGAGACCCGTTGGTGCGCTCGATGGATGCGGCGAAGTTTCGAGGCCGGCCAGCGACGGAGAGCACGGAACGCGACCGTTACCCGGAAGGCACGCGGCGTTGAGTTCAGGTTGGTTCTGGGTTAACCTTCGGGCAACCGTGGCCAATTTCGAACGAGCACCGGCAGAGGTCCAGGAGATTCTTTCCAAGCCGATTCAGCAGCTCGGACTGAAGCTGGAGGGCTCTCCGCTGGAACGGTTCGTTGAGCAACTCTACAAAGAGCTGGGCGTCAAAGGGCTGAACCGGTTTCGCCCCCGGTGCTACCTCACCGATGAGTGGGGCTGCCCGAACATGGAACCGGTGATTGGCATCCCGTTCTACCTGGCCGATCCGAAACTACAGCGCCTTGAGGCGGAGATGAACGACATTGAAGACGCGCGGCAGATCATGATGTACCTGCGCCACGAAGCCGGCCACGCGTTCAATTACGCCTATGCGCTGTACCGAACGGAGGAATGGCGCAGTCTGTTCGGGCCCTTCCAGCGACCGTACCTGGACAACTACAAGCCGGTCGCGTTCTCGCGTCAGTTCGTGCGGCACATGGAGGGCTGGTACGCGCAAAAGCATCCCGACGAGGACTTCGCTGAGACCTTCGCGGTGTGGCTGACGCCTCGCTCCAACTGGCGGAAGCGGTACCAGGGGTGGGGCGCGATGAGGAAGCTGCTCTACATGGATCGCATGGGGCGCAAGCTCGGCGATGCCGACCCGGTGGTCACCCACGGCGACACCGATATTACCGTGGACGAAATGGATGTGACGGTGGGCGAGTTCTATCAGAGGGCGCTCGATCAGCAGCTCACGCCCGGAGAGCTGCCGCTCGATGCCGATCTGCGCGACATTTTCAATGTGTCGAAGCGGCGCAGGAAGAATGTTCGCCCGGCGGTGGATCTGCTGCGGGAGAACCGCAAGGTTCTGGTGGACAAAGTGACGTACTGGACGGGAGTGCAGCGGCCCCTGGTGAAGAAGTTTGTGGAGACAATCGTGGCCAAAGTCAGCGATCTGGGCCTGCGCGCAGACATAAAATGCGAGAGGGATTATCTGACCGAAGTGACTGTGTACGCGACGGCCATGGCAATGAATTACATGACGCGGGGCAAGTTCATACTGCCCTGACGGCGGCAGCAGGTCTGGCGGCGGCAGCAGGGGCGGGCCACAGGGGGAAGGCAAAGAGGGATCATGGCAAACCTGAAAGTAACGATCCTGCACGACGTCTGGGAAGAGGACAATGCGCCGGAGCCGGAGCCGGTGAAGGCGCCGTCTGCCAGGAAGGGCGGGCGCCGCAGGAAGAAAAAAGATCCGCTGCAGGACCGCGAGGAGATCTTCGACGCGCTGACGAAGCTGGGGCACGAACCGTCGTATTACGTCCTGGATGGCAGGAACCAATCGCTGTTGGGGCTGGCGAAATGCGGCGCAGACCTGATTTTCAACCTCACTGAGTCCTATGCGGGCGACGACACGATGGACAAGAACATCGCCGCGTACCTGGAGCTGCTGCACATTCCGTACACGGGGGGAGGGCCGCAGGTTCTCTATCTTGCGCAGGACAAGTCGATCGCCAAAAAGATCTTCGACTTTCACAGGATCAAGACGCCGGACTTTGCAACCTCGTATAAGGGGCTGACCGATCACTCGCACGATATCGAGTTTCCGCTGATCGTGAAGCCGGTCTCCGAAGACGGATCCATCGGCATCGACAGCGGCTCCGTGGTGGACAGCGTGAAAGAGCTGATGGAACGCATCCACTACATCCACGAGGAATTCGACAGCCCGGCGCTGATCGAGGAATACATTGAAGGGCGCGAAATCTACGCCGCCATCCTGGGCAATGATAACCCCGAAGTCCTGCCGCTGATTGAACTCGATTTGTCCAAGCTTCCCAAGGGCACGCCGCGGATCGCGGGTCAGGACGTGAAGTTTTTTCGCGAAACAGAGGCCTACAAGCTGACCAAGTCGGCGGCGGCTGAAGACCTGGATGAGGAGACCACGAAGAAGCTCGAGGACACCGCGCTGGCTGCGTATCGCGCCCTGAAGCTGCGCGACTACGGCCGTATCGATATGCGGCTGAACAAGAAGGGCGAGGTGTACGTGATCGAAGCCAACCCGAACCCATGGCTCGCCAGCGGCGCTGAATTCGCGATGGCAGCGAGGAAGGCCGACTACTCGTACACGGCCATGATTGAAAAAATCGTGGAGCTGGCGCGGGCGAGGTCGGTGTGATTCAGAGAGAAAACCCATTGACGCATCATGAGCAGAGGTGAGGGCGCGCAGGGAGCCAGCAACGAACAGGAACCGCACAGGGTCAGCTCAGCCGGGGGTGGCCGTTTTCGGAGCTGCCGGGCATACGGGGCGTTTCGTGACAGCAGAATTGCTGCGCCGCAGAATGGAGCCAATCGCGATCGCACGCAATCCCGCCGCTCTGGCCGCAGCCAACTTTCCCGAGCATCGGGTCCTGTGCCGCCAGGCGTCCATTGACAATACGGAATCGCTCGAACGCGCGCTGGACGGGGCTCATGCAGTCATCCATTGCGCCGGTCCCTTTCTTGAAACTGCTGAGGCCGTGGCGAGCTCTGCCCTGCGCGCCGACATTCACTATCCGGATGTGAGCGCCGAGCAGGCGAGTGCGCAGGCGGTGCTGGAGAAATTCGATATTCCTGCGCGCGAGGCAGAGGTGACCCTCGTTCCGGCAATGGGCTTTTATGGCGGCTTCGCTGATTTGCTGGTCACAGCCGCACTCCGTGGCCGGAATCGCGCGGACAGCATCGATGTCATGATCGGTCCTGATAGCTGGCATCCAGCGAAAGGGACGCGGATGACCGGCCAGAAAAATACCGCGCGGCGCATGGTGCTCGCCGACGGGCAGCTTGCTCCCCTGCCGTTACCTCCGGCGGAGAGAGAATGGGAGTTCGGCCACCCTCCGGGTCATCCGGGAATGGTCGAAGTGCCGTTCTCCGAGATTATTCTGATCTCACGGCACGTGAAGACAGGCGAACTCCACACCTGGCTGAGCCGCGTCGCGCTTACCAGCAGCTCACCAGCATCCGTGATCCCGCGACGCCGGCCCCAAAGGCGGCGGACGCGTCGGGGCGTTCAGCGCAGCGGTTTCAGGTGGATGCCGTGGTCAGCGCTGGAGGAAAAAGCCGACGAATCCGCGCGGGGGGGGGTGACATCTATGCCTTCTCTGCACCGCTCGTCTGCGAGGTTACGGCGCATCTCCTGCGAGGCGAGCGCAGAAGCGCAGGAGCACACGCGCCGGGAGAAATTTTCGACGCGCAGGAAGTTCTGCTGGCGCTGACCCCTGATTTTCTGGAATTCGAGGCGTCGGCTGCCTGAGCCTTTAGAGCCATTCGGACGCGGGAAGATGCTTGCAGAGTGTCGCGTCGAGGCACCGTCCTGTCGCAGCCAATTCGGGGTTTGTGGGGACCGCTCCCGATCAGCGTTTGCGCGCGGGGAGAGGTTTCCTTTTTGCGGGCTTTCGCTGCGCCGGGGATTGGGCGAGCCGGTCGCGGGTGCGGGCCGGGAGCCTGGCAAAGACGAGATCGCGGGCGTCGCGGAGCAGGGATTTGAGCTCGGCGGTGGGGAGGGTGTCCCAGCGCTCGACGGCGACCCACCAGGCGCGGGCGAGATAGGGCGCGGGGAAGACTCCCTCACGCTCGACGAGTTCGGCGAAGCGTTCGGGGCCGGCAGCAAAGGAGAGGACGGCTCGCGGCGATCCGAGCGTGAGCACCGCGAACATTTTGCCGCCCAGGGATTTATCGGCGACCCGGAAGACGAGGGATTCGCCCCATTGCAGGGTTTCGGCCACGTGCGGGAAGGTGAGCAGATAGGCGCGGGTGGTTTCTGCGTCCACCGGGATAGCGTACAGGGTTTGGAAGCCGGAAGCCGTGAGCAGGGAGCGGAGAGCTTCGTGTCCCACCCTGTCGCAAAGGCGGCGACAACCACCACCCTGCGCCAACGCGAGGTGCGTTGGGGACCCGGGACAAGGGCGGCCAACCGAGGTGGCATACTCAGAAGCATGAAGAGACGGTGGATGTGCGGGGTGGCCGCGGCGTGGATGCTGGGGTGGTCGGTGTGTGCCGGGGCGTGGGCGCAGGACGCGAATCAGGACAGGGGTTATTGGCAGGCGGCAAGCCAGACGGCGCGGGAGATTACGGGAGACATTGCTATTTCGGAGACGAAGCTCTCGATCAACTTTTCGCGGTTCACGCTCGCGCAGATCCGGGAACTGACGCCGGCCGAGGCGACGGCGGCATTCGGCGCGGAAGCGCGCGCAAGCGGCGGAGGGAATCTGTACCGGCTGGACGTTCCGGGGGAGAAGCGATTCGCGCACCACAACACGCTGTGCGGGGAACAGGAGACGCAGTGGATGGCGACGTGGTCGGACGGGCGAACGCTGCAGGTGGCGTTCTTCTCGGGATCGGATATGCCGGTGCTGACGGAGCAGGCGCTGGCGCAGTCGCAGAACGTGTGCGAGCTGCTGACCTACGGGCGATGAGGCGGCTACGGGTTACGGGTTAGGGGCGGGGCTCGCAGAAGAAGTCCTCAGGGGCCAAAGCCCAGGTTCCTTTTGGACTTTTTCCGCACGACTGAAGTCGTGTCCTGATACAGCGTGGTGTCAACTGCGCGCTCTCCCCCATCTGTGAACAGCTCGCAGATGGGGGCACGCCGGTTCCCACCCTGTTCGCGATGAGACTGCGAACAAGGGTGAACCCGGCGTGAGTCAGATCCGTTATCAGTCGTCGCGGGGCGCATGGCCGCTGCACTGTCGAGGGTGTCACCCAGCTTAACCCAGGCTAACCGAGGCGCGCTTTGACGAGCTCGGAGAGACGGCGGCCGTCGGCGCGGAGACCGGAGGCCTGGACGAGCGCCTGGACGGCCTTCATGGCGGGACCCATGTCGCGGGGGCCAAAGGTCTGGCCGGCCAGAGCCTGGTCGATGAGCTTCTGCATCTCGTCATCGCTGGCGGTTTTGGGCAGGTAGCTTTCGATGACGACGATCTCGCGGGCCTCCTTCGCGGCCAGCTCGGGGCGGTTGCCTTTCTGGAACTGCTCGATGGACTCGCGGCGCTGCTTGATCATGGTCGCGAAGACCTGCTGAGCCTCGGCGTCGGTGAGAGCCTCGCGTTTTTCGATCTCGCGGTTCTTGAGCGCGGCCTTGACCATGCGCAGGGTGGAGGTGCGCTCGGTGTCGTGGGCTTTCATGGCGGCGATCATGTCGTGGTCGATCTGATGGACGAGGCTCATGGCAGGGATTCTCCGGTAGGGTAGGCGCGCGCCGGCCGCCAGCAGGCCAAACCTTCCCATTATAGAGAGAAACGGCGCGGCTCACCGGCAGCTAGAATGCGGGAAAGCAGGGATTACGGGATGCGGGTTAGGGTTTAGTTCCTTTGCTGCAGCACTTTTTCTTCATTCAGAGGGGAGACGTCATCATGATCCGGAAAACCAGGTTGTTTACGCCGGGACCGACGCCGCTGCTGCCAGCGGCGCAGTTTGCCATGGCCGCTGCCGATATCCATCACCGCACCGCGGAGTTTCGCGCTCTGTATGAGCGGGTGCTGGGACAACTGAAGACCTTTGTGGGGACCAAGAACGACGTGCTGCTGCTGGCCTCGTCCGGGACGGGCGCGATGGAGGCGTCGGTATCGAATCTGACATCGCCCGGGGACCGCGTGCTGGTGCTGACGGCGGGGAAGTTCGGCGAGCGGTGGGAGTCGCTGACGAAGGCGTTTGGGTGCGCGGTGGACGTGGTGAGCGCGCCGTATGGCGAGACGTTTCAGCCGGAGCAGGTGAAGGCGGCGCTGAAGCCGGAGACGAAGGCCGTATTTGTACAGGCGACGGAGTCGTCGACCGCGGTGCGGCATGATGTGGCGGCGCTGGCGAAGCTGCTGCGGAATGCGGCCAGCGAGGCGCTGCTGATTGTGGACGCGATTACCGGGCTGGGCACGACGAAACTGGACATCGATGGCTGGGGCGTGGACGCGATCATCGGAGGATCGCAGAAGGCGGTGATGATTCCGCCGGGGCTCGCGTATCTGAGCCTGAGCGATCGCGCGTGGAAGGCGGCGGAGACGAGCAGAAATCCGCGGTACTACTTCGACCTGCGCAAGGAGCGGAAGAACGCGCAGAAGGGCGAGAGCAGCTACACTCCGGCGGTGGCGCTGATTGCGGCTCTGGGAGCGTCGCTGGACTGGATTGCGGCGCAGGGCGGCGGCGATCTGGCAGCGGGGCGCGAAGCGCTGGTGGAGAACGCGGAGACGTGCGCGGCGATGACGCGGGCAGCCGTCGAAGCGCTGGGACTGCGGCTGTTCGGGCCGGGTCCGTACGCGGCCGCGGCGACGGCGGTGCTGGCGCCGGAGGGCGTGGATTCGGGCGTGCTGGTGAAGGATCTGAAGAGCCGGTTTGGGGCCATCGTAACGAACGGACAGGGCGAGATGAAGGGGAAGCTGTTCCGCATCGCACACATTGGGCTGTTCGACTACATGGACACGATCGGGATTCTGGCGGCGCTGGAGCAGGTCGCCGCAGCGAAGCTGCATCTTCCCGGATTTGCGTGGGGGAAGGCGGTGGTGGCGGCGCAGCAGGTCTACGCGGAGAGGACGGGCGTGCAGACAGCGGAGGGACTGGCCGTCCTGGCGCAGGTCTTTTGAGTTCCCGCGTCTGCCAAAGTCGGGCAGAGCCTTCGACTCCGCTCAGGCCAGGTGGTGGAACCCGGCGTTCAGTTATCCACCCTGTCGCCAACGGCGGCGAGGAGGGTGGGGCGCCCGATGAGGGGCCTCAGGGGTGAAAGCCCGTATCTTTCTCGCACCTTTTGGTGGTGCCCTGATACAAAGCGGTTTAGTTGCGACGCATTCCGGAAAGGAAATCATGAAAGTTGTACTGGCGGAAAAAGTGTCTCCGGCGACGGTGGCGGTATTTTTGGCCGAGGCGGGATGGGACGTGCTGACCCACGATCAGGTGAAGGATCTGGCGGCAGCGGTGAAGGACGCAGACGGGCTGGTGGTGCGGTCGGCGGTGCAGGTGGACGACGCGCTGATGGCGGCGGCTCCGAAGCTGCGCGTGATTGGGCGCGCGGGCGTGGGGGTGGACAACATCGACGCGGAAGCGGCCACGCGGCGCGGGATTGTGGTGATGAATACGCCGGGTGCGAACGCAGTGGCCGTAGCGGAGCTGACGCTGGGGCTGATGGTGGCTCTGGCGCGGCAGGTTCCGCGGGCCAACGAGACGATGCACGGCGGCAAGTGGGAGAAGAAATCGCTGCAGGGCGTGGAGCTGCGTGGGAAGAAACTGGGGATTCTGGGGCTGGGGCGGATTGGCCTGGAAGTGGCGCGGCGGGCGCGGAGCTTTGGAATGGAACTGGTGGGGCACGATCCGTTTGTGTCGGCGTCGATTGCGCGGGAGAACGCGATCAGGCTGGCGTCTGCAGAGGAATTGTTTGCGGAGGCGGATTACCTGACGCTGCATGTGGGGCTTACGCCGCAGACGCTGGGGATCATCAACGCGACCACGCTGGCGACGATGAAGAAGGGTGTGCGGATTGTGAATTGCGCGCGCGGAGAGCTGGTGGTGGAGAAGGATCTGGCGGAGGCGCTGAAGAGCGGACAGGTAGGAGGCGCGGCGCTGGATGTTTTTGAGAAGGAACCGCCGAAGGAGTCGCCGTTCTTCGGGTTGCCGAATGTGATTCTGACGCCGCACATTGCCGGGTCGACGGCGGAGGCGCAGGAAGCGGTGGGGGTGCAGATCGCGCTGCAGGTGCGGGAGTATCTGAAGTCGGGGGTGGTGCAGAACGCGGTGAATCTGCCATCGCTGACGCACGAGGAATTCCAGGAGCTGGCGCCGTACATGACGCTGGCGGAACGGCTGGGGACGTTCCTGGCGCAGTTCCCGAAGGGCACGATCGAGAGCATCGGGCTGAAGTATCGCGGGCGCGTGGCGGAGCTGAAGACCGACCTGGTGAGGAACGCGGCGATTGCCGGAGTGCTGGGGCATCTGGAGCCGGTGAACCGGATCAATGCAGCGTCGATTGCCGCGGAGCGGGGGATTCGGATCCACGAGGAGAAGAAGGAAGCTTCGGCGGGCGGCGCGGGGAGCGTGCTGCAACTGACGCTGCACACGGGAGGCGCGGGGGGCGGGGAGATCGCGGCCAGCGGGGCGGTGCTGCATGGCGAACAGCCACGGCTGCTGCGGCTGGACGGCATCGACATCGAAGCGCCGCTGCAGGGGACGCTGCTGGCGATCCGGAACCAGGACGTGCCGGGCGTGATTGGGCGCATCGGGACGATTCTGGGCGAGCACAAGATTAACATTGCGAATTTCGCGCTGGGGCGAGCGAACGGCGGCGGCGGCGCGACGGCGCTGGCGGTACTGCAGATCGATGGCGAAGCGCCGGATGCGGTGATCCGGAAACTGCGGGCGGAGTCGGCGATCACCGGAGTGAGGCAGGTGTCCTTGTGAGGCAGGGGAGAGGGTGTAGGGTGTAGCAAGCCCCCAGCCGCTAGCCAGGAGCCTGTCGCCGGTAGCGACGGCGCAGCTTCGGAATGAGGCTGCCATCGCTAGAATAGGGATGGAGGGCGGTTCCGTTCCCAGACGGCTGCGCGGCGAACGCGGGCCAGAGGGGCCGAATCCTCGACAGGTTTTGTGGTTTTCGATTTGCGAGGGACAGCGCTGTGCCGCTTTACGAATACCGCTGCAAGCAGTGCGGACATGTGTTTGAAAAGATCCAGAGCTTCAGCGCTCCGGAAGAGAAAGAGTGCCCGGTGTGTCACGGCGAAGTGGAGCGGCTGATTTCCGCGCCGGCGATCCAGTTCAAGGGCTCCGGATGGTATGTCAACGACTACGCCGCGAAGAAGAGCGGGCCGATGAAGGCGTCGGCGGATGGCAAGGCGGGCGAGAGCGGGGACGCGGGGAAATCGGACTCGAAGTCGGCATCCGGCGAGAAGGCGGCGAGTTCGAGCGAGAGCGGCGGCGAAAAGGCGGCGAGTTCAGCGACGAGCAAGAGCGAGTGACGGGGGCGGCAGCGAGGATCATGGCTTCCCGCATCTGCCAAACACGGGCAGAGCCGTTCGACTCCCCTTCGGTCGCTCAGGCCAGGTTGTGGGCCCCGGCAGCGCCGTCCCTCCGGGACTCCTTTTCTGCTGGGGCTGTCCCGGCGCCAAAGAGCTGGGCTGATCAGCGCGGCGCCTCCGGCGTGGAGCAGCGCCTGATCCCAACGTCTCGAAGGCGGACGCGATGGGCGCCCAAACGCTCCGCTCGGGGATGACAGAGTAAAGAAGTAATCAGTCAGCTGACGACGCCGTCGAGCTGCGTGGATAATTCTTCCCATTCCGCGGTGAGGGCGGATTGCTGCTCGCGGAGGCGGGCGAGTTCGTTCGTGAGGCGCTGGGTTTCCTCGGCGCTGACGTAAAGGCCGAGCGCCTGCTCGGTATCAGCCAGCGAGGATTCCACCCGGGGGATTTCTTCTTCAAGCTGGGCAAGACGATCCTGCATGTGGCGGAGCCTGATCGGATTGAGGCGTTTCGGCTGCGCGTCCACCGGGATGACAAGGGTGGGGCACCCGGTGGGTTGTGCCGAGTTCTCTGCGACGGCTGCTGCCTCGGTTTCGGCGGCGAGAGTTGCGGCACCACCTTCCTTCCTCCACAAATAGTCTTCGTAGTTGCCGGGGTAGACGTGGAGCGTCGAACCGCGCGCGGGATCGTCGTTTTTCGCGATCTCGAAGACCTTCCCGGCGAGGCCGTCGATGAAGTAGCGGTCGTGGGAGACGAAGATGACCGTCCCGTTGAATTTTCCGATGGCTTCGAGGAGGACGTCCTTGGCGCGGAGGTCGAGATGATTGGTCGGCTCGTCAAGGAGGAGGAAGTTGGCGGGGCTGACGAGAATGCGCGCCAGCGCGTAGCGGTTGCGCTCGCCGCCGGAAAGAACGCCGAGGGTCTTGAAGACGTCGTCGCCGGAGAAGAGGAAGCAGCCGAGGAGCGAGCGCAGATCCTTTTCCGGAACTTTGGGGGCGATGCGGCCGATGTCGTCCAGCATGCGGGCGGCGGGATCGAGGACTTTGTACTGATCCTGCGCGAAATACTCGGCGAGGACGTTGTGGCCGAGCTTGAGCGTGCCGGAAGTGGGCGATCCCTGGCCGGAGAGCAGGCGGATGAGCGTGGATTTGCCCGCGCCATTGACGCCGACGAGCGCGATGCGGTCGCCGCGGTCGATAGTGAAGTTGACGTCCTCGAGAACCTTCTTCTCGCCGTACTGCATGGCGAGGCCGGAGACGTCCACAACGTTGCGGCCGGAGGGCGGCGGCTGCGGGAAGGTGAAGTGCGGGGCAGGCTCTTCGAGAGGGATTTCGATGCGCTCGATTTTTTCGAGCTCCTTGATGCGGCTCTGAACCTGTTTCGCCTTGGTGGCCTGGTAGCGGAAGCGGTTGATGAAGACTTCGAGGTGCTCGATGCGTTCGCGCTGGTTGCGGTACGCGGATTCGAGCTGCGCGCGGCGCTCGGCTTTCTGTGTGAGGTACTTTTCGTAGTTGCCGTGGTAGACGTGGAGGCCTTTGTTCCAGATCTCGATGATTTTGTTGACGGTGACGTCGAGGAAGTAGCGGTCGTGGGAGATGAGGATGTATCCGTTGGGCCAGGTGACGAGGTAGTTTTCCAGCCAGTTGCGGGTTTCGAGGTCGAGGTGGTTGGTGGGTTCGTCGAGAAGGAGCAGGTCCGGCTGCTCGAGGAGGAGTTTGCCGAGCGCAATGCGCATCTGCCAGCCGCCGGAAAATTCCTCGGTGCGGCGGGACCAGTCCTCTTTTGAGAAGCCGAGGCCGGTGAGGACGGCGCCGACCTGGGCATCGAGCGCGTAGACGTCGTGATGGCGCAGGCGTGCTTCGACGTGGGAATAACGGTCGGCGACGGCGGCGTATGCTTCCCCGGCTGGGTCGAGAACAGAGAGCTTTTCGGAGAGGGATTCGAATTCGCGCTCCATGGCGCGCAGCTCGTCGAAGACGGAGAGACATTCGTCGAAAACGGTGCGGCCCGAGAGCGCGAGGCCATCCTGAGGCAGGTAGCCGATGGACATGCCCTTCATGCGCTGGACGGACCCGTAGTCGAGCGAGTCCACGCCGCCGAGGATCTTCATCAGCGTGGATTTACCCGCACCATTGGCGCCGACAAGAGCAGTCTTCTCGTTCGGAGTGATGAGCCAGTCTGCGTTTTCAAAAAGGAGGCGCGGGCCGAAACGCTTGCCAGCGCCGGAGAGTTGCAGCATAAGAACAGGGTACAGGGTGTGAGAGACAGGGTGTAGGGGAACCTGCGGCCAGCGATAAAGTGGCTTCTGCTTATCTGTTTGTTTCAGCAGGCCTCATGCTCTCGCGGATTTGGCGTTCCTGTCCCACAACCGCTTGCGGTTTGCTGAAACAACCAGATAAGCGGAAGGTGGCCAGCTAAAGACCGGCCAGCTGAAAGCCGGTCAGCTGTGAGCCGGACAGCGGAAAGCGGTTAGCTCCCACATCTGCCAACGTCAGGCAGATGTGGGGCTCCCGTCAGCCAGGAGCCGCGGACGCGGAGGAGCCAGCCGCTGCCGCTGCGAATGAGCAGAGGTTGGGAGGGCGAGGCGAGATCGATCGTCCCCGTAGAGCGGCCGGCATGGACGACGGCGAGCCCGGGAATGCCGTAGACGCCGCAGGCGTCGGACGAGAAAAGCCAGAGCGCCTGAGAGTGATGATTGCCGTCGATGGCGGCGCGACAAGGGCCGCTGGCGGTGAGGCGGTCGCGGACGCCATAGGGGGTGGGATTGCCCACAGAGGTGTCGTCGGCCATGACGTGTCCTCCGCCGCGATAGACCATGTCACCGCCGATCTGCTCCGTGGACCAGTTTTCCGGGACGTCGCCGCGGCTGGAAAGAACCACCGGGAGATACGCCTGCTCGACCGCGAGCATGGAAGCGACGGCGCGGAGATTCGTCGAGATGGGAATGCGCAGGCCTTGATCGACGACGGTGTCAAAGCGGAGCTCAACGGAGTCGGGCGTGGCGCCAATGACGTGGGCAACCACCTGCGCCCCGCGATGGATGGGGGTGCCGGGGATGTTCTGCATGACGCGGGCATGGATGGTCTGACCCACATGGAGCTTGCCGGCATGCAGCGTGTTATCGAGACGAATCGGCAGGATGGTGCCGGCAGGGATAGCGTTCGGTGCGGGCAGGGAGAGCGGCGGGAGCAGGGCAAGGATAAGCCACGCGCATTTCATCGGAGACTCCTCGCAGGGGCATGTCCGGAGGCTTCGTCAGCCGCGGTGGCGTGGCGGAGAACGAGCGGTTTGTTGCCCCTTCAAAGGATTAGACCGCGGCAGAAAGAACAATAGTCTGATTTTTTAACATTGCATTCGCGAATTGGCGCGAGGAGTGGAGCGCGGGGTGCACGCCGGAAAGGGGGCACTGTACCGCGGGTGTCTGTTACTTCTGCTCCTCCAGCACCGCGACGCCGAAACTGGGGAGGTCAACGGAGAGGACGGTGCCGGGGTGGTCGATGAGTTCCTGCATGGGAGAGGGCAGGTCGATGTGCTCGGGCAGCGTGTTGTGGTTGATGAGGATGAGGACGGATTTGCCTTCTCCCGAGCGGCGGCAGACTTCGACGCCATCGGGCACGTTGGCGAGGATGGGCTGAACGCCGGCCTGGTGCAGGAGCCAGGAGGTGAGGTGGCTCATGAGGGTGGGGTCGAGCCATGTGCCGACGTAGGTGATGGTTCCCTGGCCGACGCGGCGGGTGATGGCGGCGGGCTGTCCGTCGAGCCAGCCATTACCTTTGCCGTAGGTCATGAGGATTTTGGTGTCGGGTGATTCGGTCTGAAGCTGTTCGGCCCAGATGTTGGCGGTGCCGTCGCCCCAAACACCGCTGACAGGGACGTTGTAATCGAGGGCGTAGAACTGATCGACGCGGCCGCCGAGGAAGGGGACGAGCGGGCCGGGCTGGCGTTCTGGCTGGAGTCCGTTGAACTCGTTCTTCATGCCGGAGCGGGGACCGAGAAGCAGATGTCCGCCCTGGCGGACATAGGCCATGAGGCGGTCGGCGATGGACTGCGAGATGACGTTGAGCGCAGGCAACTCCACAACCTTGTAGCCGTCGAGTGGAGTGTTGATGGAGATGATATCGACGGCCTGGGACTGAGTGCGGAGGGGATCGTAGAAGGCGAGCATTTCGCGGACCGGGTCGAAGGCGGCGCTGTGGCGCTGGTAGCTGATGGCCCAGCGCGAGTCGTAGTCATTGACGAGAGCGACCTGGGAGTGGGGAGTGGTGCCGGCAAGAGCGGGACCTGCTTCGGCGAACTCCCGGCCGACCCGCTGCACTTCGTAGTAGACGGGGACAGGCGTGCCGTCAGCGCCGACGAGGGTGCCGTGGTATTCCTCCTGGCCGTTGGGGGCGCTGCGCCACTGCCAGTACTCGACGGTGTTGGAGCCATGGCCGACGGCCTGCCAGGCCATGTCGCGCACCTGGCCTTTGAGGAGCGGAGTGTTGGTGGAGCGCCAGTCGACGAAAACGGGCTCGGTTTCCATCACCCAGAAGTCTTTCATCTTGTAGCCGCGGGCGAGGTCGTGGGTGGCGCCGTTGGAGAGGTAGTCGTAGTGGTCGGCGTCGATGTAGTCGTCCCAGGCGGCGATGTCGAGCACGGAGTGGACGATGTACTCATTGAATCCGTCGAACCAGCCCATGGTGTTGGTGGTGATGAACTGGCGCGGGTCGATGTGGGGGCGGATGGCGGAGATCTGGTTGAGCGAGTAGCTTTTCCAGGTGTCGGAGACGAAGCGCTTCCACGCGAGCAGGAGCGCGGGGTTTTCATTGTCTTCGCGGACGGGAATTTCGTCGAAGTTATTGTAGGTCTCTGACCAGTAGGTGGTCGCCCATTTCTGGTTGAGGTTGGCGATGGTGCCGTATTTCTGCTGCAGCCACTGATGGAATTGCTGCTGCGCGGAGGGGCCGAAGTCGGGCTCAGCGTATTCGTTGTCCAGCTGCCAGCCGACCACGTCGGGGTTGTGGCCGAAGTGGATGGCCATCTGCTGGGCGATGTCGTGGGCGAACTTGCGGTAGAGGGGATCGGTGAAGGAGAACTGCTGGCGATTGCCGTGCTGGGCGCGGACGCCGTCCTCGCTGATCCGCAGGGTTTGCGGATATTTGGTGGTGAGCCAGGCGGGCGGGGCCGCCGTGGGCGTGCCGAGGACGACGTAGATGTGGTGGCGGGCGGCGTCGGCGATGGCGCGGTCGAGCCAGCCGAAGTTGTACTGGCCCTCGGAGGGTTCCATGGTGGACCAGGCGAACTCGCCGACACGGACGACGTCGATGTGGGCAGCCTGCATCAGGGCGAGGTCTTTGTCCCAGCGGGATTCGGGCCATTGTTCGGGATACCAGGCGGCGCCGACGAGCAGCGGCGGGGCGCCCGGGAGGTCAGTGGCGGTGGTGGCGTTCCAGTCAGAAGCGGAGGGACTGGTTTGGGCGGGCAGGTGCGGGGCGAATGGGATGAGAAAGGCGATGACAACGTTTGCCGCAAGAATGCGGGAGAGGCGCATGGTTTGAACTCCAGAGGGCATTTTCAGATCCGAAGCTGTGCCCCTGCGAAACCTGCCAGCAGGGGCCAGAGCCCGAATCCTGCCAGGGGCTTGTTACGGCACGACTAAAGTCGTGCCCTGATACAAAGCCTCTGGACTGCGGTGCTTTCCCACATCTCAATACGGCTACGGCAAAAAGACTCCAGCGGAACGATAAACCTTTCCGCCGACAGTTGTCTCGATGACGGGGAGATCGGGCGTGGCGGTAAGGATTTCGATTGCGCCGTTGCGGAGCAGAGTGGTGTCTTCGGCTTTGGCGCCCTGGAGGGAGGGATTCCACGCAAAGGCCTGCACGGGGTCGACCTTTTGCGTGCCGTTTGGCGTGGCGAGCCAGTCGCGCTCCAGATAGCCGCAGGCTCCTCCCTGGTGGTGCTTCGTGATTTCATCTGGAAGGCCGGCGGCGGCGTAGCCACTGGCGGCGATGGCGTAGAGATCGGCTGAAGTGACTCCGGCGCGGGTGGCGTGGAGGAGCTCGGCGTTGATGCGGGCGGCTTTCTCGAAATTGGCAGCGAGCCCAGCGGACATGGGGCCGAAATGCACGAAGCGGGTGATGGAGACGACCATGCCGTGTTGGCGGGCGCAGAGGTTGAGCATGCCGTAGTTCTTGAGGACTCCGGCGCGAGGGACGGCGTGCCTGTAGCGGAAGATGCGCTGGTCAGTGCCCATGAGCAGGACGGTGGGCGCGATGTGGCGCGCGAGGAGATCGGCGGAGATGCGCGCGGCCATTTCGTCCTCGGTGATGCCGGGAGTGAGGGTTTTGAGGACGCGCACAGTGGATTCGGCGACGGCTGCAGCGACCCGGCGGAGGCGATCGACCTCGGCGGGGAGCAGGGGCGTGCGCAGCGGCGTGAAGTTGTGCTGGTGGAAGCCGGGGATAGCGGTATCAGCGCCGATTTCCGCGCCGCCGGCTTTGTGGGCGAGATCAGCGGCGGTGTTCAGGGTCCAGGGACAGAGCAAAGGTTCGAAACCACGGCCGTCGAATTCTTCGGCGCCGAGACGCGGGCCTTCATTTTCCGGGGCGATGTAGAAGCGCTTGCCCTGCCGGGTGAGGAGCAGCGAGCAGACGGCGGTCTCCGTGCCGAGCGCGACGCGGGCCTCCACGCGGCCGGCCGTAGCCCAGGCGATGTTCTCATGGCGGCTGAAAAGGACTGCCGACCAGCCGTTCTGGTCCATGAGGGCATTGAGGCGGTCCAGCTTGGTTTCGAGTTCCTGGGGGGCGACTTCGGGCAACAGAGCGGTAGCTGTCAAGGTCGGAATCCTGTGGGTTGGGGGAGCGAAAAGCTGCTCCGGTGAAAATCAGCGCTTAATCGCGATCGTAAAAGCGGAAAAAGAGCGACGGCTTCGAGACGACCTGGGCGCGCGCGGCGAGATCGCTCATCTGCTGCGCGGTGAAGGGCGTGAACGCGGAGGCGATGCGGACGTTTTCCTCGAGCTGCGGGATGTTGTCGCAGCCGATGATGATGGTGGAAACCGGACGCGTGAGGGTGTAGCCCATGGCCTCTTTCATGGTGAGGGTGCCGGGCTGGGTGGCGATGACCATGCCTTCCCACATGTGCTTCTGCACGTCGAGGGGCGGTGGGGTGTAGCTGGACAGGATGCGGCCGCGGCCGGGAATCTTCATGCCGACGATGCCCATCTGGTTTTCGACGGCGAGGGGCAGCAGCTTGTCCTCGAAGCTGAAGTGCCAGGGGTCGGCGGCGTTGAGGGCCATGAGGATGGTATCGAAGGGATGGCGGTGGATGGCCTCGATGAGCGCGTCCGGGCGATAGTGGCCGGTGACACCGAGGTAGCGGACGACGCCCTGCTGCTGCATTTCCGCGAGGGCTTCGATGGCGCCGCCTTTGGCGAAAATCTGGTCAACGTCGGTCATGGTGCCGATGTCGTGGAGCTGCCAGAGGTCGACGTGGTCGGTCTGGAGGAGCTTCAGCGACTCGTCGATCATGCGCAGGGAGCCCTCGCGGGTACGCTCCTTGGTTTTGGTGGCAAGGAACGCTTCGCCGCGACGGGTCTTCATGACTTCGCCGTAGTAGCGCTCGCTCCAGCGCATGGGGCCGCCGTAGATAGAGGAAGTGTCGCAGTAATTGACGCCGAGATCGAGAGCGCGGCTGATGATGGGGACGGCGACATCGGCGTTGTCGGGCTGCTCGAGCGCGGCCTGGCCGCCGAGGGAGAAGATGCCGACCTTGTAGCCGGTCTTGCCCAGGTTGCGGGTGGGCATCGCGTCCTGGGTGCGGGGGTTGTTGGGCAGGGCGCGGCAGCTCGGGGCGCTGGCAGTCTTGCATGCAGCGCCGGCAGGCAGCGCGGATCCGGCCAGGACGGCGGCTACGGTCGCAGTGCCTGCTTTGAGGAACGCGCGGCGGTCCTGTCGCCTGGGACGCGTGGGATTTGTCATGGTCAGGCCTCTCCGGGGAGGCAACAAACCGTTTTACCACAGGGGAGGGGTGAGGCGGTTAGCGGAAGGGATAACACGGTCAGGGGTGAAGCGGTTAGCGAAAGGGCGGTCAGAAAAAGGCGGTTAGAGGGGAAGCGGTTGGCGGCAGAGGGAAAGCAAAGAAAAGAGGGATGGCCGGGTGGCCATCCCCTGGGAGTTGAAAGAGTCGGGCTTAGCGGCGGCCATGACTGTGATCGCCACCACCATGGTTGTGATCGCCGCCACCGCCCTTGGGCTTGCTGTTGCTGCGGGGACGGCTCTTATTGCCCTGCGGGTGGCTTTGCCGGTTGGCCTGCGGCCGGTTGCGGTTGGCCTGCGGCCGGTTGTAGTTCTGCCGGTTCTGGGGGCGGTTGTAGTTCTGCGCCCCGCGGTTGTAGGTCTGGCGGTTCTCAGTTCCACGATTGTAGCCACGGTTGAAGCCATTGGCCTGGCCGCGGTTATAGCCGTTGCGCTGGCCCGCCGCATAGCCGTGGGCGTAACCGGCGGCACGAGCGCGCATGGCCATCTGGTGATTGAAGGCGCGGGCGCCGGGGCCGCGATCGAAGTAGCCGAAGTGGCCGTGATTCACCACAGTGAAGCTGCGCGACATCCAGAAACCGCCGTGATAACCGACGTATGGATGCGGTCCCCAGAAGGGATGCCATGCGCCCCATCCCCAGCCCCAGTGCGACCAGGCGCCGATGACGATGCCGAAGCCGAAGCCCAGAGCGAGGCCGCCGGCAAAGACCAGGCCGGGAGGACGCGGAGGCATGTAATACGCATACCAGGGGCTGAATCCCCAGACAGTCCAGGGATCGTAATACGGCACGTAGACGACGGCCGGATTTGCCGGCTCAATCACAATGTCGTTGGGAGCATAGTTGACGGCTTCCTGCGACGTGCTGCGGAGATCACCGCGCTGGTAAGCCTGCTGGCGCATGTCCTGCACCGCAGCCATCACATCCTGAGGCTGGTTGTAGTACGCGTTGCCGAGCTGGGTGGTCCAGTCCAGGTTCTGGTCCATGTTGGAGAGCACCGAGGGGAAGGCGGTGAGGGCCTTGATGCTGGGGTCCCAGGGCTGACCGTTGACCATCTGGGCGAGCTGATCGGGAGGGACGCCCTGATTCGACTTGACGAAGCGGTCAGCATCGACCACCTGCGTGGGATAGGTAGCGCCGGCAAGCACCTGCGCGACCAGGGAGTCGGGATAGAGAGCAATGGGGGCGACGAGCTGATCGAGCTGCTCCGGGCTGAGGGCGTTGTACGCCTGCGGCGGAGGGCCCTGATCATCGGACGGAGGCGCACCCTGCTGCTGCTGGTCGGGCGGGGGGGGCGGCGGGGTTTCCTGGCCATAAGCGGTCAGGGGAGCGATGGTGAGGGGAACGAGCAGCCAGATGAGCCCGAGGGCCACGCCGCGGCGGGCAAGATCGAAGGAAGCGGCGGCGAAGCGGCGCAACCGGTGCGTGGGAAAATGCAAAGGTTCAAAGCGGTCGTTCATGGGATTCCTTTCAGCCTTTCAGGGCCGTCTTCCTGCGGAGCGCCTGTCCGGGCCGCTCTCTGAATTTCTTAATGATATGGAACACCAGGGGCCCATGGGAAGTTGCGCGCAGAGGGCCGGATCCATAGCCGCTAGACCACGGAATCGAAGAAGCGGCGGAGGATACGGCCGACCAGCTCAGGCTGCTCAAAGGGAGCGAAGTGACCGGCGTCGGGAATCTCGTGGTACTCGGCGCCATAGCCGCCATTGCGAATCTGCTCGGCGAGGAGGTGCATGTCGGCAGGGGTGCTGCCTGGGTCCTCGCCGGCGGCGAGAACGCAGCAGGGAATGCGCAGGGTGCGGGCGGTGGCGACGGAGTCGGGACGCGCGGCCAGACCCTGCTGCACCGCGACGAGGTTCGCAGGCGGAACCGCGAGCATCATCTCGCGAGCTTCAGTAACCTTGTTGGGCCAGCGGCGATGCGCGGTGGGGCCGATGACGGCCTGGAGGGTGGCGTCGATGAAGGCAGCGGCGCCGCTTTTCTCGATCATGTCGATGTTCTCGGCGCGTTTGGAGCGGGCGGCGTCGTCGTCGGGCTGGGGTTTGGAGCAGCAGAAGGCAAGGGCTTCGACGCGTGAGGGGAAGGTGCGCCAGATTTCGTAGAGGGAGTAGCCGCCGATGGAGCAGCCGGCAAACATCGCGCGATAGATACCGAGGTGGTCGAGGAGCTGGACCGCGTCGGCTGCGAGCTTTTCGATGGTGATGGGTCCCTCGCCGGCTTCGGACTGGCCGTGGCCGCGGAGGTCGGGCAGGATGAGGCGGTAGCGCGGGGCGAGCAGGTCGGCGACGGAAAGCCAGAAGCGATGATCGACCGGCGTGGGATGGAGCAGCATCACGCAGGGGCCGTCACCCATGGTGGTGTAGAAGAGCTTGTCGCCCTCGGAGTGGAAGAACACATGGATAGGGTAGCTGAAGTCCGGCCAGCTAAACAGCGGGCGGCTGGAGTCCGAGTAGCTAAAGAGCGGTCAGCGAAGAAGCGGACAGCAGCCAGCGGTCGTCGGCCGGTGCGAATCAGGGTTGGGTGGGGGGCTGGTAGGGCGCGGGCGGAGGCGGCAGGATGACCGGCTCCTCGGGCATGACGATCCAGAAGATCACGTAGGCGAGCAGACCGGCGCCGCCGCCGAAGACCGCGAGCAGCACGGTGATGACGCGGACCCAGACCACATCCCAGGCGTAGGCATTGGCGAGGCCCTGGCAGACGCCGGCGATCATGCGTCCGACGCGGGGGCGAATGAGGCGCGTGACGGAAGCCGGGTAGGGAGCGGGGGGATACGTCTGCGCGCCGCAGCCCGAGCAGAAGCGGGCGTTGTCAGCGAGCGCCTTGCCACAATTTCTGCAATAGATAGCCATGACCCTGTCCCTCCCACACCATGCGAATCGTAAACAGCATAACCCGGCCGGCGCTGTGCCCCGGCAAAGGAAGCCGATCCGCGTGCTCTGGCGGACAGAAATGAGTACGCAGGGAGGGTGGGGATGGTTCCCGGGAGCAGGTAGCAGGGAGCAGAAGACAGTGAGTGAAACTGGCAGCCAGTAGCCAGCAACCCAGCACGGCGAGTGGGAAATTCCGGGAGCGGGGAGAAAAGCGGGATTGCATGGCTTTTTTGGCATCCAATGGAAGAAACGGGACCCTGAATACCGCAAAAGATGAGGAGATATCCATGCGACTGGCAGGGAAAGTGGCGATTGTGACCGGAGCCGGATCGGGGATCGGACAGGGGATCGCGAAGGAACTGGGCTGCGAGGGCGCGAAGGTCATCATCGACTACATCGGCAGCGAGGCGGGAGCGGAGGAGACGCTGAAGACGATCCAGGAGTGCGCCGGTCAGGGCGGCGGGGAAGTGGTGCGCGGCGATGTGACCAACCTGAACGACGTGCGCTGCCTGGTCGACGAGGCGTGGAAGCGCTATGGGAGCGCGGACATCCTGGTGAATAACGCGGGGATGGAGATCCGGTCGGATTTCTGGGATACGACGGAAGAGGAATACGACAAGGTGATGGCGGTGAATCTGCGCGGGCCGTTTTTTCTGGCGCAGGCGTTTGTGCAGCGACTGCGCGAGGCGAAGAAGCCGGGACGGATTATCAACATCAGCTCGGTGCACGAGGATATGGCGTTTCCGGGATTCACGACCTACTGCTGCAGCAAGGGCGGGATGCGGATGATGATGCGCAACCTGACGGTGGAGCTGGGGCCGCTGGGGATCACCATCAATAACGTTGCGCCAGGCGCGATTGCCACACCGATCAACAAGGCGCTGCTGGCGGATAAGCCGAAACTGGATGCGCTGCTGAGGAATATCCCGCTGGGGCGCCTGGGAACGGTGACGGATGTGGCGGAGATGGTGGCCTTTTTGGCGTCGGACGACGCATCTTATGTCAGCGGCGCGACGTTCCTGGTGGATGGCGGGCTGATGCGGAATTATCACGAGCAGTGAAAGGCAGCCAAGAAGCGGACAGCTGAAGAGCGGATGGCTAAGGAGCAGTTAGCGACTGCGGCAAGATGAGGGGCGATGGCATCGAGGATTGAGGATTACGGACTGATTGGCGACTGCGAGACGGCCGCTCTGGTGAACCTGCATGGGTCGATTGACTGGCTGTGCTGGCCGGATTTCTCGTCTCCGGCGTGCTTCGCGGCGATGCTGGGGACGGAAGAGAACGGGACCTGGCGGATTTGCCCGGAGGGTGAGGCATGGCAGGCGAGCCGGAAATATCGCGAACACACGCTGATTCTGGAGACGACGTTCGAGTGCGAACAGGGCGCGGTGCGGCTGATCGACTTTATGCCGGTGCGCGAGAACAACTCGGATGTGGTGCGGATTGCAGAGGGGATTCGGGGCAAAGTGAACCTGACGATGTCGCTGGCGCTGAGGTTCGACTACGGGCGGACGGTGCCGTGGGTGACAGCGACGGAGGATGGAATCCGGGCGGTGGCGGGGCCGGGCGTGGCGGTGCTGCACGCGTCGGTGCCGGTGCGCGGGGAAGAACTGAAGACGGTGGCGGAGTTCGCGGTAGAGAAGGACGAGCAGGTGTGGTTCACACTGACCTATGGGGACTCGTTCAAGCACGATCCGGAGCCGATTGACGCGAAGCAGGCGCTGGAGGATACGGAGGAGTTCTGGACGAAGTGGGTGGGCCAGATGAGTTACGAGGGCGAATACCGGGAGGCTGTGGAGCGGTCGCTGATTACGCTGAAGGCGATGACGTTCCGGCCGTCGGGGGGCGTGGTGGCTGCGCCGACGACGTCGCTGCCGGAACAACTGGGCGGCAGCCGCAACTGGGATTACCGGTATTGCTGGCTGCGGGATACGACGTTTACGCTGCTGGCGATGACAACGGCAGGGTACTTTGAGGAAGCGTGCCAGTGGCAGGACTGGCTGCTGCGGGCCATTGCGGGGAGCCCGGACCAGGTGCAGATCATGTACGGGCTGAAGGGCGAGCGGTCGCTGACGGAGTGGGAGGCAGGCTGGCTGGAGGGATATGAAAAGTCGCAGCCGGTGCGGATTGGAAATGCGGCGTCGACGCAGGTGCAGCTGGATATTTATGGGGAGATGCTGGACACGTTCTTCCACGCGCTGAAAGGACTGGGCAAGCACACGGAAGAGGACTTCAGGGCGCTGAGCCTGCTGCTGGATCACCTGGAGAAGGTGTGGAAGGATCCGGACGAAGGGATCTGGGAGACGCGCGGAGGGAAGCAGCAGTTCACCTATTCGAAGGTGATGGCGTGGGTGGCGTTCGACCGTGCGGTGCTGATCGCGGAACGGCTGGGGACGGATTCGCCGGTGGAAAAGTGGAAGGAAGTGCGGGATGCGCTCCACGAACAGATTTGCCGGATGGGATTCGACAAGCAGAAGAACAGCTTTACGCAGCACTACGGGTCAGATGAACTGGACGCGTCGGTCCTGCTGATGCCGCTGGTGGGTTTTTTGCCGGCGACGGATGCGCGGATAGTAGGAACGATCGAGGCGATCAGGCGGGAGCTGGTGCGGGATGGGTTTGTGATGCGGTACGAGACGAATAGCGTGGAGGATGGACTGCCGCCGGGCGAGGGCGCGTTTCTGGCGTGCAGCTTCTGGCTGGTGAGTTGCCTGAAGGCGATTGGGCGGGAAGTGGAGGCGCGGGAGCTGTTCGACCAGCTGCTGGAGCTGCGCAACGACCTGGGGCTGCTGAGCGAGGAGTACGACGTAACGCAGAAGCGGCTGGTGGGGAATTTCCCTCAGGCGTTCTCCCACATTGCGCTGGTGAATACGGCGTTTGATCTGGAGGGGAAGAACGGGTCGCGGCAGAGGGCGCATACGAAGCAGCCAGCAGCGAGCAGCCGGTAGCCGGAAGCCCGGAGGCGGCGAATAGCGGACAGGGTTGAACCGGTCAGCATCCCACATCTGCGAAAGGCTGGCAGGGGACCAGCCATCCGGGCAGCCGCGCCTCGCGCAGGCAACACGGGCCAATTCAGGATCAGTCATTGTTACAAATGAGGAGGCAGGGACGGGTGTATGCATCGGTTTCGGGTGTGGGCTCCGAGGGCGGAACGCGTGCGCGTGCGGGCGGTGGGGAAATTCAGCGCGCTGGAGCCGGCCGGCGGGGGGTGGTGGGAAGCCGTTGTGGCAGACGCCCGGCAGGGAACGGATTACGCGTACTTTCTGAATGACGAAGAGCTGGCGCTGCCGGATCCTCGGTCACGGTGGCAGCCGGAGGGTGTGCATGGGCCGTCGCGGGTGCTGGATGTGGGCGGGTTTGCATGGACGGAGGCGGGCTGGCAGGCTCCGCCGCTGAAGACCGCGGTGATATACGAGCTGCATATTGGCACCTTCACGCCGGGGGGGACGTTCGACGCGGCGCGGGAGAAGCTGGACGAGCTGAAGGAGCTGGGCATTACCCATGTGGAGCTGATGCCGGTGGCGTCGTTTCCGGGGCGGCAGGGATGGGGTTACGACGGCGTGGATCTGTTTGCGCCGCATGAGCCGTACGGCGGTCCGGATGGGCTGAAGCGGCTGGTGGACACGTGCCATGCAAAGGGGCTGGCGGTGTTGCTGGACGTGGTCTACAACCACCTGGGGCCGGCGGGGAATTATGTGGGGAAGTTCGGGCCGTACTTCACGAATGCACACCACACGCCGTGGGGCGATGCGGTGAATCTGGAAGACACGGGCAGCCACGAGGTGCGGCGGTTCTTCTGCGACAACGCGAAGATGTGGCTGCGGGATTACCACATCGACGGGCTGCGGCTGGATGCGGTGCATGCGTTCATGGACCGGTCGGCGATTAACTTTATGGAGCAGCTGGCGGCGGAAGTGCGGGAGCTGGAGGCGGAAACAGGGCGCCATTACGCGGTAATTGCGGAGAGCGACCTGAACGATCCGCGGCTGGTGACGGCGCGCGAGGCAGGCGGGTACGGAATGGACGCGCAGTGGAGCGACGATTTTCATCACGCGCTGTTTACGGTGCTGACAGGAGAGCGGGGCGGGTACTACGCGGATTTTGGGAAGATGGCCGATCTGGCGAAGGCACTGGGCGAGGTGTTTGTGTACGACGGGCAGTACTCGGCGTATCGGGACCGACTGCATGGGCGGCCGGTGCGCGGATTGCCGGGCTGGCGGTTCCTGGGCTACTCGCAGAATCACGATCAGGTGGGAAACCGGGCGAAGGGCGACCGCCTGCGGCACGTGACAAGCGCGGGGCGGGCGAAGATTGCGGCCGCGCTGGAACTGACCGCGCCGTTTGTGCCGATGATCTTCCAGGGCGAGGAGTGGGCGGCGACGTCGCCGTTCCAGTACTTCACCGATCACGATCCGGAGCTGGGACGGCTGGTGTCCAAAGGGCGGAAACAGGAGTTTGCGGCGTTTGGATGGGATCCCGCAGATGTGCCGGATCCACAGGCCCGGGAGACGTGGGAGCGGTCGAAGCTGAGCTGGGCAGAGCGGGAGCAGGGGGAACACGCGGAGATGCTGGCGTGGTACCGGAAGCTGATTGCGCTGCGGAAGGCGACTCCGGCGCTGATGGACGGGGATATGGATAAGGTGCGAGTGTGCTACAGCGAAGTGGAGCGGTGGCTGCTGATGGAGCGCGGGGCGGTTGCGGTGGCGTTCTCGGTGGCGGAACAGCCAGTGACCTTGGTGACGCGCGAAGGGGTGGAGCTGGCACTTGCCTCAACGGAGGCTTCCACGCGGGATGTTACGCTGCGGGAAGGCAAACTGACGCTGCCGCCGAACACGGTGGCGGTGCTGCTGCGCCGCTGAAGTCGACTTTGTAACCAAGAACCTGCGAGCGACATGAACGAGCTGTGGTTCGTCATTATCATTTTCACCTGTTCGCTGGCGGGCGGACTGCTGGGGGCGCTGGGCGGGCTGGGCGGCGGCGTGGTGATAGTGCCGGTGCTCACCATTTTCTTTCACGTCGATATTCATTACGCCATTGGGGCCTCGCTGGTGTCGGTGATTGCGACGTCGTCGGGTGCGGCGGCGGCGTATGTGCGGGAAGGTTTCTCCAACATCCGCGTCGGAATGTTCCTGGAGGTGGCGACGACCACGGGCGCGCTGCTGGGGGCGTGGCTGACGACGGTGGCGCCGACGCAGGTGATCGCGGTCATTTTCGGGGCCGTGCTGCTGTATTCGGCGTACGGTGCGCTGAAGACGCAGCATGAGGTGATTACAGAACACCCCGACCCGCTGGCGATGAAGCTGAAGCTGAAGGGGACGTTCCCGGCGGGCGATGGGGAGGAGAAGAGTTACGTGGCGCAGCGGGTTCCGGCGGGGTTTGGGATCATGTGGCTGGCGGGGCTGCTGTCGGGGCTGCTGGGGCTGGGCGCGGGCGCGGTGAAGGTGATCGCGATGGATCAGGCGATGAAGCTGCCCTTCAAGGTGTCGACGACGACGAGCAACTTCATGATCGGGGTGACGGCGGCGGCGAGCGCGGGGCTCTATCTGCGGGCGGGTTATCTGGCTCCGGGGCTGGTGATGCCGGTGATGCTGGGGGTGCTGACGGGATCGCTGATCGGATCGCGGCTGCTGGTGCGAGCCCATGTGGGGACGCTGAAGGTGGTCTTCGCGTTATTGGTGATCGCGATGGGCGTGGAGATGATCGTGAAAGGCGTGACGGGGATTTAGGAATGAGCTGGAACGACAAGCGGCTGGAGACGTGGGTGGGCACGATGCTGCGCACTGGTGTGCTGCTGGCAGCGGCGGTGGTGCTGGCGGGAGGCGTGATGTACGTGGTCCGGAGCGGCGGCGAGCGCGCGGACTACACGCACTTTACGGCGGAGCCTGCGCCGTACGCGACGCTGCACGGAGCGGCGACGGGGATTGCGACGCTGGAGCCGCGGAGCATCATCATGTTCGGGCTGCTGTTGCTGATTGCGACGCCGGTGCTGCGGGTGGCGCTGTGCGTGATGGGGTTCGCGCTGGAGCGCGACCGGCTGTATGTGGGAGTGAGCAGCCTGGTGCTGGCGATTCTGCTGTACAGCGTTTTCTTCCACCGCTGACGAGCGAGGCCGCTGAGGGAGCGGCGGCGACTCCGGGCTGGACGATCGCAGCGGCCAGATCGCGCGTGGTCTGCAGGCCGGTAAGAATCCGGCCGCTGATATCGACGGCGGGCACGGAGCGGATACCCCTGGAGGCGAGCAGATCGGGACGGAGGGTCACGTCGATCTTCTCGAGGCGGAAGCCCAGCGCGGAGCGCAGGGATTCGAGGCGCTGCTCGATCAACGGGCAGAAAGGGCAGCCGAGCGCGGTGTAGAGCGTGACCTGAACCGGCGCCGTCGGCAGCGTGGCGCGGGATGATCGGCGACAGAGCCGTAGCCCACGGCGGCGGAGATACGCGGAAACCTGCGGATGTAAAACCACTGCGCGAGCGGGGCGACGAAGAGCCAGAAGACCGCGGCGATCCACTGGTGATGCCAGACGAACCAGGCGAGGCCGCCGAGGTAGAGGAGCCAGGACAGCCAGATCATGGAGAGATGGCATTGCTGCTTCATCGTCCACCTGCGTGTGGCCATAAGGATAGGGCCGTAGGGGTAGGACGGGCCAGAAATTCCAACGGAAGGAAGTTACATTAGACAGGGGCGAGCAGGCGGATGAGCAGAAAGACTCCCACGCCAAGAAGGAAAACTAATGCCATGCGGATGCCGGGCTCGCGATTGACTTCGGGCAGCAGGTCGGTGGCTGCGACGTACATCGTGACGCCCGCGGAGACGGGCAATCCAACGCGCACCCAGCTGGGGATGAGGCTGATGGCGAGCACGCCGGCGATGGTGGTGGCGGCCAGCACCGAGGCGGAGAGCACCGCGGCGGTGCGCGAGCGGCCGGAGGCCAGAGTAACCGAGGCGACGGTAAAGCCGACGGGAATCTTGTGCAGGAAGATGGCAATAAAGATGAGCCAGCCAAGCCAGGTGGAGACGACGAATCCCGAGGCGATGGCCACGCCGTCGAAAATGGCATGGACGGAGAGGCCGAGCAGGACAGAGTAGCCGGTGTGGCGGTGCAGGAACTCCTCGGCATGAGTTTCTTCGCCGACGTGGAAGTGGGGCGTGATGGTGTGCTCGATGAGATGGGTGATGCAGTAGCCGGCGAGGACGAGCACGGGCGTCCAGCGGGGCGAAAACTTCAGGCTCTCCGGCAGCATGTCGAGGAGGGCGACGGCCATCATGAATCCCGCGCCGAGAGAGATGAAGTAGCGCAGGTAATGGCGCGGCCAGTTGCGGCGCACCGCGACCATGCCACCGAAGATGTTGGCGAAGCCGGCGATGGCGCCAAGGATGAGCGAAACGAGCATAAGAGGACAGAGTATACAGGAGCGCCGTCAGCCGCTGTGGCGAATGTGGAGGACGTCGCCGTCCTGCACCTGGTAGTCCTTGCCTTCGAGGCGGAGCGTGCCCTGCGAGCGAGCGGCGGCCTCCGAGCCGGCGGCGAGCAAAGTGTCCCAGTGGATGGTTTCGGCGCGGATGAAGTGCTTTTCGAGGTCGGTGTGGATGGCGCCGGCGGCTTCCTGCGCGCGGGAGTTAGCGGGCACGGTCCAGGCGCGGCACTCGTCTTCGCCGACAGTAAAGAAACTGATGAGGCCAAGCAGCTCGTAGCTGCGGCGGATGAGGCGGACCAGGCCGGACTCCTTTAATCCATACGAAGCCAGGAATTCCTGGGCTTCCTCGTCGTCCATTTCGGCAAGCTCGGCTTCCACCTTGCCGCAGAAGGCGGTGAGGCCGGCGTGAGGACGGGAAGCAATGGCGGTGAGGCCGTACTTCGCGGCTGCTTTTTCGAGGTCGTCGCCGAGTGTGGCGCTTTCTGACAGGTTCACGGCGTAGAGGATCGGCTTCTGCGAGAGGAACATGAAGCCGCGGATGAGCTTCTTCTCCTCAGCCGACATTTCCAGCTCGCGCAGCGGCGTTTCGGCTTCAAGCGAAGCCCTGCAGCGGATCAGGAGCGTGTTTTCTTTTTCGAGATCCGTCGTGCGCATCTTTTTCAGGTCTTTTTCGAGGCGCTCCAGGCGTTTCTCCACCTGCGTGAGGTCGGAGAGCATGAGATCAAACTCGACGGACCTGGCGTCGCGGAGCGGGTCGATGGCGCCAACGTGGGGGATGGAGTCGTCCTCAAAGGCGCGCAGGACGTGGATGAGGGCGTCGACGTTGCGGAGCGAGGCGAGAAAGGCTGTTTCCTTCAGCGCTTCCTGGCCGATGGCGGCGACGTCGGCGTATTCTACGGTGGCGTGGATGAGCTTTTTCGGGTTGAAAAGGGCCGCGAGTCGGTCGAGGCGGTTGTCAGGGACTTTGGCGATGCCGAGATGGGCTTCGCGGGAGTAGCCGCGGTCTTCGACGTTGACTCGAGTGAGGATGCGAAAGAGCGAGGATTTGCCTGCCTGCGGCAGGCCGATAATGCCGGTTTTCATTCCTTACCAGGATATAGGGTTTACGGGATACGGTGCAGGTAGCTGACAGCCGCCGGCGGAAGCAGCCGGTCGCTGGTACGCAAGGCGGGAGCAAAGGCGAAGAGAAAGAGCAGGGGCTGGATGAAACTTCTGACGATGCGGTCCAGTCTAAACTGGCGGTTGAGGAGGGGACGCTGTGACGAGGTTTCCACTCAGGGCCACGTGGCTTTTGGTGGCAGCGACGCTGGCGACAGCCGGGTGCGGCAATCCCGCGTCAATGACGGAGAGCCCGGCGCGTGAGCTTCAGACCATCACCATCAGTCCTGCGAATGCGACCGCCAACGGCTCGGCAGTGCAGTTTATCGCGACGGGTCACTGGAGCCAGGCGCCGAGGACGGTAACGCCGCAGTCAGCGACCTGGGGCGTGTGCACCACGGGAACGAGCGCTGCTCCTACCACCGACGTGACGGTTTCCCCTGCGGGGCTGGCGACCTGCGCCAACGCGATTCGAGGTACGTTCAGCGTCTTTGCGGAGGCTCCGCCTGTTCAGCAGGGACCGGTCTGCAACGCGATTATTGCCTGCGGAGGCGGATGCCTTGTGGCAGGCCACGCGCAGCTCACCTGCCCGTAGTCGACTCGCGCAGCGCGCGGATCGCCTGGGTGCCCTGGATGTAGGCGCCCTGCTTTTCGAGGCTTTGTGCGTCCGCAGGGCTCAGTCCCCACTGCTGCTGCGCCTGAGCCTCGGGCGGAGCTTTTTGGATCTGACCGGATACGTTGAGCCATTCGCCGTGGACGAAAGCCAAAGCGTTGCCGCCGGCGGGCACGACCAGGAGCATGGGCGCGGAGTTGTTGACGTTGCCGATCCAGAGGGCGCGCGGGCTGGCTGCGCGCTCTACGGGAACATTGCGGATGACAAATGCCTGCCCGATGTAGACATGCTTGCTGGCGGCGCTGGCATTGAGGATGGGAAGACCTGGCCCGGCGATGACGGCGTCGTTCGCGACGCTGGCGCCGGCGCCATGCGTACCCCAGATGTAGCCGCCCGAGTTGCCCCATCCAAAGGCGACCCACCAGATGGCGACGAAGACGACGATCCAAACCCACCAGAAGCTGAAGCGCCAGCGCGGGCCGATCTCGCGCTGGACGTCGCGACGCTGCATGTCCTCGAGTTCGCGGAGTTGCTGGGGGTCGGGTCGTCGTTGCGGGGAAGCCATGGCTGCGCACCTCGGTGGAAGTATGTGCTCTGGAGGCTTGGATGGAGGAGCAGGGGAAGAACGATGTCCCGGGCGGGGGATTCGGGGCGGAAGGGCGAGCAACACGTGGAGAAGTTTCCCGGAGCGAAATAAGGCTGACTGGCGTTTGCCGGAGGATCAGCTCATTCTGCCTGTGTGGCTGCGAGGAGGTGGGAGATGGCGCTGGAAACGAGCAATGGGGTGGTGAGCCGCCGGAGCCTGTATCCGGTGGATGAGACGGTGGATCGCCTGAAGAACGTGTTGTCGGACCGGGGCGTGAGGTTGTTTGCCCTGGTGGATCACAGCGGAGAAGCGGGAAAGGCTGGCATGCACATGCCGGCGACGAAGCTGCTGATCTTTGGGAACCCGGCGGCGGGAACGCCGGTGATGCTGGCGGCTCCGGGGATTGCCATCGATCTGCCGCTGAAGATTCTGGTGTGGGAAGACGGCGAAGGCCACGTGTGGCTTTCGTGGAACAGCGCGGAGTATCTGCGGCAGCGGCATGGCGTGCCCGAGGAGCTGGTGAAGAACCTTGGCGTGGCCGAAGCGCTGGCGGCGAAGGCCGCGGAGTAGAGAGTTTCCGAGCGACCGGGCGCTGGCGGGCGCCTCCGAGGGCTTTCCGCGCCTTTGAAGTGCAATTGGCGATAAGATGGGCGATTCAGTTCATTTTGAGCGGTGCCGGGAGCGCGAGATGGGACGTGGTTACTTTCGTCTGTTGGGAATGATGGCGGCGGCGGGGGCTTTGTTGCTGCCAGCCGCGTGGGGACAGTCGCAGATTGCTCTGACCGTGGACACAACCCAAACGCCGCTGAAGATTCTGCACGTACGGGAGACGATCCCGGTGCAGCCGGGACCGCTGACGATCTATTATCCGAAGTGGATTCCGGGGGATCATGCACCGTCAGGGCCGATTGCAAACTTGACGGGACTGAAGTTCGAGGCGAACGGGAAGGTGGTTCCGTGGCGGCGCGATCTGCTGGATGTGTACACGTTTCACGTGGACGTGCCGGCGGGCGCGACGGAGCTGGACGCACGGTACGACTATCTGGAGCCGGACGGGGTTTCCGCGACGGACAAGCTGCTGGATCTGGAATGGAACGAGGTAACGCTGTATCGTGCGGATGAGCCGGCGCGGCGCCAGATTTTCGCGGCGAAGCTGATTCTGCCGGAGGGATGGCAGTACGGGACGGCGTTGCCGGTGAAGAGCGCTGCGGGGAACGAAGTGACTTTCACACCGGTATCGCTGAACCGGCTGGTGGATTCGCCGGTGATCGTGGGACAGTACTACCGGGATATCGATCTGACGCCGGCGGGCGATCCGATCCACGAAGAGATCGACATGGTGGCGGACAGTGAAGCGGCGCTGAATATGAGCCCGGCGGTTCAGCAGGACATGAAGAATCTGGTGGTGCAGGCGGGACTGCTGTTTGGGACGCGGCACTACCGCGACTATCACTTTCTGCTGACGCTGAGCGACCATGTGCAGCACTTTGGGCTGGAACATCACGAGTCGAACGACAGCCGGCTGCCGGAGCGGACGCTGCTGGAGCCGGGTGGCGCATTCACCGTGGGCAGGATTTTGCCGCATGAGTACGTGCACTCGTGGAATGGGAAATTCCGGCGGCCGGCGGACCTGACGACGCCGTACTACGAGCAGCCGGAAGAGACGGATCTGCTGTGGGGATACGAAGGGCTCACGGATTATCTGGGACCGATGCTGGCGGCGCGAAGTGGATTGTGGACGCCGGAGCAGTATCGGGATTACCTGGCGAGCCTGGCGGCGGAACTGGGACCGGGACGGCCGGGGCGGACGTGGCGTCCGCTGCTGGACACCGCGGTGGCAGAGCCGGGCCTGAGTTTCGGGCGCGGCGGCTGGATGAATTGGCGGCGCGGGACCGATTATTACGAGGAAGGCGATCTGATGTGGCTGGAAGCAGCCACGATCATCCACGACACGACGCACGGGCAGAAGTCGATTGACGATTTCTGCCATCTCTTTCACGGCGGACCGAACCTGGGGCCGCAGGTGAAGACGTATACCTTCGACCAGCTGGTGGCGGCGCTGAACCAGGTGGCGCCGTACGACTGGGCGGCGTTCTTCCACGAGCGGCTGAACTCGACGTCGCCGCAGCCCCCGGTGGGCGGAATTGAGAACGCGGGGTGGAAGCCGGTGCTGACGAGCGAGCCGATGTATCTGACGGGCCGGCCTGGGGAATTCGGGGATGCGTATTCGATTGGGTTGCAGGTGGGGCCGAACGGGCTGGTCAGAGACTCCATCGTGGGCAGCCCGGCGTATGACGCGGGGGTGACCTCGGGGATGAAGGTCGTCGGAGTGAACGGGCGCGTGTACACACACGACGTGCTGGAGGACGCGATTGCGGCGGCGGAGAGCAGTTCGGCGCCGATTACGCTGCTGGTGGTGGACGACGACTACTACCGGACGGCCGAGGTGGACTATCACGGCGGCGACCGGTTTCCGCACCTGGTGCGGGAGCCGGGCAAGCCGGATTACCTGGATGAGCTGATTGCGGCGAAGCAGTGATCAGTAAGCGGTGATCCGAAACCGGCGAGTGATCAGACGGCCCTGGAGAGATTCCGGGGCCGTCGCTGTTTAGACAGGATCAAAGAGGGGTAGGAACCGTCAGGGTCCGTACACGACACCGTCAATTTTCACTCGGTTGCACGAAAAGCAAAATTGAATGTCTTTGCCGGGGACGAGCTCTAACAGATCCAACTGTCGCCACTGATGTAGCCCGACGCGGCAGAATTGTCCGAGGATGATGCTGGCCTCACACTCTCTGTGCGGCCACAGTTTCGCTACCTGTGCTGCGAGACCGGAATCCGGCGACTTATAAGTTGGTTCAATCAAGGCGAATCCTCGACACAGACGGTCCCGATCAGTCCGGCTTACGCTTCTTCGGCGTCGAGAGCGGGTGGCGCGGCTGCGGCTTCGACGGCGGGCGCGGATGGCCGGGCGGTGAGGCGGCGATACGCGAGGAACATGCTGCCGCGCCAGCACACGATCATGCCGAAGGCGAGGATGAAGAAAGTTCCCGCGGTTTGGGGCACCGTCAGGAACTTACTGAAGAAACCATCGGCGAAACAGCGGACGGCAAGCAGGGCGAAGATCACCACGAGAAAGGCCGGGGAGCGCTTCATCATGATGGTTTCGCCCTGGCGGCGGAGCTTCGTGGTGGCCACCAGCGGCCAGGCCAGCAGAGTGGCTCCGGTGGCGAAGGAGATGAGCGCCCAGATCCACGGGATGTGGAAGGCAGGGACGGCGAACATGGAGAAACCTGTGGCCATGCCCGCCGGAGGGATGAGGATCTTTTTCAGTGTGACGGCGCTGCGAGTTTCGCGGATACGCCAGAAGATGACGACGGCGCCTCCGACGAGGATGGATATTCCGTATTCGAAGGGCGTGATGTGCGGCATCAACAGTCCTGGTCCGGGGTCTTGGATCGGGCAGGCTGCCGGGGCAGTCTGTTCCTAGGATAACGCTTCAGCCGCAAGGGCCCCAAGGTGGGCGGCAGCAGTTTCGGCAGGAGGGCGTTTAACGGCTGCAGTGAATGGGATAAGCGGTCAGATCGGGGGAGAGGCGCGTTGGTGCAAATCCAGCCTGGCGGAGATAGCTCTCGTAATCCTGGACTCTCTGATTGGTATATGGGGGGTAGAGAGCGGTTGCATTCTGAAAGACGACGAGGTCGGAGCGGCGAATCTCCTGAAAGTCAGTCTGAATCGGCGTGAGGCTCGCGGCATTGTTGGCCAGAGTGTAGGAGTTGACAGGGATCGGCGGAGAAGGCAGGACGGTGGCCAGATCCATCAGTTCGAGGTTCAGCGTGGGACTGTCGGTGGCCAGCAGGACGGTGGTCGTGTGGCATTCAGCCGCCAGGGCCAGAACCGCGTCGGCGCGGCGAAGACTTTGGGGGTCGGGACGAGAGCGCATGGGCCAACTGGCTGCCGCGAGGCCGCAGAAAACCAGGGCTGCGGCCAGCGCGGCGATTCTGGCGGGAACCGGAGGCTGTTTGCCGGACAGCATGATGGCAGCAAGGAAGGGCAGAGCCACGATTGCAGGAAACGCGAAGCGGATCTCGCGATTGTGGGACGCGAGCACCATGAGAAGGAAGACACAGACGATGAGGAAGGCAAGAATGTCCGCTTTGGCTGTTTCGGATGCGAGGTCGCGCCGGCGAAGGAAGAAAATCGCGAACGCGGCCACTGTCAGCAGCAGCCAGATCGCCATGCCGGGTGACTCGCGAAGGGTCTGACTGAGGAAGCGCGACAGCGTGACGGAGAACGAAGCGGCCACCGTTCGATAGGTTCCGTAAGAGGAAGCCATCGCGTTGTAGACAGCGAGCCGGCCCCAGCGCAGCAGATAGAAGGCGGCGGGCGCCGCGCAGCAGCAGAAGGCAGTCAGGGCGGACAGGGCCTGCCGTGGACCTCCGGCTTCGAGCCTGATGAGAAACAACGCCGGGAGCAGCAGCGCGACAAAGTAGAGGGAGTCGAGCTTGGTCAGGACGCCGAGGGAGAACACCGCGCCCCACAGGAAACCACGCCGGAAAGCGCTCCGGGTGGAAGCGGAGCGGCTTCGCGCCTCCAGCGGAAGGAGCAGGACCGCGGCCAGGGTTGCCCAGGCGAAGAGGCAGTCGGCGAGGAAGGCGGTTGCGGACCAATGCGCATCGGGCCCGGGGGGATACGGCCCGTGCGCGCTGGGTCTGGCCGGCCAGGGCCCCAGGGCGACCGTCAGGCACAGGGAGGCGGCCAGGAGGAGGAGCGGCCTGACTCCGATGCGCAGCAGCAGATACAGGCACAGAGCCACGAGCAGCGAGATAGCGGCAGCCAGCGCGAAGAAGCATTTGCCGGCGGCGCTCCATGAAACCAGCGATCCCCAGGGCACCGCGAGGAAGGTTACGGAGGGAGGACGAATGCTGACCATGGCGCGAACGAGCTGATGGCCGTTGCCGGACCAGAAGGCGCGGCTGACCAGGATCGACCGCCAGAGATACTCGGCGTCGTCCCACGCAAAGCGATAGGGGCGATAGCTGATGAAGGTGGGCGCCACCGCGAGAGCCACCAGCGCGGCGATTAGGAGCCATTTCGACTGGCTGATCGAACGGAGCAGCTGCAAAGCTTACCTCCCGCAACGAGGCTGACAGATGGGTCGCACCGATTGTCCTGGATTTGGAAAGTTTGCACCAGTCTTATCATCCGCAGGGCCGGCAGTTGCCATTGTTTTGCCGCCCTTGTCCGACCGAAGGCGGAGAGAGAATGGGAGTGAAGCGGCTTCTTCCGTTAACGGCAAGGGAATAGAATGCTCCCGATTGCTGAAGAGGAGAAGCTCCGTGATGAAGAGGATGGCCGTTTTGCTGGTCGTGTGCGTTGCCGGATCACTCTTCGGACAACAGGCCCCTCCCGCGGCCCCGGGTCCGCCGCAGGGATTTGGGCAGGTGACGGGGCGGGCGTTCTGCAACGACACGGGGTTGCCGGCGCGGTTTGCCAGCGTGCAACTGCTGGCGGAGCATCCCGCAAACACCTCGCTGTTCGACCTTGCCACGCTGGGGAAGAATCCTAATTTCGCCAAACTCATGGCGAGCGCGATGACGGCGATGATGCAGGGATCGAATCTGGGAACGGTGACGGGGCTGGACGGGACGTTTGCGCTTGGCAAAGTTCCGCCGGGGACGTACTACGTGATTCCGCAGTTGCCCGGCTACCTGTCGCCGGTGAGCGGGATTCCGACTCTGGAACGGATGAAGGCGGACCAGACCACCATGGCGACCGTGGAGGCGGTGGCGCAGAAGGTGGTGGTGGAGGCCGGGCAGTCGACCTATGTGAACATCTCGCTGAAACGCGGGGGCGTGATTACGGGAACCGTGCAGTACGACGACGGGAGTCCGGCGCCCGGCGCGGATCTGGGGCTGATGACGCGGGAAAAGGACGGGACGTGGAAGGATCTGGCGGTGTCGATGATGCCCACGAAAGCGGATGACCGCGGAGAATTCCGCTTCTACGGATTGCCGTCGGGCGATTACGCGGTAAAAGCAACGCTGCCGGTGACCCAGGCAATGGTGGGCGCGGGGCCGGGTTCGATCGCGATGCACATGAACCTGGGGGACGCACTGGTGGTGTATTTGGACGGGGCGCTGCGGGAGAAAGACATCAAGCCGGTTGAGCTGGGAGACGGCGCCGAGGCGGACGGCGTCGAGGTGACGTTTCCCATCCACGGACTGTACACCGTTTCGGGCAGCGTGGTGACGAAATCGGATGGGCATGCGGTGAGCATCGGAATGATTACGCTGGAGTATTCCGACACCAAGGCGGTGGTCCGGGCGGCAATGATTGGCTCGGACGGGACCTTCCGAATGAACTATGTGCCGCAGGGGAGCTACATTCTGAAGGTGACCAGCGCCGGGGACACCGCGCCGGGCAGCGATACGGGAGGCGGATCGCTGGCTGCCCTGCTGAGCGGGAATAAGCCGACCAGGGAGTATGGGCCGGTCGAATTGCCGCTATCCCTCTCGAACGGCGACGCAACAGGGCTGGTGCTGCAGGTTCCGGACGCGGTGATGTCGACTCCACCGCCCCCACCGCCCCCACCGCCCCCACCGCCGGGGACTGGGACTCAGTAGGGCGCCGACACTCCAATCGTTTGCGCTTGACCGGTGAGGCGGGTGGGCGTAACCTGGTGGCATGGGAGAAGAAAAGGCGAAAATGCTGTTCCCCATCCTGGCCCCTGGCCCCGTGGGCGTGGCGCGGCTGGCGGCTGAGGGACAAGCAGCCGGCACCGGGCGCGACGGGCACGGCGTGGAGTTCCGGACGATGGCAGCGCGGTCGGTGCTGAACCGTGTGGTGTCGAAGCGGATGAGCTTCTTTACCTGGAGCCTGAATCCGTATCGAGGGTGCGAGTTCGGCTGCCGGTACTGCTACGCGCGGTACACGCACGAGTTCCTGGACAAGGACGATCCGGAGCTGTTCGAGCGGGAGATTTATGTCAAGGAGCACGCCGCGTGGCTGCTGCACCAGGAGCTGAAGCAGGTGGGCGCAGGCGAGGAGATCGCGCTGGGGACGGCGACCGATCCGTACCAGCCGATTGAGCGGCGCGCGCAGGTGACACGCAGCCTGCTGGAGGTGTTCGCGGAACACGAAGGGCTGCGGCTGGGGATTGTGACCAAATCGACGCTGATCGAGCGCGACGTGGAGCTGCTGCAGCGGATAGCGGCAGGCAATGTTCTGCGGATTTGCGTGACGATCACGACGCCGGATGCGAAGCTGGCGCGGGTGCTGGAGCCGCGTGCGCCGCGGCCGGATCTGCGCTTCAGGACAGTGGAGAAGCTGCGGGCGGCGGGATTGCGGACGGGGATTCTGTGCTCGCCGCTGCTGCCGGGGATTACGGACACACGCGAGGCGCTGGAGTCAATGGCGCGGCGAGCACAGCGCGTGGGCGCGAGCTTTTTTGCGGCACAGCCGCTGTTTCTGAAGCCGTGCTCGCGAGCGGTTTTCATGAGATTCATCCGCGAGCATTTTCCGGCGCTGGAAGGCGCCTACTCGGCCCGGTACGCGGAGAGGTCTTTTGTGACGCGAGCCTATGGTGAGCGCGTCAGCGCGCTGGTGCAGGCGGTGGTGAGGAAATACGGTTTGGGGCACCGGTTTAGCGAGGGTACTCGCAAGGAGCCGCAGCCCGTTTGGCCGGTGCAGGGGGAGTTGTGGAAGGAAACGAGCAGTCAGCAGTCAGTAATCAGTAATCAGCGTTATTCATCAGTGGGCAGTGACGCGGACGGCTTGTTCCGGAGAATGCGGGCGGAGGGAGGCTGAAAGGTGGCAGCGCGAAAGCAGAGCTCAATGCCGACGAAGAGAAGGATGATCGACAGAGCGAGACGCAGCATGCGGTTGGGAAGGCGGGGCGCAATATTGGTGCCGACGATGGCGCCGAGGATTCCTCCGGCGGTCATGCGCAGGAGCAGAGCGTAACTGTAGGTGCCGCCGAGGATGTGCATGCCGCCGCCCACCAGGGTGATGCCGAGTCCGAAGGCGATATCGGTGCCGACGATCTGACTGGCGGGCAGGGAGGTGAGGCTCATGAGAGCGAGCGTGCCCAGGGCTCCGGCGCCAGAGGAAGAGAAGCCGACCTCCGCGCCGATAGGCAACATCAGAGCCGCAGTCCAGCCAGGTCGCTCCTTCAGGGCGGCGTCGTGAGAAGCGGGGCGCAGACAGCGATAGATGTGCCAGGAAGAGGAAAAGACGATAACGCCGCCGAGGACCCAGTAGAGAGGAGCCCAGTTGGTGCGGCGCGCGATTTCGCCGAACAGCAGCGCGCCGAGAATGACGCCGGGCAGGCCGCCGGCCAGCATCAGGGCGAGCACGCGGTAATTCACCTGGCCGCGGAACATCTGCACCGGCGCCACGATCAGCTTGACGACGGCCGAATAGGCGAGGGCGGTTCCCACGGCGAGGCGGGGGGAAACCCGGAGAAGCAGGATGAGCAGCGGAGCCGTGATGGTGCCCGCGCCCACACCAGTCATGGAGATGATGATCGCGATGACAAAGCCTGCGATGTAATCCACGGAATGCACAGTTGCTGCCTCTGACAGAAGATTTCTTCAGGTTTCTCAGGGGGATCCGGATGCCGGTTGGCGGAAACCACCCAGGCCCATGCCGGAAGCAGAGCGCAGCCGGCGGCGACGTGCGAATCCAGCGCGACCGGCAGCAGCATCGCGATGGCTGGGAAGGTTCCAGTGGACCAATTCTACAGGAGCGTCGGCAGGATTCATGGGTCGCACGAGCCTCAGCGTGAATTGGTTCGCGACTGGAGCGCGATGCGGTGCGGGCGTTGTTGCTGGTATGATGACGGCACTGTCTCTGCCGGATGTAATCCCAGGAAATGCATGGGTCGAAACTCTTTGTGGCGGGAACTCACAAGGTGCGGGACATGTATCTGTACGGATCGGAGTCGTCATTTTTCCCGTGTCAGGAAGCGGAGATACTTACGCCCGAAAAGCAAGAAGCGGCCTGGGCTGGATGATGCTCAGCGGCAGCGGCTACAGTCGATGTATGCTGCGAAGGTAACCCTCCTGGAGGAACCGCTCGGGCGCAGGCTGCCTGGGCTGTGCAAGAGGCGGGCTTAAGGGCTCGCGGTAGTCTTCTTCCATTTTCTTCGACAAATCAGAATTGCTGGATGGTAAGGATGAGCGGGTATCTCGCCAGTCTTGAAGCAGAATCCATCGAAATGATTCGTGAAGCGGTCGCGCTGGCGGAGAAGCCGGTGATGATGTATTCGATCGGCAAGGATTCCTCCGTGATGCTGCACCTGGCGCGGAAGGCGTTCTGGCCGGCGGCGCCGCCGTTTCCGCTCCTGCACGTGGACACCACGTGGAAGTTCCGGGAGATGATTGAGTTCCGCAACCGGGTGGCCGCGGAATGCGGGCTGAAGCTGCTGGTGCACACGAATCACAAGCGCAAGGCGGAAGGGGTGAACCCGTTCACCTACGATTCGGACACCTACACGGGGCTGATGAAGACCGAGGCGCTGAAGCAGGCGCTGGATGAGGGTGGGTTCGACCTGATCATGGGTGGCGCGCGGCGCGATGAGGAAAAATCGCGTGCCAAGGAGAGGATTTTCTCGTTCCGCTCACCGGGGCACCGGTGGGATCCGAAGCTGCAGCGGCCGGAGCTGTGGAACATTTACAACGCCCGCATCCATGCGGGCGAATCGATTCGCGTGTTTCCGCTCTCCAACTGGACCGAAGCGGATATCTGGCAGTACATCGCGGACGAGAATATTGAGATCGTGAAACTGTATTTCGCCGCCATGCGTCCGGTGGTGCGGCGCTCCAACCAGTGGATCATGGTGGACGACGACCGGATGCCGCTGAATCCAGGCGAAGTTCCGGAGATGCGCATGGTTCGCTTCCGGACGCTGGGCTGTTATCCGCTGACGGCGGCGATCGAGAGCACGGCGACGACGGTTGCGGAGATCGTGGAAGAGACGCAGACTGCGCGGACCTCCGAGCGCCAGGGGCGCCTGATCGATCACGATCAGGCCGCGTCGATGGAGAAAAAAAAGCAGGAGGGGTACTTCTGATGCGGGATGTGTTGCGGTTTATCACCTGCGGCAGCGTGGACGACGGAAAGTCGACGCTGATCGGGCGCCTGCTGTGGGAATCGAAGCAGGTGTTCGAGGATCATCTTTCCGCCCTGGAGCGGGACTCCACGCGCTACGGGACGCAGGGAGACGCGATCGATTTCGCGCTGCTGGTGGACGGACTGCAGTCGGAGCGGGAGCAGAGCATCACCATCGACGTGGCCTACCGGTTTTTCGCGACGCCGCGGCGGCGCTTCATGGTGGCGGACACGCCGGGCCACGAGCAGTACACGAGGAACATGGCGACGGGAGCCTCGACGTCGGAGCTGGCAGTGCTGGTGGTGAACGCCGGGAAGGGCCTGCAGACGCAGACGCACCGGCACGCGCGCATCGTTTCGCTGCTGGGGATTCGGCACCTGGTGATGGCCATCAACAAGATGGACCTGGTGGACTGGGAAGAGGAGGTCTTTGAGACGATCGTGGAGGAGTTCCGGCCGATCGTCAGGGATCTGGGGTTCCAGTCCTTTCAGCCGATTCCGGTCTCGGCGCTGAACGGGGACAATATCACGGAGCGAAGCGCGGCCGCACCGTGGTACAAGGGGCCCGCGCTGCTGAGGTATCTGGAAGAAGTGGATGCGACCACGGACGTTCCGGATCTGAAGTTCCGGATGGCCGTGCAACTGGTGAATCGGCCGACGCACGATTTTCGGGGCTACTGCGGGCGCATTGCCAGCGGAGAAGTCAGGGCCGGCGACCGGGTGCGCGTGGTTCCAGGCGGGCAGGAGACGAAAGTCCGCTCGATTGTTGCCTGGCAGACGGAACTGCCTTCCGCGGCAGCGGGCGACTCCATCACGCTGTGCCTGGCCGACGAAGTGGATGTATCGCGCGGCAGCGTTCTGGTGGCGGCGTCGGACCCGGTGGATCTGAGTGACCAGTTCGAGGCACGTGTGATCTGCCTTTCCGACCACCATCTGGTGGCGGGGCGCTCGTATCTGATGAACCTGCACACCTCCCAGGCGGTAACGACGATCACCGCAATCAAGCACCAGGTGGATGTGCGCACCGGAAGCCACGTAGCGGCGAAGGCGCTGGAGATGAACGATATCGGGGTGGTGAATCTCTCCGCGGATCGCCCGGTACCGTTTGAGCCGTACGAGCGGTGCCGGCGGCTGGGGAGCTTCATTCTGGTCGACCGGATCACGAACGAGACGGTGGGCGCGGGAATGATCGACTTCTCGCTGCGGCGGGCCGCGAACATCCACTGGCAGCACGTGGATATCGACAAGCAGGCACGGGCGCGTCAGAAACTGCAGAAGCCGGTGTGCCTGTGGTTCACGGGCCTTTCGGCTTCGGGCAAGTCGACGATCGCGAACCTGCTGGAGAAGCGGCTGTTCGCGGCGGGCAAACACACGTACATGCTCGATGGAGACAACGTGCGGCACGGTCTGAACCGCGATCTGGGGTTCACCGAAGCGGACCGGGCGGAGAACATCCGGCGCGTCACCGAGGTCGCGAAGCTGCTGGTGGATGCGGGCCTGGTGACGATTGTTTCGTTTATCAGCCCGTATCGCGCGGAGAGAGAACTGGCCCGCTCGCGGTTCGAGCCGGGAGAGTTCATCGAAGTGTTCGTGGATACTCCGCTGGAAGTCTGCGAGCGGCGCGATCCCAAAGGCCTGTATGCGAAGGCGCGACGGGGGGAGCTGAGGAATTTCACGGGCATCGACAGCGGCTATGAGCCCCCGGAGTCGGCGGAGATTCGGCTCGATACCGTCACCGAATCGGTGGAGCAGTGCGTGGAACACATACTGCATATGCTGGAGCACGGGGCGCACGCGAAGGCGAAGGAGCTGTGACAGAGATGAGCGGTACTGAGGAGGAGAATCGGCTGCGCGAGCTTCTGCCGAGGGTGGTTCAACTCGCCCGCCAGGCGGGCGAGGCTGTGATGCGGATGTACGCCGAAGTGAATCCGGCGGTTGAGTACAAGCGGGACAATTCGCCGCTGACGCAGGCGGACCTGGCCTCGCACCACATCATCGGTGAAGGGCTGAGGCGGATTGCGCCGGAGTGGCCGATTCTTTCGGAAGAGTCGAAGGAAATTCCCTTCGATGAGCGCAGCGGATGGCAGAGGTTCTGGCTGGTCGATCCGCTGGACGGGACGAAGGAGTTCCTGAAGCGCAACGGCGAGTTCACGGTGAACATCGCGCTGATGGAGCAAGGTCGGCCGATACTGGGCGTGGTCTACGCGCCGGCGATGGACCGGATGTACTACGCGGCGCGCGGGGCCGGCGCATGGAAGGTGGAGGGCGGATCCGCTGCAGAGATTCGGATTGGGCGTGCGGCGCATGGCCGGACGCGGGTGGTGACGAGCCGATCGCATGCATCCATGGAAGACAACCTGGGCCCCTATACGGGTGGGGACGCAGCGTGCGACTTCGTCACCATGGGAAGCTCGCTGAAGTTCTGTCTGGTGGCGGAGGGAGCGGCGGATGTTTATCCACGCACCGGACCGACGATGGAGTGGGACACGGCTGCCGCGCAGTGCGTGGTGGAGCAGGCGGGCGGCACGGTGACGGATATCGAAGGAAAGCCGATGATCTACAACAAGCCGGTGCTGCTGAATCCGGGATTTGTGGCGCGCGGAGAGACGAAGAAGTAACCGGCCCGCGCGGCAGAGGCGCAGAGGTCTTGTCGGCATCAAAAGACGAGACGGCCGGTGAAGATGAGCTCGTGGTTGTAATTGTGGAACGAGCTGGTAGCGACCTGCTCGCCGGCTCCCACACAGAGACCTAAACGGCTTGTCTCCGTGGATGGGCGCAATTTGTGAGCAGCGAGCAGACCGGGCGTGATGAATGCCTGGGTTTTGCCGTCGTACGGCCCTCCGTGAAAATACGTGGCGTTGAGTTCGGCTTCCGGCCAGAAGATTCTGACAAGACGGAGCTGTCCGGCGGTATTCCAGGTGACGGGACGGCCGAGCCTGGTGGTGTCGCCGGTGGGCAGCGAGGCGCTGAGGGTGCTTTGCAGGCTGAAGGGGCCGAAGCCTTTGCCGAATCCCATCCCGGGCCCAACGGTGGCGTCCGTGCTTCCGTTCTTATAGCTGCCGGTGGGAATGGTGGCGCCGACGAAGGCGCTGATCGCGTAGTTGCCGTGCTGGGCATTGCCGGTCAGGATCCGGTATTTGCCGAGGAATGATGCGTCGCCGGCACCGTCGGTGGCTGCTTGGCTGCTGTGCGTGAGCAGGGGAGGCAGGTCGAAATCGAATTCGGTATTCGCCCAGGGGATCAGGTTCAGGCCCTTACTGCCGTCGTAGTTCCACGTGGTGGTGTGGGTCGAGCCGATCTGACGGGTGACGTCGCCGCGATAGACCTGGATGAGGGGCACGAAAGTCGTGACCAGGGGCGGCGTCCACGTGGGCTGCTGCGACTGCGTCGCGGAGGCGCGAGCTTCCCACTTCGCGAAGAAGTTGTTCTGGGCCGACGCAGAGACCGCGGCCGCGAAGAGAAGAAAGCCCACGCAGGCTTTGCGCATATGTTTCGCGATGATGCTGGCTGGACCGGGAGGAGCGCAACCAACTTTCGATGGATTTTTGTGGCGAGCGCCCGATGGGGGAAGCACGGGTACTGCTGGCTGATGGGGCGACCCTGAGCGGGCGTTCCCGGAGACGCTTGGGGCGGTTCCGGTCCCGCGTAACCCCTTTTTAACAACGTGGCGGCTGCGGCCCGCGGTACTGTATAGTGCGAGCAAAGCGCAGCAGCGTATAAAGGAGCCGAAATGGCAGGAGAGGCAGCAGCCGTCATCGGGAAGTCCGTACAGATTCGAGGCGAAGTGAAGGGCAACGAGGACCTGCTGGTGGAGGGTCTGGTGGAAGGCACGATCACGCTGAACGACAACCGGCTGACAGTGGGCGCGAATGCCCGGGTGCAGGCCAACGTCTCGGCACGGGATGTGGTGGTGCAGGGGACGCTGCACGGCGACGCTCATGCGTCAGGGCGCGTGGAGCTGCGCGCGGGCTGTCACATGACAGGCGACATCCACGCGGCGCGGCTTTCCATTGAGGAGAACGCGATTTTTTCCGGCAAAGTGGAGCTGAACACGGCGGCCAGCGCGGAGAAGCCGGCGGGAACGCATGGGACCGCGAGCGCGGAGAAGGCGTCGGGCGCGATGTTCGCGGGTTGAGAAGCGGGAGTCAGGAGACAGGTACGGCCCCGCGTCCGAGAGGATGCGGAGCCGTTCGCGTTTCTGGCCGGCGGCGCGACTCCGGCTGCGCCGCACCGTTTCTGATTGCGTCCTGAAACCGGCGCGTGACAGGATGAGTGCCATGCTTTCCCGCGGGATTGCCGGCCGGTCTGCGCTGCTCCTCACGATGGCGTTGTCGCTCTTCGGTTTGGTGCAGGCGGCGCGCGCCGACCTTCGATCCGGAACAGAGCCGCGAACAGGCGGCGGGCTACGCCCAGCGGCCGGCGAAGATTCTGATGACGCTGAACCAGCGCATGGCTGGGCGCGCGGCGGTAGGGTTTACGACCTGCCTGGTGCTGCGTGTGGATGGGGACGGGCGCAGCGCGGTGGCGAACGCCGGGCATTTGCATCCGGATCGGACCGGCAATGAGCTGAGCGTGGAGAACGGATTGTCGCCGGGAGTGTCGGCGGAGGCGGAGTATGCGGAGACGGTGCTGACATGGCGGGAGGGTGCGCAGATGACGCTGCTGACCGGCGGCGTGGTGGAGGCGCGGTCGAAAGTGGGGCGAGCTGTTTGGATTCGAGCGCACGGCGGCGATTGCGGGCGGCGACGCCGAGACAATCGCAGCGGCGGCGCAGGCCTTCGGGCAGAACGACGATATCACCGTGTTGACGCTGCGGCGGGCGCCATCAGCCAGAGCGATCCGTGTCGGGGCGCCCGCAACGGTGCCGTCGCCGGCGTGAAAACAGGAGACAGGAGTCAGCAGTCAGAAAAGGTCCCGGATCCAGAAGGATGCGGAGCCCTTGCTGACTCCTGACTTCCTGTTCATCACTCCACGTGCATGGTGGCGTGGAGCGGAGTGTCTGACGAGGATGAGCCGGCGACGATGGTGTAATCGCCGGGGACCATCTCGAAGGCGTTCTTCTTCACATTGAAGATGGACAGCGTGAGCTGGTTCATGGGGAAGGTAACGGTCTTCGATTCGCCGGGGCCGAGCGTCACGCGATCCCATCCAACCAGGCGCTTATACATGTTTTCGCCGGTAGAGGCGGGCAGGATGGCGTAGACCTGAGCCACCTCGGCGCCCACGCGCGAGCCGGTGTTGGTGACCGTCAAGGTGGCGGTGTGCTGCACCTCATCGACCGAGAGGCCGGAGAACGAATAGGTAGTGTAGGAAAGGCCGTAGCCGAAGGGGAAGAGCGGGGTCTCGTGCTGCGACTCAAACCACTTGTAGCCGACGCGAGCGCCCTCGATGTTGTAGTTAACGTCAAAGGCCTCCTGCCTATGGAAGCCATTCTCAGGCAGGCTGCCGGGGGCGGCGATGTTCATGCCCGGCACCTGAGGCCTTGGCAGCTGCGCATCGTCTTTGGGGAAGGTGATGGGGAGGCGGCCGGACGGATCGACGTCGCCGAAGAGGATGTTGGCCAGGGACTGCGCGCCGCCAATGCCGGGGAACCAGGCTTCGACGATGCCTTCGACCTGATCCACCCAGGGCATGGCGACGGGGCCGCCGCTCTCGATGACGACGATGGTGTGGGGATTGGCTTTGGCGACCGCCTCCACGAGCGCATCCTGATTACGGGGCAGCTCGATGGTGGGGCAGTCCATGCCTTCGCTCATCCACTGCTGCACAAAGACGATGGCGATCTGGGACTTCGCGGCCAGCGCGGCCGCGGACTGGACATCGGTGCCTTCGCTGAACTGGATGTCGGCACCGGGATCCTGCCGACGGATGTAACGCTCCGGCGAGTCAGGGAACCAGACATGCTCCTGCCAGTAGGCGGAGCCGGGATGCGGATGCACAGCGCCGCCGCCGGGTGCGTCGACCTGGGCGGAACCGCCGCCGGAGAGGACGGCGACATCAGCATGAGCGCCGATGAGCGCGATGGAATGAATGCGGTCTGCCGAGAGCGGCAGGATGTGATCGTGGTTGCGGAGCAGAACAATGCTTTCGTCGGCGATGTGCTCGGCTTCACGGCGGCCGAGGAAGGGATTGATTTCCTCGGGCTGGGGAGGGTTGTCGATGACGCCGTTGGCAAACATGCTGCGCAGGACGCGATGAACAGCGTCATTGAGGCGCGACATGGGAACCTGGCCGTCCTGGATGGCCTGTTTGAGCGAATCGCCGAGGTACTTCGAGCCAGGCTCTTCGTTATCGAGGCCGGACATGAAGGCATGAACGGAGGAGTGGGTGCCACCCCAGTCGGAGAGGACGAATCCCTGGAAACTCCAGTCCTTTTTCAGGACCTGGTTGAGGAGATAGTCGTTCTGGCAGGACCAGTCGGGGCTGGTGTTGGGCGGGGTGACGGTCTCCTTGTTGTAGGAGCACATGACGCCGGCGGGATGGGCCATCTGGATGGCGATCTGGAAGGCGAGCAGGTCGCTTTCGCGGGCGGCGCGCTGCGTGATCTCGGCGTTGTAGATGGTGCGGCCGGTTTCCTGATCGTTGAAAGCGTAGTGCTTGATGTCCCCCATGACCTGGTTGGACTGGACGCCTTTGGCGAGATTGCCGACCATGGTGCCGGCCAGCAGGGGGTCTTCGCCGGCGTACTCGAAGTTGCGGCCGTTGCGGGGATCGCGGGCCAGATCGACGCCGCCGCCGATGGACATGTTGTAGCCGGTCTCGCGCAATTCGCGGCCGATGACGTCACCGAAGAGGAAGAGAGCTTTGGGATCCCAACTGGAGGCTGCGCCGAGGACCGAGGGCAGCAGGGTGGCGTAATGGCTGCCGGTTCCGGAGAGACGGACGCCGACGGCGGAGTCCGCCATGTTGATGCCGGGGATGCCGAGGCGCGGGACGCCCTCAACGTATCCGGCGCCGCCGAGAGAGCCTTTGGGAATTTCAGCGTTCGCGCGGAGACCGTTCCAGCCGGTGCCGTGGACGAAGTTGAGCTTTTCTTCGAGGGTCATCTGCCGGATCACGAGATCGGCGCGCTGGTCGGGGGGGAGGGATTTGTTCATCCAGGGCCAGTTGTGCGGGGGAGCCTGCGGCGGAGCCGGGGATTGCGCAGAAGCGCCAGGGGACCACGCAAAGCAGGCAGCACCTGCGCAAAGCAGCAGGCGCTTTACGGAAAGAGATAACATGGCAGAACTCCTGGTCAGACCTCGCCATGCTACTGGCGTGGGAAGGCGAGCGTCAAGCTGAATCGATTGAGCAGGCACTTTGGAGCGGTTTGGCGAGTGTTGCCGGGGCGGTCCCGGGGTGCAGCGCGGAGCGGATCAGGAGGCGGCGGGTTGAAGACGCCGGAGCAGAGCCGTGGCGGCTTCGTGCGCGTCGTGGGATTTGAATTCGGGTTCGAGGCGCACGACTTCGGCTCCGGGGGCGACGGCGCGGAGCGCGGCCGTGATGGCCTCCGCGGCGACGGGCGGGGTGCTGGGACCGAGCAGAAGAACGTCGGGGCGACCCACGCGCAGCAGAATTTTGGCGTCGCAGACGAGGCTGGCGGATTTGACGGCATAGCCATGCTGCGTGAGCAGGGCGGCGGCGAAGTTGCAGAAATCGCCGGATTGATCGACCAGCAGGACCGCGGGGCCGGATTTTCCCGCGGAGGCACGGCTGGCTTCAGGAAGAAGGAACGACAGGATCGCATCTTCCTCCGTGGGGAAGGTCCGGAGGATGGGCTGCAGGCGGGTCATTTGCAGCAGCTCGGTGATTAAGGGCGGCGGCGCGGCGAGGCGCAGACCGCCGGAGCGTTTCTGCAGCATGGCAGCGTAGCGCACCAGCAGCCCCAGGCCGATGCTGTCGAGGCGGGTGACTTCGCGGACGTGGAGCACGACCTGATTGAGGTCGCGGCGGGTGTCCTGATCGAGTGCGGCTTCCAGAGCCCGGGCTTCGTGGCCGCCGACAATGCGGCCTTTGCACTCGAGAACGTGAACGCGACCGCAGACGCGCGACTCCAGTTGGAGGAACATGATCCTACCTTTCTACAGTTACGGGCCGCGCGGGACAAGAAAGAAACGAGCCGATGCGGGTTCATTCGCAGGGCAGGCTGCCATACCGTCCGGAACGTTCGCTGGCCGGCGGGAAGGCGGCGTCGACCGCCAGAATGAAGGTCCATCTGGCACCTCGCCAGGCGTGTCCGATAATTTCCCGCGCCGAAAGCGAGACATTCGAGGGTGTTTTTGTGTCTAATCCAGCTACACTATGGCTGGATTGTCCCGGTACGCAGAAAATCGGGCGAAGCCGCTGTCAAACGACAGCCGGATCGCAGGACTGTGTCCGGGCAATTCGGGCGCGGTTGGAGACGAAGGCGAGCGCGAGAAAGTCCGGAAAACGACGAAAACTCGACGGAACAGCTCCTCCGGAAGCCGGTTCTGCCATTCAAGGAACCACCAAGAGGTACCCCTGTGACAAGCTCGTGGATTGTGCGACGTTTGGCCGTGACCGTTTGCCTGCTGGGAAGCTGGAGTCTGCTCTCCGCGCAGACCCTGAGGAGCCGGATTCTCGAGGAGATCAACCCCAACGAAACCGTGGCGCTGCCGGGCAGCGTGAGTCCCCGGATCGCACCCGAGCTGCAGACAGGTCGCATGCCGGCGTCCGCGCCGATTAACGGGATCACGCTGACCTTTGCGCTGACGCCGGAACAGAAGGCGGAGCTGGATGCGCTGGTGAAGGCGCAGCTGACGCCGGGGAACCCGGAATATCACCAGTGGCTGACACCGGCAGAATATGCGGCCCGATTCGGCATGAGCGAGGCGGACGTGCAGAAGGTGGAAGAGTGGCTGGAATCGCAGGGGTTCAACGTGGAACGGGTGGCAAACAGCCGGACGAGCATCACGTTTTCGGGCACGGTCGAGCAGGTGGAGACCGCGTTCCAGACGCAGATGAACGAATACCGGGTGGACGGCAAGACCCACTGGGCGAACGCGACGAACCTGGCGATACCGGCGGCGCTCCAGGGGGTGGTGCAGTCGGTGAGGAACCTGAATGATTTCCGGCCGCACCCGATGGTGCGCCCGGCGTTTCCGGGTGGTGCGGTTGCGCGTCCGGCATATACCGACGCGGCACTCAAGTATTACTTCATGACGCCGGCCGATGTGGCCACGATCTACGACATCAGCGCGGCCTACAACGGTGGCTATACCGGATCAGGCGTGACGATCGCCATCATGGGACAGTCCCAGGTTTCGGCGACGGACATTCAGAACTTTGACAACGCGGCCGGGATTACCCGCAGCAGTCCGAACATGATCCTGGTGCCGGGCTCCGGTACGTCGGCGATATCCAGCGGCGACGAGGCAGAGTCGGACCTGGACCTGGAGTATTCGGGGGCGATTGGCAAAGGAGCAACCATCGATTTTGTATACGTGGGGAGCAATCCGAACGACAGTGTCTTCAATGCGCTGCAGTACGCGGTGGATAACGACATCGGGTCGGTGCTCAGCATCAGCTACGGGGCCTGCGAGACGGAGGTGAGCAGCAGCGATATTTCGACGCTGGAACAGATCACGGAGCAGGGAGCCAGCCAGGGGCAGACCATCATCGCGTCCGCCGGCGATGACGGCTCGACCGCCTGCTACGGGGAAACCGCCTCCGGTCTGACTACGGCGCAGCAGGAAGCGCTGGCGGTGAATTATCCGGCCAGCAGCGCCTACGTGACGGCTTTGGGCGGGACGGAGTTCCAGACGGCGGACGTGACGTACCCGAACACGACGTACTGGAATACTTCGAGCAGCGCGAGCGGCGGCTCGGCGCTCTCGTATATCCCGGAGATGGCGTGGAACGACGACACCACCTGTGGATCAGCCGCGACCAAGGCGGACGATCCCAGTGAGGCACTGTGCTCCGGCGGCGGAGGCGCGAGCGCGTATGTGTCCAGACCAAGCTGGCAGACGGGCGTGACCGGCATTGCGGCGGGGAGCGCCCGCCTGGTGCCCGACGTTTCGCTGGACTCTTCCAACGTGAACGCGCCCTATCTGTTCTGCACCAGCGATCAGACGGCGTGGGCCAGCGGACAGCAGGCGAGCTGCAGCAGCGGCTTCCTGGATTCGGCGACACAGGACCCCACAGCAGCGGGCGGGACGAGCTTTGCGGCGCCGATTTTCGCGGGCATGATGGCGATCATCGATCAGGAGACGAACTCCAGCCAGGGCATTGCGGCCTCGGAGCTGTATAAGCTCGCTGCGAATTCGTCGTCGTATTCCTCGGCGTTTCACGACATCACGACCGGCGGGAACAATTGCACGGCGGGTTCGAGCTATTGCTCCGGTAGCGCGGTCGACGACTATACCGCGGGTACGGGCTACGACGAGGCGACGGGGCTGGGCTCGGTGAACTTCGACAGCCTGATGAAGGCGTGGCCGGCCGGCACCTCAGATCTGCTGACAACGACCACGGCGGTTGCGGCCAGCTCTTCGGTAGCCGCGGGATCGCCGGACGTGCTGACGATCAACGTGACGCCGGCGACCGCGACAGGCACTATAACGATCTATGACGGCACCACGACTTCGCTTGACCCGAACTCGTTAGGCTGGACCTCGCTCGGCACCGCAACGTCGGTCGGCGGCGGTAGTTGGACGTTCAATTACTCGGCTGTCGCCACGACCGCCGACCCCTCCGGCGCGTACAGCGGTGTGCACACGCTAAACGTGGTTTACGCCCCAGCGAGCGGCTCGGCCTATGCCGGATCGAGCGCCACGGTGGCAGTGACGGTCACCGGCGGGACGACTCCTCCTTCGTTTACGATGTCTGCCTCGAACGTCACAGTCGCCGACGGCAGTTCGGGAGCATCGACGATCACGGTGACCTCGCAGAACTCCTATGCTGGCACGGTGGAGTTCTTCGAGTTGTACGTGACCAGCAGCAACGCCAGCGGACTGGAGGATGCCTGCTACGCCCTCAGCAGTTCGAGCGACCCCGATAACGGCACGGTGACGGTGTCGGCCGGCGGCACAGGGACGTCGACGCTGACGTTCTATACGTCGTCGAGCGCCTGCTCCTCCTCGAGTGGGAGTATGCGGCCGGGATTCTACCGCATTGGCCATGCGGGGACCCCTGGCGGCCAGGCGAAAAGCCGGGCGCCGCTCGGAGGGGCGATCCCGATGGCCGCGGCGGGTCTGGGCGGGCTGCTGCTGTTTGGGATCCGGCGTCGTTCGAAGCTGTGGACGATGCTGGGCTGCCTGATGCTGGCCATCGCGCTGGGCGGATTTGCCTCCGGCTGTGGAAGTGGGAAGGCGGGAAATATTGGCGGAGGAAGTGGCAGCGGCGGCAGTGGCGGCAGCGGAGGCTCCGGCGACGTGACCCAGGGGACTTATACGCTCGTGCTGGTGGGCATGGACGAAACTAATGGGGCCATCAACGCGACCACGAACCTGACGCTGACGGTGAATTAGAACGGTTACGGTATACGGTTTGCAGTATAGACAAGGCTGAGCCGCGGTGGGCGTCTCAGCCTCTTCTTTTGGGTGGAGCGGTTCGATTCTCCGCGCAGGATCAGCGAGCCGTCGCCGCGGCCTGCTGATATTCCTCGTAGGGGCCTTTGAAATCCTCGATCCTGCCCTTGTCGAAATGCCAGATGCGCGTGGCGACTTCGTCGATGAGGTCGTGGTCGTGGGTGACCAGCAGCACAGTGCCCTCGTAGCGCTGCAGCGCGATGTTCAGCGCATTGATGGCTTCGAGGTCGAGGTGGTTGGTCGGCTCGTCGAGGATGAGCAGGTTGGGCCTGAGCAGCATCAGCTTGCAGAAGATGAGCCGCGCGGCTTCGCCGCCGGACAGCGCGGCAGTGGGTTTGAGACCCTCTTCGCCGCGGAAGAGCATCTGGCCGAGGATGCCGCGGATGTCCTCCGTGGTGGCTTTGGCGTCGAACTGGCGGAGCCAGTCGAGGATGGTGATGCCGGGCTCGATGACCCCGGTGGTGTCCTGCGGGAAGTAGCCGATCTGGACTTCATGGCCCCACTTGACGGTACCGGCGTCGAGGACGAAGTCCTTTTCCGCGAGGCGCGGCTGGTTGGCCAGCAGCGACTTGAGCATGGTGGTCTTGCCCTGGGCGTTGCGGCCGATGAGGCAGATCTTCTCGCCGCGCATGATGCCGCCGGAGAAGCCGTCAATGACTGTGAGACCACCCCGGCGACCAGCCTTGCCGGGGGCCCCGGTCAGATCGCCGTAGGTCTTGCACAGGCCCTCGATTTCCGCGACGTATTTGCCGGAAGGGCGGTTCTGGTCGAAACGGATGAAGGGGCGCGCGATGTTGGAGCGGGCGAGCTCCGTGGTTTGTAACCGTTCCACTTCCTTTTTGCGGCTGGTGACCTGCGAGGAGCGGGTTCCGGCCGAGAAACGGGCGATGAATTCGTTGAGCTGGGCGATTTTCTTCTCGCGCTGCGCGTTCTCGGATTCCAGGCGCGAACGGATCTGGGTCTTGGCCAGCACCATGTCGTCGTAGCCGCCGGTGTAGGTGATGATCGTTTGATAGTCGATGTCGGCGATGTGGGTGCAGACGGAGTTGAGGAAGTGCCGGTCGTGGGAGATGGTGATCAGGGTGCCCTCAAAGCGGGTGAGGAAATCCTGAAGCCAGTGGATGGAGTCGAGATCGAGGTAGTTGGTGGGCTCGTCGAGCAGCAGCGCCTGGGGTTTGCCGAAGAGCGCCTGGGCGAGCAGCACGCGGACCTTCTGGCCGCCCTGCAACTCGGACATTTTGCGCTCATGCAGCTCGTCGGGGATGTCGAGACCCTGGAGGAGGATGGCGGCGTCGGATTCGGCGGTGTAGCCGTCCTCTTCGCCGACGATACCTTCGAGCTCGGCGAGGCGCATGCCGTCGTCGTCGGTTAATTCAGGTTTTTCGTAGATTTTGTCGCGCTCGGCGAGAGCGGCCCAGAGGCCTTGATTGCCCATGATGACGGTGTCCATGACGCGGAAGGCGTCGAAGGCGAACTGATCCTGGCTGAGGACGGAGAGCTTCCGGGGCCGGACGATCGTGCCCTTCTGGGGATCGAGACCGCCGGAAAGGATCTTCATGAAGGTGGACTTGCCCGCGCCATTGGGGCCGGTGAGGCCGTAGCGGCGGCCGGGCGTGAAGGTGGTGGTGACCTCTTCGAAGAGGACTTTGGCGCCGTAGCGCATGGTGACATCGGAGACAGAAATCATGAAACTCTCAGGAAACGGGGATCTCCTCCAGGATAAAGGATGAGTTGCGGAACAGGGCGGGCGAACTCTGGCTGACTGCAGCCAGTATATACTGTATTGTACATACAAATGCGAACCCTCCGGGATGAGGCGAAGAACCGCAGCAACCGGAAGAACCAAGGCATCGGTTTAGATACTGCCGCAGAGGTGTTCCTGGACCTGCTGCACCTGACCCGCGAGGATCGCATTGTCGACGGAGAACAACGGTGGCCGACCATCGGAATGGTGAACGGAGTTCTGCTGGTGCCGGTGGCTTATTCGGTGGCGGACGAGGACGACGAAACCCTCAGCGTCGTCTCTGCGCGCCGGGTTACCCGACAGGAGCGGATCGGCTGTGAAGAAGCGAATGAGATCCAAGAAGACGACGTACGAACTGAAACCGGGACGTCCGCTGACAGCGCGCCGGAAGCGCGAAATCGAGACGCTGGCCAGGGCACCGGAAGCGGCTGTGGATACCTCCGATATTCCCGAGCTGCCGCCGGGAGCGTGGAGGCATGCCATGCGCGGCAAGTGGTATCGGCCGGTGAAGCGCCCCGTGTCGATTCGGCTGGACGCGGATGTGCTGATGTGGCTCAAGGGCAAGGGCAGCGGCTATCAAACGCGTGTGAACAGTCTGCTGCGGGAAAAAATGCTGCAGGAAACCCGTAAATAAGGGCGGCTTCGCGCCGGTTTTCGCGCGTCGTATTGGGTTCGCTATACTTGCCAGTCGATGAAAATCCTGGTTTGCATCAAGCAGGTTCCGCAAAAGGATGCGCCGCTGCGGCTGAACAAGCAGGGCACGTGGATCCGCGACGACGTGTCGTGGGAGACGAACGAGCCGGACGCCTACGCGCTGGAAGAAGCACTGCGCCAGAAGGAAAAACACGGCGGCGAGGTGACCGCGCTGACCGCGGGTCCGGCGCGCGCGGCGCAGGTGCTGCGCGAGGCGCTGGCCAAGGGCGCCGACCGGGCCATCCACCTTGAGGACGATCGCTTTGCCCAGCTGGACGCGGCCAACACGGCGCGGGCCATCGCGGCCGCGATCGCGGGCGAGAACTTCGACCTGATTGTGACGGGCTTGCAGTCCGACGACTTTGGGGCGGCGCAGACCGGCGTGCTGCTGGCGGAAATCCTGGGGATCCCGCACGCGACGATCATTATCGGCATTGAGAAGGCCGACGGAGTGCTGAAACTGAAGCGCGAGCTGGAGGCCGGGCACTACCAGTACATCGAGATGCCCATGCCCGCGGTGCTGACCATCCAGAGCGGAATCAACAAGCTGCGCTATGCCACGCTGATCGGCATCAAGCAGGCGAAGATGAAGCCGCTGCGCAAGGTGGCGTGGGCGGAAGTCGAGGCGAAGCTGAGCTCCCACATGCAGAAGATCGAGCGGCTCTACGTGCCGGGGCGGCAGAAGCAGACGAAGAAGATCGAGGGCCCGGCGGGCGCGGCGGCAAAGGAGCTGGTGGAGTACCTGAAGAACGAAGCGCGGGCGCTCTGATGAGAATCTGCGCGGCGCCGGTTTGAGCGAAATCAGCGATGCTGTGCCCCTTTTGGGATTGGCTCTGTGCGGCTTTCTTCGGCGGAAAGCCGCGTCAGGCCCCGCAGCTCCGAGAATATCTTCGCTGGTTTCGCTCCGGCGCCTGACAATTGTGGGCCAATTTGCTTAATATGGTGAACACCGATTTTTGAGGGAGCCGAAGCGACGATGGCGAACATGAACATCCCGGCGGAAGAGCGGAATCTGACCCCGGCGCAGGTGGAAGCGCTGGACAAGCGGCGGCAGCGCGGGCTGATGTACCAGGTGCTGTCGGGGCAGTTCGCGTTCTTTGCGGTGCTGCTGCTGGTATGGACGGGGCAGGATTTGACCTACGGGCCAGGCTGGATACATCCCATGTTCTACTACAACGTGGTAGCGGGCGTGCTGGCGGTGGTATTTGGCGTGTATGGGACGTATCTGCGGCGGGGCAAACTGCACGAGTACTAGGACGCACGGGTTACGGTTTACCGGATAGCGCGGCTTGCGGGCCGCGCTTTTTCCTGAGCGCAGGATGGCTCAGCTTTTCAGGACGGGGATCATGGCGGACACGATTCTGGTGGTGGCGGAGCAGAGGGAAGGTAAGCTGAACCGGGCTTCGTTTGAAACCATCGCCGCGGCCCAGGCGATCGCGCGCGATACGGGCTGGGCGGTGGAAGTGGCGCTGCCGGGCGGCGGCACTGCTGCGCTGGCACAGGAGCTGGCAACGAAGGCCGCGAGCCGCGTCTATGCGCTGGAGGCCGAAGAGCTGAAGGCTTACACGTCGGACGCGTACGTGGCGGCGCTGAAAGCGTTCGTCGAGGAGAAGCAGCCGAAGCTGGTGCTGTTTCCGCATACGTATCAGGTGCGCGACTTTGCGCCGCGGCTGGCACTGTCGCTGAATCGCACCCTCATCTCCGACGCGACGGGATACAAGTATGAAGGCGGCAAGCTGCTCTTCACGCGGCAGATGTTCCAGGGGAAATTCGCAGCCGACGTGTCGTTCGGCGGGGATGCGCCGTGGATGGCAACCTTCCAGATTGGGGCCTTTCGCGGCGATCAGGCGGAAGCCGGCTCGGCACCTGTGGAAACCGTAACTGCGGTGGCCGGCGCGGCGCGCGTGACGCCGCATGAGGTCTTCCAGGAGGCGAAGCAGATGGTGGATCTGTCGCAGGCGGAGACGATTGTGGCGGTCGGACGAGGGATCAGAGAACAGAAGAACCTGGCGCTGGCGGAGAACCTCGCAGCCGCGCTGGGCGGGGAACTGGGCGCGTCGCGGCCCATCTGCGACAACGGGTGGCTGCCGCTGGAGCGGCAAATCGGCTCGTCAGGACAGACGGTCGCGCCCAAGCTGTACATCGGGCTGGGGGTAAGCGGGGCCATCCAGCACATTGTGGGCATGAAGGGCGCGCGGACGATTGTGGCGATTAATAAGGATCCCGAAGCGCCCATCTTCGAAATTGCCGATGTGGCCGTGGTGGGGGACCTGTTCCAGGTGGTGCCGGTGCTGACAGAAGAGATTAGGAAAGCGCGGAGCAGCTAAGAGGCGGCCGGGTAAGAAGCGGATAGCTGAAGAGCAGTCCGCTAAGGAGCGGTCTGCCAAAGAGCAGTCAGCGGAGAAGCGGCCAGCGGAGAGACGGCCAGCGGCCATAACCGCTTCCGGTACTCACGCGGGGCAGGTCTTCGCAGCCCGGTGCTATACTCGGCCATCCCCAGCGCCCTCTATGGAGACAATCAAGGCTTCGCGGAAACCCGACGGGTCCGGGCTTGCGGTGGTACCGCCGCGGAGCGAGGAAGCGATTGGGCGATCGGCGCTGCGCAAGGCGAGCCTGAGGCTGCTGCCGCTGATCGGTCTGGGCTACGGCATCGCGTTCATGGACCGCGTGAACATCAGCTTTGCCGCGCTCGAGATGGACCGCGATCTGCACTTCTCGGAAACCGTCTTCGGGCTGGGCGCGGGGCTGTTCTTCCTGAGCTATGCGGCATGCGAGATCCCGGCGAATTTGCTGCTGGTGAAGTTCGGAGCGCGGCGATGGCTGGCGCGGATCATGCTGACGTGGGGCCTGATCTCCATGGCCATGATTTTCGTGCGCACGCCGGCGGAGTTTTACGCGGGGCGGCTGCTCCTGGGCGCCTCCGAGGCAGGCTTCTTTCCTGGCGTGATTTTCTGTCTGACGCAGTGGTTTCCGGCGGGCGAGCGTTCGAAGGCGATCAGCCGCTTCTATATCTCTTTCCCGCTGTCGACCGTGGTGATGGGCGGGCTGGCGGGGTGGCTGCTGAACCTGGATGGACGGCTGCACCTGGCGGGCTGGCAGTGGCTGTTGCTGGCCGAAGGCGTGCCGGCGGTGGCGATGAGCGCGGTATTCCTGATGGGGCTTCCGGACGGGCCAGCAAAGGCTGCGTGGCTGACCGAGCCGGAGCGGGAGTGGATCCTGCGGCAACTGGCCAGCGAGCCGCGGCGCGGCGCACACAGCGGGGATGAGCCGGGGCAGGCGTTTCGCGATCCGCGGGTGTGGCTGCTGGGAGCGCTGTTCTTCTTCGATCTACTGGCGGCCTACGGCTACACCTTTACCGCGCCACAGCTGGTAAAGCAGGTGACCGGCCTGCATGCGACCGGGGTGGGCTTCATCATCGCGGGACTGGGCGTGCTGGGCGCGCTGTCGATGCTGCTGAACGGCTGGCACTCTGACAAGACGGGCGAGCGCCGCTGGCATGTGGTAGCGCCGCTGCTGCTGATGGCAGTGGGCTACGTAGCGGCGGGCGTCTCGGTGCTGCCGGTGATTGTGCTGCCGGCGCTGGTGCTGATGTTTGCGGGCAATACGGCGGTGCAGGCGCCGCTATGGACCATCCCGCCGGAGTTTCTGCGGGGCCGATCGGCGGCGGCGGGCATTGCGACCATCAATACGCTCGGGATTCTGGGCGGGTTTGCGGGCCCGTACCTGATGGGCGTGCTGACCGACTGGTCGGGGGGGCTGCAGCGTGGGCTGCTGGTGCTGGCGGCTCCGGTGCTGGCGGCTGCACTTTTGATGACGATTGTGCATCAGTACTCGGTGCGGGGACTGGCGGTACGGGCGTAGGAGTTTCGCGCCATTCCGCGTATCCGGGAGCGGCGAGGCGTGCCCTGGGCTTCGCCTGGTAAGATGGTCGGTCGTTATGATTCACTTCCGAAAACCGATCGAAGGCGCGGAGCGTCCACAGATGGAAGCGGACGTGGTGATTGTGGGCGGCGGGCCGGCGGGAATGGCGTGCGCGCTGCGACTGGCGCAGTTGATCGATGCGCACAATGCCGCGCGGCCGGACCAGCCACTGACGAAGGAGAATATCTGTGTGCTGGAGAAGTCGCGCGAGGCAGGGCAGCACTGTTTGTCCGGAGCGCTGCTCGATCCGCGGGCGATGCGCGAACTGCTGCCGGGCTTCGAGAAGGAAGCGCCGCTGGATGCCGAGGTGACGAAGGAGTCGGTGTGGTTCCTGACGGCGAAGGGGCAACGGAGATTTCCGATCGTGCCGCAGCCGCTGCGCGATCACGGGAACTATGTGATCTCGCTGAACAGATTTGTGAAGTGGATGGGCCAGAAGGTGGAAGAGGCCGGGATCACCATCTTCACCGGGTTCGCCGGCTCGGAGCTGCTTTGGGCCGACGACAGCACCGACTGGGACGCGGCACGCGTGGCAGGGGTCCGCACCGATGACAAGGGTGTGGACAAAGAAGGCCAGCCGAAGGCGAATTTCGAGCCGGGCTATGAGCTGCGGGCGAAGGTGACCATCCTCGCCGAGGGAACGCGCGGCAACTGCGCGAAGGCGCTCATCGGGCGGCTCGGCCTCGAGGATCCGGAGCACGCGCAGACGTACGGCCAGGGCATCAAGGAGCTGTGGGAGATTCCCGCCGGGCGCGTGGCGAAGGGCGAGGTAATCTACACGCTGGGCTATCCGCTCACCAGCCGCGAGTACGGCGGGGCGTGGGCGTATGGCGTGTCGGACACGGTGGTGTCGGTCGGGTACGTAACGGGGCTCGACTACCAGGACCCGCGCACCGATCCACACCACGTCTTCCAGAGCTTTAAGGAGCATCCGTTCGCGCGGCGGATTCTCGAGGGCGGAAAGATGATCCGCTACGGCGCGAAGAGCCTGCCTTATGGCGGATGGCTGACCGTGCCGCGGATCTACGGCAACGGCTGGATGCTGTTGGGGGATTCGGCGAGCTTCCTGAACTCGCAGCGGCTGAAAGGCATTCACCTCGCAATGAAGAGCGGAATGCTGGCGGCCGAAGCGGCGTTTGCCGCGCTGCGCAGCGGCGACAGCTCCGCGGAGACACTGGGCGATTACAAATCGGCCCTGGATGACAGCTGGATTCGCAAAGAGCTGTGGCCGGTGCGGAATTTTCATCAGGGCTTTGAGCATGGGCGACTGGAAGGCCTGGTGAGCGCGGCCATGCAGCGGGTGATGCGCGGCGGCGTCCTCGGACCCGACAGGAAAAATTGCGCTGGCTACACCTACATGAGACGGATCGATGAAATGGGACCGTCGGACGCAGAGCGCGCGCCGATTGTAGGCAGCGTGAAAGGCGACGGCCAGCTGAGCTTCGACCGGCTTACGGATGTCTTTCACTCAGGAACTCGGCACGATGAGGACCAGCCGGTGCATCTGGTAGTGGAGGACCTGAACATCTGCCGCGACCGCTGCACGGGGGAGTACGGGAATCCGTGCCAGTATTTCTGCCCGGCCGCGGTGTACGAGATGGTGGAGGCACCGCAGAGCGAGGCTCCGGACGACGGTTCTTCGGCGCAGGCGGCAAAGAGGGAACTGCGGATCAATTTCACCAACTGCGTGCACTGCAAGACGTGCGACATCATGGACCCGTATCAGATCATCACGTGGGTTCCGCCGGAGGGTGGAGGCGGACCGAACTACGACGGAATGTAAAGCGTTCGGCAACGGCCGGAATTGACGTTTGCGCCGGTGCAGGGCCTGTGAGATAGTAAAGGCGTCTTTGCGGCCCTTTCTCACTTCGACCGCTGAATCGTGGACTCCAAGGGGCCTGCGGCTCACGGTAGCTGATTTCTTTTTCCCGCGATCTGCTGTGGTTGCACGCATTTTCTCTGTGCCGGTTCTGTGGACCGCTTCCGTTGGCAGGCGGCGAAAGTGCAGCCCTGGGAAATCGAACCTCGCGGTGCCCGCGGAACTTCCCTGGGGCGGTGCCCATGATGCGGAGAGAATCGTATCGAATTGAACATGGCCCCCGGCCGATTTTTAGCGAGCAGCCAGGGCGGAGAAGCGAGTCACTCGATGACGAGCAAAAGGGTCAGGTGTCCAACGTGTTATGACTCGGAGGGCGTCCACCGCTCCCACCTGCGGCTGTGGGATCTGCCTTTTCTGCTGATCGGCATGCGAGCATACCGCTGTTTGCTGTGCTATCGGCGATTTCATACCTGGAAGCGCGTGCCGGTGCGGGTCCACACGCGAAAAGCGGCTGAGAACGGCGGCGCCTGAGACGGAGAACGAAGATCGCTTCGGAATTCGAAGCGTCTGGCGCGGCCCCGGCCGCATCGAATACAGTATTCCTTCATGGCGACCGTTTCAGACCTGCGCGACCACCCCAAGGCAGCCGACCGGCCGCAGGAACGGCTGACGGACCGGCACGGGCGCCGAATCACCGATCTGCGCATCTCCATCACCGATCGCTGTAATTACAGGTGCGTCTATTGCCGGACGGGCACCGACGGCGCCCTCTACGCGGAGCTGCCGATGGCCGACTACCTGCGCATGGCGCGGGTGTTTGTGGCGCTGGGGATCGAAAAAATCCGCCTCACCGGGGGCGAGCCGCTGCTGCGGCGGGAATTGCCGGGGCTGCTGCGCGAGCTGAGCGCGCTGCGCACCCTGGGCGGCGAGCCGCTGGACCTGGCGCTGACCACCAACGGGCATCTGCTGGAGACGATGGCAGAGCCACTGCGCGCCGCGGGGCTGAGCCGGATCACGGTAAGCGTGGACGCCGTGGACGCAGACAAGTTTGCCCGCATCACGCGGGTGCCGGGCAGCTATCAGCGCGTGCTGAGCGGCGTACGCGCGGCGAAGCGGGCGGGGCTCAATCCGGTGAAGGTAAACTGCGTCCTGCTGCGCGGGTTTAACGAGGATCAGATCGTGCCGTTTGCGCGGTTCTCGCGCGAGGAGGGCGTGATCGTGCGTTTCATCGAGTTCATGCCGCTCGAAGAAGACCGGCTGTGGACGCCGGAATCCGTGGTGTCGCTGCGGGAGATTACGGCGGCGCTGAACGGGTTTCGCCCGCTCGCGCCGCTTGCGCCGAATGCCGCCAGCGAGACCGCGGTGCGGTACACCTTCGACGATGGTGTGGGTGAGATCGGCATCATCGCGCCGGTGACCCAGGCATTCTGTGGGCAATGCAGCCGCGTGCGGCTCACATCGGACGGCAAGATTCGAACCTGCCTCTTCTCGCAGTCGGACCACGACCTCTATGGCGTGCTCGAGCGCGGCGGCAGCGACGACGATCTGGCGGCGTTCATCCGACGCACCGTCGAGCAAAAGGAGGCGCGGCACCACATCGGCGAGCCGGGCTTCCTGAAGCCTTCACGGAGCATGGTCCACATAGGGGGCTAGCCACCCGGGCGGACGGTCCTCCGGGCCGGGGAGACAATGCAGGCATCAGAGATTCAGTCGAAGGGTTGAGAACGAGGCGTGGGTGCGCATCCCTATAATGGACCTCGAGCGATGCCTTCCAGAAAAGTTGCGCGCAATCTTCTCATCCTGGCTGCTGTGGCTGTGACGGCCGCGGCCATGGCAGCGATCCAGACAAACTCTCCGCAAAAGCGGCCGAACCCGGCCGAGGCGGCGCGGCTGAACAGTATCGGCATCGCGCTGATGAACCAGCAGCTCACACAGAAGGCCGCGGCGGAGTTTGCCGAAGCGGAAGTGGCGGATCCGACGGCGGCGATTCCGGTGCTGAACCGCGGAATCGCGCTGCTGTACGAGGAGAATCTGGGCCAGGCGGAGCAGGAGCTGCGGCGAGCCGCGCAGAGGCTGCCGAACGATCCGCGCGCCTGGTACAACCTGGGTCTGGTGCAGATGGACGAAGCGGACCAGAAGCGGGCGCTCGCGGACATGCAGCATGTGCTGGCGCTGGATCCCGGGGATGCGGACACGCACTACTTCGCCGGGCAACTGGAGATGAGCCTTGGCAACCTGCCGGAGGCGATGACGGAGTTCCGCGCGGCGCTGCGGATCAATCCCAGTCATGCGTCGGCGGAGTTCGGCCTGGCGCGCGCGTTGCAGCGGTCGGGTGAGCAACAGGCGGCGCATGAAGAGGTGCAGAAGTTCCAGCATCTGGTGAACGCGAAGATTTCCTCGCCGCTGGCGCTGGGCTACGGGGATCGCGGGCATTTTTCGACGATGGAAGAAATGGCACTGGCGCCGCCGCCGGTGGGCCTGATGATTCCGGTGAAGTTTGAGGCCGAGCCGGTGAGGGGTCCGCCGGGATCAGGCGGAGGCGCATGCATGATGGACGTCTTCGCCGCGGGATCGCAGGACCTGGTGGCGATGGGCAGCGATCCGCAGGCCATTGAGGTCTACAGGAACCTGCACGATGGGTCGTTTGAGCAGGTGCCCGCCAGCGAGACGGGCCTCGATGCGAGCGGGCAGGGCGTGGCCTGCGCGGTGGGCGATTACGACAACGATGGCAAGCCGGACCTGGCGGTGGTAGTGCGCGGGGCGGACGACCGCAATCGCGTGTTCCTCTACCACAACCTGGGCGGCGGGAAGTTTGAGGATGTGACCGCGAAAGTCGGCATCACGCAGAAGAACGATCCCAATGGACTGACCTTTGTGGACTTCGACCACGATGGGGATCTGGACCTGTTCGTGACCGGGAAGGCCGTCGGGAAATCGGGGCCGAACGTGATGTGGCGCAATAACGGCAACTCGACTTTTACCGATGTGACGGCGCAGAAAGGGCTGACGGGACACGAGGCGACGGTGCAGGCGGAGCTGTCGGACATCAACAATGACCGCGCGGTGGACCTGGTGGTGACCTGCGCGGCCGACGCACCGACAATTTATCTGAACCAGCGGGAGAATCCGTTCAGGCCGATGCGGCTGTACGACGATCCGAGCCTGCCGCCGACGCGAGGCGTGGCCATCTTCGACTTCAACAAGGATGGCTGGATGGACGTGGCCCTCACGCACGCGGGCGAACCGGGGCTGACGCTGTGGCGGAACGTCGGCGGAACCCGTTTTGAGCGAGTGCCGCTGCCGCTGCCGCGGGGCGTGATCGGCGGATGGGGCGTGACCCCGATCGATTTCGACAACGACGGGTGGGTGGATCTGGCGGCCGTGCTCGAAACGAGACACGGGACGGAGCTGCACGTCTTTCGCAACCTCGGGCCAAAGGGCTGGAAAGATGTGAGCGCGGAGCTGGGACTTGACAAGCTGCACCTGCGGGGTGCGCGATCGGTGACTGCAGCCGATCTGAACGGCGATGGCGCGGCGGATCTGATTGTGACGCGCCTGCACGGCGCCCCCATAGTGCTGCGCAACGTGGGCGGAAGCCAAAATCACTCGCTGCGTCTGACGCTGGTGGGCCTGGCGGATAACAAGAGCGGCATTGGGACGAAAGTGTCAGTGTTGGCCGGCGGACAGTGGCAGAAGTTCGAGGTTGCCGGCAGCTCCGGCTATCTCGGTCAGAATTCTCTGCAGGTGGTTGCCGGGCTGGGCCAGGCGAAACGCGTGGATGTGATCCGGCTGCTGTGGCCGACGGGCGTGCCGCAGGACGAGATCGACGCCGATCCCGGCAAGCCCATCGTGCTGCATGAGCTGGATCGCCGCGGCAGCTCCTGCCCGGTGCTGTTTACGTGGGACGGCAAGCAGTACAGGTTCATCTCCGATGTGATTGGCGCGGCGGTCGTCGGACACTGGGTTTCGCCCACCGCGACCAATCGCAACGATCCGGGCGAGTGGATCAGGGTCCCGGGCGACGATCTGCAGCCGCTGCATGGAATGCTGAGCGTCCGCTTTGGCGAGCCGATGGAGGAAGTGAACTACATCGACCAATTGCGGCTGGTGGCCGTTGATCACCCGGCGAGCATTGCCGTCTATCCCGATGAAAAATTCCTCAGCGAACCGCCGTTTGCGACGGGCAAAGCGGTCGCGGTGTCGGCGCCGCATCCGCCGGCGGGCGCATGGGACAACGAAGGACAAAACGTCCTGCCTGTTCTGGACGGGCAACAGCCGGGCTACCTTCACGATTTCCACGATCTGAGCTATGACGGCTTTGCCAACCTGCATTCGCTCACGCTGGATCTGGGGCCGTGGACGCCGGCGCATCCGCTGCGCCTGCTGCTGCACGGCTACGTGGACTACTTCAGCGCCAGCTCGATGTACGCGGCGTGGCAGGCGGGCCTCGATCCCATTCCGCCGTGCGTGGAGGTGCTCATGCCGGACGGCCACTGGCAACGGATCATCAACGATATGGGTTTTCCTGCGGGGTTGCCGCGCATGATCGTCGTGGATCTGACGGGGAAGTTGCCGCCCGGCGTGCGGAAGATTCGCATCACGACGAACCTGCAGATTTACTGGGATCGCGCGCTGGTGGACAATGGGCCGAACGAGATCGCCGAGGTGCGGCAGACCGAAGTCCCGCTGGCGACGGCGCATCTGGCATTCCGCGGCTACCCCGAGCAGATCGAGCTCAAATCGCCCGGCGACCTCACCTACGACTACAACCGCATCAGCCAGACGGGGCCGTTCCTCTGGGCGCGCGGAATGTACACGCGCTATGGCGACGTCACGCCGCTGCTCCGCAAGATCGACAACGAGTACGTGATCTTCGGAACGGGCGAGGAGATCGACGCGGAATTCCGTGCGACGGGGCTGCCGCCGCTGCCGCCGGGATGGAAGCGCGACTACTTCTTCTACGCCAACGGATTTGTGAAGGATATGGATTTCTGGGAGGCCGAGCCGTACACGGTGGGCGAGCTGCCCTTCCACGGCATGAGCACATATCCTTACCCGGCGAACGAGCATTATCCGGACACGCCCGCGATGCAGGATTACCTGCTGAACTGGGACACGCGCTTCGAATCAGGCAAGAAGATCCAGCGGTGGGATTTCGAGTACCAGCCAGCGAAGGAGAGGCCGATCCAGTAGTCAGGAGTCGGCGGCGGCGGAGATCGTGGGTTAGCGAAGGTTCAGGCCTGTCACGGTCAAAAGCGCGGAAGCAGTCACCGCAAGCGAGGCGACGCTCAGCCGGATCCTGTCCAGGAAGTCGCGCTCCGGACCGCCCTCCTGGGTTCTGGCGCTGAGCTGTCTGCAGACCCGGTAAGGGCCAAGTGCAGGGAACAGATCGATAAGATCGGCATAGACAAGCGACTGTGGCGAGAACGGTGCGGTGCGGGTGAAGCGGAGCTGCCAGGGCCACACAAGAAAGCTCGCGAAGAGCGCGAGAGCCGTGATCATGCTGAAGCGCGCAGCCACCTCGAGGGCGCCGTGATAAGGACCAGGATTCGAGTCGACGTCGGCCATCGGTCCCTCGGCTGCCATCTTGACATCGGTCCAGGTCCGATACGGGCCTATAACTCCCGATAGCTGCGCTGATACGTCTGCGTGATGCGGTCGTGCCAGCTGAGGCCGTCCTCATCGAAGAAGATCCACAGGAAGCCGAGCCCAAGCGGCAGGGCGGAGAGCAGCAGCGCGGCAATGCGCACGTGCATGGCGTGGCGGGTCGGGTTATCTTCGTCGAAGGTGCAAAGGGCGATCTTTGCGTAGCGCATGCCTGGTGTGGCTGCGGAGAGCGAGAAAAACAGGTATTGATATAGCACCCACATGGCCAGCAGGCTGGCGGCAGCGCCGGCCACAGCGGTGCGTCCGGCGGGCGGACGCGTGGTGCACGCGACGAACACCAGAGCGAAGAGCAGGAAGGCCGCGAGGGTGAGCGCGACATCGACGACGGCGGCCATCAGGCGGTCGGCCAGAGGTGCGACGTGCAGCGGCGATTCATCGAACAAGGCGGAGGGCGACGATGGCGTTGCTTCGCGTGAGGTCTTTTCCGGATCCAGGCGGATGGAGAGCCATTCGGACGATCGACCGGGGGACGGCGCGGCAGTAACTTCCTGCTCGGCCTCGAAAATGCGCAGCTGTGCGGGATCCTCCTCGGACGGCGGAGCTGCAGGTTCGGCCGCAGCTGGAGTTGCCGCCGCGGTGGCCGCTTCCTCGCTCAGGGGGCCTTCCGCCAGGCGGGGCCGGGCTTTGCGCGGAGCCACGAGTTCGCGGGGAAACTCAATCACCCGCGTCGGCAGCAGGCTGTCGGGTTCGACGACAGCTTCCTCCAGTGGATCGACGACTTCACGGAGGGTGTGGCGTGCGCGGGCCATCGACTCGCCGTGCGCCTGTGCCGGGGTGGTGCGCGGCGCGGGCAGGGAATCAGCGCTGACGAAGTAGCGGAGAAGGTCGGGCTGCCAGAGTTGCGGCTCGGGTTCGACGACGTGCGAGGCGAGCTCGAACTCCTCAACCGCGCCGGCCACCTCGGCGTGCACGGCGGCAGCGGCGGCATGGGCAGCCTCTGCCGCGGCGGCGGCGGCCTGCGCGGCTTTGGCGGCGGCTTCTGCCTGGGCCGCGAGCATCTCCCTGTATGAGGGAAGGCGGGCATAGCGCTCGGCTACGCGCGCGGCAATCGAGGATGCGGAAACGGCAGATTCCATGCCGGGCAGCGCGGGCTGGTTCTCGGGGACCCGGCCGCGGCGGCTGCGGTGGGCGCGGACGCGGGCGCTCACCTCGTCCTTCCACGCGGACGCGGTGGAGTCGGGCGGCAGTTGGGTGACGTCGAGCGCGGAGGGATAGAGAGACGAGAGGCTCAAAGCAATCCTCCCTGAAGTTCAGTTCGGAATTCGACTGCCGGCACGGCGAAACTCCGGCTGCGGAGCGGCGTCTGATGGATACGTGCGAACGAAACGAAAGGAAGAAAAGAAGGCCGTGGAGACTGACGTGAAGGCGTGCGGGAAGCGCGCGGCGACAGCTGGCGAACGGCGTATGACCATGGACGGGCAATCACTGGCAAGCCTCCAATGAGCATGAGATCGCCGGATTGTCGAACCAGAGCGGCGCGGATCGGAACCGCCCGAGCCTCCACGTGGTGCTTTGCTATGCTGGAGTTGCCTGGCGCGATGAAAACCCGCTTGTTTTGGTGTATCACGCTGTACCTGCTGTGTCATCCGCAGGTTTGGGGACAGAAGGTAACCAGCGAGTTTCCTCCGTCTCCGCAGGCCTCCCTGCCCAACGATCCCAGCCAGCAGAGCACGCTGCCGGAAGCGCATGTGGTGCCGCAGCCGCAGTCCGGCGTTCCGGTGGGGATTTCCGCGCACGAGCAAAGCGCGGAGTCCGTGAAGGAGGGCACGCTTTGGACGCTGGACGGCGATGCGGTGATCCATTATCGGAATTACATCATTCACGCGGACCATATCACCTACAACGACGGGACGGGCGAGATCGTGGCCAGCGGTCACATGATGATCGACGGCGGGCCCGACGATGAGCACTTCACGGCCAGCCACGGCACGGTGAACGTGGAGAAGAACACCGGAGATTTCTTCGATGTGGTGGGAACGCTGGGAGTGGAGCGCACCCCGCGGGGCCGGATGGTCTTCATGGCGCCAAACCCATTTGCGATCACTGGCAGGGAAGTCCGGCAACTGGGGAAAGGGCGCTACGAGGTGATCCACGGCACCATGACGTCGTGCCGGCTGCCGAAGCCGGACTGGCGCATTCTGGCCCGCTACATTCGCCTGGAAAATGGGGTGGCCAGCACGAGTGGCTCATGGTTCGAGTTGTTCCACGTGCCGCTGCTGTATCTGCCCTACGTCACGCACCCGGTCGCGGTGCAGCGTTCGTCCGGCATCCTCATTCCCTATTTCGGCAATGACACGACGAGAGGGTTCATCGTCGGGGAAGGCTTTTATCTCACGCTGGGGCGCAGCGCCGACCTGACCATGGCGACGCAGTACTGGTCGAAGCGAGGCTTCGCGCCGGACGGGATGTTTCGCTACCGGGGACTGGGCCGGAATTTCGCGAACGTCCGTTTCAACAGTCTGCTGGATCACGGTCTGCTGGAGCCGAACGGAGCTCGGGTGAACCAGGGGGGCGTGGATGTAGCTGCAGACGGACGGTACGACTTGACGGCGCACACGCGGGGGGTCGTCGACGCCGAATATCTCAGCTCCTATGTGTACCGGCTGGTTTTCCAGGAGGATTACGCGGTTGCCATCGACTCGGAGGTCAAGTCGCAGATGTTTGCGACGCACGAGGACCATGACACATGGGCGAGCCTGCGGATGAGCCGATACCAGGAATTTCAAAGCTCGACGGTGGCCGGCGACGAGGTGAGGATTCTGCACCTGCCGCAGATCGGCCTGGATGCGGCGGACCATTCGCTGGGGGATTCCTCGTTGCTGTGGAACTTCACCGGATCGGCGGGGGCGCTGTCTCGTTACGATTACCCGAGCTTCCGGACCTCGGCCGAAGTGCCGCGGGTGGATATTTACCCCCGCGTGTCGCTGCCGCTGCATTTTGGCGGATGGACTTTCCGGCCCCGCGCGGCGGTGCGGGAGACCTGGTATGGCAGGAGCCAATATCCGACGAGCCTCGAACAGATTCCGGTGGTGCGCTCCGAAGGAACTACGCGCACGGACGTGGAGACCGGGTTCGATCTGCGTCCGCCGGCGGTGGAAAGGGATTTCAGCGCGCCCTGGCTGCGGCGTCTGACCGGCGGGGATGTGCGCCACGTGATCGAGCCGGCGGTCGAGTACCGGTACGTCACGGGCATTAACAATTTCCGGGAGATTCTGCGCTTCGACCAGACCGATGTGGCGAGCGATACAAATGAGATCGAGTACGGCCTGACCCAGAGGTTTCTGGTACGGAATCGCACGCCGCATCCGTGCCGCAGCAGCGAGACGCCGACCGCGCCAGCCAGCGAGAGCGCGCCCGAGGAGAATACCGAAGACGTAACCGATCAGACCGGCAACTCCTCGGGGCTGGCCGAGGTGATGGGATGGGGCATCAATGCCGCGGCGCCGCCCGGAGGGACGACGGCTGCAGCAGAAGCCATGCCCGGCTGGCCGCCCGGCGCGCTGCCGATGTGCGGCGAGCAGACGCGCGACTGGATCACCTGGCGGATCGCGCAGAAATACTATTTCGAGCCGGATTTCGATCACGCCATCACTCGCGGGACGCCGAATCCGCTGGACACAACGCTGGATTTTACCGGTGTGGACTTCCTCACCGGCCCCCGGAATAGCAGCCCGGTGATTTCACGGCTGCGGATGCAGACGACGCAGGCCACGGACCTGGAATGGGACCTGGATTACGACGTGAGGGAAGGAAAGATCACCTCCAGCAATGTTTTCGCGGCGTTCCGGCGCGGGCTGTATCGGCTTCAGTTCGGGGACGCCTACATGAACGTGCCGCTCGGGGTCACGCCGCTGAGCACACTGCGGGTACAGGCGGAGACTCCAGGTACGTCCAACCAGTACAACCAGATCCATCTGTCGGCGATCCGCGGCGCAGCGAATAAGCTGGGGCTCAGCGAGGGATTAAGCGCTGCGTACGATCTCGTCCACCAGCAACTGCAGTACGGCGCGGCGCAGGCGCAGTACAACTGGAACTGCTGCGGCCTCGACTTCCAGTACCGCAAGTTTTCGCTGGGGTCGATTCGGAACGATACGGAGTACTTCTACAGCTTCAACCTGGCGGGGCTGTCGAACGTCGGCGATCTGAGGCGGCGAATCAGCCTCTTCTGAAGGTTGGGCGGCCGCGGAAGCAGCCGTTACCGAAGGTGCGGTGGAGCTGACACGCCGCTGCGCCGCTGGCCGGAGAACTGCGATAATAGGGAAAGCGAATCTGGACAGCGTTTCCCGCAAGGCTGTGGACCGCCCGACCACTCCAGGACTGCCTGGAGGCGCGGGTTCGAACAGTTGGGTAAGAGGGGAGGCTGTTGTTCACGGCTTCATCGGCCAAAAGGCGGATCTCCTTGCCCAAGAATTTTCTTGCTCTGGTCTGCGCACTTTCCATGGCGGCGGGTATGTGCGCCGCGCAGCAGGCGTCTGCTACTACTCCCCAACCGAGCGATACCGCGGCCCAGGCGCTATCGGCGTCGCTGAGCCGCAAGGTCGAGATCATGATCCGCTCGGAACTGGGGGTTCCACCGGAATACAACATCGCCATCGGCCCGCGCGGAAAGAGCAACGTGGCCGGATACGACCGCATCGCCGTCACTTTCTCGCTGCCTGACGAGCCGAACCGGGCGCAGACGCTCGATTTTCTTCTCTCCAAAGACGGGAACACCCTCGCGCGGCTGTCGAAGTGGGACATCGCCAACGATCCCATGGCGGGCCTTCCCATCACGGGCCGGCCTGTGCGCGGCAATGTCGATGCGAAAGTGACCATAGTGAACTTCGACGATCTGGAGTGTCCGTTCTGCGCGAAGCTGAATACGGAGTTTTTCCCGGACACGATAAATCACTACAAGGGCCTCGTGAAGTTTATTTATGTTGATTATCCGCTGACGACGATTCATCCCTGGGCGATGCACGCGGCAGTCAACGCCAACTGCCTGGCGGCTCAGAGCGGAACGGCGTACTGGAATTACGTCGACTATCTGCACACGAATGGTGCGGAGGTCAGCGGGTCCGACAATGATCCGGCAAAGGCGGCGGCGCGGCTGGATCACCTCGCCGAGCAGGAGGGCGTGCGCGATCATCTGGACTCGGCCAGACTGGAAGCCTGTGTGGCAAAGCAGGACGACAGCCAGATCCGGGCGGAGATGACTGCGGGAGACAAGCTGGGCGTTGACTCGACGCCGACATTCTTTGTGAACGGAGAGCGCTGGTCCGGCGTGCTGGATGAGTCGCAATTGTGGATCATGATCGACCGCGCACTGCGGGAGCAGGGCATTACGCCGCCGCCGGCGGAAGCTCCGGCGGCCGCCGGGGGCGCAGGAACGGGGCAGGGACAAGGGGACGGCAGCGGCGGGGAATAGCCCTAGGCAGCGTACTGTGACCGCATTATTCTGAAACGTGCGTGCCGCCGGGCTGACGGGCGGCGCGACAGCAGGGAGAGAAGTTTTTGCCATCCAGAAAGTATTTGTCCTGCGCCCTCGGCGCTCGTTCTTCCTATCCCACAATCGGGGTTGTCTGCGCAGCTCTGATGCTGGCACTGGGCATCGGCTGCGGTCGTTCGCACAATGCGAATGTGATGGCGACGGTGAACGGCAAACCCATCATGCGCTCGGAAGTGGAGCAGGTGTACCTGGCCAACCTGGGCGACTCCAACCAGCAGCCGTCGGCGGTGCAGGCGGACATCATGCGCCTGAATATTCTGCGCGAGCTGATCGACACCGAGATCGTGATGCAGCGGGCGGCGAAGCTGAATCTGACGGCCACGGACGACGAGGTGCAGGAGCGGCTGAACGAGCTTAAGGCGCCCTTCACGCCGGAGGAGTTCCAGAAGCGACTGGATGCGCAGCACATGACCCTGGCCGATCTGAAGCGCGAAATCCGGCGCAGCCGCACGGAAGAGAAGCTGTTCAATAAGGAGATCACGTCGCGCATCAATGTGACCGACGCCGACATCGCAGCCTACTACAACGCGCACCAGGCCGAATTCGACCTGCTCGAACCGCAGTATCACCTGGCACAGATCATGGTCACGTCGATTCCCATGCCTCCGCAGCAGGTGGGCAATCTGCAGAACAGCAAGGCGATGAACGATGCCGAGGCGCGGCGCAAGATCGAAATGCTGCACAACCGCCTCGAAGCCGGCGACGATTTCAGCGCTCTGGCCATGAACTTTTCCGAGAGCCCGAACACGTCGGGCAACGGCGGGGATATGGGGTACGTGTCGGAGTCGCAGCTTCGTCAGGATCCGCAGGTGTACGCAGCGGTTACGAAGCTGAAGCCCGGCCAGATCACCGACATCCTTCCCGTCTACGGCCCCGGGGATTCGAAGAAGCCGGTGGGATACGCCATTTACAAGCTCATTGACCGGGAAGCGGCGGGGCAGCGGCAGCTGGACGATCCGCGCGTGCAGCAGGCGATCCGGCAAAACCTGCGCGACAGCCGGGAACAGCTGCTCAAGAACGCCTATCTGGAGATGCTGCGCGACCAGACGCGGGTGGTGAATTACTACGCAGAGGAAATCTTCAGGAACGGGGCGCAGTAGGCGCTGCGCGGGTCGGCCCCGGAAGCGGAAGGCTGACGGTTCCGGAATTTTCGCGGCCACGCGCATGGCCGAGGGATTATGCCTGCCGGCAACCGATCCGCCAGGCGGGAAACAAGCGCATTTTTCCCATTGACAAGAGCCGGACGGAAAGCGTACAAGAATTGAGCAGCCGCCGGGTAAACCGAATTAGCGCTGAAAGGGTTCGGGTTTACCTCTGAAGCGGTTCTGGATACGGGTGTTGCACCAGCAGGCGGAGTTGCGGACGCCTGGCTGGGACTCAGCCATAAGGACGGCTGAAGAAAAAGATCCGCGGCGGGAAGTTTGACGTTGTAGTTCTCGGGAGGCACAGGAATGCAGTTCTTCAGGCGTCAGGAGCTTGGGCGTGCGTGCACCCCGGAGGGGGTTCACCTTCCCGAAGCGGGAGGGCGGATCCGGCCCGTGCGGCAGAGCCAGGGCGCGATGCGGAATTCAGGCATCAGGCGGCGCCGTCACTTCATCAATCAGCATTCATCCGATCAGCGCACTGGCCACGAGCGGTCCTGGGCTCTGTTGTGCCGACTGCGTTCTAAAACGTTTTTGCAGGGGTAATTGTGCGGTTACCGAGGAATTTTCTGTCTTGACTGTGGAGAATCGGCACGTATATAGTTTGCGACGCGCACAGGAAAAGGGTAATCCGGAATCGATTTTGCAGATCGTGTCGTTGAATCGGTTCTGAACGGGTACATGCATTTATTTCAGGAGGAATCGTGACTAACAAGCAATTACAAGGTCGCCCGGTGACTAGCCTCACCGGCATACTCCGGAGGAGAGGCCGCCTGCTGTTCGGCATCCTGCCGGCCGTTTTCATGCTGCTGTGCCTGGGGACGCCCACGCGGATGCAGGCCCAGGTGACCGCAACGCTCTCCGGTACGGTGGTTGACCCGTCGGGCAGCGTGATTCCGGGAGCTGACGTCACGCTGACCAACGTTCAGACACACGCGGCCATTGTATCCAGGACGAACGGCGCGGGTGTCTATGCGTTTCCGTCTCTGGTGCCAGGCTTCTACGACATCAAGGCCGCGGCCAAGGGCTTCAAGACGGAGGTGATCACCGGCATCGTCCTGAACGCCGGCGACAACAAATCGATACCAGCCCTGATGCTGACTGTGGGCTCCGCGGCCACGACCGTCACCGTATCCGCGACCTCGGAGGCGATCCCTATTGAGGGCGGCCAGCGGACGGACGTGCTGAGCTCGAAGGATTTAAACAATCTCGATCTGGAGGGCCGCGACGTCACCGAATTGCTGAAGGTGTTGCCGGGCGCGGTAACGGCTTCCTCGGGCCTTACTCAGACCTCCTCGATGTTCAACGACGCCAACGTCACCGTGGATGAGAGCGCGGTCGGCAGCGGCTTGTACATCGATGGCTCGATCTACCGCGGCGGAACGACCATCCTGGAGGATGGCGCGCAGATGATCGATATCGGGGACATGGCGTCCTCGCTGACGGTCGTCGATCCGGAAATGACCTCGGAAGTAACCGTTGAGGCTTCGAATGAGGGCGCCGACACTCCGTTCGGGCCGGTGGTGGTGAGCGCCATCAGCCGCTCGGGCACCGCCAATTATCACGGAGACGGCTATTTCGACGTTCGCAACAGCGTCCTGAACGCGAACAGCTGGCAGGGAAACGACACGCATACTGCGCTCGGGGCGCAGCACTATTACTATCCGGGCGGCAGCGTTGGCGGCCCGGTTCCCTTCACGCACAAGCACCTTCTGTTCTGGGCCGGCTACGAGCGCTGGCTGCAGAACCAGGGCAACCAGAACATCCTGTCGTCCTATGTTCCGACTCCGGAGATGATGAAGGGCGACTTCTCGAATGACAACGCCGACAATAATGCCCTGTGCCCGGATGGGTTCTTCCAGGGGGCGCCTCCGGGAGGCTTTCCCGGCGGTTCGTGGTGCAGCGACCTGGGTGGGACGATCCTTGCGAATGGGACGAATACCGCGTCGCTGCCGACCCCGGCTCAGACCGGCTCGGTGACGATTGGAGGGACAACCTACAAGACGGACGGCGGCCAGAAGTTTCCGGCCGGATTCCTCGATCCCGGGTCCGCGGCTCTGGCCAAGATCTGGCCCGCAGCCAATGCGAACCCCGCCACCACGCCTGGCGGATACAACTATTATGAGCCGATCGTGAACATCGACAACGGATGGATCTATCGCTTCCGGCTCGATTATCACCTTGGCGACAAAACTCTGATCTACGGGAGCTATCAGCAGGCCTACAGCGCCGGACTGGCGCAGGGCAACGGCGCGCACCTCTACTGGACGCCGGGCAACGCGATTCCCTATCCGGGAGGCGGCGAGTCCGAGGATAACCACGGCAAGACGCTGGCCGGGCACATCGTTCATACCTTCAACGCCACGACGACCAACGACTTCCTGGCCGCATGGGCTTTCGGCAGCTATCCGTTCGTGGAGCCGAACCCCTCCGCCGCCTACAAGTCCACGTTGGGCTACCCCTACGGGAACGTTTTTTCGACGCCGACTCTGAACATTCCCGCTTACAGCTCCGCGGGCGGCGAGACCTTCCCCGACTTCTCGCAGGCGTCGATCTTCGAGAATCCTCCGGGAATGTACGGTGTGAAGAAGGAAGCGCCGCAGTTCGGCGATACGCTCACCAAGGTATGGGGAAGGCACACTGTCAAGATCGGCGGATTCACCCAGACCACCGACAACTGGCAGAGTTCCTTCAGCTACTACCTGGATGGCAATCTCAACTTCTACGCCGGGCAAAACGCGGACGTGCTGACGGGAACTAAAATCGGTTCGCCAAACAACGCTACTGCGGCCTTCGTCGCCGGTATGGCGTCGAGCTACAGTCAGAATAATGCGGCACCCATCGGCGATGTGGCCGAGCAGAACACGGCCGCATTCATTGAGGACTCCTGGAAGGCCAGCTCGCGCCTGACGCTCGAGCTGGGCTTGCGCGTGGAGCACGTGGGCCACTGGTACGATCGCGACCACATTGGCCTCGCGGTATTCGAACCGAGCCTCGTGCAGTCGGATTACTACGCGGGGCGGTACGCCCCCGGGTTCCGCTGGCACGCCATTGATCCAGGCATCCCGCTCAGTGGCCAACCCAACCGGTTCGCCTACGCGGACCCCCGTCTTGGCCTCTCCTATGACCTGTTCGGGAACGGGAATACCGTGGTACGTGGCGGCTGGGGTGTCTATCGTTACGTGACCCAGGTCAATACGGTCGCGAACGGAGAAGCCCAGGGAACTGCGGATCAGGTGCTGGGCTATGGCTCGCCTGGCGGCACCGTTGTTCAGCTACAGGACATTCCGCACCTGGCGTATTCTCCCTGCCCGAATTTTAATGCGACCCCAGTAGTAAATCCACCCTGCGGCGTCCAGGGAGGTCAAATCGGCCTGGATCCTACCTCTTATGGCCAGCCGATGACTCAGTCGTGGAACTTTACGATTGACCAGATGTTGCCCTGGCATACGCACCTCGAAGTGGGCTACGTCGGAAGCACCGACACCCAGCTGGTGGATGACGGCGAGGACACCGAAGGGAGCCAGTTCAGCAACCTCGGCGACCAGAACAAGATGCCGCTCGGCGCCCTGTTTAAGCCCGATCCGAAGACCGGCGTTCTTTCCACGAACCCGGAAGACGTTGGAGAAAACCCCAACCTGTCGACGATGTCCGAAACTCCGACCCCGAACAGCTACGCGGATTACCATCCGTTTGGCTATGCCTACGGAACCAACCAGGTCCAGGAGATTGAGAACATCGGGTACGCCAATTACAACGGTCTCCAGGTGTCGTGGACGAAAACCACCGGACGGCTGGGCTTCGACCTGAACGGATCCTGGAGCAAGATGATGGGGACGACCCTGCAGGAGAACCCCTACAACATCGACCTGAACTATGGGCCGACTGCGCAGGACCGGCCTCTGGTGTTCAACATGTCCTACATGTACCAGAGCGGCTCACTCCACACGTTCAATCCGATCCTGGACCATGTGCTGGGCAACTGGACGATCTCCGGTATCTCGACGTGGCAGAAGGGCGGCTATATGCCGGCGATGTTTGGAAACGGCATACCGAACTTCGCCAATGGCAATGCCACTCCGGAGCAATACACGGACCTGCCAGCGGACACGACCGGTGCCTCGTGCAGTACGTCCGGAGGCTGCAATCTCGCGGCTGATACCGGCATCAGTAATGCCCTTACGGATAAGACTTACTTCGGGACGGACGAATCAGTGCCGATCATGCCCGTGCTCAAGTGCAATCCGACCTCGGGTCTGAGCAGCACCACGGTGGCCGGGGCGCCGAACGTCCAGCTCCTGAACGGAAAGTGCTTTACCCTGCCAGCGGTTGGAACGCAGGGCGGGCAAAACTACCCGTACATGAGCTTTACCCCGTATTTCGACAACGACCTGGCGCTGTACAGGACGTTCAACATTCACGAAGAACAAAACGTCCAGTTCCGGATCAGTGCGTTCGACTGGCTGAACCACTCTCTGCTGGAATTCGCCAACGGCAACTACTTCTCCCAGAATTACAACGTGGATTACGCGACCCACGCCATTACGCCGAACTTCAACACGTCCAGTACAGGGGCGAATGCGTTCGGTGTCATGACGGTCCGGTCGCAACTCCCGTATGCCCGCGTGATCGAGCTGGAGGCGAAGTACTCTTTCTAAAGCACGATCTCGACTGAAAAGGAAGGTGGCCGTTCGCGGCCACCTTCCTCAGCTGACCTGCAACCCGAAGTCGGGATTGGCGAGCAATCAGATCCTCAACATGAGCTGCTTCATTGCTCCGGCAATCGGCCAGCAGGGCGGGCAAAACTTCCCGTACCTGGCCAACGCAGCCTACTGGGAGAACGATCTGGGGCTCTACAAGACGTTTACTGTCCACGAGCAGCAAAACGTTCAGTTCCGCATCTCGGCGTTCAACTGGCTGAATCACCCGCTGCCGGAGTTCAGTGGCGGCTCTCAGGTTCAGCTTACCGACACCGTCAACTATGCAACCAAGGCGATTACGGCGGTGCCGATCGCCAATTCTCCGGATCCGGGGTATCTGAACGAAAAGACCGGAGCCCCCACGCAGAGAATTCTCGAGCTGAATGTGAAGTACAACTTCTAATACAGCTCAAACTGAAACCCGAAGGTGGCCGTTCGCGGCCACCTTCTTTTTCGCACCTGCCTGCCGGGCGGTGTCAGCGCCTGTGGCCGCTCGCCTGAAGGACGCGCCGATTCTCCGTGACAGGCGCCAACCCGAAGACCGATACTGAAAGGCATAGTTGTCATCATGCCGATGCAGGCCAGGTTCGCAGTTTTTCTCCTCGTTGCGGAGTGTCTCTTTTCCGCCGCCGGGGCCCAGACCGGCAGCGCGGGAAAGCCGACCGACGCCACCATCCTCCAGGGCCACTACGACGCGGCCGAACGCTTCCAGGAGCAGGGCAAGTTACAGCAGGCAGCCGCGGAATACCGCCTGTTTGTGGGCGATGCGCTCGCGGAACTGGCTCTGGGCGAGGCCCAGCTGGGCGATTACACGAAAGCCGCTCCGTATTTCGACGGAGCTCTGGCGCTGGAGCCGAATTCGCCCCGGCTGCGGCTCGACTATGCGCGGGCGGCAATGGATTTTGGGGACTTCGATCATGCGCGAGCCCTGGCGCAGCAGCTTCTTCAGGAAGAGGCCGGCAATCCCAAAGGCCTAGCTGCGGCGCACGAGGTGCTGGGCCGGACGCTGCTGAAGATGAATGAGAATCAGCAGGCCAGAAAGGAGCTGGAAGCGGCGATGGCGCTGAATCCGGACTTCGCCGACGCCTACAATCTGGCGGTCGCGTGCCTGGATATGGACGACGACAAATGCGCGGACCGGCTGTTCACCTCTCTGGAAGCCACCTACGGCGATACTCCGCAGATTCACATGGAATTCGGCCGCGCCTGGGGTGAGTCGGATTTCGAACCGCGGGCGGAAGTGGAGTTCAAAAAGGTCATCGCCGAGGATCCGAAGTTCCCCGAGGCGCACTACTGCCTGGCGGCGACGTATCTGGAGGAGAATGAGCCGGCCAAGGTGCCGCTGGCGGAAAAGCAGCTGCAGGAGGAACTGGCCGTCACGCCCAATGACTTCCTCACCTGGGCTGCAGTGGGCAAGCTGGCCGTGGTCCGGCAGAACTACGCCGCGGCGGCGAAGTACCTCAGCCGCGCGATCGAACTGAATCCGAAGAGCCCGGACGCCTGGCTCTACCAGGGGCAGATGCAATACAACCAGAGCCAGTGGGCGCAGGCGCAGAAATCGCTGAGTCAGGCGATCCAGCTCACCATCGATCCCTCGCGCAACCACTATCAGATTCAGAAGGCGTATTACCTGCTGGGCCGGATCCTGATGCGGGAGGGCAACGAGAAAGCAGCCGCCGCTCAGATGCAGATGGCGCAGAAGTATATGCAGATCGACCTCTCGCGGGACAAAGACCGGATATCGGGGATGCAGGGGCAGAATCAGCAGGGCATGGGCGGCTCCCAGACAACCCTGACCCTGAAGGACACCACGGTGAATGCAAATCCTGCAGCCGTGCGGCAACTGGCAGCATTTCAGACGCAGATCGCGCCGGCCATCGCCGACAGCTACAACAACCTCGGCGTTATCGCGGCTTCCGGCCGGGACTTCTCCGCCGCGACGTCCTGGTTCCAGAGTGCCGCTGAATGGAATCCGGCCATGCCGGGACTGAATTACAACTGGGGACGGGCTGCCTTTGCTGCCGCGCGGTTCGGCGACGCCGTGATGCCTCTGGCGACGTACCTGAACGCCCACCCCGGCGACACCCACATCCGGGAGGCTCTGGGCATCAGCGACTATATGAATCAGGATTACCGCGGGTGTGTAACCACGCTGCAGCCGCTGACCAGCCAGATGGCTTCGATCCCGCAGGCGGCTTTCTTTTACGCCGATTCCCTGGTCAGGACGGGGCGGATTGCGACCGGAATCCAGCGGCTGACCGCGCTCGAGAGGGCGCACCCGGACATCGCATCCGTGCATATGGCGCTGGGGCAGGCATACCTGGACGCCGGAAAAGCCAGCGACGCGGTTCCGGAGCTTGAATCCGCGGTGCGTCTTGAGCCGCGGAATCCGGATTATCATCGCGAGCTGGCGCGCGCCTATCGGCTGGTGGGCCGCAGCGCCGACGCGGACCGGGAAACGCGAACCTGGCGGACGCTGCAGTCTGCGCCCTCGGCGGGCCCGGCAGAAGCGAACGGGAATCCGGCCGGGGCCGCCGCGGCTTCCAGCCCGAATTGATCCTCGAAGCGCCTCGCCGCCTTGTGAGCGGCAACCTCCGCGCATATTCTGGATACACGCCATGGATTTCGAGCAACTGCGGACCTTTCTGGAGGTCAGCCGCCTGAAGAGCTTCTCGCGCGCGGCGCGGAAGCTGCTGCGCACGCAGCCGGCGATCTCTGCGCAGATTCGATCGCTCGAAGAGGAAGTCGGGGCGCGGCTCTTCGACCGCGACGGCGGCAAGGTGACCTACACTTCGGCAGGCCGCCTGTTTGAGCCATTCGCCGAATACTGCATCGAGCGGCAGCGGCACATTCTGCTGGCCGTTGCGGAGCAGGAACGTTCGCCGCGCGGGGAACTCAGCATCAGCGCGAACGAAGCTACTCATTTATATGTCCTGCCGCAGGTGTTCGCGCAATTCCGCAGGCAATATCCGCGGGTGATGCTGAGTGTGGTGCGCGCCGAACGGCTGCAGACCGTGGAAAGCGTGGTGAATCGCGAAGTAGATTTCGGCGTGGTCTCGCTGCCGGTGCGGGATGCGCGGCTGACGGTGGAGCTCATTCATCGCGACGAGCTGGCTCTGGTGGCTCCGAAGGGGCATCCGCTGGCGGGCCGGGGCACGGTGAAGGTTCAGGAGGTGGCGAAGTTTCCGCTGCTGTTGCCGGCGCAGGGCCGCCGCCGCGAGCAGCTCGACGAGCTCTTCCGCGTGAAAGAAATCAGGGCGCGAGTGGCAATGGAAGTGGAATCCAGCGAAATGCTCAAGCGCTACGTGAGCGTGGGTCTGGGCCTGGGATTCCTGCCCCGAACCAACGTGGCGCAGGAGGAGCGCGCGGGTTCGCTCAGCTTGCTGTCGCTCGACGGCGTGCGTCTGGCGCGGGACCTGGCCCTGGTCTTCCGCAAGGACCGCCAGCTGTCCCGGGCGGCTCAGGAGTTTCTGGAGATCGCCACCCAGGCGTACCGCCAGAGCGCTCCGGAGACGGCCGAGGTTCGCAGCGGCCGTGCCTTATGATGGAAAACAGCGTAAATTCATAAAATGATGGCTCCCGCAAGCCTGTCGCCTGTGATACTTTTCATCGGGATGGATTTCTGCCGGGGCGGGGATGCCGTTTCAAACAGCGGAAGACTGCGCCACACGAGCAGATACCAGAAGGAGCACAGACATTGGCAAAAAGCATGGTTCCGCGCCGCCTCTTTTTTACCAAGGGCGTCGGGAAACACAAAGAGAGACTGACCTCATTTGAGCTGGCGCTGCGCGATGCCGGCATTGCCGCACAGAATCTGGTGCGGGTTTCCTCCATCTTTCCACCGCAGGCGAAGCTGATCGCTCGCAAAGAGGGGCTGAAATATCTGAGTCCGGGCGAGGTGGTGTTTGCGGTGGTGGCGGAAAACTCCACGCGGGAGCCGCACCGTCTGGTGGCTTCCAGTATCGGCGTGGCCATTCCCTCGGATCGCAACACGTACGGGTACCTGAGCGAGCACCACAGCTTTGGCGAAACCGAGGAGCAGGCTGGCGAGTACGCCGAAGAGCTGGCGGCGGAGATGTTGGCCACCACGCTGGATGTGGATTTCGATCCCGACAAGAGCTGGGACGAGAAGAAGGAGATCTACCGCATCTCGAACAAGATCGTGCGCACCGCCAACGTGACGCAGTCAGCCATCGGCGACAAGCACGGCCGATGGACGACGACGATCGCTGCGGCGATTCTGATTTTCGAGTAGAGAGCCTGTACATGCGGGGCGCGGGCCGGGCGGCCTGCGCCTTTTGCACATTTCAGGGAGCAAGAAACAGTCGACAGCACAATTATGGCGACCGACACGACATTTCGCGTGGGCCTCATCCAGATGAGCTGCGGGCCCGATCCCGACGCCAATCTGGAGAAGGCGGCCGACCGCGTACGCGAAGCGGCGCGCCAGGGAGCGAAGGTCGTGTGCCTGCCGGAGCTCTTCCGCGCGCAGTATTTCTGCCAGAGGGAAGATATCGTGCTCTTCGATCTGGCCGAGCCGATTCCGGGGCCGAGCACGGAGTTGCTCGGGGCGGTGGCGCGCGAAGCGGGGGTGGTCGTGGTGGCCTCGCTCTTCGAGCGGCGCGCGCCGGGGCTCTATCACAACACCGCGGCGATTCTCGAGAGGGACGGTCGCGTGGCCGGCCTTTACCGCAAGATGCACATTCCCGACGACCCGCTCTACTACGAGAAGTTTTATTTCACGCCGGGGGATCTGGGCTTCCGCGCATTCGATACCTCAGCGGGCAAAATCGGCACGCTGGTTTGCTGGGATCAGTGGTATCCGGAGGGCGCGCGCATCACCGCGCTGCACGGAGCGAACGTACTGTTCTATCCCACGGCCATCGGCTGGCACCCGCACGAGAAGGACGAGTACGGCGTGGCGCAGCATGAAGCGTGGCAGACCATGCAGCGCGCCCATGCGATCGCGAACGGTGTCTACGTCGCTGCGGTCAACCGCGTGGGACTGGAACACGGCGACGTGCGCGGAAATCGCGCGAGCGGTCCGGGCCTTGAGTTCTGGGGCGGATCGTTTCTTGCCGATCCCTTCGGGCGCGTGATTGTGAAAGCCTCGCACGACCGCGAGGAAATCCTGATCGGCGAAATCGATCTGGGGCGGATGGAAGACACGCGCCGCAACTGGCCGTTCCTGCGCGATCGCCGCATCGACGCCTACGCACCGATTGTCAATCGCTTTCTGGATGACGAGGCGGAATGAGGGAGACTCACGCGACGGAACCGGAGGGCACGCCGCACGATCTTGGCTACCGCATGCCCGCGGAGTGGGAGCCGCACGCGGCCACGTGGCTGGCATGGCCCCACAATCCCATGGACTGGCCGGGCAAGCTGTTCCCCATTCCGTGGGTTTACGCGGAAATTGTGCGCCATCTGTCGCGCGCGGAAGACGTGCAGATTCTGGTGAACAGCGCCGCGGCCGCCAAACGGGCTGGTGGCGTCCTGCGGCGAGCGGGGGCGAACCTCTCTCGCGTGCATTTCCAGGTATGGAAGACAGATCGCGTGTGGACGAGGGATTCGGGCCCCGTCTTCGTGAAACGAGATGCCATGGGCCCGAAAAAATCAGCCCTCGCGGTGACGAACTGGAAGTTCAACGCGTGGGCCAAATACCCCGACTGGCACCACGACGATCAGATTCCCGGGCGCGTGGCCGACCTGCTGCACCTGCCGCAGTGGACGCCCGCGATCGAGACGCCGGGCGGGCCGCATCGCGTGGTGCTGGAGGGCGGTTCGATCGACGTGAATGGGCAGGGCACGCTCATCACCACGCAGGAGTGCCTGCTGAGCAAGGTGCAGGCGCGCAATCCGGGCATCAGCCGGGAGCAAATGGAACGGGTGTTCCGCGATTACCTGGGTATCGAGCAGGTGCTGTGGCTCAATCGCGGCATCGCCGGCGACGACACGCACGGCCACGTGGACGACATCGCCCGCTTCGTCGGCCCCAACGCCATCGTGGCCACCGTGGAGAAGAATCGCGACGACCAAAATTACCTCCCTCTCCAGGAAAATCTGGATCGGCTGAAGTCGGCGCGCAATCTCGAGGGCAAGCCGTTTCGAGTGGTCGAGCTGCCGATGCCGGAGCCGGTGATCTTCGATAAACAGCGGCTGCCGGCCAGCTACGCGAACTTTTACATTGCCAACGGGCGCGTGCTCGTGCCAACCTTAAATCACTCCGTCGATCGCAAGGCGCTCAACATTCTCGCGGATGCGTTTCCCTCGCGCGAAGTGGTGGGCATTTACTGCGGAGACCTGATTTGGGGCCTCGGCGCCATCCACTGCATGACGCAGCAGCAACCCGAGGCGGAGTCCTGATGCCCAACAATCTCGAATGGCTGGAAGACTGGTATCAGCGCCAGTGCGACGGCGCCTGGGAGCACAACGAAGGTATTCGTCTGGAGAGCCTGCGGCGGCAGGGATGGCGGTTGACCATCAGCCTCGAGGGCACTTCCGCGCAGGACGTCGCGCCCAACCGAATGAACTTCGATTCCAGCAGCGGGGAGTGGATCGACTGCACCCTGGGGGAGGGACGGTTTGAAGGGAAGGGCGATCCTCGGCGCCTGGAGCAGATCATCGGCGTTTTTCGGAAGTGGGTCGATGGGCAGGCGTAGCTATCGCCGCGATGCATGACGCAAAGCGACGAAATCCTGATGCAGGAGGCGCTCGCCGAGGCGCGCGCGGCTGCTGAAGCCGGCGAAGTTCCTGTCGGCGCGGTCGCCGTGGCAGGGGGTCAGATCGTGGCGCGCGGGCAGAATCGCGTGCTGCGCGACTGCGATCCCACGGCGCACGCCGAGATGGTCGCCCTGCGCGCCGCCGCCCATGCAGTTGGCAACTACCGCCTGACCGACTGCGAACTGTACGTGACGCTGGAGCCCTGCGCCATGTGCGCTGGGGCGATGATTCACGCGCGCCTGGGGCGCCTGGTCTACGCGGCGGCCGATCCCAAGGCAGGCGCGGCGGGTTCTGTGCTGGATGTGCTGAACCATCCCCGCCTGAATTACCGCATGCCCGTCACCGCCGGAGTGCTGGCCGAGGAGTGCGGCGAGCTGCTGCGCGGCTTCTTCCGCGAGAGGCGGTAAGCCATTCGGCCCATCCCATAGACTGGAAGTACATGTCCTCCCCCATGAAGATGATCGTCGTCGACATCGATGGTACCCTCCTGCCTTCCGCCGGGAACGGCATCAGCCGCCGCAACATCCGTGCGCTGCGCGAGGCGGAAGCTGCCGGCTTCGAAATCGTCATCGCCACAGGCCGGCGCCAGGCATATGCCGCTCCTCTGATCGCACCGGTGGAGCTGGGGCCGGAGACGGTGATGATCACCTCCAATGGCACCGTTACGCGGACCCTGGCCGGTGCACCCATCGATCGCTTTACGCTGTCGGTGGAAACGGCGCTGGCGCTCTGCCCGGCGCTGCGGCCGTTGGGAAACACGGTCTTCACCTTCGATCGCGAAGGTCCCGGCGAAATGGTGCTGGAGTCGCTGCAGGGCATGCACCGGCGCATGGGCCCGTGGGTGGAGGCGAACCGCGCGTCGATTCAGGAGATCCGACCGCTGGAGCGCGCGTTCGATTCCGGCGAAGCCCCGGTGCAGGCGATGGTTTGCGGCGGCGTGGCGGGGATGCGGCGAGCAGAAGAGTCGCTGGCTGCGAGCGATCTGGCGTCGCGCATTGAGGTGCATCGCACTGAGTATGAGGCTCGCGACCTTACGATTCTGGACATCCTGCCGCCCGGCTGCTCGAAGGGCGCGGCGTTGCGGCGGCTCGCCCAGCAGCGGGGTATCACGCGGGAGGAGATTCTGGCTATCGGCGATAACTGGAACGACCTGGAGATGCTGGAGGGCGCGGGTCAGGCCGTGGTGATGGCCAACGGCGCCCCCGATCTGGTGCGCGAGGCGCAGCGACGCGGATGGCTGATTGGCGCAACCAATGACGAGGACGGCGTAGCCCAGGTTCTGGAGAGCGTTTTGGCCCGGTTGCGCGTCTCAGGAATGGTAGAGTAGATGGAAATGCGGCGGCATCGCCCGAAATTCTGGTCTGCAGCGCTGGTACTTTTGTGCCTCGGCGGCGGTGCACGTGCCGCCCAGCGGGTCACCCTGAAAAACGGATTCGACCTCATCTGCGATCACCGTGCGGTGGAGGGGAGCAAGGTCCGCCTGTATCTGGATGCTGGTGGCAACAACTATATGGATGTGGAAGCGTCGGAGATCGCCTCGGTACAGACGGTGAGTTTGCCGCCCGCGGCGGGAAAGGTTCCGTCGGCTGCACCGGCCCGGCCGGGACCGGAGAAACTTTCCGAGGCGCAACTGCGCCCCATGCTGCAACGCGCGGGCGCTGCGTACGATATCGACAACGATCTGCTGGCCAGCGTGGTGCGCGAGGAGAGCGACGGCCATGCGCGCGCCGTGAGCCGCGCCGGAGCGCAGGGGCTGATGCAGCTCATGCCCGGCACCGCAGCGCAGATGGGCGTCTCCAACAGCTTCGCCCCGGCCCAGAACATCGACGGCGGGACCGCGTATCTGAATGAGCTGCTGATCCGATATCACAATGATCTGGCACTGGCGCTGGCCGCCTACAACGCCGGACCGGCCGCCGTGGATCGCTGGCACGGCATTCCCCCGTATCCGGAAACCCGGGCTTACGTGGAGCGGGTGATCCACGAATACAACCGCCGCTATGAGCTGCGCCGCCGAGAGAGCCAGGTGGCCGCGCTGACGCAGCAGGTCACGCAGGCGGCGGCCCGCTGAGCGTACCATCCCTGCTGGAGCCTCGATGAGCCCTCGCAATAAGCGGATCCTGTGGCTGATTGCCCTGATCCTCCTGGCCGCGCTGCTTTGGTTTGGCCGGCACCATATCCATTTCAAGTGGGCCGTCTTCGTCGCGCAGATTCGTCTGGCCGACTGGCGCAGGATCGTGATGGGACTGGCCTGCATTTATCTGGGCTATGGGATTCGCGGCTATCGCTGGGTCCGGCTGATGCGCCACAGGGAGAAGCTGCCGCCGTTTTCGCTGGTGGGCACGCAGGTGATGGGCTTTACCGCCGTCGCGCTCATCGGGCGCGTGGCCGATCTGTGCCGACCGTATCTGGTTTCGAAAAAGACCGGCCAGCCGCTGACGTCGCAAATCGCGGTGTATGTCGTGGAGCGCCTCTTCGACGCCGGCTCCATGGCCCTGATCGCCTTCTCGGTCATCGTACTGTCGCCCGCGGGCGCGCTTCCCCACCCTGAAGTGGTGCGCAAGGCGGGATTCCTGGGGCTGGGCCTGACCGTGGCGGGGGGGCTTTTCCTGGTCGCGGTGCGCCTGGCGGGCGATAAGGTCGCAGTGCTGCTGGGGCGGGCCTTTGCGCTCATCTCTGCCAAAGCGGAACATGCTGTAGAGAAGAAAATCCGGACTTTTCACTCCGGACTGGATACGATCCGCACCTTCTCCGATTTCGCGGTCATTGCCGTATCGTCGCTGGTGATGTGGGTGCTCATCGCGCTGGCGTACCTGGTGACGTTACGCGCCTTTGTGGCCAGTCCGCCGCTGGCGGCCATGACGCCTGCTCGAGCCGTTCTGCTGATGGTGTTCAGCGGCGGAGTGAGCGCGCTGCAATTGCCAGTGCTGGGCTGGTTCACGCAGATCGGCTTTGTTGCCGCGGCCATCGGGAACTTCTTCGGCGCGTCGCCGGAGGCCTCGCTGGGCTGCGCTGCTGCGCTGCTGCTGGTCACCTTTCTCGGCATCGTTCCCGTGGGCCTGGCCTGGGCGCGGTTCGACCGTGTCTCTCTGATCCAGGTGGCCGAGGAAAGCGAGCATGCCGGCGAGGCGCTCGTGCACCACGCTCCGGAAGAGCCAGCGCAACAGGTGTGAGCTAAAGCCGATTGCGCACGACGCGGCGAGCCGTCTCGGTGAAGGCGCCGTAAACCGCGTGTGTCACCCACTCGCTGATACGTTCCTGCGTCGGCTGCTGAGTTGGCGCCGCGCTCAGATGCATGCACGGCAGCAGCCATTCATGCGTGATGCGGTTCAGGGTGACTCCGAAAGCCGCACCATGCCACGCCGCCAGTGAGGGCTCGAACTCCACCAGCGAACCATAGGCCGCTCCCGCCAGCGCTCCAAAAACGAAATGGATGGTCTGCTGCGCCACCTGGCGCTCCCCGTTCCTGAGGCTGCGATGCGTCATCTGCTCGGCCAGCACCACCGGAGGCGACGCGCGCCCGTCGGGGCGCGGAGGAAAGAAATACTCGGCCGCCATTTTGGCGCAGGCTCCGGCCAGGCCGCCCACCAGGCCCGCCAGCGCGCCTTTCACCAGATCGGGAGCGGGTTTGTCCTTGCTCATGCTGGTACAGGATGCATTGGGTACCACGATAGTCCGATTCCAAAATTGTGACAAACGGCCGAAGCAGGCCGGAACCCCGGGGCAAACAGCGGGTCTGCGGGACTTGCGCTGATAAAATCAGGGCTAGCCAGATGAAATGTCCTTACTGCGGTTTCGCCCAGGACCGCGTCATCGATTCGCGGGAAAGCCGGGAAGCCGATTCCATCCGCAGGCGCCGGGAATGCGAGCGCTGCAGCCGCCGCTTCACCACCTACGAGCGCATCGACGAAATTCCTTACATGGTCGTGAAGAAGGATGGGAGGCGCGAGAAGTTCGATCGCCAGAAGGTGCTCAGCGGGCTTCTGCATGCCTGCGAAAAGCGGCCCATCTCCGCAGCCAAGCTGGAGCAGCTCGTGACCGAAGCCGAAAGCTTTGTCACCGAATCGGGCGAGCGCGAGCGCACCACCACGGAAATTGGCGAAATGCTGATGGATCGGCTGCGCGCGCTCGATACCGTCGCCTACATCCGCTTTGCCAGCGTCTACCGTGACTTTAAGGACGTGCGCGAATTTAAGGAAGAACTGGAGCAGTTGCTCATGCAGCACTCCGCAAAACCAGCAAAGAAGGCCAGGGCCTGAGGCCCGCGGCCGCAGCCGTCGCCATCCGGGCCCCAGAGGAGAGATTTGCCCAGTACACACACCATCACGCTGATTCCCGGCGACGGCATCGGGCCGGAAGTCACTGACGCTGTCGTTCGCATCCTTGAAGCAACCGGCGTGCAGCTTGCGTGGGAGCGCTTTGCCGCGGGCGCCGGCGCTTATGAGAAGCACAAGGAATATATCCCCAAAGAGCTGGTCCACTCGATCGAACGCAATCGCGTGGCGCTGAAGGGTCCCGTCACGACGCCGGTAGGCGGCGGATTCGCCTCGATCAACGTAACCCTGCGCAAGAAGTTCGAGTTGTACGCCAATTTTCGGCCCATCAAAAACCTGCCTGGGCTGGAGACGCGCTACCCCAGGGTCGACCTCATCATTATCCGGGAGAACACCGAAGGTCTGTACGTCGGGCTGGAGCACGAAGTGGTCCCGGGAGTGATCGAATCGCTGAAGGTCATCACCGAAAAGGCTTCCACGCGCATCGCCAAGTTCGCTTTCGCTTACGCGCAGAAACACGGCCGCAGGAAGATCCACGCCATCCACAAGGCGAACATCATGAAGATGTCGGATGGCCTGTTTCTGCGCTGCGCGCGCGACGTGGCGAAGCACTATCCGCAGATCACCTACGCCGAGCACATCATCGACAACACCTGCATGCAACTGGTGATGAACCCCTACCAGTACGACATGCTGCTGCTCGAGAATCTGTATGGCGACATCGTCAGCGATCTGTGCGCGGCCTTTGTGGGCGGTCTGGGCCTGGTTCCCGGCGCGAACATCGGCGAGCACGCGGCGATCTTTGAAGCGGTCCATGGGTCAGCGCCCGACATCGCCGGCAGGGACATCGCCAATCCCACCGCGCTGCTCCAGTCGGCCATCCTGATGCTGCGACACCTGGACGAAGCCGACGCGGCGGACCGGGTCCAGGCGGCGCTGGAGAAGACCTATGCCGCGAAGCAGTCGCTCACGCGCGACGCAGGCGGCACGGCGGGCACCGGCGCGTTTGCCGACGCAGTGGTGCAGAATCTCGAACCACCAAGGTAACAGGGGCTCGCAAGCGCAATTCCAGCAGAGGAAGGAGCAGAAATGAGGCCAGGAACGAGGATCGCCACGATAATTGAGGCTGCGGTACTGGGCGTGCTGATGCTCACCGCGGGCTGCAAGAGCAACACGGCCGCGTCGGCCCCGAAACCGCATTACACCGCGATCGACTGGAGCACGGCAGGTACCATTGAGGGGACCATCCACTACGGCGGTACGCCGCCCAAGCCCATCCTTATTGATATGTCGCAGGACCCCGGCTGCTCCTTCGGGCCGCCGAACTACACGGAAGGCTACGTGGTCCACGATGGCGGGTTCGCCAATGTTTTTGTCTACGTGAAGAGTGGCCTCGGCGAGCGCGTGTATGCGCCGCCCTCCACGCCGGTGGCCATCGACCAGAAGGGCTGCCGGTACATTCCGCACGTGGTGGGCGCAATGGCCGGCCAGCCGCTGCAATTCACCAACAGCGATCCCACCATGCACAACATCCACATGATGCCCATGGTGGCCGGGAACCAGGAAGTGGACATCTCGCAGCCGCCGGGGCACGAGCAGAATGAGGTGGCCTTTCACCAGCCGGAGCTGATGATCCCCCTGCGCTGCAACAATCATCCCTGGATGCAGGGCTTCGTCAACGTCGCGGCGAATCCCTTCTACGCCGTCTCCGACGCGACCGGTCACTATGTCATTCGTGGCGTGCCGCCGGGAACCTACACGGTGGCTGCGGACCAGGAAAACATGGGCGAAAAGACCGCGACCGTGACCGTGGGGCCGAAGCAGACCGTGACCCAGGACTTCACGTACGGGAGTCCGGCCGCGGCCAAATAGGCCGCCTTGCATGGAGCGCTTCGTCGCCGCCAAAAAGTGCAGGCGACGAAGCCCTAGCATTTACACTATCGTCAAACGGCACAGCCCAGGTGGACCGCGCGCGAGCGCCCGGCCTGCGGTGTATTCAAAAGGGCAAACGATGCGGCAAAAGATCGGCATTCTGGGCGCGACCGGCATGGTCGGCCAGCGCTTCATTCAGCTTCTGGAAAACCACCCCTGGTTCGAGGTGGCGTGGCTCGCCGCCAGCGACCGCTCCAGCGGCAGAACCTACGGCGAGGCGGTGCGCTGGAAACTCGATACTCCGCTGCCTGTGCGCATTGCGGCCATGCCCGTTTCTCCGGCGACTCCGGAGGGTGCGCCCAGGGTCATCTTCGCCGCGCTCGATGCCGACGTCGCGCGCGAACTGGAGCCAGGGTTTGCCGCCGCGGGCTGCGCGGTCATCTCCAACTCCAGCGCCTTCCGGATGCAGGCAGACGTGCCTCTGGTGATCCCGGAAGTCAATGCCCGGCACCTGGCGCTGATGGAAAGCCAGAGCTGGCGGAAAGCGTCCGGCGGCTACATCGTCACCAACCCCAATTGCTCGGCCATCGGCCTGGTGCTCGCGCTCAAGCCCATCGTGGAGCGCTTCGGCATCGAGGCGATCTTCGTCAGCACGATGCAGGCTATCAGCGGCGCGGGCTATCCCGGCGTGGCTTCGATGGACATCCTCGGCAACGTCGTCCCTTTCATCAGGAATGAAGAGGAAAAGATGCAGGAGGAGACGCTGAAGCTGCTGGGGCGGCTGAATGGCCACGTTGTCGAACCGCTGGCCGCGAGGATGAGCGCGCACTGCAACCGCGTTGCCGTCGAGGATGGGCATACGGAGAGCGTCAGCATTCAGCTCAGCCGCAGGGCCACACGCGACGAGATGATTGCCGCGTGGGCGGAGTTCAAGCCGCTTGCCGGACGCGATCTGCCCACCGCACCCGCGCAGCCCGTGGAATTGGTCACCGCGGAAGATCGCCCGCAGCCGCGTCTGGACCGCATGCGTGGCGCCGGTATGGCCGCGACCGTCGGGCGCCTGCGTCCCTGCGGCCTGCTGGACTGGAAATTCACGGTGCTCTCGCACAACACCATTCGCGGCGCGGCTGGCGCGGCGCTGCTCAACGCGGAACTGCTCGTCTCTCTCGGCAAACTCGACCCGGTGGCTGCGCCCGCATGAACCGGCTCGTGGTGATGAAGTTCGGCGGTACCTCCGTCGAGGATCCCGCGGCCATCCAGCGCACCGCGCAGATCGTGGCTGGCCGCGTCGCCAGAGGTCTGCAGCCAATTGTCGTGGTCAGCGCCATGGCCGGGGTCACGGACCTGCTCGTCTCGGCCGCCAACGGCGCGGCCCGCGGCGACCGCGCCAGCGCTCTGGCCATCACCGAGCGCCTCCGCATCCGGCACAAGGACACCGCGTCGCAGCTCATCGCCGCGGCGCGGTCCTCGGAGACAGCGACGCCCGATCCCGAGGTGGCTTCCACCCATGAGTGGATCGAGGCGGAATTTGACGGCCTCGACGAAATTCTGCGCGGCCTCGCTGCCGTCGGCGAACTGACCCCGCGCATCGCGGACATGGTTGTTTCGTACGGCGAGCGCGCTTCCAGCCGCATGATCGCGGAGGCCTTCGCTCGCTTCGGTCTCAAAGCCGTGCACGTGGACGCTCGCCACTGCATCGTCACCGACGCACAGTACGGCAGGGCCATTCCCCAGGACACGCTGATCGAACAGCGCCTGAAGCAGCACGTCGCGCCGCGTCTGGCGGAAGGCCGAGTGCCCGTGATGGGCGGCTTCATCGGCTCGACTGAGCAGGGCGTGACCACCACGCTGGGTCGCGGCGGCTCGGACTTCACGGCCGCGCTGGTCGGCGGCGGCATCGACGCCGGGGCCATCGAAATCTGGACCGACGTGAACGGCATCATGACCGCCGATCCTCGGGTGTGTCCTGATGCGCTGCGCGTCAAGGTCATCAGCTTCGAGGAAGCGGCGGAGCTGGCGTACTTCGGCGCGAAGGTACTGCACCCCGCGACGATTCTGCCCGCGGTGAAGAAAAACATCCCGGTTTTCGTGCTCAATTCGCGCAACCCGGAAAACGGCGGCACGCGCATCACCGCGCTCGCGCCGCACTGCCGCAGCCCCTTCAAGTCCATCGCGGTCAAGAAACGCCTGACCATCATGGATATCGTCGCCAGCCGGATGCTGCTCTCGCACGGATATTTGCGCGCGATCTTCGAAGTCTTCGACCGGCACAAGTGCCCGGTGGACATGGTTTCAACCTCCGAGGTCAGCGTTTCGCTGAGCGTCGACTCGAACGACAAGCTGTCCGCCATTGCCGCCGATCTCAGCAAGCTGGCCGACGTCAAATATGAAGGGCGGAAAGCGCTGGTCTGCATGGTGGGCGAAAACATCCGCGGCCAGAACGGCATCGCCGCGCGGGTCTTCGAGAGCGTGCGGCACGTCAACCTGCGCATGATCTCCCAGGGCGCGTCCGAAATCAATATGAGCTTCATGATCGAGGAAGACGACGCCGAGGAAGCTGTGCGCTCACTGCACGCCGAGTTCTTCAGCGATCCCGACCCGGAGATCTTCGATGTTGAGGCGCGGGCCGCCAAAGGCCAGCCGCTGACTGCGGACTACTGATTACTGGCGACTGACTATGCTCATTCTTGTTCTGGGACGCGGAAAGACCGGCAGCCAGGTGGCTCAGGTGGCGCGCGAACGCGGCCACAGCCTGCGTGTCGTCGGCGAAGAAGAGAATCGCAACGCTGCGGCGCTGACGGCCCCGTTCCTTGCCGGGTTCGATGCGGTCATCGACTTCACCACGCCGCAGGCCGCCGTTCGGAACATGCGCGCCTGTCTGGCCAACGGGGCTCGCGTGGTCGTTGGCACCACCGGCTGGTACGTGCATCTGGCTGACATGCGCGAGCTGGCCCTTCGCAAAGGCGGAGCGCTGCTCTACAGCGCAAACTTCTCCGTCGGCGTGCAGGCATTGTTCCGTGTCGCCCGGGAACTGGCGCTTGCCGCGCCTGGCTATCGGTTTCACGTCACGGAAACGCATCACGCCACCAAGAAAGATGCACCCTCCGGCACCGCGCTGTCTCTTCAGCGAATTCTTGAATCCGCCGGCCCTGGCCTGGAAGTCGGGATCACGTCAATGCGCGAGGGGGAAGTTCCCGGCATGCACCTCATCGAGGCACGCTCGGAGAACGACTGCCTTACTCTCGCGCACGAAGCCTTCTCCCGCCGTGGATTCGCCGAAGGCGCGGTGCGCGCGGCCGAGTGGATCGCCGGCAAGAGCGGCTGCTGGGATTTCCAGGAGATCTTTCAGAGCCTATAGCGGCTGGGTTTCGGCTGCGACGGCTGCGTCTTCGGGTACGGGCCACATCCGCAATACCTGCGCCGGCTTGCCGGCGCAGACGGTCATGGGCGGAACGTCCTTCAGCACCACGCTGCAGGCGCCCGCAGCGGCGCCTCAACCCACGGTTACGCCGGGCGCGACAAAGACCCGCGTCGCCAGCCACACCTCAGGGTCAATCGCGATGGGCTTTGCCACCATGTCGAAGGTGGGCCGCGTGGAGTCGTGGCCGGCGCCGGTCAGGTAACAATGCTGGGAGACGCAGGCCTTGGTTTGGTCTTTGCCGCTGCGCTGATACAGTCGGAGACGACCCAGGCAGCGCCAGCCAACGCAATGCAGATCGCGTTGCCGGCCCAGTTAAAGTGATTCCCTGGTCCGGCGATGAGTTTCCGAATCCAGACCAGCAACTCGAAGATTACGATCTCCGCGGTGAGAAGGCGTGCGGCAAGGGGCGCCATAATGCCGGTGAGGATGGCAACGGCGGCCCCGAAAAAGCCCATGGTGGTGACATAGGCCCAGAACATCCT